>ERZ1066117.801-NODE-801-length-19822-cov-15.599332_pt1 | contig 19822 bp, 23 predicted proteins | sample MGYA00382764_ERZ1066117 | MGnify/ENA primary metagenome ERZ1066117 (study PRJEB33369, sample SAMEA5778347) | biofilm metagenome | biome: Industrial cooling water; feature: Water cooling tower basin; material: Biofilm | place: United Arab Emirates | collected...
TCGCGCCTGGAGCGACCTTCATCCTCAACCCCAATCGTCAGTACTGCCTGTTCTACCCCGAGGAGGTTGCGCTGCTTCTGCAGGGGAAGACCTTAGCGCCCACCGCCAGGTTCGAAACCGATAGCGACGTCGCCATCGAGCCAGTGCCCGAGCCGCCAACTTGGCTCATTACCGCACTGACGGACTTGTACCGCGGCATTCGGGGCGTCGAACGCGCTGTGCTCGTCCGGCGAATCACGTCGTCGGCTGGTGGTGAGGGAGAGTTGGTGGTCATTGCGGTTGTATCTGATGCCGACTCGGAGCGCGTCGTTCGAGCCACCACGGTGGTCTTGAAGGACGCCTGTGTTCGGAACGGAACGAGCGTTGACCTCCTGACCCTGTCGCCGAACAGCGACTTCTCGATCGAGCGCTTTCCGGCGTTCTACGATCGCATGCCTGATCCATCGGTCGCCGCGAGCGAGCGCGTCCACTAGAGCGCCGCGATGCCCCTGTCCCTTGAGTCAGATCCGTTCCGGGGCGTCTACAAGGATGCCACCCACGGGCCGGATCAGTTCAGGGTGATCTTCTCGAACGTCACCCACCGCTCGGCCGACCGGGTGCCAGCGAAGGGCTGTTTCCCGCTCGTCGCGCCAACAGTCGAGCTGCGGCGGCGTTTCCAGCCGCGAGCCACTCGGCCGAGTGCGTCGCTGGAACGATGATCGGGCGCCGGTCGTGCAGCTCGGCGAGTTCGCCGGTAGCGGCCGTAGTCAAGATCGTGAAGCTCAGCAAGGTCTTGCCGATTGGCGACTGCCAACGGTCCCAGAGCCCCGCAAAGAACATCAGCGGATCGTTCGCCGGCGTGATGTACCAAGGCTATTTGGCCCGTCCCGTTCCCACCCACTCGCAGCAGCCGTGCGCCGGCACCAGGAAATGTCGACGCTCGAGCAAATGCCGGAACGTGGGCTTGGTCGGTGCCGACTCGGCGCGGGTGTTGAAGGTCGAGAGACCCAAAGGAAGCTTGTGCGCCCAGCCGGGTACCAGGCCCCACCGCATCGAGCCGGCTTTCGCTCCGCGGGCTCCGTAACCAGCAACAACCCAGGCCGCTTGGGTCGGCGCGATGTTGTATCGGGGAACCAGCGGCTCCTCTGGAATGGCGATTGCCAACGGCTGGCTAAAGGCCCAGACCGTTGACCAAGGGACTGCTTGAGCGAACCGTCCGCACATCGGAAAAAACTTACGCGACTAAGACGCCCGCACGCATGCTCATCCGGCCCTGTACGTAACAGCGGTGCACGATTAGCGCGCCGCTCTGGTGCATCGATCGTTCGATTTGCGAACAAGCTCCGAAGATGTGCACAAGCGAGGAAGAAGATGACCACGCCCGATGAACGTACCCGCGCTGTGCTCTGGGCTGGGGGAATTCTGGTCCAGTTAAACGGCGACCGCCGAGTTCTGATGGAGATTCGCCACGCCGCAACCCACATCGCTCGCCATTTTCCGACTCGAAGCGATGTGGATGCAGCGTCTCGCCTGACGCTCTTCGGTGAATACGGAAGTCTCTTCGCCCATCCTCGCGACTGTGCTGTCTGGGAAGACAGCTGTCCCGTGCGACCGCTCGCCGAAGGTAATCGACTTCGTTGGCCAACCGGGGAGATTGGGACAGTATCGATTGCGATGGCGATGGCGATTCCAAGTGCTTGGATACGGAGTCCTCTGCTCATTCAAGGGGGCGCTCCAGTCTTGCAAGCGTTGGGCACAAATCGCTATCAGCGCTCCTTCCACACGCCGCCGCGAGCCCGGCGAGCTCCTTTTCAAGCGCCGCCAGTTCAGTCAGGCGCCGGCGGACATCGGCGAGCTTGAGTTCAGTGACCTTGCGCGTTTCCTCACAGGCGTTTTGTCCCTTGAGCGACAGCAAGCTGCCAATCTCGTCAAGACTGAAACCCATCGCCTTAGCGCGGCGAATGAACTGCAGTCGATGAAGGTCGTGCGCACCGTAGCGCCGGATGCCGCCGGCTGGGCGTCGCGGCTCGTTCAATAGGCCGCGGCGTTGGTAGTAGCGAACGGTCTCGATATGGACGTCCGCGGCGGCGGCCAAGTGGCTGATGGTGAAGGATGCTTCTGGCATGGCTTGACTCCGTACCGTGGTACGGCCTTTAGCATGCACCTATGAACACCGCCTCGTCCAAGCCCTCGATGGCCGCCATGCTCATGGCCGCGCTCGCCGCCATCGGCGCCTCGGTCTGTTGCGTCGTTCCCCTGGTGCTGGTGCTCTTGGGCATCAGCGGCGCGTGGATCGCTAACTTGACCGCCTTGGATGCCTGGCGCCCCTGGTTCAGCGGGGTAACCCTGCTGTGCTTGGGGTTTGCCTATTGGTCGCTGTACGGCCCCGCGTCGCGCTGCCGCACCGATGGGGCCTGCGTCGACCCCGCCGTGCTGCGTCGGCGTCGCCGATGGCTTTGGCTGGCCACCGCACTGATCGCCTTGCTGCTGCTGTTCCCTTACTACATCGTGCTCTTCCTCTAGGAGTTCGCAGATGCGCAAGCTCTTCATCAGCCTCGTCGCTTTCACATTGACTAGCATCGCCTCGGCGGCGAGTCCGACGCAAGTGGTCTTCGACGTCAAGAACATGACCTGCGCGACATGTGCGTTCACCATCGAAGCCGCTCTGGATCGAGCGCCCGGGGTGACCGAGCGACGCGTGGACGCGAAGACGGCCACCGTGGCCGTCACCTACGACGCGGAGCGCACGACGGCGGCGGAACTCGCAAGGACGATCACCAACGCGGGATTCCCAGCGGTTGCGAGGCCGGCCGGTGGTTGAGGTCCAACGGCTCAGCACGTTGACTTGCCCGGAGTGCGGGCATCAACGCACGGAGACCATGCCCATCGACGCATGCCAGTTTTTCTACGACTGCGTGGGCTGTGGCGCCTTGCTCCGGCCGAAACCGGGGCACTGCTGCGTGTTCTGCTCGTACGGCACCGTGGCGTGTCCGCCGATCCAAGAGAAGAAGCGCTGTTGTGGCTGAGTGCGACTGATGGCGAGGCCGCATGGCCTCGACGCGCTTCACCCGAGATCATGGACGCACAGTCCCCTCAACTCTTGAGGGCATGCTTCCGCAGCCAAAAGATTTGGGCCGAGTCCTGTAATGCTTTCGGACGCAAACTCCGCACTGCTGAAATCGCCAGGGCATGATCGGCGCCTTGGTGCGTCAAGATTCGCGCTGCGATCAATCCGGTCCGGCCGGAGCCACCACGGCAGTGGATGGCCACGCCGTTGCCGGCGGCGATCAGCGCCTGGATGTGCGGCCACGCGTTGGTCCATTCCGCCTCAAAAACCTCGCCGGGCGCATCGTCATCGCCAATCGGCAGATGGAACCAAGCCAAACCATGCGCGCTGCAGTGCTCGCCTAGCGTAGGCACCCCCAAGCGTTCCATTTCCTCATTCGGTGTGAGTGTGACCACGGCCTTGGCGCCTGCCGCCTTCAGCGCCAGCAAGGCCTCGTCGATGCTTGTCGACTGCGTGCCGGGGCATGGCGTGAAGAACAGCGGCGCCGCAAGGGCAGGATGCTCAAAACGATCCACAGGATGCGACATCAGGTTCAGACCTTTTCAAGAGAAACACGCTTGGCGAGCGCGGCCGCCTGCTCCTTGCGCTCGGAATAGCGATCGACGAGGTAGTCGCTGCGCCCGCGCGTCAGCAGGGTGAACTTGACTAGCTCTTCCATCACATCGACCACGCGCTCGTAGTAGCTGGAGGGTTTCATCCGGTCGTCGTCGCCGAACTCCTGCCACGCCTTGGCCACCGAGGACTGGTTGGGGATCGTGATCATCCGCATCCAGCGCCCGAGGATGCGCATCTGGTTGACCGCATTGAAGGACTGCGAGCCACCCGAGACCTGCATAACGGCGAGCGTCTTGCCTTGAGTTGGGCGGATGGCGCCCATCGAGAGCGGGATCCAATCGATCTGTGCCTTCAGCACGCCGGTCATGGCGCCGTGCCGCTCCGGCGAGCACCAGACCTGGCCCTCGCTCCACGCCACGAGTTCGCGAAGCTCCACGACCTTGGGATGCGTCTCCGGGGCGTCGTCCGGCAGCGGTAAGCCGCTCGGATTGAACACGCGCGTTTCCGCGCCGAGCCGCTGCAGGATCCGCTCGGCCTCGAACGTCAGCAGTCGGCTGAAGGAGCGCGGGCGATTCGATCCGTACAGGAGCAGTATCCGCGGTGGCGGCCCCGCCTCGGGGAGACCGAGCGCTCCGAGGTCCGTCAGTTGGAAGTGGGCTTCATCGAGTGCGGGGAAGCCGTCAGAGGGCTCGTGGGACATCAGGCGCCTGCTCCCGTGGAGCCCAGCTCGCGGAGCTGCTTCTGCAGCGACATGCTGTCGATCTTGTCGATCGGCAGGCTAAGGAAAAGACGGATGCGCGTTGCGATCTGGAATTCGATGTTGGCGAAGGCCTTGAAGACCTCGTCATGCGGGCCGGTCACCGCTGCCGGGTCCGGGAAGCCCCAATGCGCGGTGATCGGTTGGCCCGGCCAAGCCGGACAGGCCTCGCCCGCGGCCCGGTCGCAGACGGTGAAGATGAAGTCCATCTTCGGGGCGTCCACACCGCTGAACTCGTCCCAGCTCTTGCTGCGCAGCGTGCTCACGTCGTAGCCCTCCGAACGCAAGACCTCTAGGGTCATCGGGTGGACTTCGCCGCGGGGAAAACTGCCCGCGCTGTAGGCGCGGAAGCGACCGCGGCCCAGGTGGTTCATCACGGCTTCGGCAAGGATGCTGCGCGCCGAATTGCCCGTGCAGATGAAAAGGACGTTGTAGATCCGGTCGGTCATGTCAGTTCTCGTGTGCCGGGCGGGTCAGGCGAGCCAGTCCGTCGATGCCCACCGGTGGCTCGGATTGAAGAGGAAGCAGCGCGCAGCGCTGGGCGTGCTTCGTCAGCACGGTGCGGATGTGGGTTTGCTCGGACGCGGCGCGGCGCTTCAGCAAGGGCGATCGCAAGGCTTGGCCGACCAGCGTTTGGTTGATCACCCAGGCCCAAGGCTCGATGCCCGCGCGACGCAGGTCCTGCTGTAGGCCGGCGGCTTCCAGCACGGGCGTGGCCTCGGGCAGGGTCACGATGATCGTGCGGGTCTGCGCCGGGTCGCGAAGTTGCGTCATCGGTGTCGTGAAGTGCATCCCGGTAGCGCCCATCTGGCGCTCGATGTCGCGGTGGTAGGCACCAGTCGCGTCAAGCAGCAGCAGGGTGTGGCCCGTGGGTGCGGTGTCCATCACCACGAAGCCGCGCCCGCCCTCGCGGATCAGCCGGGAGAATGCCTTGAAGACGGCGACCTCTTCCGTACACGGCGACCGCAGGTCCTCGGCAAGCAGGGCACGCCCCTGCTCGTCGAGCTGGGCGCCCTTCGTGGCCATGACCTGTGCGCGGTAGGCCTCGGTCTCGGCACGGGGATCGATGCGGCTCAGGCGAAGCCCTGGCAGTGTGCCGTCGACCATGTCGGCGACGTGCGCGGCCGGGTCGGAAGTCGTGAGGTGTACCGGATGCCCCCGTTTCGCGAGACCAACGGCAAGTGCAGCGGCAACGGTGGTTTTGCCCACGCCGCCCTTGCCCATCACCATGATCAGGCCATGGCCTGCGGCTTCGAGCTGGTCGACGAGTTGGGCCAAGTCACGGTCGGCGCCCGGTTCGGGATCCATTGCTTGAGCGATGGGGAGATCGCTTCCGGCGTCGTCCTCGGCCAGCAATCGTCGGAGGGCGTCCACACCCACGAGATCCATGGCCTTCAAGGGCACCTGCGACGTGGGAAGGGACGCCAGGCGTGACGGACGCGCTGCGAGCGTCTGTCGTTCGCGCTCGACGATGACTTCGGCCAAGGGGTCGCCCTCGGTCGCCGCCGGCGGGAAGACGCCATTGATGACGAGATGCAAACCGGCGATGCCGAGCAAGGCCAGCTCGTCGGCCGTACGGGCCACCTCTTTCAACGGCGCAGCTTGAGCACGCGACACTAGGATCAGGCGAGTGCGCTGCGCGTCCGAAAGCGTTTCCACCGCCTTGCGGTACTGGGTGCGCTGCTTCTCCAGACCCGCCAGGGGGCCGAGGCAGGAGGCATCACCGACCCCTTGTTCGAGGAAGTCACTCCACGCCGACGGCAACTGCAGCAGCCGCAGCGTGTGCCCGGTGGGCGCCGTATCGAAGATCACATGGTCGAAGCGGTCTTCGAGGCTTGGGTCAACCAAGAGGCCAGTGAACTCGTCGAAGGCTGCGATCTCGGTCGTGCAGGCGCCGGAGAGTTGCTCTTCGATCACGCGGACCACGTCATCCGGCAATTGCCCGCGCACGGGGCCGACGATGCGGTCGCGGTAGCCCTGTGCCGCCGCCTGCGGATCGATCTCTAGTGCGTGCAGCCCGTGGACGGCAGGCACGGGGATGATCTGGTTGCCGATCGTCAGGCCAAAGACCTGGCCCACATTCGACGCGGGATCAGTGCTCACAAGGAGGACGCGGCGCCCCTGGTCGCAGAGATGAATGGCGGCAGCACAGGCCAGCGACGTTTTGCCGACGCCGCCTTTGCCGGTGAAAAAGAGAAAGCGCGGCGGATGATCGAGGAAGTCCATGGCTCAGCAGCACCCCGACCCTGCGGCGCACGACGACGGTCCGACAGGCACGTTCGCCAGTCCCGCAAATCGGGCCAACTCCGCCCGCGTGGGGTAGCGAAACGCCACGGCCAACTCGCCATCAACCAGCAAGACGGGCAGACCGACCGTTCCCTTGGACTCGATCCATGCGCGCACCTGGGCGGTCTGCACGAACGCCATCGGCGCTTGCGCCAAGTTGTAGCGATCGATGCTGACGCCCTGAGTCTTCAGCCACGCGATATCGGCGCTCACGCGCACCAAGGTGTCGTCGGCATCGGGACCACAGACGCCGCTGGCGCAGCAGAGCGCCGGTTCAAACAGTTGCAGGTACGGCATGGGCCGCGGGCTCCGTTTCGGCGGTGGAATCGCAGCAACTCGCATCAGACGACGCCTCGTCGACGCAGCATTCGCGACTAAGGAAGGCCACCAAGTCCTGCATGCGCTCGAGGTTGGCGCGATAGCGCTGGAACCGACCCTCTTGGGTCACCGACGCGAGGTCCGCGGCGACCAGGGCTTTCAGGTGGAAGGACAGGTTGGCCGGCGGGAGGTCGAGGAGCGTAGCCAGCTCACCGGCAACTTTCCCCTGACGACCGGCGCGAACGAGCAGCCGGTACGCATTGAGACGGGTCGGCGAAGACAGCGTGGCGAAGGCTTCAGCAGCGAGGATGGTGTCCATATTTTAACGATACACCAAATATTGAAATGACGCGCCACACCCCCTGCGAAACAGCGGCTATCGCGCTGGTTGCAGCACGATCACGGCCATGCCCGCCAGCGCAAGGCTCACGCCCGCGACATCCCAGATGGAAGGCTTGATGCCGTCGATCACCCAGAGCCACGCGATCGCGATGCCGATGTACACACCGCCATAGGCCGCGTACACCCGACCCGACGCCGCGTCATGGAGGGTCAGTAGCCAAGCAAAGATCGCCAGGACAGCAAGGCCCGCGACGCCGAACCACGCCGATTTGTCTTGCCGGAGCCAAAGCCACCACAGGTAGCAGCCCAAGATCTCCGCGAGCGCGGTCATCAGGTAGAGCACGGCGGTGGTTGCCAGGGACATGAGCGGCTCTCAAGACAACGGCGAGTGGACGGAGATGGGCGCGTCCAACGGCCCGCCTTCATGTGCGAGGCTCTCCAGCACCGCGCAGGTCGCTCGCTGACCGCCGCGGCAGCGCTCGATGGTGGCGACCAGTTCGGCTTCCATCCGCTGCAACTGCGCGAGCTTTTCGCGAACCTCCACCAGGTGCTGTCGCGCCAACGCATCGACGTCCCCACAGGCAAGGCCCGGGCTTTCCGACAGATGTAGAAGGCTCCGGATCTCATCAAGGCTGAATCCCAATGCCCGCCCACGGGTGATGAACCGGACGCGGGCGATGTCCCCGGGTCGATAGGCCCGATACCCGGACGCGGAGCGCTGCGGCTTGGGCAGCAGACCCACCTTCTCGTAGTACCGGATGGTCTCGAAGTGGCAGCCCGTGGCTGCCGCCAACTCTCCGATCTTCATGGCGCTTGACCCTGTAGCGACTCCGGGGTTTACGGTAGCGCCATCCGGAGTCCACGACTATGACCGACTGCTCCTGCCACGCCACCGCGACCGCCTGCGCAACGTCCAGCGATCGCACCCTCCGACGGGTGCTCTGGATCGTCATGGCGTTGAACGCCGCCCTGTTCGTGGCCGAGTTCAGCGTCGGCTTGTGGGCGCACAGCAGCGCCTTGATGGCCGACTCGCTGGACGCCTTGGGCGATGCCGGCATCTACCTGTTGACCCTGGTCGTCATGACCGGCTCCGTCCGGGCGCGAGCCGGGGCGTCTTTGCTCAAGGGCGCGCTTCAGGGCGCCTTTGGTCTGTTCGTCATCGTCGAAGTGGTCCGCCGGGCGATCTCCGGAGAGACCCCCGACGCCGGCCTCATGACCGTCATGTCACTCGTGGCGCTGACGGTCAACGTGACCGCGTTCGCGCTGCTGACGCGCTTTCGGAACGAGGACTTGAACCTGCGCTCGGTGTGGCTGTGCTCGCGCAACGACCTCGCGAACAACCTCGGCGTGCTGGCGGCGGCGGGTCTGGTGGCCTGGACGGGCACGCGCTGGCCCGACCTCGTTGTCGGGCTTCTCGTGGCCACGCTGTTCCTGCAGACGTCCTTCACGGTCCTCCGTGCCGCGTGGCGGGAGTGGTCGACGGGAATCCCGACACCGATGGACGACGGGCATGGTCACGCTGCGCCCAGCATTCCGAAGGATATGAGGCCGTGAGCCCCGTACTGCGTCAGGCCATCGAGGCCGAGTTCCTGCAAGCCCGCCTCGCCGAGGCGAGTGGGCGCGCCGCCGAAGCCTTTGGCCACCTCGAGCGGGCCCACATCCTGTCGCAGCGCTTCACATGGCTGCATGTGCGGAGCCACGCCCTGATGTGGGCTTGGGCATGGCGGCAAAGGCGGCCGCGGGAACTGCTCGGGCAGACGACTCGCATCGTTGCCGCGGCGCTGTTCAGCCGGATCTGGGTGCCGGAGGGCAACACGGGCGGCGCGAACGTGAGCCCCATCCAGCCCATGCCCATTCCCACCGACCTTCGCGACCTGCTATCACGCTGATCCGTTACCCTGACGCCATGCTCCGCCTTCGACGCCACGCACGAGCCCTTCGAGCCGCCCTGACGGGAGGCTTGATCCTGCTCCTGCTCGCGTCGTCGATGATCGGTGTGCTGGCCATCAGCCACCCGTCCGTGCATGACCTGGATGCCGCGGTTGCCGCCGGCGTGGCAGCCGACTGCGAAGGCGAAGCTCCACACCCGCCCGGGCTTGCGAGCCTGTCGCATGACCTTGCGCACGCCTGGCACCACTGCGGCGTCGTGATGGCGGTGCTCCCGATGCCCGTGGTGAAGCTTTTGGCCATGAAGCCCACGCAGCCGCCCAGCATCGAGATCCGGGGCGGCCCCTCGCCGCTGCTTCAAAGCCTGTTCCGTCCCCCCATCCGCTGAGCCGTCGAAGCGGCCGCCTCGTGCGGCGTCTTTTTCCACGGATCAACGGAGTTCCCTATGTCTGTTCGTCTGGCCGCGCTCGCGGCCGGGCTGACGTTGCTGGCCGTCGCCTCGGGCGCGGCCGCCCAGCCCTTCACCTTGGCCGACGCGCAGGAGCGCGTCGCCCAGTCCCATCCTGATCTTCGATTGTTCGTTCCGCGCCGCGATGGCCTCGAAGCCGAAGCGCGCAGCGCGGCGCTGTCGCCCGCGCTCGAGGTCCAGGCGGATGTCGAAAACGTGCTCGGCAGCGGAGCGCTGCAGGGCAGTCGCTCGGCGGAGCTGACCCTCAGCCTCGCCGGCGTGCTGGAGCGCGGCGGCAAACGAGAAGCACGCCGAGCGTTGGCAGCGGCTCGCATTGACGCCCTCGGCGTCCAGCGTGCCGCCACGCAGCTCGATCTGCTGGCGGAGACGACCCGGCGCTACCTCGATCTGGCAGCCTTGCAGGCGCAGCGCCCGCTGCTCGAGGAAGATCTGGCCCAGCGGCAGCGCATCGCTCGCGCGGCGCGTCAGCGCTTCGCGGCCGGCGCAGCGCCGGAAGCCTCCGCGTTGGCGGCGGAGGCCGGCATTGCCCAAGCCGAGGCCCGTCTCGCGGCGCTCGATGCCGAGCAAGCTGCGGCTTGGCGCCGTCTGTCCCTGCTGTGGGGCGAGCCTGCCGACGGTGCCGTGCCGGCGGTCGACGCCGTGCCGGACGAGGTGCCTGCGCTGCCCGCGCTCACCGAGCTGACGGCGCGGATCGCCGAGGCGCCGGAGCTGGCGGCCTTTGCCGACGAAGCACGCATCCGCGAAGCGCGGCTGCGGCTTGCGGAAACCGAAGCCCGTCCCGACGCGCGGTGGAGTATTGGCGCACGCCGACTGCAGGACGGCCGGGACGTCGGACTGGTGGCGGGGATCAGCCTGCCCTTGGGGGCACGTCGACGTGCCGAGCCGGCCATCGCCGCGGCGCGTGCCGAGCAGGAGGCCTTGGCGATGTCCCGGGAGTCGGCGGCACTGCAGCTCGAGGCCGTCGCCGTGGATGCGTGGTCGCAAATTGAGACCGGCGCGCTCCAGGTCGATCGCCTGCGCACAGACGTTTTGCCGCGCCTTCAGCGTGCGGCCGCCCAGTCCGAACGCGCCTACCGCGCCGGTGCCCTGAGCTACGTCGAGTGGGCCGCGGTCCAGACCGAAATCACCGCCTCGAACCTCGCGCTGCTGGAGGCCCGCGTGGCCACGCAGCGCGCCCTGATCGAACTGCAGCGCCTCACCGCCGACAGCTGGTCGGCCAATGACGAGCGCGAAGGAGACGCCGAATGAATCGCCATACTCTTCTTTTCACCGCACTTTCCGCTCTGCTGGCCGTTGGCTTGGCTGGTTGCGGAAGCCAAAACGCCAACGATGACCATGGCGATGGCCACGCTCACGACGAAGCCGAGGCGTCTCACGACGCCGGAGGCGACGAAGTGCATGGCCACAGCCACGACAAAGCGCCTGCAGAGGGCGATGAGCACGGTCACGAAGAAACCGCGGGCGATCAGACCACCATCCCGGCCGAAACGGCGGAACGCTCGGGCATCGTCACCGCTCCGGTAGGCCCCGGGAAAATCCAGCAGACGGTTCGCCTGCCGGGCGTCATCGAAGCGCGTCAGGGCGCGATCGCCCGGGTGGCGGCGCGCTTCCCCGGTGCGATCCGTGACGTTGCGGTGCAGGTGGGCGACACCGTTCGCGCCGGCCAGCGACTCGCCATCGTGGAGAGCAACGCCAGTCTCTCGACCTACGCGATCACAACCCCCTTGGCGGGCGTGGTGATGACGCGCGATGCCGAAGTCGGCGGCCTGGCCGGCGAATCGCCTCTGTTCGAAGTGGCCGATCTCTCGAAAGTCTGGGTCGATCTGCACGTGTTCGGCCGGGACGCCCAGCGCGTTCGCGTCGGCGCCGAGGTCCGCGTCGAGCGCCTCGCCGACGGCGTCGTGGCAACCGCCACCATCGGCCAAGTGCTCCCAGCGACCGATGTCGACAGCCAGAGCCTGACCGCCCGCGCGGTGCTCGACAACGCCGATGGCCTGTGGCGTCCGGGCATGGCCGTTCAAGCCGACGTCACGATCGGCACGACGGAGGCGGCGCTTCGCGTGCCGCTCGGCGCGCTGCAGCGCATGGAGGGGCGCGATGTCGTGTTCGTCCGCGAGGGGGACACCTACACCGCCACACCGGTGCGACTTGGCGTGCGGGATGCCGCTTTCGTTGAGGTCACCGACGGCCTGACTCCCGGCAACGAGGTCGTGGTCGAGCAGAGCTTCCTGGTCAAGGCGGACATCGCCAAGGCCGGCGCGGCCCACGAGCACTGAGGCCGGCCATGATCGAGTCCTTCATCCGATACGCCATCCGGCACCGCTGGCTGGTGCTGATCCTCGTCCTGGCCCTCGGGGCTTGGGGCGCCTTCAATCTCCTCCGGCTGCCCATCGATGCGGTTCCGGACATCACCAACGTCCAGGTGCAGGTCAATACGGAAGCGCCGGGCTACTCGCCGCTCGAAGCCGAGCAGCGCGTGACGTTCCCTGTGGAAACCGCGCTGGCCGGCATCCCAAAGCTCGACTACACCCGATCGCTGTCGCGCTACGGACTGTCTCAGGTGACCGTCGTGTTCCAGGACGGCACCGATATCTACTGGGCGCGACAGCAGATCGCCGAGCGACTGCAGCAGGTCCGTGGACAGCTTCCCACCGGCTTGGAGCCGGCGATGGGGCCGATCTCGACGGGCTTGGGCGAGATCTACATGTACACCGTCGAGGCCGAACCGGGCACGACGCGGGAGGACGGCCAGCCGTGGACGCCGACCGACCTGCGCACGCTGCAGGACTGGGTGGTGAAGCCGCAGCTGCGCACCGTGCCGGGCGTGGTCGAGGTCAACACGATCGGCGGCTATGCCCGTGAGGTGCAGGTCGCCCCGGACCTGACACGACTGATCGCGCTCAATCTGAGCCTTGACGACCTCGTCGATGCGCTCGAGCGCAACAACGCCAACGTCGGCGCCGGCTACATCGAGAAGCGCGGCGAGCAGGTGCTGGTCCGCGTGCCCGGGCAGTTGGGCGACGCGTCGGCGATCGGTTCGGTGGTGGTGGCCAGCCGCGGCACAAAGGTGATCCGAGTGGCGGACGTGGCCGCCGTGCAGGAAGGCAAGGAACTTCGCACCGGTGCGGCCACGGAGAACGGCGAGGAAGTCGTTCTCGGCACGGTTTTCATGCTGGTCGGGGCGAACAGCCGCGAGGTGGCGCAGGCGGTGGATGCCCGCGTCGCATCAATTCGCAGCACGCTGCCGGAGGGCGTGATCCTTCGGACGGTGTACGACCGCACGGCGCTGGTGAACCGCACCATCGGCACGGTCGCCAAGTCGCTCGCGGAAGGTGCCCTTCTCGTCGTGGTGGTGCTGTTCCTGCTGCTCGGCAACCTGCGCGCTGCGCTCATCACCGCGGCGGTCATACCTCTCACGATGATGATGACGGCGACCGGCATGCTGAAGGGCGGCGTCTCCGGCAACCTGATGAGCCTCGGTGCCCTCGACTTCGGCCTGATCGTTGACGGTGCTGTGATCATCATGGAGAACTGCATCCGCCGCTTCGGCGAAATGCAGCATCGCCTGGGCCGCCTGCTCACGCGTGAGGAGCGCTACGAGCTGGCAGCGTCGGCCACGGCGGAAGTGATCAAGCCCAGCCTGTTCGGCGTCGGCATCATCACGGCGGTGTACCTGCCGATCTTCGCGCTCGACGGTGTGGAAGGGAAAATGTTCCACCCGATGGCCTTCACCGTGGTTTTCGCGCTGACGGCAGCGATGCTGCTCTCGCTCACCTTCGTTCCGGCGATGGTCGCGGTTGGGCTCGGTGGCCGCGTCGAGGAAAAAGAGAATCGCATCGTCCAGTGGCTGAAGCGGGGCTACGCCCCGGCGCTGAATCGTGTGCTGGGGTGGCGCTGGCGCGTCGTGCTGGCGGCATTCGTTCTGGTGGCCGGCGCAGGGTTTGCCGCGACGCGGATGGGCACCGAGTTCATCCCAAGCCTGGATGAGGGCGACGTGGCGCTCCACGCCATGCGCATCCCGGGTACGTCGATCACGCAGTCCGTCGCCATGCAGAAGGTCCTGGAGCAGGAGATCCTGACGCTCCCGGAGGTCGAGCGGGTGTTCAGCAAGATTGGTACCGCGGAGGTCGCCACCGACCCCATGCCGCCGTCGGTGGCGGATACGTTCGTGATCCTGAAGCCGCGGTCCGACTGGCCGGATCCGGGTAAGACCAAGGCCGAACTGGTGGAGGAGTTGGAGGCACTGGTAGCGAAGGTGCCCGGCAACAACTACGAGTTCACCCAGCCGATCCAGATGCGCTTCAACGAGCTGATCTCGGGCGTGCGGTCCGACGTGGCGGTCAAGGTCTACGGCGATGATCTCGACGTGTTGATGACCACGGCCCAAGCCGTCGAATCGGCGATGACCGGCGTCGATGGTGCGGCGGATGTCCGGGTGGAGCAGACCGACGGCCTGCCAATGCTGGTCGTCGACCCCGATCGCGAGGCCATCGCCCGACTTGGGCTGTCGATCGACGACGTCCAGCAGGTCGTCGCAACGGCCATCGGTGGCACGGAAGCGGGAATGCTCTATGAGGGCGATCGCCGGGCGCCCATTGTCGTGCGGCTTGCGGATGGCCTTCGCAACGACGCCGAGCGGCTAGGCGACCTGCCCATTCCGCTGCCCGTCGAGCGGGCGGACACCGTGCGCACGGTGCCCCTGCGAGAACTGGCCCGGATCGGCATCGAGGAAGGCCCGAACCAGATCAACCGCGAGAACGGCAAGCGCCGCGTCGTGGTGACGGCGAATGTCCGCGGCCGGGACCTCGGCTCCTTCGTCGCAGAGGTGCAGCAGCGCGTCGCTGCCGAGGTGGAGGTGCCGCCGGGGTACTGGGTGGAGTATGGCGGGACGTTTGAGCAGCTGATTTCGGCCACGCAGCGACTGTCGATCGTCGTGCCCATGACGTTGCTGCTGATTCTCGGCCTGCTCTTCTTGGCCTTCGGATCGGGGCGCGATGCGCTGGTGGTGTTCTCCGGCGTGCCCCTCGCCCTCACGGGCGGCGTTGCGGCCTTGCTGCTCCGCGACTTGCCACTGTCGATCTCCGCCGGCGTGGGTTTCATCGCCCTCAGCGGCATCGCGGTGCTCAATGGCATTGTCATGCTCAGCTTCATCCGCCAGCTTCGACTGGACGGCATGGGGCTCGACGAGGCGGTCCGGGAGGGCGCGCTGACGCGCTTCCGCCCGGTGCTGATGACCGCGCTGGTGGCGAGCCTCGGGTTCGTGCCCATGGCCTTGGCCGTCGGCGCCGGAGCCGAGGTGCAGCGCCCGCTGGCCACCGTGGTGATCGGCGGCGTTTTGTCGTCAACGCTGCTGACGCTGTTCGTGCTGCCGGTTCTTTACCGGCTGGCGCATCGGGTGGATGAGTCGGTGGACCGTCTGCTCCGAGGATGACGATGGGCGAGCCCGGACTCCGTGGTCCGGGCTCGTCATGGCGGCGAACCTGAATCGTAGCGGGCATCGCGCTGTGTGAATGGCCAGCGCAGTTGCCCGCCATAATCATCGGGAACGCGCTGATCGCGTAGTCCCACCTCACCGGCAATCACGCCGTTCGGCTGATCGTGGAATGTGCGGCCGAGGTGATCCCAGATCATCCAGAACTCGCCGAAGTTGACTTGGGCGTCCTCGTACTCACGCTTGTGGTGCCAGCGGTGGATTTCAGCCACGCCGAGGACGTAGCGAAGCGGCCCGACGCGGTAGTCCACGTTGGCGTGCTGGAAGCCGAGGTGGATTGCCAACAGCGTGAGCCATGCGCTGACGACGAGCGGCGGCGCGCCCAGTGCGACGACGACGATCAGGCCCGGGCCCGCCAGCACCAGCGCGCTCAAGGGATGGCGACGCTCACCGTTGAGCCAGTACAGCCGCTCAGGAGCATGGTGGATGGCATGAAGCCGCCAGAGCAGCCCTACGCGATGGCTTGCGCGATGCATCAGGTACAGGCCGAGGTCCATCACAGCACCTGCCAGCAGAATCTGCGCCCAAAGCGGCCACGCGTCCGGCCACACCGAGACCGCATCGAGACCCAGCGCATGCAGCGCGAACGCGCTACCGCCGAGCAGGCTGAAATTCACCGCGGCGTGGACGATGTCCGCCGCCAGATCGCCGTGGTCCAGCTGCCACGCCCGCTGATACGGGATGACCCGCTCGAGAGTCGCGATCACAGTGAGCGCGATGACGGCGGTGACCGCAAAGCCGGGCCAGGCCCACTGCCACGACGATGCGATCCAGAGGACGGCGGCAATGCTTAAGCCCATTACCAGCGGATAGGCGCCGTAGCGAAGCAGTGCAATGGCCATGACGAGCGTCCAGAGTGTTTCGGAATCACCAGCGTGGCGTCGGCGGCCCGCGCTGTCTTGAACGAAGGGGCTGACTCAGTCCGGTCGTAGCAGTGCAAGCACGGCGCTGGGCGGCACACCGAAGTGCCGGCGCATTGTCCGAGTCAGGTGGGCGGAGTCGGCAAAGCCGGCGCTCTGCGCCGCGTCCGTGAGGTTGGCGCCGCGGGCGGCCGATTCCAAGGCACGCTGCAGGCGCAGCCAGCGCACATACGGCCGAAGCGGCATCCCCACGCGCTCGCTGACGAGGTGCCGGAACCGGCTGGGTGACAGCGCCGCGTCAGCGGCCAGTGCCGTCAAGCTGGTCGCGTCCTCCAACCGACGAGCCAGTGACGCGATGATGCGGTCAACGCGATCTTCGCGCTCCAAGGTTGAGGCCATTGTTCCCTCTGAGATGCCCAAGGCCTCGAGGAGCGGACGTGGACCTGCCAAGGACGCGTCGGGCCATCGGACCAGCAACGCCTGTCTTTCAATGTCCGAAAACGTTCGCAGTCCTTCAAGGCATCGGCCCGAGAGCGCCTTCCCGGCAGCGCCGGTCGCTTCGACGTAGAACAGTCGCATGTGCCCCGGATGGAGGCGATGCACGACGCCGGCGTCGATGAGAATCCCCGGAGCCACCACGGCCTCACGCTGCCCCACTTCGACAACGACGTCGCCGGCCTCAGCCACTGCGAGCTGAAGGGCGTGGTGGGCATGCGGGTGGTTGTCGCCTGCGTGGCCCACGAACGCGGCCCAGCCTGCACCGATCGATGCATTACCGCGCCACGCTGCACGGTCGGGTTCGGTCATGACCAGGGGCCTTGAGAGTCCCGGCGCCGACCTCGCGGTCGACGCCAGCGACTCGTTCGATCAATGACCGTCGGGGCTTGCGTGCATGGCGTCGAACTCCGTCCTGCTGACCTTGCCATCCTTGTCCTTGTCCATCATGTCGAAGTGACCCGCCATCGGATGGTCCTTCGGCAGCTCGCTTTTCTCGAGCTGTCCGTCACTGTTGGCGTCGAGCTTGGCGAAATCCGGCGCCATGGCGGCGTGGTCATGACCTGCGGCCTGGTGGTTGGCGTGCTGACTATCGCTCGCGAAGCTCTGGGTGGCGCCCAGCACCAAGGTCAGTGCGATCGTCATCTTCAGGGTGTTGCTCATGGAATTCTCCTACTCCGAGGGAGGGGAATCTTCACGCCGCGCCGGAGCATCGCGGCGATGAAGCCTTCACAGCGTCTGCTTGCGCAGGCGCAATGCGTTGAGGACAACCGAGACCGAGCTGAGGCTCATGGCCAGAGCGGCCACCATCGGACTCAGCAAGGGTCCGCCGAGAAGGAACAGCAGGCCTGCCGCGATCGGCACGCCGGCGGCGTTGTAGGCGAATGCGAACACGAGGTTCTGTTTCATGTTCGCCACGGTCTGATTCGAAATGCGACGCGCCACGGCGATGCCTTGGAGGTCGCCCTTGACCAGGGTGAGCTTGGCGCTCGACATCGCGACGTCGGTTCCCGTGCCCATCGCGATCCCGACGTCGGCCCGCGCCAATGCGGGGGCATCATTGATACCGTCGCCCGCCATGGCCACGCGCAAGCCGCTGGCCTGGAGAGATTCCACGAGTCGAAGTTTGTCTTCCGGCGTAACCTCACCGTGGATGTCGGTGATGCCCAAGGCCCGGCCCACAGCCCGTGCCGTGGCATGCCCGTCGCCCGTGGCCATGACGATCCGCAATCCGGCGGCCCGAAGCGCACGAATCGCATCGGGCGTCGTCGGCTTGATCGGATCCTTGACGGCCAGCAGTCCAGCCAACTGCCCGTCGACCGCGAGATGCATCACGCTCGCCCCGTCCCTTCGAAGCGCTTCGGCCTGGGACGCCAGCGCACCGAGACGGACGGCGCCGCGGGCCATCAGCGCCTCGTTGCCCAGCATCAGGTGCATGCCGTCAACGCGTCCCCGCACGCCGATCCCGGAGTCGGAAGAGAAATCCTCTGCCTGAGCCAGCGGGAGGTTCCGCCGCCGCGCCTCTTCGACGATGGCTGCGGCCAGCGGGTGTTCGCTGCCGAGGTCCAACGACGCAGCCCACCGAAGCACTTGGTCTTGGGTGAAGCCCGGCGCGGGCAGGACGGCGCTGAAGGCAGGACGACCCGCCGTCAGCGTGCCGGTCTTGTCGATGACCAGCACCTGCACGTCCTTCAGCTTCTCGATTGCTTCGGCATCGCGAAAAAGCACGCCGGATGAGGCGGCACGACCGGTGGCGACCATGATCGACATCGGCGTGGCCAAGCCCAAGGCGCACGGGCAAGCGATGATCAGGACGGAAACCGCGTTAAGCACGCCATAGGTCCACGACGGCTCCGGGCCCATCCAGCCCCAGGCAAGCAGCGTCAAGGCCGCGATCGCAAGGACAGCGAGCACGAACCAGTACGCCACGGCGTCGGCCATGCGCTGCATCGGGGCTTTCGATCTCTGGGCGGCGGCGACCAACTGGACGATCTGGCTCAGCAGCGTGTCGCCACCCACCCGAGCGACTTCGACCACCAGCGCGCCGTTCGCATTCAGCGTGGCGCCGATGACGGCGTCGCCCGGCCCCTTCTCGACCGGGATCGGCTCGCCGGTCAGCATGGACTCGTCGAGGTGTGAGCGCCCCTCCAGCACGCGACCGTCGGTCGGCACCTTCTCGCCGGGTCGTACACGCACGCGATCGCCGACATGCAGTTCCGCGATCGGGACGTCCTCGTCCTTGCCGTCCTCGCGCACGCGACGAGCCGTCTTGGGCGCGAGGTCGAGCAGGCTGCGGATCGCCGCCGAGGTCTTCGATCGGGCGCGGAGTTCGAGGATCTGCCCCAACAAGGTCAAGGACACGATGACCGCCGCTGCCTCGAAGTAGACGCCCACTCGGCCGTGCTCGACGAAGGTGCTGGGGAACCACTCTGGTGCCAAGGTCGCCGCCACGCTGTAGCCGAACGCGGCAGCGACCCCCACGCTAATCAGGCTCCACATGTTCAACTGCCGTGTCTTGAACGACACCCAGCCCCGGGTGAAGAACGGCCACGCTGCCCACAGCACCACGGGCACGGTCAGCACCAACTCGACCCACGTGCGCGCCGCGGGCGACCACTGGGGCAGACGATGACCGGCCATGGCGATCACCAGAACCGCCACCGTCAGCGGGAGGGTCCACCAGAACCGGCGCTGGAAATCGACCAGCTCGGGCGAAACGTCGTCGGCGTCCGCCTCCGGCACCAGAGGCTCAAGCGCCATGCCGCACTTCGGGCAAGCGCCCGGTCCACGCTGGCGAACCTCGGGGTGCATGGGGCACGTGTACCAGGCACCGGTGGTAGCGCCGGCAGGTGATGCCGGTGACGCCGGCGCGCCGGCGTGGGACGTGGACGAGTGGTGGTGTCCTGGGGGGTGAGTGGGCATGGCGCGTCCTCAGCGCGGTCCGTGCTCGGAGAACGGCGAGACGGTGCCGTCCTTGTGCACGAGAAACACCGTGTAGGGCCGCACTTCGCCCGACGGAACTTCCATCCCGGGCGACCCCATTGGCATGCCGGGAACGGTGAGCCCGAGGGCGTCCGGCCGCTCCTTCAGCAGTCGCCGGATGTCCGAGGCGGGCACATGCCCTTCAATGAAGTAACCCTCCGCCTCGGCCGTGTGGCAGGAGCCGTAGCCGGCCGGCACGCCCACGCGGCGCTTCACCGGTTCAATGTCGTTCGCCAGCTGGATCTCGGCACGAAAACCCGATGCCTTGACGTGATCCACCCAGAGGGCGCAGCAGCCGCAGGTGGGGCTCTTGTGGACCGTCAGCAGCGGGCTG
>ERZ1066117.803-NODE-803-length-19814-cov-8.191255_pt1 | contig 19814 bp, 16 predicted proteins | sample MGYA00382764_ERZ1066117 | MGnify/ENA primary metagenome ERZ1066117 (study PRJEB33369, sample SAMEA5778347) | biofilm metagenome | biome: Industrial cooling water; feature: Water cooling tower basin; material: Biofilm | place: United Arab Emirates | collected...
GTCCATCTGGTGTCTCCCCAACACATAGGTTGACGTTTACGTAAACCCGAATCGGCGGGCGCACAACCCTGCCAGTTTTGCCGCAGCGTCAGTCGGCCGCTGCACCCATCTTCCGTGCCGTTTCCAGCTCCCGGTGGAAGATGTGCGTGGCCATCATGGCGCCCATCATCGGTGCGACGAGGTTGACGAACGGCACCGCGAAAAGGCCGGCGGTCAAAATCCCGATGCCCCATGAATCCCACTTGTGCTGCCCCGGCCAGGCCCTCGACTCCCCCAGCGGCACGTGGCGGGCGGCGACGGCTTCGAGATATTCGCGGCCGAGCGCCCAGCCGTTGGCGATGACGAACAGGATGAGCGGCCCGATGCCGGTGAACAGCAGCAGGAGGTAGGCTGGCAGCAGCAGCGTGTTGATCAGCGCCACGCGGATGGCGGCGCGGCCGCCCATGGCCAGTTCGACGCCGAGGCCCAGCGCGTGGCCCCTGGCAGCGGGGTAGTAGCGGGTTTCGACGGCGATGATGATCTCGTCTTGCCACACCGCCATCACCGCGGTGGCAATGCTGGTGAAGCCGAGCCACGTCAGCAGGGCGGAGAGCAGCACGGCGGCGGCATCGTCGCCGCCAGCGGTCCAGAGCTTCACCGCCCATGTCGGCCAGCCAGTGGGCTGGATCAGGGCGATGAGGGTGAACACGCCCCAGGCGAGGCCGGCGAACAGGATGAGGGTGATCAGCAGGGCCCGCCACAACACGCCGCGCACGCGGGCATCGCGCAGCAGTTGCGCAAAGCTGAGGATGAAGGCGGCGGGCATGGCCCATGGTGCTAAGGTCTGGCGGGCGTGGCGGCAAGCGGCTATGCGACGGCAAACCAGCACCGGGAGCCGTAATGACGCGTTTCGACATCCTCGCCATGGGCAACGCCATTGTTGACGTGATCAGCAGCGAGGCGCCGGAGTTCCTCTCCAGCCGCAGCATCCAGCATGGCTGCATGCGCCTGATCGATGCGGCCGAGGCTGAATCGCTTTATGCTGCGATGAGTCCGGGCCGCGAGATTGGCGGCGGTTCGGCCGGCAACACCGTGGTGGGCGCGCGCATGTTGGGCGCGCGCACCGCCTTCGTGGGCCGCGTGGCGGCCGATCGGCTGGGCGAAAGCTATATCAGCGACATGCGGGCAGCGGGCGTGCATTTCGACACCGCGCCGGCCACCGATGGCCGCCCCACCGGGCGCTGCCTGATCGTGGTGACGCCCGATGGCGAGCGCACGATGAACACCTATCTGGGCGCCTGCCAGGAGCTGGACTCCAGCGATCTGAACGCCGAGCTGGTGAAGCAATCGGGCATCCTCTACCTCGAAGGCTATCTGTGGGATCCGCCGGCCCCGCGCGCGGCCATGCAGGCGGCGATCAAGGTGGCGCGCGAAGCGGGCAACAAGGTGGCCTTCACCCTGTCTGACGTGTTCTGCGTGGAAGGCCATCGCGGCGACTTCATTGATCTGCTTGCCTCCCACGTCGACATCATGTTCGGCAACGAGAACGAGGTGAAGAGCCTCTATCGCACCGACAATCTGGCGGCGGCGATGGCGGAGCTGGCCAACCACAGCTGCATCACCGTGGTGACGCGCAGCGAGAAGGGCGCTGTCGTCATCGGCGGCGGCCAGCATTGGGAAGTGCCGGGTGAGGCGGTGCCGAAGGTGATCGATACCACGGGGGCGGGCGACCTGTTCGCCGGCGGCTTCATGGCGGCGCTGGTGGAAGGGCGCTCCCTGCCCGATTGCGCGCGGGTGGGCTGCATTTCGGCCGCCGAGGTGATCAGCCATTTCGGCGCGCGGCCAGAGGCGGATTTGGCCGGGCTCGTCAAGGCGAAGCTGGGCTGAGGCAGACAGAAAGAAGAAGTGGCGTCGCGGCAAAGCCGCGCAGTCGGACGAGTCAAAAAGGGCGGCCTGTTGGGGCCGCCCTTTTCGCTCGCCGTCCGGATGCGACCTTGTCCGTGATTATCGCTGCGCGATAATCACTGGCCGGTCATGCATCTTTCCCCCCAGGCGTATGGATCCCCGGCAGCGGCGGCACGCCCTGCGGCGGCACGTCCGGGCTGAGTTCGCCCACTTCGGTGATGCCGCGCGCCACGTTGGAGCGGCTGCGGCCATAGAGGAAATAGAACACCAGGCCGATGGCCGCCCAGCCGAAGAAGACGATCTGCGCCTCGATCGACAGGAAGGTGAAGAGCAGCAGGCAGCCCAGCGCCGCCATCGGGGCGACCACCCACACCGCCGGCGTGCGGAACACGCGGCGGCGGTTCGGATCGCTGCGGCGCAGGGCCATGATCGCCAGCGCCACGAAGAAGAAGGCGCACAGCGTGCCACCGTTTGAGACGGATGCCAGCTGGCCGACCGGGAAGAAGGCCGCCGACACCGCCACGCCCACGCCGGTGATGATGGTCACCACGTGCGGGGTCTTGTACTTCGGGTGCACCTTCGACAGCGCGGCGGGTAGCAGGCCATCGCGGCTCATCACGAAGAACACGCGGGTCTGCGCGAACATCATCATCAGCACCACCGAGGGCAGCGCGAAGCCGGCAGCAAGGCCCAGCACGTTGCCGATGCCAGGGTGGCCGATCATGCGCAGCACGTGCGCCAGCGCTTCCTTGGAACAGACGACCGGCAGGCTGGCTTCCGCATAGGTCTTGCACTGTTCGGCCAGTTCCAGGCTGCCCGGCGCCAGTGCCTCGCCATTGGGGCCGGCCACCGGCTGCGCGCCATAGGCGCCGATCACGCCGGCACCCACCAGCATGTAGAAGATGGTGCAGATAACGAGGCTGCCGACAAGGCCGATCGGGATGTTCTTTTGCGGGTCCTTGGTTTCTTCCGCCGCGGTGGAAACCGCATCGAAGCCCACGAACGCAAAGAAGATGATCGAGGCCGCCGAGATGGCGCCGGTGACGCCCAGCGGCATGAACGGCACGAACTTGTCGGCCTGGGCGGCCGGCACGGCCAGCGCCACGAAAGCCGCCAGCGCCGCCACCTTCACGGCGACGAGCACCGCGTTCACCGTGGCGCTTTCCTTGGTGCCCAGCACCAGGAGCCAGGTGACCGCGAGCGCGATCACCACCGCCGGCAGGTTGATCAGGCCACCGGCATAAGGCCCGTTCACCAGTTCAGGCGGCACGGTGATACCGGCGAAATTCTGGATGACACCCACCATGTAGCCGGACCAGCCGACCGCCACGGCACTGGCCGCCACGGCATATTCCAGCACCAGCGCCCAGCCGACGATCCAGGCCAGGATCTCGCCGAAGGTGGCATAGCTGTAGGTATAGGCACTGCCCGACACCGGCACCATCGCCGCCAGCTCGGCATAACAGAGCGCGGCAAGGCCGCAGACCAGTGCGGACAGCACGAAGCTGATCAGCATGCCGGGCCCGGCGAGCTGCGCGGCTTCGGCGGTCAGCACGAAGATGCCGGTGCCGATGATGCCGCCGATGCCCAGCATGGTGAGCTGGAAGGCGCCCAGCGAGCGGGTGAGGGATTTCTTCTCGGCGGTGGCGAGGATCGCATCCAGCGACTTGATCCGCCAGCTGTTGCCAGACGTGGTGCTCAAAGACATTCCCCTTGGCGAGTTCGCCGCTCTCCCTTTCCCCGTGGAGGCAGCGCCGGTGTCATCCACCCGTCATGCCCAGCCGGAGGGCCTGCGGTCAAGGTGGCTTTGTTGACCGGGCACCGGGAGGCGGGGCGATGTGCGATAAATAACAAAAATATCTGGCCGTGTTGTTTCTAACAGGCTAGGCTGATGCCATGCTGTCGCCCGCCGAATCCGCCGTGCTGGCCCGCCTCGACGGGCAGCGCGCCGCCATGCTCGCCGAAATCGAGGCGTGGGCAGCGATCAACACGGGCAGCCACAATCTGGCAGGCCTGTCCCGCATGGCCGATGTGCTGGCGCACGCTTTCGCGCCGCTGGGCGGACGCATTGCCCGCGTGCCTGCCGCCCCCGCCACGCGGCTAGCCGCCGATGGCCGCGAGGAAGCGATCAGCCATGGCGACAATCTCCACATTGTCTGCCGCCCGGAAGCCCCGGTGCGCGTGCTGTTGACCGGGCACATGGACACGGTGTTTGGCGCCGATCATCCGTTCCAGGCCTGCCGGTGGCTGGATGGGGACACGCTGAACGGCCCCGGCGTTGCCGACATGAAGGGCGGCATCGCCGTGCTGAAAGCCGCGCTGATGGCTTTCGAGGCGAGCCCGTTCGCCGCTGGGCTGGGCTGGGAGGTGGTGCTGAATGCCGACGAGGAAGTCTCCTCGCCCGGCTCGGCGCCGCTGCTGGAGGCTGCCGCGCGGCAATGCCATCTCGGCCTCACCTATGAACCGGCGCTGCCCGATGGCACGCTGGCCGGCGGTCGCGCCGGGTCCGGCAATTTCTCCGCCGCCATTCATGGCCGCGCCGCCCATGCCGGGCGCAACCCGCAGGATGGCCGCAATGCGATCCTGGCCGCTGCCGATCTGGCGCTCAGGCTCGCCGCGCTGGCCAGCGACGATCTCAGCGTGAACCCGGCGAAGATCGAGGGCGGCGGCCCCAACAATATCGTGCCCGACATGGCGGTGCTGCGCTGGAACATGCGGCCGCGCCATGCCCAAGCGCAGGTCCGGGCGGAAGCCGGCATCCGGGAGGCAGTCGCCGCCGTGGTGCAGGCGCATGATGTCCATATTCACCTGCATGGCCGCTTCGCCCGGCCGCCCAAGCCGATGGACGCGCACCAGCAGCGCCTGTTCGAACTGGTGAAGGGCTGCGGCGCCGAACTGGGGCTGGCCATCGGCTGGCGCGACACCGGCGGCGTGTGTGATGGCAACAACATCGCCGCGACCGGGCTTTCGGTGGTCGACACGCTCGGCCCACGCGGTGGCAGTATTCACAGCGCTGACGAGTTTCTGTGCGCCGATTCGCTGGAGGAGCGGGCGAAGCTTTCGGCCCTGCTGCTGATGCGCGTGGCACAACGGGGCTGGCAGCGATGAACGGCACCGAACCGCTGTGGCGGGTGCGCGCGGCGCGGCCCGACGATCTCGATGCCGTGCTGGCGCTGGCCAGGCTGACTGGTGGCGGCTTCACCAACCTGCCGCCCGATGCCGATGCCCTGGCCCGCCGGCTCGACTGGTCCGCCAAAAGCTTCGCACGCGCCGAGGACGCGCCGCACAACGAACTTTACCTGCTGCTGCTGGAGGAGGTGACCACGGGGCGCATTGGCGGCACCGCGATGATCTTCAGCCGGGTCGGCGCCGAATGGCCCTTCTACAGCTACAAATTATGCACCCTCACCCAAACCAGCCGCGAACTGGGCCGCACCCTGCGCACCCAGTTCCTGTCGCTCACCAGTGATTTCGACGGCGCCACCGAAGTGGGCGGGCTGTTCCTGCATCCTGATCTGCGCACCGGCGGGCTGGGCCGGCTGCTCGCCCGTTCGCGTTATCTGTTCATCGCCCAGCATCGCGCCCGCTTCGGCACCCAGGTGATCGCCGAGCTGCGCGGCGTGATGGACGATGCAGGCAATTCGCCCTTCTGGGATGCGTTGGGCCGCGCCTTCTTCGGCCTGTCCTTCCCTCAGGCCGACGAGTTCAACGCCATCCACGGCAACCAGTTCATCGCCGATCTGATGCCCAAGCACCCGATCTACACCGCGCTGCTGCCCGAAGCGGCGCGCGCCGCCATCGGCCAGCCGCATCGCACTGGCCGCGCCGCACTGGCCATGCTGGAGGCGGAAGGCTTCGCGTTCGACAATTATGTCGACATCTTCGATGGCGGCCCCACCGTGGCGGCGCGGATCGACGATCTGAAGACGGTGCGCGGTGCCCGCGAGACAGAAATGCGCGCGTTCAGCGACGGGGCGGACGGCGTGCCGAGCCTGGTTGCCACCGGGCGGCTCAACGGCTTCCAGGCCTTCTGCGCCCCCGTCTCAGCCGAGGGCAGCACCCTGCCTGCCGCCATCGCCAAGCCGCTGGGGCTCACGCCCGGCACAAGGATCCGTCATGTCGCCTGCTGAACTCGTCTCCACCGATCCCTGCACCGGCGAGACCATCTGGCAGGGGCCGACAGGTGGTGTTGCCGCTGCTGTCAGCCGCGCCCGCGCCGCGGCGCGCGGCTGGGCGATGATGCCGCTGGCTGACCGCATCGCCATCGTCCGCGCCTTCAAGGCGGCGGTGGAGGCTGATGCCGACGCCTTCGCCCGGCTGATCGCCCGGGAAACCGGCAAGCCGCTGTGGGAAACCCGCACCGAAGTCGCCAGCGTCGCCGCCAAGGTGGAGATCAGCATCACCGCACAGGCCGAACGCGCTGGCGAGAAGTCGGGCGAGGCCGCTGGCGTGAAGCAGATGCTGCGCCACAAGCCGCACGGTGTGCTGGCGGTGCTCGGCCCCTATAATTTCCCGGCGCACCTGCCGGGTGGCCATATCGTGCCGGCGCTGCTGGCTGGCAACGTGATCGTGTTCAAGCCATCGGAACAGACGCCGGCGGTGGCGGATTTCATGGGCCAGCTATGGGCGCAGGCTGGCCTGCCGGCGGGCGTGCTGACCATCGTGCATGGCGGCGGCGATGTCGGGCGCGAGCTGGCGGGGGCGGAGATCGACGGCCTGTTGTTCACCGGCTCTGCGCATGTGGGGGCAGCACTCGCCCGCCAGTTCGCCGGCACGCCGCACCGCATCCTGGCGCTGGAGATGGGCGGCAACAACCCGCTGGTCGCCTGGGATGTAAACGACATCGAGGCCGCCGCGGCGACCGTAGTGCAATCGGCCTTCCTGTCGGCCGGCCAGCGCTGCACCAACGCGCGCCGCCTGATCGTGGGGGATGACCGGGTGGTGGAGGCCGTGCTGGCGCTCACCGACCGGCTGATCGTCGGCGCGCCTTTCGACGAACCACAGCCGTTCATGGGGCCGGTGATTTCCAACAGTGCCGCCGACGGGCTGGAACGCGGCTGGGCGCAGTTGCAGGCTGCAGGGGGCCGGGTGCTGCGTCCGCTGCTGCGCGCCCGCGCCGATCGCCCCTTCCTGTCGCCGGCCGTGATCGACATGACCGGCTGCGCGCCATCGGATGACGAACTGTTCGGGCCCATCCTGCAGATCATCCGCGTGGCCAACTGGGACGCCGCCATGCAGGCCGCCAACGCCACGCGCTTCGGCCTGGCGGCTGGCCTGATCGGCGGCGATGCGGCGCTGTTCGACCGCTTCTGGGCGGAAAGCCGCGCCGGCATCGTCAACTGGAACCGGCCGACCAACGGCGCCTCCTCCGCCGCGCCATTCGGCGGCATCGGGGCGAGCGGCAACCATCGGCCATCGGCCTATTACGCCGCCGATTATTGCGCCTTCCCGGTGGCGACATTGGCCGCCGACACGCTGGGCGGCGGCATCACCACGGGCCTGAAGCCATGATCCGCGAAATCAATTTCGATGGCCTGATCGGGCCGAGCCACAATTATGCGGCGCTGTCGCTCGGCAATCTTGCCAGTGCGAAACATGGCGGCGCCACCTCCCGCCCGCGTGCCGCGGCGTTGCAGGGCCTCGCCAAGATGCGCTTCGTGATGGGGCTGGGCCTCACCCAGGGCTATCTGCTGCCGCTCGACCGTCCCAACGTGGGTTTCCTGCGCCAGATGGGTTTTGCCGGGACGGACGAACAGGTGATCGCCCGCGCCGCCGCCGAGGACCCGCGCCTGTTCGCGACGGCAGCGTCGGCCAGTTCGATGTGGACGGCCAATGCCGCCACCGTCTCGCCGGCGCCCGACACGGCGGACGGCCGCTGCCACATCAGCGCCGCCAACCTGTCGCGCATGGCCCATCGCAGCATCGAGCATCCCGAAACCCACGCACAACTGGCCATCGCCTTTGCCGATCCGGCGTTCGCGGTGCACGAAGCTTTGCCGGCGGCCTTCGGGGACGAGGGCGCCGCAAACTTTATGCGCCTGTGCGCCGCGCATGATGCGCCGGGCCTCGAGATCTTCGTGTACGGCGAGGAAGGCGGCCGCTTCCCGGCCCGCCAGAACCGCCGGGCGAGCGAGGCCATCGCCCGCCGCCACGGCGTGGCAAACGCGCTGTTCGTGGCGCAGAGCCAGACCGCGATCGATGCTGGCGCGTTCCACAATGACGTGGTGGCGGTGACCAACGGCAACGTGCTGTTCGCCCATGAGCACGCCTTTGCCGATGCGGCCGGCCTGAAGGCCGACATCGCCCGACGGATGCCCGAGGCGATCTATGTCGAGGTGCCGGCCAGCGCGGTCAGCCTTGAGGACTCAATCAAGTCCTACCTGTTCAATTCGCAACTGCTCACCCTGCCCGATGGCAGCATGGCGCTGGTGCTGCCAAAGGAGGCGGAGGAAACGGTAGCCGTGAAGGCGTATCTGGCGGCGCTGGTGGCGGGGAACGGCCCCATTCGCGCCGCGCATTTCGTCGATGTGCGCGAATCCATGCAGAACGGCGGCGGCCCGGCCTGTCTGCGCCTGCGTGTTGTGGCCGATCCGGCCCGCGTGGACGCGCGCTTCCTGCTGGACGCGGCCAAGGCCGACCGGCTGGAACGGCTGGTCGAGCGCTGGTGGCCGGCGGCGATCGGGCCGGGGGACATGGCCAACGCGGACTTGTGGCGCGACGTGAAGGCGGCGCGGTCGGCGTTGCTGGCGGAAGTGGGGCTGTAGCTTGATCCTCCCCAAACTTGTTTGGGGAGGGGGACCGCCGCAGGCGGTGGAGGGCCACGATTGCTCCATGCCCCTCCACCACGCTTCGCGCGGTCCCCCTCCCCATTCGACAGAATGGGGAGGAACTGCGTCAGCGGAACGGCGGCTCGTCAAACGCCCTGAGCTTGCGCGAATGCAGCGCCGGGCCCTCATCGCGCAGGATCATCATCGCTTCGATGCCGATCTGCAGATGCTCCGAAATCGCACCTTCATAGAAGCGGTTGGCCTGGCCGGGCAGCTTGATCTCGCCGTGCAGCGGCTTGTCCGACACGCACAGCAAGGTGCCGTAGGGCACGCGGAAGCGATAGCCCTGGGCGGCGATGGTGGCCGATTCCATGTCGATGGCGACCGCGCGGCTCTGGTTGAAGCGCAGGCTGCTTTGCGAATAGCGCAGCTCCCAGTTGCGATCGTCGGTGGTCACCACGGTGCCGGTGCGCAGGCGCGGTTTCAGCGCGTCCCCGGTCATGCCGGTCACCTTCTCGGTCGCCAGCTGCATCGCCTTCTGCACTTCCGAAAGCGCCGGGATCGGGATTTCCGGCGGCATCACGTCATCGAGCACATGATCATCGCGCAAGTAAGCATGGGCCAGCACATAATCGCCGATGGCCTGTGAAGGCCTGAGGCCGCCGCAATGGCCAATCATCAGCCAGGCTTCCGGGCGCAGCACGGCGAGGTGATCGCAGATGGTCTTGGCGTTGGCCGGGCCCACCCCGATGTTGACCAGCGTGATGCCCTTGCCACCGGGCGCGACAAGGTGCCAGGCCGGCATCTGGTTCTTGCGCCAGGCAAAGTCCTCGGCGGCGCGGGCCGGATCGGGATCGGCCGCCGTGATGTCCAGCCCACCGGGGCAGGCAAGCCGGCTGTACCCACTCCCCAGCTGCCGGCAGGCGTAAGCCACGAATTCATCGACATAACGATGATAGTTGGTGAGCAGGATATAGTGCTGGAAATCCTCCGGCGCGGTGCCGGTGTAGTGCTTGAGGCGGGCCAGCGAAAAGTCGGTGCGCGGGCCATCAAACAGCGCCAGCGGGCGATGCTCGACACGGAAATCCTCCCACAGGCCATCGGCCAGTTCATCGCCGATCTGCTGCAGTTCGGTGGTGGGGAAATGCCGGGCCAGCTCGGCGGCGGCGACCCCTTCGAGGTTCAGATCGGCAGCGCCATCCAGGACATACGGATAGGGGATCTCGACCTCGGAGCGCCCGACCGAGACGACCACATCATAATCCGCCATCAACAGGCCCAACTGCTCTTCGAGATAAGCGCGATACATCGCCGGGCGGGTGATGGTGGCGGCATAGCTGCCGGGGCGATTGAGCCGGGCAAAGGCGCGCACGGGCCGCAGCGCGCGGCGCTCCCCACCATATTCAAGCCTGAGTTCGGGATAGGCCCAGTCGCCACGGACGCGCTGGCTGCCATCGGGCGCGGTGCCTTCGTTGATGAACGCCTTCAGGGCGGCACGCAGGGCGGCGGTGGACTGGCGGTGGATGTCGACAAGCTGGTCGACGATGGTGGCAGGTGCGAGATTCATCTTGGGCCATTGCCACGAATTGCACCGCGGTTTCCAGCCCCCTATGAGAGGGCATGAGCCAGTTTGACCTGACCGATGACCAGAAGGCCATCCAGGAAGCCGCCCGCCGCTTCACGGCCGAGGCGATCACTCCGCACGCCGCGCGCTGGGACGAGCAGCATCATTACCCCAAGGACGTGGTGCAGGCCGCCGCAGGCCTGGGCTTCGGCGCCATCTATGTAAGCGAAGCCAGCGGCGGCATCGGGCTCGGCCGGCTGGAAGCGGCGCTGATCATGGAGGCGATGGCGCACGGCTGCCCTTCCACCAGCGCTTTCATTTCCATCCACAACATGGCCGCCTGGATGATCGACTGTTTCGGCGCTGAGGCGGTGAAAGCGAAATATCTGCCCGGCCTCGTCTCGATGGACCTGATTGCCAGTTACTGCCTCACTGAGCCCGGTTCGGGTTCCGACGCGGCGGCGCTGAAGACGCGCGCGGTGCGGGATGGCGATCATTATGTCGTGACGGGATCGAAGGCGTTCATCTCGGGCGGCGGGGTGAATGATCTCTATGTCACCATGGTGCGCACCGGCGGCGACGGGCCCAAGGGCATCTCCTGCCTGGTGATCGAGAAGGACATGAAGGGCGTCAGCTTCGGCGCGCAGGAGCGCAAGATGGGCTGGCGCTCCCAGCCCACGGCGCAGGTGAACTTCGACGCGGTGCGGGTGCCGGTGGAAAATCTCGTCGGCGCCGAGGGCCAGGGCTTTGCCATCGCCATGGCCGGGCTGGACGGCGGCCGATTGAACATCGGCGCCTGTTCGCTGGGCGGCGCGCAGCGCGCGCTTGACGAGGCATTGGCCTACACCCGCCAGCGCCAGCAGTTCGGGCGTGCGATCGCCGATTTCCAGGCCACCCAGTTCACCCTGGCCGACATGGCGACCGAACTCGCCGCCGCCCGCGCGCTGCTCTACCAGGCCGCCGTGAAGGTGACGGACGCGGCACCCGACAAGACGATGTTTGCCGCCATGGCCAAGCGCCTTGCCACCGATACCGGCATGGCCATCGTGGACCGCGGCCTGCAGCTGTTCGGCGGCTATGGCTATCTGCAGGATTTCCCCATGGAAAAACTGTTCCGCGATCTGCGCGTGCACCAGATATTGGAAGGCACCAACCAGATCATGCGGATGATCACGGCGCGCGAGCTTTATCGCCTGTCGAACTGAGTGGGCTTTTCAAGTGACCGGCAGCGCGGCAGTCTGCGCCCATGAGTGATGCTCCCTCCCGCCTGCGCAGCGCCCCGCGTGCCCTGCCCGCCTTCGCCTGTCTGAATGCCATGGTCGCGCTGGCCTTCGGCACCTTTGCGGCGCACGGCATCAAGGATCCGCAGGCACGGGACTGGATCATGACCGGCGTGATGTTCCAGCTGCCGCACGTCGCTGCCGTGTTCGGCCTGCTCGGCTGGCGCAATTCCACCTTCGTGCATTCGGGCGCGTGGGCCGTCTCCATCGGCAGCTTCATCTTCGCGATGGACCTGAACCTCCTGGCGCTGGGCGCCCCCAAATGGGTGGCCGCGCTCGCCCCGGCCGGCGGCACCGCCATGCTGTTCGGCTGGGCCTGGCTGGCGCTGATCGCCTTTGCCGGGGACGCGCTGAAGCGGTTCGAGGATTAATCCCGGAAGCTGGGATCGATCCGGTCGAGCTTCCTGAGCAATGCTGGCCAGGCCAGCATGTTGCCCACCACTTTCAGGCCGTCGCGGCCCTGGTTCGCGGCCTTTTCCGGGGTGCCCTGCGGCGGGTGGTTGATCAGTTCCTGCCCGCCGGCCAGCGCCAGGCACTGCGCCTCGCAGGCGCGTTCGAGGAAATACATCTTGATGAAGGCCTCGGCCACGGTGGCGCCCACGGTGAGCGTGCCGTGGTTGCGCAAGATCATCGCCGTCTTGGTCGGCCCCAGATCCTGCACCAGCCGCTCGCGCTCGTCGAGGTCGGTCGCTACGCCTTCATAATGATGGTAGGTCAGCTCGTCGCGGATCAGCATCGCCGTCTGGGTGATCGGCATCAGGCCTTCGCTGTGCGCCGACACCGCCTGCCCGTGCGGCGTGTGCAGGTGGATGACGGCATGGGCATCCTCGCGCGCCATGTGGATGGCCGAATGGATGGTGAAGCCGGCCGGGTTGGTCATGTACGGCGTTTCCATCACCGGATTGCCGTTCACGTCGATCTTGACGAGGCTCGAAGCGGTGATCTCCTCGAACATCAGGTTGTAGGGGTTGATCAGGAAATGATGCTCCGGCCCCGGCACGCGGACGGAAAGATGGGTGAAGATCAGGTCATCCCAGCCATAATGCGCCACCAGCCGGTAGGCGGCGGCCAGATCGACGCGCAGGGCCCATTCCTCGGCGGATACCTGGTCCTTCACACTCGGCGTCTTCAGTTGCGTGGCCATCGCTCCCTCCCCGAAATACTCATCATTCTGTCGTGCCGGCGCGCGCCCGTCTATAGGCGCCGCTCCGGCAGGCGTCGGAACAGTATCGCACATTTTCCCAGTCGCGCGCCCATTTCTTCCGCCAGCTGAACGGGCGACCGCAGGCGGCGCAGTCCTTGGTGGGAAGATCGGCCTTGCGGCGCATTTTCGCCATGGCTGGCGGGTTCCTCGAAACTGTCACAGAAAGCGGCTTAATGGCGCCAGCTTCTAGAGGGGAATCAGCCATGCGTCCTGCCATCGATCGTCGCGCTTTCCTGTCGGCCACCGCGGCCGGCCTGATCCTGCCGGTGCGCCCGGCCTTCGCCCGGCTGTGGCCGGCCAGCGGCTTCACGCACGGCGTTGCTTCCGGCCATCCCGGGCCGGGCGCCGTGACGCTGTGGACGCGCTATGCCAGCGTGACGGGCGCCGCCACCACGCTGAAGCTGGAGGTGGCGGAAGACGAGGGCATGACCCGCGTGATCGCCCGCGCCGAAGCCGTGGCCGGCCCCGAAAGCTGGGGCACGGCGCAGGCGCGGGTGTCGGGCCTGCCCGAAGGCCGCTGGCTCTGGTATCGCTTCACCGCGCCCGATGGCACGCAATCCCAGGTCGGCCGCACCAAGACATTGCCGGCCGGCAAGCTGAACCAGCTCAAGCTTGCGGTGTTCTCCTGCTCAAACCGGCCGTTCGGCTTCTTCAACGCCTATGCCCATGCCGCCGCGCGGGACGACATCGATGCGGTGATCCACCTCGGCGATTACATCTATGAATACAAAGTGGGCAATTATCCCGAGAAGGTGATGCCGGGCCGCGAGATGCTGCCGGCCGACGAGATCATCATGATCGATGACTATCGCCAGCGCTATGCCAGCTATCGCGCCGATCCGGCGCTGCAGGCCATCCACGCGCGGTTCCCGATGATCGCCATCTGGGACGATCATGAATTCGCCAACGATGCCTGGATGAACGGCGCCGAGAATCACAACAATGATGAAGGCGACTGGGCGCTGCGCAAGGCCGCCGCGCTGAAGGCGCACCGCGAATGGCTGATGACGCCGGATCGCTTCTGGAACCGCTATGATTTCGGCGATCTCGTCTCGGTGATGACGCTGGATACCCGCGTGTCCGGCCGCGACAGGCAATTGAACCTCAATGCCGCGCTGCGGCAGGGTGCCGAGGGGATCAAGCAGTTCGCCGGCGGCGACTGGCAGAGCCCGGCGCGCACCCTGCTGGGCATGGAACAGGAAACCTGGTTCGCGTCCGAAATCGCCGCCAGCGTGAAGATCGGCCAGCGCTGGCAGCTGGTGGCGCAGCAGGTGGTGATGGGCGATCTGTTCACCCCGAAGGACGCGGTGAGCTGGCTCGGCCCTGATGCCGATGCCCGCGCCAAGGCCTATGTGCAGGCCGGCATCGCCGCGGCGCAGGCTGGTATCCCGGGCGCACAGGACATGTGGTCAGGCTATCCGCAGGCCCGCCGCCGCGTCCTGAAGGCGATGGCGGATGCCGGCGCCAACCCGATCGTCATCGCCGGAGACAGCCACAATGCCTGGGCGTTCAACCATGGCCTCGACGGCAAGCCGGTGGCCGCCGAGTTCGGCGTGCAGTCGGTGACCTCGCCGGGCTATGAATCGGCACTGAAGGCCGATCCGGCGGTGATCCGCGCCGGCCTGCTGCAAAGCTCACCCGGCCTCCAATGGTGCGACACCAGCCGGCGCGGCTATCTCACCCTGTCGTTCACGCCGGCCGAAACCCGCTGCGACTGGGTGTTCATGGACACGATTGCGACCGCCTCCACCGCCACCGGTACCGGCCAGGCCGCCGTGGTGAAGCATGGCCGGCGGCGGATGACTCTGGCGTGATGCCCGGCTAGGTTGGGCGGGTGATCGCCCGCCCAACCCGCATTGCTCTTGTCTTCCTGCTGGCGCTGCCGGCCCCGGCAAGCGCCACCACCATCTGCGAGGCGGTGTGGCGTGACGAGACGCGCAGGCGTGATCTGCCGGTGCGCATCCGCATGCCCGATGGTGCCGGCAAGGTGGCTGCCGTGCTGTGGTCCCCGGGGCTTGGCGGCAGCCGCAGTGGCGGCGAGGTCTGGGCCGCGGGCTGGGCAAGCCAGGGCCTGGCGGTGATCCAGCTGGAGCATCCCGGCAGCGATGCGGCCGTCTATGCCGGCGCCCGCGATGCCGAGGATCGGCGCGCGCGGGTGCTGGCGGCGGCGTCGGGCGCGCAGCTCATCGCGCGCGCCGCCGACGTGAGCTTCATCGCCGATCAGCTTGCCAGCCGGGGCCGCGAAGGCGCCTGCGATCTTTCCCGCATCGACAGCGACCGGCTGGGGCTGGCCGGGCACAGCATGGGCGCCTGGACGGTGCAGGCGCTTGCCGGGCAGCATTTCCTCCCCGCCGGGCCCCTGTTGCAGGACCGGCGCTTTCGCGCCTTCATCGCCTTCAGCCCCAACGCCCGCGCGGGCGTGCCGCCGGCACAGCTGTTCGGCGAGATTCACCGGCCCTTCCTGGCCATCACCGGCACGCGCGATGGCGTGCCGATCAGCGGTGATCCGGCGCTGCGGGCCAGCGCGCTGGCGCAGCGCACCGGCGTCTTTGCCGGCCTGCCTGCCGATGGCCGCAAGGCGCTGGCGGTGTTCGATGGCGCCGATCACATGATGTTCGCCGGCAACCGCCGCAAGCCCGATGACCGGCTGGGCCTGCGCGCGCAGGGCCAGTCGCTGGCGATCACCCGGGCCTGGTGGCGGCGCTGGCTGCTGGGCGACGAGGCGGCCGAAGCCGCATTGAAGGCCCCGGCGCTCGGCACCGCAGACCGCTGGGAGCGCAAATAGCCGCTACAGCTGGCTGGCGAGGAAGCGTTCCACCTCGGCCAGATCGACATCGCGGGCCACGAAGCTCTGGCCGATGCCATGCGCCAGGATGAACGGCAGGCGCCCGGCGCTCATCTTCTTGTCGTGCAGCATATGCTCGATCAGCCGCGCGGCGGTGCACTGAAGGCCAAGCGCGCGCGCTTCCACCACGAAGCCCAGCCCGGCGAGGTGCGCCGAAACCCGTGCGGCATCGGCTGCGTTGCACAGGCCCAGCCGGGCCGACAGGCGGAAGGCCAGCACCATGCCCAGCGCCACCGCCTCGCCGTGCAGCAGGCGGGAGGAAAAGCCGGTTTCCGCCTCGAAGGCGTGCCCGAAGGTGTGGCCCAGGTTCAGCAGCGCGCGGATATCGTCGGTCTCGCGCTCGTCGGCCGCAACGATGGCCGCCTTGGCGCGGCAGCTGTGGGCGATGGCGTGCTGTTGCGCGGCAAGATCGCCGGCCAGCACGTCGGCACCATGGCGCTCGCACCAGCCGAAGAACTCGGCATCATTGATGAGGCCATATTTCACCACTTCGGCATAGCCGGCCATCAGCTCGCGCCGGGGCAGTGTGGCCAGCACGGCGGGATCGATCAGCACGGCCACCGGCTGGTGAAAGGCGCCGACCAGATTCTTGCCGGCGACAGCGTTGATCGCCGTCTTGCCGCCGACGCTGCTGTCCACCTGGGAGAGAAGGGTGGTGGGCAGTTGCACGAATCGGCAGCCGCGTTTCAGGATGCTGGCGACAAAGCCGGTGAGATCGCCGATCACGCCGCCGCCCAGCGCCAGCACGGCATCGCCGCGCTCGATGCCCAGCGAAAGCAGCCGTTCGGTGACGAGCTCTAGATGCTGCCAGTCCTTGCTGGCCTCGCCGGGCGGCAGGATGATCGGCTCCAGCCTGATGCCGGGCAGGCCGGCGGCAAGCCGGTCGAGATGCAGGCCGGCCACCGTCGCGTCGGTCACCACGGCCAGCCGGCCATCGCGGGCGAACGGCGCCAGCAGCGGGCCGGCTTCGGCCAGCAGACCGGGCCGGATATGGATGGGATAGCTGCGCGCGCCCAGCGCGACATCGACGATCATCGGGCGTCTCCATTTGCTGCCGCCAGCGCATCGATGATCGCCTCCACCGTCTCCTGGTGCGGGCCGGGCCGGCTGGTGACGCGGATCGGCGCTTGCGCATAGACCGGCCCGCGCACCGCCAGCAGATCGCGCAGCACCTGGCCGGCATCGCGGCCCTTCAGCAGCGGGCGATGGCCGCGCTTCTTCACCCGTTCCACCAGCGTGTCGATATCGGCATCCAGCCACACCGCCTGGGTCCGCGCCAGGATGAGCGCGCGGGTCTCTTCAGTCATGAAGGCGCCGCCGCCGGTGGCGATCACCTTGGGCTTGCCATCGATCAGCCGGGCGATCACCCGGCGTTCGCCATCGCGAAAGTGCGGCTCGCCAAAGCGTTCGAAAATCTCCGCGATCGACAGGCCGGCCGCCGCCTCGATCTCGTCATCGGCGTCCACGAACGGCAGGCCCAGCCGCTGCGCCAGCCGCTTGCCGATGCTGGACTTGCCGGCCCCCATCAGCCCGATCAGCGCCACCGGACGGCGGGCGGCCATTGCCAGGCGCTGGCGGTCATCCGCTGGCTCGCCGGGGATTTTCGTGTCGCCGTCCATCACGGCCATCGCTATACACGCCGGCATGGGCTGGGCAAGCAAGCGGGTGATGATGGCGGCGATGGCGGCACTGCTGCCAGCGGCCAGTGGCGGGCAGGATCGCCCCAGCGGCGACCGGCCGAAATCGCTGCTGCCGCCCGGCTTCGAAACGCCAGCCCCTGCGCCCGCACCCACCGCGCCCGCCGCCGCGCCCGCACCGCTGCTGCCGGGCACCGCGCCCGCGAAACCGCCGGAGGAAGGCCCCGACAGCACGGCCCCGCTGCCACCCGATTCCGTACTGCCGCCGGCGCTGCTGCCCGAGGCCCGGGTGCCCGCCGCGCCCGATCCCTTCGCCCGGCGCGTGTCCTTGCCGCCGGGGGCGCCCATCGGCCTGTTCAACCCGCCTTCGGCCGGCGGCCGCGCCGGCAGCTTCGAGGCCAGCGCCTTTGCCGGCAGCAACGGGCCGTTCCTGGCCGGGCTGGCCCGCCGCATCTCCGCGCCGATTGCCTCGCGCTGGGCGATGATCACGCTGCGATCGGCCCTGTTGGCGCGGGTGCCGGGGCCGCCCGGCCTCAACGACGGTGACTGGGCGGCAGCCCGCGCCGGCCTGTTGATGCGGCTGGGTGAGGCCGACGGCGCCCGCCGCCTGCTCGATGCGCTGCCGGTGGAGCGCTTCACCCCCGCCACCTATCGCGCCGCCGCACCGGTGTCGCTGGCGGCCGCCGATCTGGCAGGCCTGTGCCCGATCGCCGCCACCGGCCGCGCACTGTCGCCATCGCCGCTGTGGGACCTGAGCTACGCCATGTGCGCCGCGATGGAGGGGGACGACATCACCGCCGCCAGCCTGATAGACGCGCTGCGCGGCCAGCCGAAGCGGGTGGCGGCGTTTGATGTGCGGCTGGCCAGCCGGGTGGCGGTGCTGGCCGGCGGCGCCGGGCGGGCCGAAGGCATCAACTGGGAGGAGGTCGAAGGCCTCAGCCTGTTCCGCTATGGCGTCGCTGCCGCGGCCGGCGTGCCGATCCCGGCTGATCGGCTGGCAACGCTGGGGCCGGCCCATGCCGGCTGGGCGGCGCGCAACGCCAGCCTGCCGGCCACGGTGCGGCTGGCGCTGCTGCGGCGCGCCGCCATGCTGGGCAGCATTTCGGCCGGCGAACTGGCCAGCGGGGTGGCGGCGCTCTCGCCTGCCGATGCCGGTGGCGGCTTTGCCGATGACAGCCGGGCCGGGCGGCTGCGCGAGGCGTTCAGTGCCGGCAGCAGCGCCGGTCGCGGCGCCGCGCTGGCGGCCATTCGTGCCGATCTCGCCCCCGGCGAGGACCCCTATGGCGCGCTGCTCGAAACCGCCACGGCGGCACTGGCATTGCAGCCCGATCCGGCGCTGGCCGACAACGCCGACCAGATCATCGCGGCGCTGCTGGCGATGGGCGAGGCGCGGCGGGCGCGGGCCTGGTGGCCGGTGGCCGAGAAGGCCGGCAGCGCCGTGAAGGCCCGGGCCTGGGCGCTGCTGGCGGCGGGCAGCGGCGGCGTGACGGTGGATGCCGCCGCTTTTCGCGACTGGCAGAAGCACAGCAACCCGCGCGGCCAGGCCATGCTGGCCGCAGCGCTCGCCGGGCTGGGCCAGAAGGTGGCGCCGCGCGATCTGGTGAAGCCGCTGGCCAATCGCTGGACCGCCGCCATCGCCGCCGCAGGCCGGCGCGGCGCGGCCGGCGACGTGGCGCTGCTCGCCGCGACCGGCCTGCAGGGCAGCTGGGCCGACATTCCGCCGGCGCATGTGCAAGCCATCGTGGCGGCGCTGGTGGCCGCCGGCCGGCCGGCCGAGGCGCGGCGCTTCGCGGCCGAAGCCGTCACCCGCGCCGCGCTGGCCCCGCCGGCATGACCGACGAACAGGCCATCGCGCTGTTCCTCGATCATCTCGCCGCCGAGCGCGGTGCAGCCCGCAACACGCTGCTCGCCTATGGCCGCGATCTGCATCAGGCCAGCGACTGGCTGGCGGGCGGCCTTGCCAATGCCGATGCGGCGGCGCTGGCGCTGCTGGCCCGGCAGTGGGCGCCGCTGAAGCGATCGAGCGCGGCGCGCAAGGCGTCCGCCGTGCGGCAGTTCCTCGCCTTCCTGCTGTCGGACGGGCATCGCAGCGATGATCCGGGGCGTGATCTGGCGCTGCCGCAGGCCGCCCGCCCGCTGCCGAAAACGCTCACCCCCGGCGATGTCGAGCGGCTGTTCGCGACGCTGGCCGAGAAGCTGGCCGAACATCCTGACGATGCCGCCACGCTGCGGCTCGCGGCGCTGGTCGAGCTGCTCTATGGCTCAGGGCTCAGGGCCAGCGAGCTGGTGGCGCTGCCACGCAGCGCGGTGCGCGCCGGGCGCGGCCACATGGTGATCCTGGGCAAGGGCAACAAGGAACGGCTGGTGCCGATCAGCCGCCGTGCCGAGGCCGCCGCGCTGGCCTGGTCGGCGCATGTGCCCGAAGCCAGCCGCCATCTGTTTCCCGCCGGTCGCAGCGGCTCCGCCAGCCCGCACCTCACACGGCTGCGGCTTTACCAGCTGATCAAGGCGCTGGCCGCCGAGGCTGGCATCCCGCCGGCGCGCATTTCCCCGCACGTGCTGCGCCACGCCTTTGCAACCCACCTGCTGGAGGGCGGCGCCGACTTGCGGATCGTGCAGACACTGCTGGGCCA
>ERZ1066117.804-NODE-804-length-19804-cov-7.620993_pt1 | contig 19804 bp, 19 predicted proteins | sample MGYA00382764_ERZ1066117 | MGnify/ENA primary metagenome ERZ1066117 (study PRJEB33369, sample SAMEA5778347) | biofilm metagenome | biome: Industrial cooling water; feature: Water cooling tower basin; material: Biofilm | place: United Arab Emirates | collected...
TCGCCATCGCTGCTGGAGTCTTCATTCCAACTGCCGCTGGCGCCGCCGCCGCCGAACTCGCCGCCGCCGGGACGGAAGCGGCGCTCATCGTCCTCATCGCTGTCGACATGCACGAAGCCGTCGGCAAGGCCGAGGCCGCTGTCCTCCGGTCCGATGATCGGCGCTTCATCGAGCATGACAATGCCCGATCCGCCGTGATCCCGGCGGCGGCGCGGCCTGGCCGTGCCAGCACTGGCGATGGCGAGGAGGAGGATCAGCAGCCCAAGCGCGAGCAGGAGCCAGATCATGCGTCAGCCCGCCGGCTCAGGCCTGCGGTTCGTCAGGCGGCGTCTCGCTGGCCTTCTTCTCCAGCGCGGCGAAATTGTCGTTCTTCTTGGTGTCCGACAGCATGATGAAGCCGGCCACGGCGAGCGAGGCGAGGATGAGGATGATCACCACCATGGCGCGTCAGCCCTGCGGCGGCGACTGGTCGCCATCCTGCGGCGGGCGCTTGCGCTTCCACACGTTCGCCTTGTCTTGGGCAAACTGGTAGCCGAACCAGGCGAACATGAGGACGTTCAAAACGCCGATGAGAATGATGCCAACCATGCCTGTCATGCTGCCCCTTTAGCCTGCCGCGGGGCTGCTGGCGAGGCGTCAGGAGGTGAACTTGTTGTCGCGCGGGAAGCCGGTGGGCGGCATCCGCCCGGCGCTGGCGCGGGCGCCCTTCCAGAAGGTCAGATCGCTTTCGGTGCGCACCCGCCCCGAACCGCCGCCCATCGGCCACGACAGGCCATCGGCCATCACGAAGGTGCGCGCATCCGAAAGCCCGCCATCCTTGTATTTCTGCAGCGCCACGCCCTGGCCCTTCTGCAGCTGTGGCAGCTCTGCGAGCGGGAAGACCAGCAGCTTGCGGTTCTCGCCGATCACCGCCACCATGTCGTCCGCCGCGTCGATCCAGCGCACCACGGCGAGCCGCGCGCCGGGCTTGGGGCTCATCACCTGCCGGCCCTTGCGGGTTTCGGCGAGCAGTTCGCCGGCTTCCACCTGGAAACCGCGGCCATCGCTGGCGGCCAGCAGCAGGCGGCCGTCCGGCTTGTGGGTGAACAGCGCGACGATATCGGTGCCTTCAGCGAAATCGATCATCAGCCGCACCGGCTCGCCCAGCCCGCGCCCGCCGGGCAGGCGATCGGGCATCAGCGTGTAGAAACGCCCGTCGCTCGCCGCCAGCACCAGCCGGTCGGTGGTCTGGGCGTGGAAGGCATAGGCCGGGCCATCGCCTTCCTTGAACTTCAGCGCTTCGGCAGAGGCGAGGTCGATATGGCCCTTCATCGCCCGGATCCAGCCCTTGGCCGAGCAGATGACGGTGATCGGCTCCTTCTCGATCATCGCCTCGATCGGCACGATCGTCACCTGCGGCGCCGCCTCGATGCTGGTGCGGCGGCGGCCGAGCGGCGTCGTGGGGCCATAGGCGGTGCGCAGGGCGGCAAGATCGGCGGCCAGCCGCTCGGTCTGCAGTCCCTCGCTGGCCAGCAGCGCCTTCAGCCCGCGCGCTTCCTCGGTAAGCGCCTTGTTCTCGCGGGTGATCTCGATCTCTTCCAGCTTGCGTAAAGATCGCAGCCGCATGTTGAGGATGGCTTCGGCCTGCACGTCGGTCAGGTCGAACGCCGCCTTCAGCTCGGCCTTGGCATCATCGGCCTCGCGGATGATGCGGATCACCTCGTCCAGGTTGAGATAGGCCTTCAGCAGCCCGCCCAGCACCTCCAGCCGCGCCTCGATGCGGCCCAGGCGATAGCGGCTCTTCGCCAGCAGCACCTCGCGCTGGTGGTCCAGCCACTTGGCGATCACCGGCTTCAGGCCCAGCACGCCCGGCCGGCCTTCATCCAGCACGTTCATGTTCAAGGGCACGCGCACTTCAAGATCGGTGAGCTTGAACAGGCTTTCCATCAGCACGGCGGGTTCGACATTGCGCGATTTGGGCGTGATGACGATGCGCAGCTGCTCGTCGCTCTCATCGGCCACATCGGCGAGGATCGGCAGCTTCTTCTCGGCGATCAGCTCGGCCAGCTGCTCGATCAGCTTGCCTTTCAGCACCTGGTAGGGGATTTCGGAGATGATGATCGTCCAGGTGCCGCGGCCCTGGTCCTCCACCGCCCAGCGCGCCCGCAGCCGGAATCTGCCGGGCCCGGTGCGATAGGCCTCGGCAATGCTGGCGCGCGGCTCCACCAGCACGCCGCCGGTGGGGAAATCCGGGCCGGTGACATGGCTCAGCAGCGCGTCTTCATCGGTCTCCGGATTGGCGAGCAGGGCGAGCGCGGCGTCCACCACTTCGGCCGGATTGTGCGGCGGGATGGAGGTCGCCATGCCGACCGCGATGCCGGCGGCGCCGTTGACCAGCAAATTGGGGAACAGGCCGGGGAAGATCTCCGGCTCCTCCTCCTCGCCATTGTAGGTGGCGCGGAAGGGCACGCATTCCTCGTCCAGCCCGTCCATCAGGCGGATGGCGGCGTCGGTCAGCCGTGCTTCGGTGTAGCGCATGGCCGCGGCGTTATCGCCGTCGATGTTGCCGAAATTGCCCTGGCCATCAACTAATGGCACCCGCAGCGCGAAATCCTGCGCCAGGCGCACCATCGCGTCATACACGCTCGCATCGCCGTGCGGGTGATATTTGCCGATCACGTCGCCCACCACGCGGGCGCATTTCTTGTAGGCCTGATCAGGGTTCAGCCGCAGCAGCCGCATCGCCCAGAGCAGGCGGCGGTGCACGGGCTTCAGGCCATCGCGCAGATCGGGCAGCGAGCGCGCGGTGATGGTGGAGAGGGCATAGACCAGATAGCGCTCACCCAGCGCCGCGCCGAACGGGGCATCCAGGATGGTGGTGGGGGTCAATTCGTCTGGTGGGCTGGCCATGCAACCGGGTTAGCCGGGCGAATTGGCCGGTGCAAGCAACAGACCCGCCAGCCGGTCACGTCCGGCGCGCAGGCGGGCTTCGGCCGGGTTGCCGGCGACCAGATCGCGCAACAGGAAATGGCCTGACAGCTTCAGGCCATCGGCCAGCGCCCCGGCATCGGCGGGGCCGCCGCCCTGGACGAAGGCCGGCAACGGCAGCAGCCGCGCGGCATAGGGCAGGCCGGCAGCAAGGCTTACGGCCTGGCGCGATTTCGGTGACACATAGGCCAGATCGTCGCGGCTGCCGGTGGCGGCGCAGCTGGCGAGATCAAGGCCAAGGCCCAGTTCGGCGAGCAGCGCCAGTTCCAGCCGCACCAGCGCCGCGCCCAGCGTCAGCCGGTCCGCCCCGGCGCCGGCGGCGGCCAGCAGCGCGGCGATCAGCGGGGTGAGCACGGGCTGCGCTTCGCTTTCCGGCAGCACGGCGGCGGCGAGGGCGCAGACATGCTCCACCATGGCGATGGCAGCCGGCCCGTGCAGCATCGCCATGTTGCTGGCCAGCGCGTGGACGGCGGCGACCGGCAGCTGCCCGGCCCGGCGCGGCGTGATGTCCAGCGCCACCTGGTTGCCCAGTTGCAGCACCGGGCGCAGCGCCCGCCCGCGCCCGCCGTGCACATAGGCCGCCACGAGGCCCTCATCGGCGCCAAGGAAGCGGCCGACCAGCCCATGCTCGCCATGCGGATGCAGTGCCACCACCAGTGCCGGTTCGATGCGGATCATGGCCCCATCATAACGACGGGGCCTGAATATGCAGCCCGCTGCTTGCCCCGCGATGCCTGCGCGCCCGCCAGTTCGATGCGGGGACTATTGTTAATTCATAATTTACGCTTGTGCAATTTTCAGGAATCGGGCATGAGAGTGGCAGTGTTAAGCGAGGGGTAAGGATTATGAACAGAATTGCATGTGCGCTGGCGGTTGCCACGCTTGCAGTTGCGGCTCCGGTCGCTGCCGTCACGGTGCCCTACGCACCGTCGTTCACGCTCACCAACGCGAGCGTCGGCTCGTCGTTCACGGTCGGCTACACTGGCTGGGTGAACGCAACGAACATTCCCACGCTGGCAGCCAACATCAAGTTCACCCTGCTCAGCCAGTCTGGCAGCACGTGGAACTTCAAGGCCGAGTTCGACAACGATCTGCCCGGCTCGATCGACGGTCGCATCTCGACCTTCGGCTTCAACAGCGATCCGAACATCAGCACGGTGACGGTGGGCGCTGGGCCCTTCAACAAGGGCGTGCTGGGCACCGACGTCTATCAGGCCGGCGGCGTTACCACGCCGATCGAATTCTGCCTGACCGACGTGAACAAACCTGACAAGCAGGCTGGCAACTGCAATGGCGGCGGTGGCGGCGGCGTGATGGCCAACACCGATACGGCGGTGCAGCTGTTCAGCCTGAACTACAACCCGGCGGTGTCCTCGATCACGCTCAGCAACTTCGTGCTGCGCTGGCAGTCGATCACCGGCCTGACCCAGTGTGGCGGTTCGACTGACTGCACCTCGGGCATCGGCACCGGCCGTGATCCCTATGATCCGAACACGCCGTTCGGCGTGCCGGAACCGTCGAGCTGGGCGATGCTGATCGCGGGCTTCGGCCTCGTCGGTGCGGCTGCCCGCCGCCGCAAGGCCCGCGGCCTCACCGTCGCTGCCTGATCGGCGCTTCGGTTCACCCCCGCTGAAACGGCCCGGTTGCGGACATTCCGCAGCCGGGCCTTTCCGTTCGTGGGCCTGATCTTAATCGACGAAATCCAGCCCGGCGGCGGTGTAGAGGCTGCGGTCCTCGCCCCAATCGGGCTTCACCTTCACGTGCAGGAACAGGTGCACCTTGGTGCCCAGCAGTTCGGCGATGGCCGCCCGCGCCGTTTCCCCGATGCTGCGGATGCGGGTGCCGCCCTTGCCCAGCACGATCGCCTTCTGGCTGTCGCGCTCGATCAGGATCTGCTGGTGGATGGCCACGCTGCCGTCGCGCCGCTCCTCCCACTTCTCGGTCTCCACGGTCGCGGCATAGGGCAGCTCGGCCGAAAGCTGCAGATAGAGCTGTTCCCGCGTCAGTTCGGTGGCCATCAGGCGGGTGGCGGCGGCGGTCAGCTGGTCTTCGGGATATTGCCAGGGCCCGGCCGGCAGCCGGCTGGCCAGCGCCGCCTTCAGCTCCGCCACGCCATCACCCGTGCTGGCCGACACGAAGAAGATCTCGTCGAACGGCAAAAGCTGGTTCAGCTGCGCGGCCAGCGCCAGCAGCTTCTCCTTCACACAGATATCGACCTTGTTGAGCACCAGGAACTTCGCTTCCCGGCGGCTCTTCAGCCCCTCGATGATCGCCGGCACCTCGCCCTTGAGCCCGGCCTTCGCATCGACCACCAGCGCGATCACATCGGCCTCGCCGGCGCCGTCCCAGGCCGCCTTCACCATCGCCCGATCCAGCCGGCGGCGCGGGCTGAAGATACCCGGCGTATCGACCAGCATGAGCTGCGCCTGTTCGTGGATGGCGATGCCCACCAGCCGGGCGCGCGTCGTCTGCACCTTGGGCGAGACGATCGCCACCTTCTGCCCCACCAGCGCATTCACCAGCGTCGACTTGCCGGCATTGGGCGCGCCCACCACGGCCACGCTGCCGCACCGCGTTTCGGTCATCATTGGGGCTCCAGCCGGGCGAGCAGGGCGGTGGCCGCAGCCTTTTCTGCCTCCTGCCGCGATTTGCCGGTGCCGCAGGCCGGCTCCTGTCCGCGCACCGTCACCTCCACGCTGAAGATGGGTGCATGGTCCGGCCCTTCGCGGCCCACCACCAGATAGAGCGGCATGCCAAGCCGGCGTTTCAGCGCCCAGATCTGCAGGGCGCTCTTGGGATCGTTCAGGAACGGCTGATCGGCCTGCATCAGGGCGCCCCAGTGCCGTTCCACGAAGCCGCGCGCTGCCGCCCAGCCGGCATCCACGAACACCGCGGCCACCACTGCTTCCGCCACATCGCCCAGCACATTCTCGCTGTCGGCCAGGCCCTTTGCGCGGCTCACCGGTTCCATGGCGATCAGCGCGCCCACGTTCCAGCCGCGCGCCACCTTCGCGTTGGCCGGGCCTTCCACCATGGCGTGCAGCCGTGCGGTCAGCCGGCCTTCCGCCTCGTCGTGGCGGCCATAGAGCATATCGGCCACCGCGCAGCCGAGCACGCGATCGCCCAGGAACTCCAGCCGCTGGTAACTGCTGCCGGCGGCGCGGCTGGCGCTGCCGTGGGTGAGGGCGCGATCAAGCAGGCCCGCATCGGCAAAATCATGGCCCAGCACATCGCGGGCGAACACTGCCAGCCGGTCCAGCCGGTCAGCCGGGCCAAGGCCCGGATCGGGAGTTGCCTTGCGTCGCCGCGTCATCGCGCCCGCCGTGGGCCGATGCGGGCCTGCGGTCAAGTCCCCATCCCCTCTGGACTTCGCGGCGCCCACGCCGGAAAGATGCGGCCATGGATGTGCTTGCCCCGATCCGCGCCGCTGCCGCCCGCCCGGTGGACATCATGGGCCTGTTCGCCGCCGAGCCGGACCGGCTGGCGCGGCTGAGCCTGTCGGCCTGCGGGCTCCATGTTGATGTCTCGCGGTTGGCGTTGCCGCTGGCCGCCCTTGATCTGCTGCTGGGTGCTGCCGCAGCCGCCGATCTGCCCGGCTGGCGCGCGCGGCTGTTCGCCGGCGAGATTGTCAACCCCAGCGAGGGCCGCGCCGCCACCCATGTTGCGGAACGCGCCCCCGGTGCCGGTGACGTGGCGGCACTGGCCGAACAGCTGCGCCGCGACGGCACGCGGCATCTGCTGCACATCGGCATTGGCGGCTCGGCGCTGGGCCCGGCGCTGCTGCTCGATGCGCTGGGCCATGATGGCGATGGCCCGGCGGTCCACATCGTCTCCAACATCGATGGCGAGGCGCTGCACCGGGCGCTGGCCGCCTGCGATCCGGCCACGACGCGCCTGCTGCTGGTTTCCAAGACCTTCACCACCGCCGAAATGCTCACCAACGCCGAAACCGCGCTGGCGATGCTGGGGCCGCAAGCGCGCCAACAGGCCATCGCCATCACTTCCCGGCCCGAGCGGGCGCGGGCCTGGGGCGCCGGCACCGTGCTCGATTTCGTCGAGTCCGTGGGCGGGCGCTATTCGCTGTGGTCGGCGGTCGGCCTGCCGCTGGCGGTGCGCGCCGGGCCGGCGGCGCTGGCGGCGCTGCGGCGCGGGGGCGCGGCGATGGATGCGCATTTCCGCGATGCCCCGCTGGCGCGCAATATGCCGGTGCTGGCGGCGCTGGCCGATGTGTGGGCAGCGCACGGGCAGGGCCAGTCCACGCGCGCCGTGTTCGCCTATGACGAGCGGTTGCGGCTGCTGCCCGCCTATCTGCAGCAGCTGGAGATGGAATCGAACGGCAAGCGGGTGACGCACGATGGCGATCCCGTGCCGGGCAACACGGCGCCGATCACCTGGGGCGGCACCGGCACCGATGCCCAGCACGCGGTGTTCCAGCTGCTGCACCAGGGCACCGTGGTGGGGCCGGTGGAGTTCATCGGCGTGATCCAGCCCGGCCACGCGCTGCCGGCAAGCCATCACCGCCAATTGCTGGCCAACATGCTGGCGCAGGGCGCGGCACTGTTGAAGGGACGCAGTTTCGACGAGGCATTGGCGCTGTCGGGCGGCAATGCCGCGCTGGCCCGCGCCAAGAGCTTCCCCGGCAACCGCCCTTCATCAACGCTGCTGCTCGACCGGCTGGATGCCGAGACGCTGGGGGCGCTGATCGCTTTCTACGAACATCGCACCTTCACCGCGGCGGTGCTGCTCGGCATCAACCCATTCGATCAATGGGGCGTGGAGCTGGGCAAGGACATGGCCAATGCCATGCTGGCCGGCGCCGATCTGGGCGTTGATCCCTCCACCGCCGCGCTGTTGCGGCGCGCGGGCCTCTAAACCAGTTCCCGCCACGCCCCGCCGATCAGCGCTTCGACCGGGCGGAACTTCGTCTTGTAGGCCATGCGCCCGCAATCGGCGACCCAATAGCCCAGGTAGACATAGGGCAGGCCGGCGTTGGCGGCGCGGGTGATGTGATCCATGATGATGAAATTGCCCAAACCCTTGCGATGCCCCTTGCGATGCGCGTTGTTGGCGCCCTGCGCCGTTTCAGGCTCATAGAAGCTGTAGATCATCGACAGCCCGTCGGCCTGCTTGTCGGTGATGCAGCAGCCCACCAGCCGGCCGAGCTGGCCATCGCGGCCGGGCTCGCGATATTCCACCACCACCGTGTCGATGGGGGATTGCTCCACCATGTCGGCGAAATCATGCGCGTCCATCGCCGCCATGCCGCCGCCGGGGTGACGCGCCGCCAGATAGCGCCGCAGCAGCGCCCATTGCTCCTCGGTCGCCCACGGCTCGCAGGCATGCACCTCCAAGTCGGCGTGCGCCGCGAGCAGCTTGCGCTGGGTGCGGCCCGGCGCGAAGCGGGCGGTGGGCACGCGCACCGACACGCAGGCCTGGCAGCCATCGCAGCTGGGGCGATAGACGACATTCTGGCTGCGCCGGAAGCCGATGCGGCCCAGCGCTTCGGCCATGGCCTGCGTATCCTCGCCCTTCAGTTCGGCGAACACCTTCCTTTCGGTGCGGCCGGGCAGATAGGGGCAGGGCGCCGGCGCGGTGACGAAGAAGCGCGGAAATCGATAGCTCTGGTCCGTCACCTGTGCCCTCGCGCAAGTTCACCCTGGCAGCCCGCGTGACCCCTCGCCGGCCCTTCGTGGATTACGGCCATGCTAGCGCGCAGTTGCGGGGCTGGCGAGTCCGGCGTGTGGACAGATCGCCGTGAATTCAATCCGCTTCGACGAGGCGGGTTTCATAGCCGGCCGCGCGCAGCGCCTCCACCAGCCGTTCCAGGTGATCACGGTCGCGCGTTTCGCACTCGATGTCGGTGATCAGGCCCTTGGCCGGCAGGTTGGTGAACACCCGCTGGTGATAGACTTCGAGGATGTTGACCTGCTGCTGATCGAAGATGCGCGCCACTTCGAACAGCTGGCCGGGCCGGTCCTTGAGGCGGATGCGCAGCCGCGCCAGCCGGCCCGACCGGGCGAGATCGCGCAGCAGCACATTGGCGAGCAGGCGCGTGTCGATATTGCCGCCGCACAGCACGAGGCCCACATGCGCGCCCTTGAAGCGGCGCGGGTGCGCCAGCAGCGCCGCAAGGCCAGCAGCGCCGGCGCCTTCCACCACCGTCTTCTCGATCGAGAGCAGCAGCGAGACGGCGCGTTCCAGATCGCGCTCGCCAACCAGCACGATGTCATCGACCAGCGCGCGCACCACTTGCTGCGTCAGCTGGCCGGGGTTCTTCACCGCAATGCCTTCGGCCAGCGTGTCGCCATCGCAATTGGCCGTCTGGCCCTTCATCGCGGCATACATGGAAGGATAGAGCTCGGCCTGCACGCCGACGACGCTGATGTCCCGCCCCTGCGCGTCGGCGTGCGCCTTGGCGACGGTGGACATGCCGGAGATCAGCCCGCCGCCGCCGATCGGCACCACCAGCGTATCGAGCTCCGGCACGTCGGCCAGCATCTCCAGGCCCACCGTGCCCTGCCCGGCCATCACCTTGGCATCATCGAAGGGGTGCACATAGACCAGCCCCTTCTTCGCCGCGATCTCGAAGGCATGGGCGCTGGCATCATCATATTTCTCGCCGAACAGCACCACATTGGCATCATGGCTTTCGGTCTGCTGCACCTTCACGATCGGGGTGAAGCGCGGCATCACGATGGTGGCCGGGATGCCGAGGCGGCGGGCGTGATAGGCCAGGCCCTGCGCGTGGTTGCCGGCTGATGCTGCGATCACGCCGCGCGCGCGTTCCTCGGCGGTGAGCGACAGCAGGCGATTGAGCGCACCGCGCTCCTTGTAGGCGGCGGTGAACTGGAGATTTTCGAACTTCAGCCACACCTGCGCCCCGGTCAGCTGCGAGAGCGTTTCCGATTTCAGGCAGGGCGTGCGGATCACCTTGCCGGCAATATTGGCGGCGGCAGCCTCCACATCGGCGATGCTGATCGGCAGGCTGTCCTGCGTGATGGGCGCGGTGGCGTTCATGGCTGTTCCATAACGCCGCAGCCCGGGAAGCGCCACCCATCGCATTGCGGGACGCTTGCCGCTTGACCGCAGCAGGCAGCCACGGGCACTGTCGGTCAGCAGGTGTCGAGGGAGTATGGGTGATGTATCGGCATGACGTGGCAGTGGAAGCGGCCGATATTGCTCACATGGGCCATGTGAACAACGTGGTCTATCTGCGCTGGGTGCAGGATGCGGTGGTCGCCTATTGGCAGAATACCGCGCCACCCGATGCCGTTGCCAACCATCTGTGGGTCGCGCTCAACCACAACATCAATTATCGCGCGCCGGCCTTTCTTGAAGATGATGTGGAGGCCAGCGTGGTGGCCGATGGCGTGCAGGGCGCGCGGGCCTTCTTCACCACCCTGTTCCGGCGCGGCGAGCAGGTGATCGCAGACGTGAAGAGCACCTGGTGCTGCATCGATGTCGCCACCCGCCGCCCGGCCCGGCTGGCGCGCGAGGTGGTGTCGCTGTTCCTGCCGGATTGATTGCGCCGGTGCGGCGCGGGCGTTAAGGCCGACGCCATGGGCAAGAACATCGCATATCTGGGCCTTGGCGTGATGGGCGCGCCGATGGCCCGCCATCTCGCTGCCGCCGGCCACAGCCTCACCGTCTATAATCGAACGGCGGAAAAGGCCGCGGCCTGGGTGGCGGCGCATGGCGGTCGCAGTGCGCCAACCCCGGCTGAAGCGGCGGCAGGTGCAGAGGTGGTGATCGCCTGCGTAGGCGCCGATGCCGATCTGGAGGCGGTGACGCTCGGCCCCGATGGCGCCTTTGCCGCCATGACGCCCGGCAGCCTGTTCATCGATCACACCACGGTTTCGGCCGAGATTGCCCGCCGGCTGGCCGGCGAGGGCGTGGCGCGCGGCCTCAATGTGGTGGATGCGCCAGTGTCGGGCGGGCAGGCCGGGGCGGAAAACGGCAAACTCACCATCATGGTCGGCGGCAGCGAAGCCGCCTTCGCCGCCGCCGAGCCCATCATGCAGGCCTATGCGCAGCGCATCGGCCACATGGGGCCGGCGGGCAGCGGGCAGCTCACCAAGATGGTCAACCAATTGGGAATCGCCGGCAGGCTGCCGGGCCTGTACGAGGGCGTGGCGCTGGGCATGAAGGCGGGCCTCGACATGGATTCGGTGGTGGACGTCATCGCCAAGGGCGCCGCGCAAAGCTGGCAGATGGACAATCGCGCCCGCACCATGACGCGCGGCCAGTTCGATTTCGGCTTCGCGGTGGACTGGATGCGGAAAGACCTCGGCCTGGCGCTCGATGAAGCCCGCCGGCTGGGCGTGCCGCTGCCGCTGGGCGCGCTGGTCGATCAATTCTATGCCGATGTGCAGGGCATGGGCGGCAACCGCAACGACACGTCGAGCCTGATCCGCCGCCTGGTGAAATGAGCCTTACCTATCGCCCGGCCCGGCTTCCGGACGATGAAGCCCTGCTGATCGACCTCAACGCCGAATATCTGCGCTTCGTGTTCGAAGGCGTCGCCGCGCGCTTCCCGGTCACGCTGGCCGACATCTTCCCCGGCGGCGACATCCGCGCCTGGCTGCCCGCCGCGCTGCCCCAGACGCTCGGTGCCGGCCCGCCGGAAAGTGTGTTTTACATAATGGAACAGCATGGCCAGCCCGTTGGCATGGGCGGCATCAGGCGCGTGCGCGACGGCATCTGCGAGATGAAGCGCGTCTATGTGCGCGATGCCGCGAAAGGGCAGGGGCTGGGCCGCGCGCTGGTGGAGCGGCTGATCGCGGACGCGCGGGCCTTCGGTTATCAGACCATGTTCCTCGACACCGCGCCGACTCTGACAACGGCGACAGCTTTGTATCGCAAGCTGGGCTTTGCCCCGATCCCGGCCTATCCTGAAGTGGAAGTGCCGCCGATCATGCACCCCAATTGGGTGTTCATGGCGAGGGCACTTTGAAGACAGGGGACCATCCATCATGAAGCAGCTGATCTTCGCCCTCGCGCTGGGCGTGTCCATGCCGGCCATCGCCGACACGCTCTACACCAACGCCAATGGCTACACGCTGGATGGCAAGGGCGCGCTGCACCGCTTTGCGACGCTGGTGGTGGACGATGCAGGCAAGGTGAAGGCGACGCTGCCGGCCACTGCCGCGCTGCCCGCCGGCACCCGCATCGACATGAAGGGCGCCACCCTGTGGCCCGGCCTGATCGATGCGCACGGCCACGTGATGCGGCTGGGCGAACTGAAGCTGGTGGTCGATCTACGCGACACTGCCTCCATCCCCGAGGCGCTGGGCCGCATCAAGGCGGGTGCGCCCGCAGCCGGCTGGATCATGGGCCGCGGCTGGAACCAGGAACGCTGGTATGCCGATGGCAAATTGATCAACCGCTTCCCCACAGCCGCTGAGCTCGACGCCGTGACCGGCGACCGTCCGGCCTGGTTCGCGCGCGTCGATGGCCACGCCGGCTGGGCCAACACCGCCGCGATGAAGGCCGCCGGCATCACGAGGGACAGCAAGGCCCCCGATGGCGGCGAGATCATCCGTGATGCGAACGGGAACCCCACCGGCGTGTTCGTGGACAAGGCGATGGCGCTGATCACCCGCGCCATTCCGGCCGATGATGCCGCCCGGCTTGATCTCGTGCTCACCAAGTCCCTGGAAACCATGGCGGAAGTCGGCCTGACCGGCGCGCATGATGCCGGCATGGACAAGGACACATGGGACCGCTACGTCCGCTTTGCCGAGGCCGGCCGCATGACAGCGCGCATCTATGCGATGGCCGGCGGCCCGGAGAACCGCAAGGCAATTGCCCCCAACGGCCCGATCAAGTGGGGCTGGGGTGACCTGCTCGCCATGCAGTCGATGAAGCTGGTGTCCGACGGGGCGCTGGGCAGCCGCGGCGCCTATCTGATCGCGCCCTATGCCGACATGCCCTCGACGCGCGGCCTGGAGATCACGCCGGCCGACAGGCTGAAGACCTATGTCACGCAAGCCAGCCGCGAAGGCTTCCAGGTCAACACCCACGCCATCGGTGATCAGGCCAACCGCTCGACGATGGATGCCTATGCCGCCGTGCCGCTCGACCAGCGGCTGAAGCTGCGCCACCGCAACGAACATGCCCAGATTGTCGACATGGCCGATCTCAACCGCTTTGCCGAATTGAAGATCATCGCATCCATGCAGCCCACCCACGCCACGTCTGACAAGGGCATGGCCGAAGCCCGCCTGGGCGAAGCGCGGCTGGCCGGCGCCTATGCGTGGGCCCAGATCAAGAAGAGTGGCGCGCAATTGGCGTTCGGCAGCGATTTCCCGGTGGAGCCGCCCGATCCGATGTTCGGCTTCCACGCCGCCGTCACCCGCCAGTCCCGCGATGGCCTGCCGGCCGGCGGCTGGCGCCCGTGGGAGAAGGTCAGCCGCGAGGACGCGTTTGCTGGCTTCACCCTGTGGGCAGCCCGCGCCGGCCACAATGAAGACAAGGTGGGCACGCTGGAACCCGGCAAATATGCCGACTTCATCACCCTCGAGGCCGACCCCTTCACCACGCCGGAAGGCGACCTGTGGAAGATCAAGGTGACCGGCACCTGGCTGGCCGGGAAGCAGGTGTTTGAACGCAAGTGAGGCATGCGCTTCTCCCCAGGGGCTTCGCAGCTTCCTGAACTACTAATTTTCGGTTAATATCCTGCCAGAGTCGTGACGCGACTCGGGCATCCTTTGCGGGTGCCGGGTGGATCTGTGCAGGAGATTTGTCATGCGTATGGGGGTGTTGGCCGCGAGCGTGGCGATGCTGATGGCATCGACGGCGCAGGCGGCGATTCAATGGACGGACTGGACGAGCCTGACCCAGACTGCGGCCACCGGCACGCTTGCCGGCACCACGGTCACCATGGATGGCCCGTTCCACACCTGGCAGCTTGCGGGCGGCACCGATTACTGGCGCACCGGCGGCAACCCGTGGGCGGCCTATGATGCGCTGCCCAACCTGCCCGGCAACAATGATTTCGTGGCGCCATCTGGCAACGGGGTCGTGCACACGATCAGCTTCGGCAAGGCCATTCGTGATCCCTACATCGCCATCATCAGCCTGGGCCAGCCGCAATTCCAGACCAGCTGGACCTTCAACGCGCCGTTCACCCTGATCGATCAGGGCCAGGGCTTCTGGGGCAATGGCGTCTTCAACATCGTCGGCAACACGCTCACTGCTGGCGAAGCCCATGGCGTGATCCAGTTCAAGGGCGTGTTCAGCAGCCTGACGCTGACCACCAACAACCCGGAAAACTGGAGCGGCCTCACCATCGGCACGACGGGCGCCGTTCCCGAACCGGCGAGCTGGGCGATGCTGATCGCCGGCTTCGGCCTGGTCGGCGCATCGGCGCGGCGCCGCCGGGTGGTGGTTGCCGCCTGAAAGCGCGCGCCCGCACCAGCCCTCTATCCTGCACGGCCAGCCTGTGCCACGCTCCCGCGATCAAACGGGGAGCGTGGCCATGGCCGATCTCAGCATCAACCGCCGGCAGTTGCTGGCTGGCGCAGCCGCGCTGTCGGCGGCGCCGGCCATCGCCCAGACAACAGGGCAACCAGCCCGCGCGCCGGATGACGCCATCGCCCTGGCAGCGCGCATCCGCAATGGCGAGCTGAGCGCCCGCGATGCCGTGCTGGCGGCGCTGGACCGCGCCGAGGCGGCGCAGGCGAAGCTGAACTTTGCCGTGCTGATCGATCGGCCCCGCGCGGTCTCGGCCCTCCCGAAGGATGACCGCCAGGCGGTGATCCCCACCTTCATCAAGGACCTGAACGACTACAAGGGCTGGCCGACGAAGAACGGCAGCCGCGCCTTTGCGGGTGCGCCAGCGGCGACCGCCAACGAGGCGTTCGTCGATGCCTTCGTGCAGATGAAAACGCTGCCGCTGGGCAAGACGGCAACGCCGGAATTCGGCCTGATGTGCGTGACCGAGCCGCTGGCGGGTGGCCCCACCCGTAACCCCTGGAACCCGGACTATTCCACTGGCGGCTCATCGGGCGGCAGCGGGGCGGCGGTGGCGGCCGGCGTGGTCCCGATCGCCCATGCCAATGATGGCGGCGGCTCGATCCGCATTCCCGCCGCGCTGTGCGGGCTGTTCGGCTTCAAGCCCAGCCGCGGCCGCCTTGCCGGGCAGAATAAGGAAGACAACCCAGCCGAGATCGCGGTCGATCATGTGCTCAGCCGCTCGGTGCGCGATGCCGCGCTCACCATGGCGGCGCTGCAGGGCAAGGGGGCGGACGGGCTGGCCGAGCTGCCGCGCATGGCGGGCCCGGTGGGCGAGCGGTTCCGCATCGGCGTGATCACCAGCGGCGCCGAAGGGGTGAAGCCCGATCAGGAGGTGCTGGCCGGCATCGCGCGCACCCGCCGCCTGCTGGAGGGCATGGGGCACAGGGTGATCGACATCGAATGGCCGTTCGCGCCCGATGCCTTCGCGCGCGATTTCGTGGCGCTGTGGGCGCTGGGCGCCAATGATGCGAGGGCAGCCGTCAACAAGGCCTTCGGGGCCGATGGCGTTGCCAAGCTGGAGCCGCTCACCCGCCATCTCGCCGCTCAGGGCGCGGCGCAATCGCAGGCCGATGTGCAGGCGCTGATGGGCCGGCTGGCCGGTTATCGCGATGCCTATAACGCCAGCTTCCGCGAGCATGACCTGCTGCTGACGCCCGTGCTCTCCCGCCACGCGGTGAAGATCGGCGAATTGTCGCCCAGCCGCCCGCCGGCCGAGATCATGGCCGACATGATGCGGCTGGTGGCCTATACACCGGTCCAGAATCTGACCGGGGCGGCGGCGATGAGCGTGCCGGTGACCACCGCAACCAACGGGCTGCCTTTGGGTATGCACTTCGCCGGTCGGCGCGGCGATGATGCGCGGCTGCTCGATCTGGCCTTCCAGCTGGAAGCAGCGGCACCCTGGGCGCAGCGCTTGCCGCCACTCTGGTTCCAGTAACCGGCCCATTCACCCCATAACGGACCGGCCTTGCCGCGCGCCGGCCGGCGGCGTGTGCGACAGTCACCCCAGCATTCTGGAGGTGATCCATGCCGGTGCGGCGTTCACATTCCCTGCGGCGTCCGCATTCCCTGTTGTCGTCCATGCCGGTGCAGCCGCCCGCGCCCTGGGCGCCGACAGCGCTGCGGCTGGCGCTGGGCCTCGCTGGCACTTTGCTCACCACCATCGCCCTTTGGAGCCTGTCGCCACCGCCCATCTAGGTGGCGCTCCATCCGCCATCGCCCGGCGCACCGGAAGGCGCCGGGCGATAACCCCGCCCACCGGCGCGCTGAAGGCCGGCGCGGGGCATTCCCCCCGACCAAGCCTGGCTGGTGCGCGCCTCCCCCGGGCGCTGCACCGGCCAGCAGGGCGACAGCGTCCATGGCTTGCCGATTCGCCCGCCACGCGGCAGGCTGGCGCGCATGTGCAACCTCTACGCACTCACCAAGGGGCAGCAGGCGCTGCGCGATCTCGCCCGCGCCCTCGAACTGGGGCCGGTGCGCGACGATCTCGGCAACCTGCCATCACTGCCCGCCCTCTATCCTGACAGCGAAGCCCCGATCATCGGCATCGGTGCGCAGGCGGGCGAGGTGACCGGCCCGATCCTGAAACTGGCGCGCTGGGGCATGCCCAGCCCGGCCTTCGCGCTGGAAGGCAAATCCGTCGATCGCGGTGTCACCAACATCCGCAACACCGCCTCGCCGCACTGGCGGCGCTGGCTGGGGCCGAAACACCGCTGCCTGGTGCCGTTCACCAGCTTCGCCGAGCATGTGAAGACCAACACCGGCTTCCAGCCCCTGTGGTTCGCCCCGCGCGAGGCCGCCGAAACCCCCCCCTGCTTCGCCGGCCTCGCCACCCGCTGGACCGGCACACGGAAGAAAGCCGAAGGCGAAGTGACGCTCACCCTCTTCGGCTTCCTCACCTGCCCGCCCAACGCCGATGTCGCCCCCCACCACCCCAAGGCCATGCCGGTGGTGTTGACCGAGCTGGACGAAATGCGCGCCTGGCTCACCGCCGACTGGGCGGACGCAGCGGTGCTGCAGCGGCCATTGCCGGATGGCGCGCTAGTGGTGCTGGGGTTCGAAGGGGAAGGTTAGAAGCGCCTCCGGCGGGCAGGGTCGAGGACCCTGCACCCGTCTGACCGGGTCGCCGATGCGCTCCGTTCAACCACCCAGTTCGGCCAGCAGCGTGCTGGCGCTGGCAAGGCCGCGCTCGGCCTTGGCGCGATTATAGGCCAAGTCAGGATGGGCGAAGATCGTCAACGCTGCCTCCAGATCAGCCACGGCGTCGCGCGCCGGCGCCACATCGCGGGTCAGTCGCGCCAATGCCAACCGTGCATAAGCCCGATTTTCCCGTGTCATGGCCCATTGGATCGGCAGCTCTTCTCGGGTGCGCACGGTGAGGGCACCGTCAAAAGCGGCGATGGCATCCGCGAGTGCTGTCAGATTGGCCTGCCACTCGCCAAGGGCGCAGAGCGCTATGCCAAGATTGCTCTGGGTCATCGCCCAAGATAGCGGCAGCGCGTCTAGGGTGTGGACGGTGAGGGCAGCGCGATAGGCGGCGATGGCGTCGGTGAGCGCCGCCGGATTATGCTGCCACCCGCCAAGGATGCTGAGCGCAATGCCGAGATTATTCTGAGTCGTCGCCCATTGCAGAGGCAGCGCGTCGCTTGTGTAGACGGTGAGGGCGGCGCGATAGGCGATGATGGCGTCGGTGAGTGCCGCTGGATCGTCCTGCCGCTCGCCAAGGGAGCGCAGCACAGCGCCGAGATTATTCTGGGTCATCGCCCAATCGAGCGGCAGGGCGTCGCTTGTGTAGACGGTGAGGGCGGCGCGATAGGCAGCGATGGCGTCATTGAGTGCCGCTCGATTATCCTGCCGTTCGCCAAGGGCGCCGAGTGCATTCCCGAGATTATTCTGAGTCATCGCCCATTGCAGCGGCAGCGCGTCGTTTGTGTAGACGGTGAGGGCGGCGCGATAGGCGGCGATGGCGTCGGTGAGCGCCGCCGGATCGTCCTGCCGCCCGCCAAGGGTTTGTAGGGCATTGCCGAGATTATTCTGTGTCATCGCCCATTGAAAGGGTTGCGCGTCGCTCTTGTAGACGGCGAGGGCTGCGCGATAGGCGGCTATGGCGTCGGTCAGCGCCGCCGGATCGCCCTGCCGTTCGCCAAGGATTTGCAGCGCATTGCCGAGATTGTTCTGGGTCCGCGTCCATTTGAACGGCAGCGCCTTGCGGGTATACACCTCCAGCGCGGCACGAAATGCGGCTACTGCGTCGTGCAACAGGACGGGATCGTCCCGCCGTTGGCCAAGGGTTACAAATGCAATGCCAAGCTTCAACTGCCACTCGGCAACCAGCTGATCTGCACTGTTTTTTACCGCACATTGCAACACGGCCCGGCACAACTCGATCGCCACGTTCAGATCAAAGGCAACGCCAAAATCGCGGCCTCGGGCTAGAAACTCGGTGTATGCGGCATCCAGCGTCTCCAGCGGTGCTGGGCTGATCCCCGTTTCAATCTCGGCCTTGCGTATCACCCATTCGGCGGCCACATCTGCACCGCCGGCCACCAGCCGTTGCTGGCTGATGGCGAAATCGCACAGGCTGAGATCGGCGGCGCGTTCGGCTTCGGCGCGCTCGGCGCGTTCGCGTTGCCGCGCGTCCCAGGCGCTGGTGATGATGTCTGCGCCGGCGGCAAAGCGACCGGCGTTGTTTTCGGCCACCACCCGGCCAATCATCTCGTCCAGCCACTGGCCCAGATTGCCCGGTTGCCGTGCTGCCGCGCGCTGATCCAGCACGGTGCGCAACATCGCGCGCAGCTCCGCCAGCGCCGTCTCCGGCGTGTTGGCCCGCTCATTGGCCAGCTGCGCCAGTTGCAGCACGGCGGCGCGAAAATTGTGCAGTTCCCGCACTTCGGCCGGATCAAAGCCGGCTTCCACCAGCGCAATCAGTTGATCGAGCTTGGCATTGGCCTGCGCCACGCCTTCACCCAGGCCGATCAGCATCGGCACGGTCAACGCCTTGGTATAATCGGGATTGGCCAGTGCCGCGTCCAGTGCGGCGCGGATCACCACCGTGGCAAAGCGGCGTTCTGTTCCCTCCTCCCCGAAGTGCTCATCCCGCCGAGCCAGCTGTTCCAGCACCAGCGCCACCACCCCGCCGGGATAATCCGGCGTGGCCACCAGCCGGCCCAGGGTCATCGCATCGGGCATGGCGCCCGCCAGCAGCCGTGCCAGCGCCGCATCGGCGGAGTCCACGTCGAATTGCTGGTGCGGAACGTCGGCGTCCCACGCGGCCAGCACGGCGGTGCGGATGCGGTCCAGCTCCTTCGCGCTTTCCAGTCCGTGCCGTTCCCGCGCGGCGCCGAACAGGCCGAACAATTTGGCACCGGCCACGGCCGGCACCACGGCCGCTGCCGCCATCGGATTGCTGGCCGCAAAGCAGGCAGCCGCGCCGAGTCCCACCCCTGCCACCGCTTCCAGACAATCCCACTTCAACGCCATGGCGTGCCCCGGTCAGCTCGGCCGGATCAGCAGACCCTGGCCACGACAGATGAACAGCACGTTGTCATCAGATGAACAAATTGCAAGTGGTGCAATTGTCCCAACAATTCGGACACACCAAATTAAGCGGGTGCAGGGTCCTCGACCCTGCCCACGTCACCCCGGACTTGATCCGGGGCGGAGGCTCCTCATTCGTTCTTACGCCTGCAGAGACGTCAGCATTTCCGCCGTCAAGATCTGCGGCAGTTCCGTTTCGCCGCCCTTGCTGTCGTAGAAGACATAGACCGGCACGCCGGCGCGTTTGTGCTCGGCGAGCCAGGTGGAGATGGCGGGGTCGGAG
>ERZ1066117.805-NODE-805-length-19772-cov-5.991124_pt1 | contig 19772 bp, 16 predicted proteins | sample MGYA00382764_ERZ1066117 | MGnify/ENA primary metagenome ERZ1066117 (study PRJEB33369, sample SAMEA5778347) | biofilm metagenome | biome: Industrial cooling water; feature: Water cooling tower basin; material: Biofilm | place: United Arab Emirates | collected...
CATCCGCCACCAGGCTGTCCGCGGTCGGGTCGCAGCGCCTTGCATTGGCCGAGATCACCGGGATCGGCCGGGGGAGGGCGGCGGCCGCCTCCGCCGCCTTCGCCAGCAGGGCCGGATCGTCCAGCGTCAGGATCGCGGAGAGGCCGGCATCCGCCGCCTGGGCCGCCAGCCTCGCCACCGAGTAGAGCGGGTTCATCCCGACATGGACGGCGCCGAGATGCCACAGCGCGAAGCAGTTGAGCGTGAACGAGGGATGCGCCGGACCCAGGTAGCCGACCCGGTCGCCCTTGCCGATGCCGAGCTCCGCCAGCCCGGCGGCGAGCTGTCCGATCAGCTGGGCGCCTTCCGAATAGCTGAGCGTCTCGCCCTCGTAGGTCAGGAAGGGGCGGTCGCCATGCCCCGCGACGGCATCGTCGAGCAGCTTCGAAAGCGGGAAGGGGCGGGCGTCGACCAGTGCCGCCGCCTCTTCATGGTAGAAGCGGCGCCAGGGCGCGTCGCCGGAGGTCTGTCTTTGCATTTTCTCGTCCGATTCGTGGCTTGCGAAATTCCATAACATACGACACCGTATGCTAGGTTAAGGCAAGCGGGATGTATGCGGATGATGAAGGCGTGGGTCGTGAAACGGTGGGGATCGCTCGACGACCTCGTGCTCAAGGACGTTGCCCGCCCCGCCGCCGGCGAAGGAACGGTCATCGTCCGCGTCAGCAAGGCCGCCCTCAACTTCGCCGACGGGATTGCCGTCAGGGGCCGCTACCAGGTGAAGATCCAGCCGCCCTTCGTCCTCGGCAGCGAGATTGCCGGCGTGGTCGCCGAGGCGCCCCTGGGAAGCGGCTTTGGGCCGGGCGACCGCGTCCTCGCCCAGGTCCCCGCCGGCGCGTTCGGCGAATATTGCCCGGTTGAGACCGGCCGGCTCGTCCGGCTCCCCGACGAGCTCTCCTTCGCCGACGCCGCGGCCTTGCCCGTCTCCTACACCACCGCTCATGTCGGCCTGTTCGGCAAGGGCAGGCTCCAGCAGGGCGAGACCGTCCTGATCCACGCCGCGGCGGGCGGGCTCGGCATCGCCGCCACCCAGCTCGCCGCCTGGCGCGGCGCGCGGGTGATCGCCACCGCCGGGTCGGAAGAGAAGTGCCGGCTCGCCCTCGACAACGGCGCCGACCACGCGATCAACTATCGCGACGCGCAATGGCCGGAGCGGGTCAAGGCGCTTGCGCCGGGCGGGGTCGACATGGTCTTCGACCCCGTCGGAGGGGAGACCAGCCTGCTCAGCCTCCGCCAGCTCGCCTGGGGCGGAAGGCTGATGCTCGCCGGCTTCGCGAGCGGGGCTCCGGCGCAGATCCCCGCCAACCACCTGCTGGTGAAGGCGGCGTCCGCGATCGGCGTGTTCTGGAGCTTCGACAAGGAGGCCGCGTTCATCTCGGCCATCCAGAAGCAGCTCGTCGAGCTCGCCGTCGGCGGACATGTCCGCCCGCATCTCTGGCGGCTCGTCGAGCTCGCCGACCTCAAACAGGGCCTGGCCGCGCTGGAGAATGGCGAGACGACCGGCAAGGTCCTTGTCAACGTGGCCGAAATCTAGTCGGAACGGAGCAGGGCGTTGTGCGGGCGCGCTGGTGCCCGCATATCCAATGGGGGGGTAGAAGATCAGCATGGCCAAGCGACTCACCAAGGCGAAGGGTCCGGAGGCGGACAGGCTTACCAAGCGCGACTGGGTTCGCGCGGCGCTCGTCGAGGTCGGCCGCGGCGGCGTCGCCAACGTCCGCATCGAGGCGCTCGCGCGCGAGCTGGGGGTCACCAAGGGCAGCTTCTACTGGCATTTCAAGGATCGCGACGCGCTCCTCAACGAGATGCTGCGCTTCTGGCAGGAAACCTCGACCCTCAGGATCGCCGAGTTCATCCAGACCAATATCGAGGATCCGCGCGAGCGCCTGTCCTTCCTGATCAAGGTGGCGTCGGAAGACCGCCCCGACATTCCGGGCGGCCCGATCGAGCACGCCCTTCGCGAATGGGCGCGCAGCTCCGAGATCGCCCGCCGCACCCTTTCCGAGGTAGACAGCGAACGGCTTGAGATCATGACCCAGATCTACCTCGATCTCGGTATGTCGCTGCCGAGGGCGAAGGCGGCCGCTCTGCTGGCCCTGTCGCACCTGATCGGGGTCAACGTCATCCACCGCGACGTCGGCCGCCAGGCGCTGCGCTCGCAGCTGGAGATCTGCCTCATTTTCCTGCTGAACCTTCCCGATGCGATGGCCTGACCCGGCGCCGCCTGGGCCCGCGCATCCTCGCCGCGCCGGGTGAGCGCGGAAGGGACGCCCTATCGCGAGGTGCGCTCGCTCGAGCGCGGGCTCGCGCTGCTCGATGCGATGGCGGATCTCGGCTGGTCGACCCCTTACGAGCACGCGCGCCGCACCGCGATCGATCGCTCGACCGTCTACCGGCTCCTCGCCACGCTTGTCGCCTCGGGCTATGCGGTGCGGCGACCCGACGACGGCCGCTACTTCCTCGCCGGCAAGCTCGGCAGCATCGGCCTCGGCATCCGCAGCGACGATCTCGCCCTCCAGATCGCCCAGGAGGAGCTTGACGGCCTCGTCGCCGAGGTCGGCTGGCCGAGCGACTATGCCGCGCTCGTCGCCGGGCGGCTGACCATTCTCGCCTCGACCCATAGACTGACCAGCATGACCTTCTTCCGGCGGCTGGTCGGCCAGCACCGGCCGATCGCCCGCTCCGCGCTCGGCCGAGCGCTGCTCGCCGCCATGTCTCCCAGGGAACTCGACCAGGCGCTCGAGTCGGTCCGCGCCTCGAGTGGAGAGGATGCGGCGGAGACGGAAGACCGTCAGGCCTTGGAGCGGATGCTGGAGAGGGTCCGGGAGCGCGGCTACGGCTATAGCGACGGCCTCATCGAGGCGAACATAAGCGCGATCGCGCTGCCGGTCCGCCGAAGATCCCGGGCGGTGGGGGCGGTGAACATCGTCTATTTCCGCTCCGCTCTCTCCACCGAGGCCGCCGCCTCCACCCTGTTGCCGCCGCTTCGCGCCTGCATCGCCGCGATCGAGCGCCGGCTCGACGAACAGCCGGACATTCCCTGACGCTGTTCTCACCATGAACATTTCCGACTCCGCCGTTGAAGCGCCCGCTGCCGCGGCCGAATGAATAGGCAGGCAAGGGCGGTGCCAGACCGCCTTCGAACGGAGTGGAAAAGCGGGATGGGTATCAGGAGCGGCGCCGATTATCTGGAGGGGCTGAGGAGCCGCCCCCGCGAGGTGTGGGTGGGCGGAGAGCGGGTGGCGAACGTCGCCGATCACCCCGCTTTCGCGGCGGTCGCCCGGCAGCTCGCGGCGCTCTACGACATGCAGCTCGAGCCGGCCTATGCTGACCGGCTGACCGGCACCGATCCGGAGACCGGCGAGACTTGCGGCATCTCCTTCCTCGAGGCGCGGTCGCCGGACGATCTGCGCCGCCGCCGCGAGGGGATGCGGCTCTGGGCGGAGGCGAGCTTCGGCCTGCTCGGCCGTTCGCCCGATTTCATGAACGCGACTTTGCTCGCGCTTTGGGAGAGCCGCGATTTCTTCGCCCAGGACGGGCAGAAATTCGCCGACCATCTCGACGCTTATTACCGCTTCGTCCGCAAGAACGACCTGTTCCTCAGCCATGCGCTGGTCACGCCGCAGAACGATCGCACCAAGGCGAGCCACGAGCTCGGCGACCTTCACCTGCGCGTCACCGCCGAGGTCGAGGGAGGGATCATCATGAACGGCGCGCGGATGATCGCGACCCTTGGGCCCATCGCCGACGAGATACTGATGTACAATTTGCCGGGCCTGAAGCCCGGCGACGAGGACCATGCCGTCATCTTCGCCATCGCGGCGGACGCGCGCGGGCTGCGCCAGATCTGCCGCGAGCCCTATACGCTCGACGGCAGCCGCTCGAGTTTCGATCATCCGCTCTCGACCCGCTTCGAGGAGAATGACGCGCTGCTCGTCTTCAACGACGTCTTCGTGCCCTGGGACCGCGTCTTCTGCTATCGCAACGTCAAGGCGGCGGCGGAGATGTATCCGCGCACCTCGATCCGCAACCACACCGCCTATCAGACCAACATCCGCGCGCTGGCGAAGATGCAGCTCGCCACTGGGCTGGCGATGGCGGTGGCGCGGGCGACCGGCGCCGACAGCTTCCTCCATGTCCAGCAGATGCTCGGCGAATGCGTCTGCTTCGTCGAGCATCTGAAGAGCGGTCTCGCCCGCGCCGAGGCCGAGGCCGAAAGGCTGCCGTCGGGCAGCTGGCGGCCGGCTCTCGCGCCCCTCCACAATCTCAGGATCATGATGGCGAGCGCCTATCCGCGAGTGATCGAGGTGCTGCAGACGATCGGCGCCGGCGGCTTCATGTTGATGCCGTCGGGCGCCGATTTCGCGGTTCCCGAGCTCGCCGGCGACACCGGCAAATATTATTGCGGCGCGAAGCTCTCCTCGCTCGACCGGGTCCGCCTGTTCAAGCTCGCCTGGGATCTCGCCGGCGAAGCCTTCGGCCAGCGCCTCGTCCAATATGAGCGCTATTATGCGGGCGATCCGGTGCGCAATCTCGCCGGCGCCTACCTCTCGGTCGACGACAGCGACTATCGCCGCCTCGTCGATGCCGCGCTCGCCTTGGCCGGAGACCCGCCCGGGCAAGCCTCGGCGGTGGACCGCGCGGCATGACAAGCGCGGTGCTCCCCGAAGGCGAGACGCCGCCGGCGATCGATCCCGGCCTGTTCCGCGTCGCCATGGGCCAGTTCCCAACCGGAGTTGCGATCATCTCGACCCTGGACGGGGAGGGGAGGCCCTACGGCCTCACCGTCAGCTCCTTCGCCTCGCTGTCGCTGGAGCCGCCGCTGGTGCAGTGGAGCCTTCGCCGCAGCGCTTTCTCCTATCCCCTGTTCAGCGAGGCGCGTCATTTCGCGGTGAATATCCTCTCCGACGATCAGGAGGCGGAATCCCGCCGCTTCTGCGCTAGCGAGGACCGCTTCGCCGGCGCCGCCTGCGAAGCCGGCCTGTTCGGGCTACCTCTGCTCCAGGGCGCGCTTGCCTGGATCGAATGCGAGCGGGTCAACGAATATGCCGGCGGCGACCATGCCGTCTTTGTCGGGCAGGTGCTTCGCGTCCGCCACTGGCCGAAGCGGCCGCTGCTGCACTGGCAAGGAAAATATCATCGTCTATCGCGGGAATGGACCCCGACGCCGGGGGCCGAGGGCCGCGTCATGGGGAGCAGTCAATGAGCCATCAAAGCATCTGGTCCGACCTCATCGGGCTCGAATTCCGCCAGGGCTATGTCGATGCCGACGGCGTCCGTACCCGCTATCTGATGAGCGGATCCGAGGACAAGCCGCTGCTCCTCCTCCTCCACGGCACCGGCGGCCATGCCGAAGCCTATGTCCGCAACCTTCGCGCCCATGGCGAGCATTTCTGGACCGTCGCCTTCGATAGCGTCGGGCACGGCTATAGCGACAAGCCGGCGATCGATTACCAGATCCCGCAATATGCCGCCCACGCCCTCGCCGTGATGAAGGCGCTCGGCCGCTCCAGCGCGCTGATCTCGGGGGAATCGCTCGGCGGCTGGATCGCCAGCTACATCGCCATCCACCACCCCGAGGCGGTCGATCGGGTGGTGCTCAACACCACCGGCGGCTGGACCGCGCATCCCGAGGTGATGGAGCGGATAAAGACGCTGTCGATGCGCGCGGTGGAGCAGCCCGACTGGGAATTCATCCGTAAGCGGCTCGAAATGCTGATGCACGATCCCGCCAAGGTCCATGACGATCTCATCGCCACCCGCCAGACAGTCTATTCGCAGCCCGGCTATGCCGAGGTAATGCGCAGCATCCTCTGCCTGCAGGAGATGGAGATCCGCCGCCGCAACATGTTCACGGCCGAGGATTATGCGCGAATCGAGGCGCCGGCGCTGGTGCTCTGGACGTCGCACGATCCCACCGCCACGCCGACCGAGGGCAAGCAGATCGCCGACATGATCCCGGGCGCCCGGTTCGTCGTGATGCCGGAATGCGGCCACTGGCCGCAGTTCGAGGACCCCGAGACGTTCAACCGCATCCACATCGATTTCCTGCTCGGCCACCGGGTCGAGACGCTCGGCTGATGCCCTTCGCTCTCGCCTGCGCCTCCCACTCGCCGGTAATGCTGGACGGCACGCTGGCGGAGGAGGCGGTCTGCGCGGCGGTGCGGGCGTCCTTCGATCGGATGCGGGCGCTGGTGGAAGCGTTCGAGCCGGACCTCATCGTCCAATTCTCGCCCGATCATTTCCACGGTTTCAGCTACGCGCTGATGCCGAGCTTCTGCGTCGGCGCCGAGGCCCGCTCCTATGGCGACTGGTCGACGCGGGCCGAGGCGCTGCCGGTCGACAAGACCAGCGCGCTGGCGCTTCTCGACGCGGTCCGCGCCGCCGACATCGACGCCGCCCTTTCCTACGACATGGTGGTCGATCATGGCTTCGTCCAATTGTGGGAGATGCTGTTCGGCCGCGCCGACCTCTACCCTCTCGTCCCGATCTTCGTGAACTGCGCCGCGCCGCCTTTGCCCACCTACAGGCGGGCAAGGCTTCTCGGCGAGGCGGTGGGGCGGTTCGCGAGTAGTTCGGGCAAGCGGATCCTGTTCGCCGCCTCGGGCGGATTGTCCCACGATCCGCTCGTCCCGCGCATCGAGACCGCGCCGCCCGAGGTCCGCAGCCGCCTGATCGGGGCTAAGATGACGGCGGAGCAGCAGGCCGAGCGGGAAGGGCGGATCGCCACGGTCGCGGCCGCCGCGGCGAAGGGGGAGGGACCTGTCCGGCCGCTCAACCCCGGCTGGGATGCGGAGGTTCTCGACCTTCTGGAGCGACAGGACTGGGCGACGCTCGACGCCTTCACCGCCGAGCAGGTCGACGAGGTCGCCGGATCGGGCGCCAACGAGCTGCTCGCCTGGGTCGCGGCGACCGCGGCGATGGCGAGCGCGGGGCCGTTCGAGGTGGTCCAGCGCGACTATGCCCCGGCGCCCGGGTGGATCGCGGGCGTGGCGCATTTCAGCGCGCGCTCGGTCTGAAGCTCCGGAAAGGCGCTTGACACCCATTCGAGGTTTTGCAACATACTCATGCGTATTGTTTAGCTCGTATCGAGCGTTTCGGTGCGGGGAGATTTGCCCAGAGAGGCATCAGAGAAGGCCCTGAGGGGGCCGTTGGGGAGAGTGGGAATGCGGTTCCGGACTATGGCGTATACAACAGCCCTTCTTGGCTCGGTCAGCATCGCCTCGATCAGCCACGCCCAGCCCGCCGCGGACGCGGCCGACCAGCAGGATATGGCCGATCCGGCCGAGGAGCAGGCAACCTCCGACGCCGTCACCACGCCCGGCGCGGCGCCGACCGAAGAGGCCGAGGCCGGCCTTGAGGACATCGTCGTCACCGCCACGCGGCGCGAGGAGCGTCTCCAGGAGATTCCGGTCACCGTGACCGCGATCTCGGGCAACAGCATCGCCGAGTCCGGCGTCCGCGACGTCCGCACGCTCACCCAGGTGATCCCGAACTTCAACGGCGGCCGCAACCAGAACGTCATGCAGCCGAGCATTCGCGGCGTCGGCTCGAGCGGCCTCTCGGTCGGCGACGAAGCCAATGTCGCCGTCTATGTCGACGGCGTCTATCAGGGCGATCCCTATTCCACCCAGATCGACCTCGTTGAAGTCTCCCGCGTCGAGGTGCTTCGCGGCCCGCAGGGCACGGTCTTCGGCCGCAACGCCACCGGCGGCCTGGTCAACGTGATCACGCCGGATCCGAGCTTCCGGGCCCGCGGCCGTATCGCCGCCCGCTACGGCCGCATGCGCGAGGATGCGAGCGACATCGATCTGCGCGGCTATGTCACCGGCGGCCTCACCGAGAACATCGCCGCCGATCTCGCGCTCCTCTACCGCAAGAATGACGGCTACATCACCAATCTCAGCGGCGGGGAGCCGTTCGGCGAGACTCGCGTCGCCTCGGTGCGCGGCAAGCTTCTCTTCGAGCAGGACAATATCAGCGCGGTCGTCACCGCCGCCTATGTCGACACGAATGACGAGACGGCCTCGCAGCAGCCCTTCCAGGGCAATTCCGCCGGCGCTCCCTTCGCCGGCGTCATCCTCCCGAACCAGCCTTGGGAGGCGTCGCTCAACGCGCTCCCGGTCTCCGACTATAGCCGGCTCGATCTCTCGCTGCGCACCCGCATCGAACTCGGCGGCGTAAATCTGGAAACGACCAGCGCCTACATGAAGACTCGGGTCCACCAGGTGGCGGATTCCGACGCTTCCAATCTCCTGCTCGGCGAGACGTTCATGCGCGTCTTCCCGCGCACGCTGACCCAGGAGATCCGGCTGCTCTCGGCCGGCAACGGCCCGCTCACCTGGATCGTTGGCGCCTATGGCTATTTCATGGAGGGCACCCAGCCGGTCACCATCGTCAACCGGACCTCTCCGACGGCCCCGGTCGTCCCGACCCTGCTCTCGCCGAGGGCGGAGACGACCTCCTACTCGGCCTTCGCGGAAGGCACCTACCGCTTCGGCACCTCGCTCTTCCTCACTCTGGGCGGCCGCTACACGACCGAGGAGCGCCGCTTCTCGCAGAAGGTGAACAACAACCAGCTGCCTTTCGGAATGGCGGAAGCCAATTTCAACAAATTCACCTATCGCGCCGCGCTTCGCTACCAGTTCACCGACGATGCCAATATCTACGCCAGCTACGGCACGGGCTTCAAAAGCGGCGTCTTCAACACCTTCGGCACGGCGCCCACCGCGGTCGATCCGGAGACGATCAAGGCGGCCGAGATCGGCATCAAGGCGGATCCCTTGCTTTGGCTCCGCACCAACCTTGCCTTCTTCCACTACAGATATGACGATCTGCAGGCGACCGCCCGGGCGACCACTGGCGCGTTCATCCTTCAGAACGCCGCCAAGGCGAAGATCTGGGGCGGCGAGTTCGAAACCACCGCGCAGCCCGTCGACGATCTCACTCTGCGTCTGGCTCTGGCTTACACCAACGCCAAATATGACGAATTCCCCAACGCCCAGGTGTTCACGCCGCGGCCGACGGGCGGCAACATCGTCGGTTCGGCGGACGTCGCCGGCAACCAGCTGGTGCGCACGCCCGAATTCACGATCAACGCCGGCGGCAATTATCAGTGGGACATGGCCGGCGGGCGCGGGCATCTGGCCGGCAATCTTTTCCGCAGCTCGCGGGTGTATTATGACTATCTGAACGCGCTCTCGCAGGATCCCTATACGATCCTGTCGGGCGAGCTCGGCTGGACCACGGCCGACGAGCAGCTGACCCTCCGGCTCTTCGCCAGCAACCTGACCAACGCCAAGGTCGCGCAGCAGATCTCGCCGGGGCCGCAGGGCACCTACATCATCTACGAGCGCCCCCGCCGCGTCGGCGTCGGCCTCGAATATCGTTTCTAACTGATGGGCTCGTTCGCGGTAGCTTGCCCGTGAACGAGCCTAAAGACACCAGGGTGATCCGGACCGTCGCCATCATCGGCGCCAGCCTAGCCGGCGCCCGGGCCGCCGAAACTCTGCGCGCGCGGGGCTTCGACGGCCGGGTCCTGCTGATCGGCGAGGAGCCCTGGCTCCCCTATCAGCGGCCGCCGCTCTCCAAAGACTATCTGTGGCCGGGCGGGGACGAATCGGCGATCCTGCTCCGCCCCGCCGACTGGTATGAAGCCAATCGCATCGAGGCGCGGCTCGGGGTCAAGGCCGAGAGCCTAGACCTCCGCGCCCGAGAAGTCCGCCTTTCCGACGGAAGCGATGTCCAGGCCGACGCCTTCCTCCTCGCGACCGGCTCGCGGCCGCGGCGGCTGCCCGCGCTGGAGGGCGCGGCCAACGTCCATTATCTTCGCACTCGCGACGACGCCGCTCGGCTCGCCGGCGCCCTGACTCCGGGCGCGCGAATCCTCGTCGTCGGGATGGGCGTGATCGGCGCGGAGGTCGCCGCCACCGCGACCCGGGCCGGCGCCCGCGTGGTGGCGGTCGAACCGGCGCCGACGCCGATGCTGCGCAGCTTCGGCAGCGTTGCCGGCGCCTGGCTCGCCCGCGCCCATGCCGAGCGCGGCGTCGAGGCGCATTTCGGCCGCATGCCGGAGCGTTTCGAGCGGGAAGGGGGCCTCGTCCGCGGCGTTACGCTGGACGGCGGCGAGCGGCTCGATTGCGACGCCGTCGTCGTCGGAATCGGCGTCGAGCCTGCCGACGAGCTCGCCCGCGAGGCGGGGCTCGACGTCGACAACGGCATTCTCGTCGACCGCCGCTCGGCCACGTCCTGCCCCTTCGTCTATGCGGCCGGCGACGTCGCCAACCAGCCCGGCTTCTTCGGCGGCCGCGCCCGCCTGGAGACCTTCCACAACGCCGCCGCCCAGGCCGAGGCCGCCGCCGCGGCCATGCTCGGCGAGGATGTCGACGCGTGCCAGCCCTGCAGCTTCTGGTCGGACCAATATGATTTCAACATCCAGTCGGCGGGCCGGGTTCGCGACGAATGCCGCGCGGTCGTCCGCGGCAGCGTCTCCGACGGCGATTTCACCCTCTTCTATCTCGCCGACGACCTATTGGAGGGCGTCGTCACCGTGAACCGCCCGGCCGACATGGCCGTCGCCAAGCGGATGATCCCCGCGCGCAGGGCCTTCGATCCCGCCGCCCTCGCCGACTCCTCGGTGCCGCTCAGGTCGCTCCTCGCCAAGCCGGCGTCTTCCTGACCCGGGGGCCTTAGTCCGTGCCGCCCCGCTCGAACGGAGGCGCCATAGGATAGCCGCGTCCCTCATAGTCGAAGCCGCCGAGCTCGAGCAGCGTCAGTGAATGGTCCTGCGGCGAGGCATAATAGGCCCTGATCTCCCGGATCAGCCCGCTCTCGCGGTCGAAGATATACCATTCGTCGCCGCGCAGCACCTGCCCCAGCTTGGTCTTGAAGTGGGTCCACTCGATCACCGCGCGCCCGGTCGCCGGATCCGCGATCACCTGGTCCACCGTCCAGATCGATCCCAGCCGCTCCACCGCGTCGACCCATTTGCGCGCGATTGTGTCGGCGCCGCGGAACGGCCCCTCATACATTCCCGGCGGGAAATAATGCGTCCCTTCTGGTACGAAGCAGCGCAGCATCTTCTCGACGTCCGCTTCGTTGCAGCCGTCGAAATAGGTCCTGATCAATTGCTCCATATGGTCGGTGGTCAGTTCCATGGCGGCTCCTCGGTCCAGCGACCGGCCTATCATCCGGCTGGTGCGGGCTCAATGGCGGCAAGGGACCCCGCTCGCCGGCTTTTTGGGCCATTGCAAAGGGGTTGCGAGATGCCGCTTCGCCTCCCCGTTGCGGTCGTGGCTCCCGATCGCGACGCGGGCCCTGAGGACGGGATGGCGGAGCAGGACTGTAGCACTTCTCGCAAACCGACGTCGTGATTCAGTCTCGAAGAAAAGGAATGACGACGTCGAGGAAGCGACTGCGCTTTTCGATCTGCGTCCAATGTCCACACTCTCCGAAAACATGAAGTTCCGACCGCTTCAACAGTGCCAAATATCTATAGGCAACGTCGACGGGGATAATCTCGTCTTCACGGCCATGGACGATCAACGCCCGGTGCTGAATCGCGCCTATTTGGTCTTCGCGGGTCGCCAGGCGGCTGATACTGGCTTGGCGAGGCTCCGGAAAGAGTCGGGAATAGACCTCAAAGGCGCCAGGACTGATGCTGGCATTGTGCCGTGATTCGACGATCGCGTCGGTCACGAGCGCAGAATTGTACGCGAACGTTTCGATCAGCTTACGCATGTTCTCAAGCGATGGCTGATACCCCCACACGGCCTCAAGCCCGGCGGTGATGTGGAACTCGAGGCCTGCCGCACCCATCAGCACGAACCGGTCAACCCGCTCGGGATGACGAGCTGCCGTCGCGACACTCAACGCGCCACCGAAGGAGTTGCCGATGAAGGAGGCCTTGTCGACCCCGATCGCATCGAGAAAATCGATGATCTGGCCGACCCAGACGTCGAGGGTGAAATCAGTGAGGGAGTCGGGCGTTTCGGTGTAGCCGAACCCGACCATGTCGGGCGCATAGACATGGAAATGCTCGGCGAGCGGGGGGATGATCTGACTCCAGTTGGCGAAAGCCGTCACTCCAGGCCCTGATCCGTGAATAAGGACCAGCGGCGGACCGGAGCCAGCCTCGTGGTAGTTAGTGTCAATATGGCCGGCGACGATTCTCTTGCCAATTTCTGGGTTAGTCATTTCCGTCCTCGTTCCTCAAAGCAGCATCCTACTTATTCGGGCATCTCTCCGATAGAGACATCATGAGCCCTTCCTCTCAGTCCCGGTGAACGGGAGCTTGCCATAGAGGGTAGTTAAACCACTGAATTCGAGCGGAAATTGTTTCGGCTTAGCGACACGCCCCCACATTTTACCCACAGGATGCGCGAGATTTCCTGAGCAGCAGAGAGACGCCATGTCCGTTTGGCGCCCTCATAGCGGCCATAAAGTCAGGCGAGGACACGCCTGAAAGCTGCCGTTCCAAAGTTTCGTCTGACTGAGGAAAATAAGCCTTCAATCTCAATAGGTCGAAAAATTTTCTTCGCGATGCGTCTTGGTCGCTGAAGTGAGGCGCATGAAATCCTCGTTAAGTTCGGCTTTGCCGTATCGTGACCGTGCACGAATTAAGTTGCTCCTTCATTATGACTTGCGGATGAGCACCACCCCAGCAATCACAAGCGCGCCGCCAGCCAGAAGCCAGGATTGATCGACAAGCAACGCGCTAGCTATGATCAATGCGGCAGCTAGAGGGCCTTTCAAGGACTGACGCTCATTGCGAAGTCCAGCGAGCTGCTCGATACTGAGCGGATCGAGCTGAACCGGCACATATCCTGACTTTGCGATCGAGTTCGCAGTGGCAAGTATGTCGGGCAAGGACGCCGACAACCCCAGCAGCTGACCGCGAAGTCTCTTCAAACCCGACCGAGCGCTGCCGAGCGAGAACAGCTCGGCGAGAAGCTCCGTCATGATCGGCCGGGTCTCTTCGGCGATGTTGTAGTCCGGTGCCAGCGATCGGACGAAGCCCTCTGCAGTCAACAAGGTACGCAGAAGAATGGCCAGATCAGGTGGCAGAACCAGTCGATAATCCCGCAACAGATCGAAAACGCGGGAAAAAATCTGCGAGAACTCGATGCCAGATAGCACGGTCCCCCTGAACTCTCCAATCAACTGATCCAGATCCACCGCGAGCGCATCGCGATCCACCTTCGGCTCCCCCGCCCATGCGAGCAGGACATCCGCGACATCGCTGGTTTCCTCACCAGCAATCGCAAGCACGAGGCGGACGATCTCGTCGCGCCTGGCCTTGGTGAGCGTCCCGACCGATCCGAAGTCGATGAAGCCGACATCCTGCTCGCCGATCAGGAAAACATTGCCGGGATGAGGGTCGCCGTGGAATTCGCCGTTCAGAATGATCATGCGCAGGACTGCGTTGGCATAGCGCTTGGCGAACGCCGCCACCTCCGGATCGCCCGATGAGGCGCCCAGCGAAGACGCGGGCCTGCCGTACAGGCGTTCCTGAACGTTCACCCGCAGCCCGGTCAGTTCCCAATGGATGGCCGGGGTCCTGACGCCGATGGTTTCGAGATATGCGCCGATCCGCTCGCAGGCTCGGGATTCCGCAGCGAGGTCCATCTCCCAGGCAAGATTGCGGCCGAAGGTCCGCAGAAACTCGACTGGCCGGTAGCGCGCGATGTCCGGCGACCGTGCTTCCACGATACCGGCAAGGCGTATAAGGAGGCGCACATCGGCTTCCATCCGCGCGGCGGTGCCCGGGCGGCGAACCTTCACGATGACCTCGCTACCGTCTCGCAGCTTGGCGGAATAGGTCTGTGCAATCGAGGCGGACGCCAAAGGCTGTTCGTCGAACTGCGCAAAGTCGTTCCGCCAGTCCTCACCCCAGCTTGAAGCAAGTACGGGCTCGATATCTGCGAAGGGCACTGGCGACACCTGATCGTGCAGGGTTGAGAATGCCGTGATCCAGTGTTCGGTAAACAGATCGCTTCGGGTGGCGAGGAGCTGCCCCAGTTTTATGCCGACTGGCCCGATGTCACGGAGGAACGCCACAACTGCGGCCGGACGAAATTCGCGAGGATCGATGACATTGTTCGAAGAGGGAATAAACCCGAGGGCTCCGGCGAGATTTTTCGCGCCGTGCCTCATTAGGATTTGGCCGATCTCCGCGGCGCGAGCGATGCTGCCGATAGGCTTTTCCGGGGGCGAAGCCATGTTTTTACTCAGCCTCGGCCCGGAGTTGGTCCAGATTTTCCGATACCCTTGCAAGAATCTGCTGCAACGTTCGCTTCTCGTCGGCGGCAATGTCGCGCCAAAGCAGACCATGAAGCCTATCCGCGGAGCTTCTCAGTTCGGGCAGTAGATCGTCAAGCTGCTCCGTGAGGATGAGCTGCCACGCTCGCCGATCCGTCTCAGCTCGAAGCCTTTTCATCAGCCCGCGTGCGCAAAGACCTGCAACCGCCTGGCCGATGGTCGCCGATTCCAGTTCCAGTTTCTTGGCGATTTCAGCCTGCGTAAGGGCAGGATCGCGAAGAAGTTGTCCGATGATCCTCCACTGTGTCTGATTGAGACCGATCCTGGCGACCCTCGCATCGTACACTCTGCGCGCGCCGCGACTGATCTCGTCCATAAGATAGAGAATGCGGTCATCATCGGTGATGACCTTCTGCCGACGCTGAGACCGTGACATGGTATCTGGTTTTTCATCCATAGCGCTGTGTAGCCGGATAGCCTCGGATGCCCAAATGCAAACTGCTAAATGCCTTTACTATCTGGCTCACGGCTCATAGGGCGCGGGACGCGTTCACCTTTTACTGAGGCTGCCGGAAGAGTCAGATGACCGATAACTCCAACCAACCGGAGCAGGAGGGGACAACCCCAACGAAACCGCAATCGCGGCGTGGCTTGCGCATCGTGCTAATCATCGTTGGTCTTGCCGTGCTGCTTGGCGGGATCTGGTGGTACTACCGGCACGTAACCTACGGACAGTACATGCAGTCGACCGATAACGCCTATGTCGCTGCCGACAGCGTCGTTATCTCTTCCAAGGTAGCGGGATACGTCGAAGAGGTCTTCGTGGGGGAGAACGAGCAGGTTGCTCGCGGCGGAGCCCTCGTACAACTGGATCTGCGGGATTATCAGGCGCAAGCGCAACAGGCGCGCGCGCAGATCGCTGCGACCCTGGCCGGTGCCGACACAATCCGTTCTCAGGTAGCCGAACAGGATGCAGCCATTCGCCAGGCGCGGGCCCAACTCGCCGCCGCGAGCGCGGCACTGGACCTCGCGAACGACCAGGTGGCGCGATATCGGCCCCTTGCCGCGACAGGAGCCGAACCGCGGGAAAAGCTAGACCAGTATGAGGCGCAGGCGCGGCAGGCGCGGGCCGAATTCGCCGCTGCGCAGGCGGCGGTGGCTGCCGCGACCGCTCGCCGGGGGACCCTGTTCGAGCAGATCAGCCAGACCCAGGCGCAGGCGGACGCTGCTCGCGCTCAGCTGGAAACAGCCGACCTTACGGTTGAATCGACCTTGCTGCGCGCCAGCAAGGCCGGCCGCGTCGGCGATCTCTCGGTCAGGGTGGGCCAGTTCGTGCAGCCGGGTCAACGTTTGATGACGGTGGTTCCGGTGAGCGCGATCTACGTGATCGCGAACTTCAAAGAAACGCAGGTCGGCCTCATCCGGGCCGGCCAGAGCGTCAGGCTCGAAGTTGACGCCCTGCCAGACCTTGAGATCGCGGGACGAGTGGACAGCATATCGCCGGGAACGGGCGCGGAATTTTCCATCCTCCCCCCCGAAAATGCCACCGGCAACTTTACCAAGATCGTTCAACGGATACCCGTCCGCATCGCTATCGATGCTCCCCCTGAAGTGCGGCGTCTGCTCGTTCCCGGCATGTCGGTAGTGGCTACGGTCGACACTCGGAATGCTGCCGGCGAATTGGAAGAGATCTCGAGTCGGACTCAATGACCGAGATACTGGCAGCGCAGGACACTTCGATCGGGCCGGCCGGGAGCCGAAAGAACGCAGACGTTACTGCCTGGGTCGCTGTGGCCGCGGGCGCGCTCGGCGCCATGCTCGCGACGCTGGACATATCAATCGTCAATTCCGCACTCCCCGTCATTCAGGGCGAGATCGGTGCCACAGGCGCCGAAGGCACCTGGATTGCTACGTCATTTCTCGTTGCTGAGATTGTCGTCATTCCGCTGAGCGCTTGGCTGGAACGGCTGTTCGGTCTGCGAACCCTCCTCATCATCGCGGTCAGCGCGTTCACCGCCTTTTCGGTGCTGTGCGGGATTGCAACCGACCTTACGACAATGATCATCGGCCGCACGGGTCAGGGCTTCACGGGCGGCGTGCTCATTCCGACGGCAATGACCATCGTGGCTAAACGGTTGCCGCCGCATCAACAGCCAATCGGAATGGCCCTGTTCGGCATGACAGTGATCCTCGGCCCCGTGATGGGGCCTTTGATCGGGGGTTGGCTGACCGAGAATCTGAGCTGGCACTATGCCTTCTTTGTCAATGTGCCGGTCTGCGGCCTGCTGCTGCTCCTGCTGTTCGTTGGCTTGCCCCACGAAAAGCCAAAGTGGGATTATCTCACTGACGCGGATTGGGCGGGCATTGTCGGGCTCATCTTTGGGCTGGGCGGACTTACGGTCGTCCTTGAGGAGGGCCACCGCGAGGAATGGTTTGAATCCTCTCTCATTCGCTGGCTCACAATCATCACAGTCGTCGGATTTGCCTCGCTGATCTACGGACAGGTGAAGGCACGCAAGCCAGTCTTGAAGTTGCAGCTCTTGTTCAATCGACAGTTCGCCAGCGTCGCGATCATGGCGCTCGCCCTGGGTATGGTGATGTATGGTTCGACCTACGTCATCCCGCAGTTCCTCGCGATCATTTCTGATTATAACGCGCTTCAGACCGGGCTGGTGATCTTCTGGATGGGCGTCCCGGCCTTCCTGTTGATGCCTGTGCTTCCCTTGATGATCCGGAAGATCGACATTCGCATCGCCGTCGGCGCCGGCATGTTGCTGATGGCGGTCAGCTGCTTTGTCAGCACCAGCCTTACAGCAGAATCCGGTGGTGCCGTTTTTACCGAGAGCCAGCTCTTGCGCGGTGTCGGCATGATCCTTGCGATGATGTTCCTGAATCAGGCAACGGTGGCTTCGGTGGCCAAGGAAGACGCGGGCGATGCCTCGGGCATTTTCAACGCGGCCCGCAATCTTGGCGGATCATTCGCCCTCTCGGCCCTCGCTTCGTTCCAGGACCAGCGGATCTGGCATCATAGCCGGCGGATGGAAGAGACCCTGAATGCGAACAGCGTTTCGCTACAGGACTATCTCGAAGGGCTGGCGCGAAACTTCGGCGGCATGGAGGGGGCGATGGCCGTCCTGAGCCGCACCCTCCAACGCGAGGCGTTCATAATGACCTACAATGACGTGTTCCTGGTTATGGGGATTCTGACCCTCGCGACGGTTCCGCTGGTCCTCTTCCTGAGGCCGCTTCCAAAAAATGTCTCCCTTTCGATGCACTGAGCCCTACACGATGCGCCACTTGCTACCTCCGCTTGTCACTATCGCCTTGCTAGCTGGATGCACGGCAGGGCCCGATTATGCAGGCCCCCCGGAAGTTGTGTCAGCAGACACGGGCACTCGCTTTGTGCGCGCTGGCAGTGATGTGAGCGCATCTGATCCGGTTGTCGCTCAATGGTGGCTGCTGCTCGGCGATCCCGAGTTGACGCGGCTGGTGGAGGCTGCGCTGTCCGGCAACCCCTCGCTCGCCGCAGCGCAGGCGCGCATTGCCCAGGCACGGGCATCCATCAGGCAAGACCGTGCGGGTCGAATGCCATCGCTTGGGGCACAGGCCACCACCGTGCAGGGCCGGCTTCCTGGTCTCGACCTTCAAGGCGGGGCGCCCCCCCCGTCAGAGCAGACCAATTCCGACGCAGAAACCGATGACTCGTTCAGCTTTTACAATGTGGGCCTTAACGCCAACTGGGAACTGGAGTTTGCCGGTGGCTCGCGCAGGCGCATTGAGGCCAGCAATGCCCAAGCTGCTGCAACGGTGGCCAATGCAGAGGACGCAAAGGTCCAGTTGACTGCCCAAGTGGCAAGCACCTACGTCAATTTGCGGGAGGCCCAATTCCGCGCAGAGCAATTTGAGGCGCAGATTTCGTTGCAGGAAGAGATCCTGGCGCTGACATACCAACGCTATCAGCGCGGTGCATTGCCGCTTTTCCCGGTAGGCACCGCGAATGCCGAACTGGAGATGCTCAAGTCACAACTTGCCGAAGCTGAAGCGGATATCGCAGTCCTGTCTGATGCGCTCGCTATACTGACCGGACAGGTGCCGGGATCAGTTGATGCAGCGCTCACGACTGCGCGCTCCATTCCCATGCCGCCAGAGCAGGTCGCGATCGGCGATCCGGCAAGCCTGGTGGCGCGTCGGCCTGACATAAGGGCGGCCGAACGGTCTCTTGCCGCGTCGACGGCGCGGATCGGGGTGGCCGAGGCGGCGCGGTTCCCGAAATTGTCCTTCACGGGGATCCTGGGCCTCGGCGGAACCTCGTTGGACGACGTTGTCGATGTCGGCGAATTCTCCGCACTCGCGATCCCGCGCCTCCAGTGGAATTTTCTGGATTTCGGCAGGGTAGACGCTGCGATCGACCAAGCCGGGGCGGCGCGCAACGAAGCAGTCGCCAATTACCAGCAGACGGTGCTTCTGGCACTGCAAGACGCCGAACGTGCCTTGGCTCGCTTCGGCCAGCAGCGTGTTGCGCTCGCTGCCAGTATGCAAATCAAGAAGCAGGCTGACGGCGCGGCGGACCTGAACCGCCAACGTTTTGCCGCAGGAGCGATCTCGAAGGCTGACCTCAACCGGGCCCTGCGAGAACAGCAGCAGGCCTCAGCAGACCTCGTCCGGGCAAAAGTCGCCCTTACGCTGGCGTGGATCGCGCTGCAGAAGTCGCTGGGCCTTGGGTGGCAAGAGCCTGTTCGAGATCAATAGTCCCGCCGCGCTGATCAAGTGATCCGGTTGACGAGAAGTAGGCGCCCCTGCCGTTGGCGACCAACTTGCCGTCGGGCTCGAGAACCCGGGTTTCCGCCACCGAAATCTGTCGCCCGATCTTCACGATCTGTCCGTGAGCAGTGAGAGGTCCTGAGGTTGCAGGACGGTGGTAATCGACATGCAGATCGGCCGTCGCTCTCGCCGCGACGCCCCCGGCAAGCAGAGTATAAAGCCCGGTGAGGTCGACCAGTGAAGCCAGGACCCCTCCATGCGCCGACCCAATCATAGGGTTCGACACGATCTCTTCGCGCCATGGCATGGTAATCGCGATTCTCTGGTCGGAGCATGTCGCAATCTCCAGCCCAAGCCATCGGTGAAACGGCGCGATATGCAGCATTTCCTGCAAGCGCTCTCGATCAATCATAGCTCCCTCGTCCCCTGTGGCTGAGCCGTATCGGATGAGTGATGGCGCCCTAGGAAACCGACGATAGCGGCGGAAAAGGCATCGTTCGCATCGCCCACGACCATGTGCGTGGCATCGGCAATATCGGTGTATTCTGCATGGGGGGCGAGTTGTCGCAGATGCAAAACGGCCTCTTCGGAAACAAGATCGCTAGAGCCGCCTCGGATGAGGTGAAGCGGAAGCGTGAGATTCGCCGCAGCTTGGCTCAGCATTGCCGATTGACGTTCTTGGCTCTCTGGGTCGCCTTGTCTGGCTGACATTATAT
>ERZ1066117.808-NODE-808-length-19750-cov-4.959177_pt1 | contig 19750 bp, 21 predicted proteins | sample MGYA00382764_ERZ1066117 | MGnify/ENA primary metagenome ERZ1066117 (study PRJEB33369, sample SAMEA5778347) | biofilm metagenome | biome: Industrial cooling water; feature: Water cooling tower basin; material: Biofilm | place: United Arab Emirates | collected...
CCTCTCGGATCAGTTGCGGCCCATCTTGCTCAAGCGTCTCAAGCCCGGTAGCCGGATTGTGTCGCACCGCTTTCTGATGGGGCCGTGGAAGCCGGAGAAGACCGAAACGGTGACCGTTCGTGGCACGGATTACAAGATCCACGTCTGGACCGTGCCGGACTCCAAGGACGCCCCGAAGGACAAGGACGCTCCCAAGGACAAGGACGCCCCCAAGGATACGAAAGACAAGAAGGATAAGTAAGCACCGCCCCTGTGCAGGAGTTCGCCATGACCATCCAGGAATGGGATGCGTTGCTGACCCAGTTCGCGGCCGATCGAAAACTGAGCGGAGGCGAGCGTTCGGTCCTGGCCGAGCGTCTTGCCACGTTGAGTGAGCAGCAACGCGCGGCCTTTCGCAGCAGGCTGTTCGCGATGCTGCGAGGTGAGATGGCGACTCCCGACCAGAACGAATGGGTCACGTTCACCGAGGATGTGGTGAAACTGCTGCACCCGGTGCAAGCGAGTAACGAGGCGAGCCACGGCAGCGAGGCGTTGTTCACCCCGGAGGATGACATCGCCTCGCGGATCGTTGCCCTGGTGCAGTCGGCCAGGCAGCAAATCGACATCTGCGTGTTTACCCTCACCGATGACCGCGTGGCGGACGCATTGCTGCGTGCTCATCTGCGTGGAGTGCATATTCGGCTGATCAGCGACGAGGACAAATCCTTCGACCTGGGTGCCGACGTAACCCGACTGGCAAAGGCGGGCATCCCCACCTGTACCAGCCAGGGTGAGGGGCATATGCATCACAAATTTGCGATTTTCGATCGATCGTTGCTTCTCAACGGCAGTTACAACTGGACCCGGGGCGCCCAGCAACTCAACTGTGAAAACGTGGTCCTGACGCGTGAAAAACGCCTGATCGATCGATTCTCGGCGTATTTCGAGCGGCGCTGGACACAACTCGGAGGGAGCAAGACATGAGCGATCTGGAAGCGATCGAACGCCGATTGGCCCGACTGGAACGGCACAATCACCTGCTACGGGCGCTGCTACTGGGTCTGGGGTTTCTTTTCTTCCTGCTCGTGCTCCCTGGGAGTTCGGCCACAGCCCAGGCCGACAAACCGACCACGCTGAAGGCACGCAGCTTCGTCGTCACGGATGATCGTGGCGAGAAGCGGGCCGCGCTGGGGATGGCCAAAGATGGGGTCGGGCTGGTGTTCTACGATGCCAAGGGAGCGACCGAGGCCGTCCTGGGCACCACCGAAGAAGGAACCAATCTCTCGTTCTTTGAACGCGGCACTCGACGTATGCTGCTGCAACTCAAGGACGGCACACCGCTCGTGCGTCTGTTCGACGAGCGCGGCAAGGGCGGAGCGGCGCTCCAGGTTAGCAAGGGTCGCCCTGCCCTGGTGATGCTGGGAGACGGCGACGATTCGCAAGCCACGCTAGCACTTTTTGAGAGTGGGCCCCGTTTGCAATTCCGACATCAGAAGCACGGGACGTTTGTGGTCAGTTCGACCAAGGTCGGGACCAAGCTCGAACTCATCCACGAACCGGGTAAACCGGGCCTTCAACTGCTGGCCAACCCAACCGCAGCGGGGCTGGGCTGGGTACAGGGCAAGGAAGAACGCGGGTCGATCGTGGTCCGCGACCGAGAGACACTCCCCAGTTTTCTCGATGGCACGGGCAAGCCACTCCTTCCGCGATTGCTCCCCAAGAAGTGAAATCACGAGCCACCTCGGAGAAGCATCATGTCCGACTATTCCTCACGCCGTGAAGCGGATCAACAAGCCCTGGCGGCCAAGGTGCGCGTCGGGCTGGGGATCTTGCTGGTGATCGGGTCGGTGGGGTTTCTACTCTACAACATACGGTGGATCCGTTCCGCCTTCGCCGGGCCGGTGCCGATCACCCTGGCGGAGTTGCGGAAACTTGAGGATCCGGGAAAGCTGACCAATCCCTGGGTGACTTTCACCTATGAGCAATCGGTCGATACCGGCCTTCAGCTGGTGAATCAGTCGCGTCGGGGTGGCGGGGACACGGTCGCCAGCAGTTACTTGCTGGTGAAGGTCGAGGATCGCTGGCTGATCACCGAGGTCAAGGCAGGCCAGAAGGGCAAGACCGTGACGGGCTATCTGGCCAAATGGAGCACACCGCTGCGTCTGGATGCGGTGGACAAGGTCAAGGCCGCCCAACCGGACAAGGCGAAACTGCTGCTGCCCTATCAGTTTGACGGCGAATACCGCTACTGGGAGGAGGCCATGTACATGGTCGGCCTGCTGAGCGTACTCGGCGTGCTCGGCCTGATCCTGGGCATCTGGGGCCTGATTTCGATGACCGGCGCGAGCCGTCGCCCGCGCCGCCGTACCCGCCGCGACGACGACGAGGGAGATTTCGCGTGACGCGCTACTGCCCCCGCGAACGGCTGCCGTCGCGAGAGGCGGCGATCGGCTGATCGAGCGGCAGGGGGCGACCGGCCACCACGAATTTGCGTTCGTGCAGGTGATCGCGTAACGCCCGATACAGCGGAAACGAATCGGGATACACCCACAGCGTGGCCACCACCTGTTCGGCGTCGAGATGGTCGGTGATGCGACGAAAGACGCTGCCGTCCTTGAGCGCTTGCGTCACATCCTCGCCGCGCTGGGCCTGTTCGGGCACCAGTTCCCAGCGCGAGAAGCCGTAGCGAAAGGAGCCTCCCGAGGGAGCGCGACGACCGTCAAACGCCTCACGTTCGCGCTCGACGACAAACCGCATGCGAAACGCACCGACGGGCTGCGTCACTCCGGTGAATTCCCAGGCGTTCTCCAGTTCGCGCAGCCGCTCGCGTGCCTCAGATTGCGCCTTGAGCAACAGCGAGGCTGAATCGATCGGCGTCACCCGTCCGGCACGACATTCAAACATCACTTCTTCCGTTTGCACCTCGGCCGCAACCGGGGCCTGATAGCGCAGCGGTTGGGCCGTAGGCCGTGCCAGCGGGAGCGTCGCCAGTTCCTGCTTGAGCCGCTGCACCTGATCCCCCAGAGCGCTTAGCTCCTTCTCGGCTACCGCCGCTTGCCGCAACGACTCCTCGGGGGACAGGGCTGCCATTAGCAACCGTTGCCGGCGTTGCTGCGTCTGGCTGCGTTCAGCCTCCAGCGCAGCCAGCGCGTTGTTCTGTTGCAGGCGACGTGCCTCCGCCTCCTGGGCCTGCCGCAGTTGCTGTGCAATCTCCAGCCGGTGAGCGGGCCACTGGGCCTCGCGGATGTCGGTCGGTTCAGGATACTCGGGGTGCGCGGGCAAGTCCACGGTCGGCGCGGGCTCCGGTTCCGCAGCCACCGGAGGCATGATCACGCTATAACTTTTCCCCGCCACCCATGCCACCAGGATCAGCCGCAAGACGATCCCGATGACATTGGCGACCACATCGAGAAACGAGTCGAAACTAAACTCGATCTCACGCCGCACCGGTCGACGACGATACATGGTGCGGCTCCCTTATCGCTGAGTGACGATCTTCTGAACATCGTCTTCGGGTTGAATCGTGTACTGCGTCATGGGCACACGCAAACCACGGAGATTACCGACAGCCAAGTGCAGCATGCGTTCGCCGCCTGGTCGGATCAGGAACCGAATCTGCGGTTTGGGAGTCCCACCGCCCAGAAGCGGTCGTGAGAGCCCCTGCTTGACCTGAGTCAGCAGGTTGCCGTTGGCGATCGCTGCGGAGCCGAAGCTTTTCTTGCTGGGATAGACGACCACAGACTCGGGATAGCACTCCACGAACACGGTGATCTCGTCACTTTCCAGACGCACGGCCCGCAGAGGCTCCTTCTTCGCCGTCGGCTGCTTGAGCCGAAGACGTGTCGGCGTGTCGGGTTCGCCGCCTTCGCCTGTTGGTGTTTTGGCCACTCCACCGGCGGTTCCAGCGGGCGGTTCACCGGTGGCGCCCTGTGCCCCGGTTGACTTCGGAGTTCCCGCTTTAGCCTCGTGTTTCGGCTTGCCGTCTGGGTTTGGCTTGCCTTCTGGGTTCGGCTTTCCTGTCGTTCCGTTGGACGGCGTGGGGGTGGCCGTCGGGCTGCCCAATACCAACGGCGGACTCAGCGTCGGCAAGCCAAGTGGTCCGGGCGGCTTCGGAGTGGGCCGACCCATCTGCGGTCCATCGCGTGAGTCCCCTCGATCCAGGGGCGGCAATTCGACCAGGTTCCCCACGGGTGCCGGTCCCAGGGCAACAATCGGGACTGGGGGAAGGGTCGGTCGGGTAGCGATGGCGGGCGGATCAAGTCGCGGTGCCTTGGGTTCGCCCGAGAGATCCATCTGCCAGTCGGGATCGATCATCTCGTAGCCATAGGTGACATCAAGGTCGTCCAGGGTCTTGCGCAGGGCGTAGTAGGCGTCGATCCCCTCGGGCCGCAAAAGGATCATGAGATAGGCGTCCTCGCCGCGTGCTTCGAGGCGTCGCACTGCCTCCGCTCGCAGTTCCTTCGTCTGGCTGGCGGCGATCTTTTTCTTCTCCGGATGGAAGATGACTGCGTCGCGATCGCACTCGGCATAGACCGGGCGCGAGTTTGCTCCCCGTTTGCCCCCGTAGGGCACCAGGGAGAAGGTTTTGTCCGGGTTCGCAGGAGCGCGTTTCGCCTCGGCCAGCGCACGTTCCAGCGATTGCAGTTGCGTCGCGGCCGTGCTCCGTGCCTGCTCGGCAGCCTTCAGTCGCTGCAGAGCACTGGCCTGCGCCTTGTCGGCGTCGGCAATCTGTTTCTCCATCTGTTGCAGCGCTTGCACCTCCTGGGCGAGTTTGGTGCGTGCGGCCTGCAAACGTGCCGACTCCTCGCTGAGCAAACGGGTCGCATCCACGGCCCGTTGCCGGGCAGCCTGCAACTCGGCCTCCAGTTTGCTTTGTTCGGCATCGACGCGGGCCTTGAGTTGCTCGCGTTTGCGTTGCCACTCTGCCAGGGCGGTCGCCTCGCGTTCCAGGCGGTCCGCCTCACGCTGGGCCTGCGTTTCGTTGCGTTGGGTTTGTTGGGCCTGAGCTTTCTCGGCGGCCCGCTGCCGGGCGACCTGTCGGGCCTTTCGATCCATGACCAGGAGGACGACGATCAAGGCTCCCATGGCGCAGAGCAGCACCGCCAGGAACGGAAACGTGTCCACCTTCATCGGGCTGCGTGGTTTCCTCATGCGGCGGCCCCGTGGCTGGAGAGTCGTGGTCCCGGAACCCCCGCCCGCGCCGTGAGCATGTGCACGGCTGCCGTCAGGCTGTGGACGGCTTCCTCGAAGTTGTTGGCAGCCGTCAGCGCCGCGAGATTCTGATGAAGCACGGCCTGCAGTTGCACCAGGTGCGCCTCGCCCTCCTGGAGTTGCGCGAGCACGGCGGCCTGTTGCATGACCGACTGCGCCACCTGAAGCAGGGCATCCTTCTGCTGCTGGCCGGCGCTCTGGATGCTGTTGGCCAGGTGAGCCATCTGTTGCATCAAGGCAGTGGTCTGGGCGACGGATTGCGTCTCCAGTGCTCCCAGGCGTTCGGTGTGGTCGATGAGCGTCTGCTCCAGCGCGGTCGCGAGCGATTGCACGATCCGCTGCTGAATCTGCTCGAACGCCTGCACCGCCATGGTGCCCGGGCCGACGTGGAAATCGCGCAGGGCTCCCGCGATCATCGCCCCCTGCTGGCGCACCGCATCGAGCAGCGGAGAACCCGTGTCGCCATCGAGTTGGAACCGGTGGGCCAGTAGCCGCTCGACCTCCTCATCGACGGCAGCAAGGAGGGCGTTCTCCTCCCGCTCGACCAGGAAGTTGAAGAACATGAGCGCCATCGTGCAACCCAGCGCCAGGGCTGTCGAATCGAATGCCTCGGCCAGGCCGTTGGCCAGTTCGGACATGCCGCCTTCGAGTTTTTCCGGGGTGATGCCGCCGATGGCAGCGGTGATGCCGACCACGGTGCCGAGAAAGCCCAGCATGGGTAGCGCCCAGACGATGAAGCGGTACAGTGCCAGGCTGCCATCGTGGTGGATGGCGTCGGTGTCGGCAGTGGCCCGCATCTGCTCGTCCAGACCCGCCGCGCTGCGTCGCTGGTGAATGTAACCCAGCAGATGCATCAACCGTCGCCCGAGCAGCGTGTGGTGAATCCAGCGAGGAGCCTTGCGAAACGCCTGGATCAACTCGCCGGCTTTCTCGGCTCGGATCGGCTGATCCTCAGCGGGTGGAAGCAGATTGTCGCGGAATGCCGATCGCTCCCAGCGGAGGCTCCAGAGCCGGACCACCAGGGCCCCCAGGCCAATACCAAAGAATGCGACCTCGACCCACTGCGTCGGCCACTCGACATAACGAAACGCCACGGTCTGGCGCAGGGGCCCGAAATGGAAGGCGGCCAGTGCCCCCGCGGCCAACGGCAGGCCGATCATGAGGGCCGCCAGAGTCGAAGACGATCGCCGAGCGGGCATGTCGCTCATGGTTGGCTCCTTGGAAACGATGGGCCTGAAGTCTGCTTTCCCATTCATCGACGCGCCAGGCCGACCGACTTTGAGGAAAACTCGGTCAAGGTGGAATGAGCCAACGGGGTCAATCTGGCCGATAATGCTCTTGGAACCGTTTGGGACAAGGGGTATAGTCCCCGGCTGGTAGGCTCCTATCAGGAGGGTCTCTCGTGGCCGAGAGCCATTCCGACTTGGTGGTTGAAACGTCGCAACTCACAAAGATTTACAACAACCGCCAGATCGCGCTCAATGATGTGACACTGCGCCTGGAACCAGGCTGTGTTCTGGGGTTGCTCGGCTCCAACGGTGCCGGCAAGACCACCCTGTTGCGTCTCATCATCGGGCTGCATCGGCCGACGGCGGGATGGGTGCGTGTTTTCGGCAAGCCGATGACGCCCAACGCGGCCGATCTGCGACGCCGGATTGGTTATATCCCCACGAATCCACAGTTTCCCTCGGGGATGACACCGATCACCTACCTCGATTACATGGCCCGTCTGTTTGGCTTGCCGGCACAGGTGCGCAAGCCGCGTCTAGCTTCGCTCATTCGTGCCGTCGATCTCCTTTCGCACTCTGGTGCGCCCATTGATGGCTTCTCCAACGGCATGACCGCCCGCCTGGCTGTGGCCACCTCGTTGATCAATGACCCCGACCTGCTTATCTGGGACGAACCAACACATGGTCTCGACCCGGAGGCACGGCGTAGCATGCTCGAACTTATCAAAACGCTTTCGGCCGAGAAGACACTGATCGTTTCCAGCCATAATCTGGGCGACATTGATGAAGTCTGCAATCATGCCGCAGTGTTGAGTCACGGGCAGTTGATTTACTACGGATCGCTTTCGGATCTCAAGGGGCGGATGCGGCGCAACCACTACGAACTGGATCTCGAAGGCGACCAGAAAGCCATCACCAAGGCCACGACGGCACTCAAGGGCATCTCCGAATTCAAACTGGTGACGCTGCGCCAGCGCAAACTGGAACTGTATCTGCACGACGAGGCCGCCATCGCACCGACCTTGGCAACCGCGCTGGGGGCACTCCACGATCACAAAGTCACCCTGGTGGCCATTCGCAGCGTGGGCCAACAAACCGAACAGGCGTTTCTCGACCTGGTCGAACGAGAGGAATCGCGTGGCTTCGCCCGCATCTATCGCCAGGAGGCGGCTTGAGATGGATAGCCCGAGCAAACCCATCGTCATCAATCGTTGGCTGCCCTACTGGGCCGTCCTCCAGGCCGACTTGCAGCAGACCTTCCACAGCTGGGTCTACCGCTTCTGGGTGTTGCTCTCCCTGCTCGCTGCCGCCGGGTTTCTGGTGTATCGCCTGGGCCTGGCCCACGAGGCCGGACTCATCCAACCGGCCTCGAAATGGATCGCCGATCTCTTCCGCTGGACGATGCTCGCCTCGATCTCGCTTATCGTCGTGCTGACTGCCGGAACCATTTCTTCCGAGCGCGGCAGCATGGCCGACAGCGTCCTGAGCCGTGGAATTAGCCGGTACCAGTATTTTCTGGGCAAATGGCACAGTCGGCTCATCAGTGTGAACCTGACATTCCTGGGCATGTCCATTCTGCTTTATGTGGCAAGCCTGTTCCTACTCCAGGAAGACCTCTCCCTCACGGGGTGTGGGATGGGATTGGCCACGGCCGTGATGTTGCTGATTGCGGTGGTGAGTTTGAGCGTGGCCGTGAGCGCGATGTGCAATAGCACCCTGCTGAGCGTGGCGTTGGTGTGGGCGATGCTCTACGGCGGTGGGTTTTTGCTCACGCTTCTGCCGGCTCACTACATCACGCCAGATCGTGCGCTCACACGTTTACCCTTCATTTTGCAAGGGAGTTACGACGCCGAAGGGCTGACGCGTCTGATGCTGGGGTGCCTGGGGGTCGCGTTGATTTCCGCATCGACGGGAATGGCGTACTTCGCACGGCGGGACATCTGATTCGATCCCCCGCCGTACGAGGGAAGCTTACTTTCGAAGGTCTTCAGGCGGAATGAAACTGATGTTGGTGAAGCCTGCTTCACGACAGGCGTCCATCACCTTGATGATACTGGCAACCTTGAGTCGGCCATCGCCCTGAATCTTGATGGACTCTTGGTTGTTTTCCATCGATTCGCGGCGCTTGGCCAGATTCTCTCGCAGACCGGCCAGCAATGGGTTGGAAGCCTTCTTGTTGTTCGACGCGACAATTCCCTCTTCTTTGGCGTTGTTGTCCACCACGAAGATGGCGCTGATATCGCCGTCGTTCTTACCATCAAGTTGGGTACGAACGCGGACCGTGAGGTTCGACTCGAACTTGACATCTTCCGCGTCGGGTGGCTTTTCTACCTTGGCATCCTTGGGAGCCGCCGCCTCCTTCTCTGAAGGTAGCGCCAGTTCAACGGCCCCTTCGAGGTCCGCAGGATTGAAGCTGACGATGAAGAAGAAGAGCAACTGAAAGGTCATGTCGAGCATGGGCGTGATGGGCAACACGACCTTGGTCTCTTCTCGTTTTGCGCGTGAGTGTCGCATGATCGCTCAGGACTCCTTCTTGACCTTGGCACGAATCTTCAAATTCTTGAAGCCGGCCGCCTTGCAAAAGTCCATCATCAAGAAGAGTTGATTCAGTTCAAGATCGCCATCGGGCCGAAAGTGGATGACCGTTTCTTTGGCCTTTTGTGGATCGCGTCGGGCCAGATCGGCGTAGCGATCCCGCAACCAGCCCTTGGCCTCCAGCGGAACCATTGGGTCCTTGCCCGGCACCAGAACGATCGACTCCGCGTTGCGAACGCGATCCTGGTTCGTCTTGTTGAGCGAATTGAAGAACGCCTTGTTTCGGCCCGATTTTTGATTGATGAAAATCGAGCCGATATCGCCCTTGGAGATCGCCTTGGCCGACGACGAAATCGGCAACTGAATATCCTGGCTGACGGCTTCCTTCACGAAGTTCACGTTGACGATGAAGAACATCAACAGTTGCATGACCAGATCGAGCAACGGAGTCAGATCCGGCTCGATGCCATCATCGCCTCCACCGTGGCTCATCTTTCGCCCTCCGAGCAGGGATTGAAGAAGGGTTACTTCGGTCGCGCAGCCGGAACGGGCGGAGGTACAGCCCCAGTCGGGATCGACGGAGGCGGCACATCTGGGCTGGAGGCCGCTGCCTTCTTGGAATTATAGTACATCTGCGTTAGCAGATCGTCGGCCACGGTGCCGGTATCGTGCGAGATCCGCGTCAGACGGTTCTTGAAGAACGCGTGGGCGAAGATGGCCGGAACCGACAGACCGACGCCCAGCAGCGTAACCACCAGAGCATGGCTAATTTCGCCTGCCAGTGCCTTGCCGTCGATGCCGTCGCCGCCGGCGAGCGTCATGAACGCCAGGATCATACCGAACACGGTACCCACCAGACCCAGCAGCGGTCCCAGCGTACCGATGGTGGCCAGGTAGGTGATGAGCTGCTCCTTGCCCACCTTGACGCTTTCGAGTTGGTTGTAGGACGCCTCGCGGGCATCCTCGATGCCATACTGCAACCGACTCATCCCAGCGCTGAGCACACGAGCCACGGCCGAAGGATCTTCCTTGGCCATCTCGTAGGCTTCCTTGAAGCGTCGGCGATTGACGGTTTCGGTGAACTCGTCCACGAAGGCGGGAGGAATGGAAACATCCATGCGCAGTTCCATGAGCAACAACACACAGAGGGTAACCAGGGCAACCGAGACGACACCGAGAACGATGCCGAAGAAGATGCCGACCGATTCAAACAGGTGACGGATGATCTCAAAGAGCCCCTTGGATTTGCTCTCTTTCTTGGCCGGGGCCTCACCTTCGGCCGGGGCAACGGGAGCAGGAGCCTCGTCCTGAGCCAGAGCGACGGGAGCGAACCCGGGAACGCTCGGCAGACTGAGGGCGACTCCAAGCACGAGACTACACAAAAGCACAAAGGATGAACAACGAGCCGATTGGTCGAGTGAGTTCATATTTAACCATTCCTAATGGAGTCGATGGGCAGCCAGTAATGCCTTGACACACAGATAGGAGTCTACCTTTGAACTTGGACGAAGGGGCGAGAACAAAAGTTCCTAGGAATCGTCAGGCAGCTTCTCAGCGGAAGTTAACTTCCTTCAACCAACCGCGCAAACCGACTTCTGTCAAGGGATAAATTTGGTTAGAAAATATTCGATGGTTCGTCTCAACCCTTCCTCACGACCAATTCGTGGCTCCCAGCCGAGCCGCTCTCGTGCCCGGGTGATGTCCGGTTGCCGCACACGCGGGTCATCTTGAGGCAGGGGCCGAAACTCCATTTCGCTGCGACTACCCGTGAGGCTTAATATCTCGCGAGCGAATTCGAGGATCGTCACCTCATCGGGATTGCCCAGGTTGACCGGTTCGGTCTCGTCGCTCTCTAGCAGGCGGACGATGCCCTCCACCAGATCGTCCACATGGCAGAAACTCCGTGTCTGCGAACCATCGCCGTAGATCGTCAGCGCCTCCCCTCGCAGTGCCTGGCCAATGAAATTGGGAAGCACCCGGCCGTCATCCAGCCGCATCCGTGGGCCGTAGGTGTTGAAGATGCGCACAATCCGCGTCTGGAGGCCGTGAGCGCGATGATAGGCCATGGTAATGGCCTCGGCGAAGCGTTTGGATTCGTCGTAGCAGCCGCGAACGCCGACGGGGTTGACGTTGCCCCAGTAGTCTTCGCGCTGCGGATGGACGAGCGGATCGCCATAAATCTCCGACGTGCTGGCGAGCAGGAAGCGGGCATTTTTTGCACGGGCCAGCCCCAGGGCGTTATGCGTGCCCAGCGAGCCAACCTTGAGCGTCTGGATGGGAAAACGCAGGTAATCTGCGGGACTCGCCGGCGAAGCAAAATGGAGCACCCGGTCGACCGGCCCCTCGATCTCCAATGGCTGGGAAATATCGTGATGGTGGAAACGAAATCGTTCGTGATTCTGGAGATGGGTCAGGTTGTCCGTTCGGCCGGTAATCAGGTTATCGACGCAAACAACCCAGGCACCCTGTTGCAGGAAGCGATCGCAGAGGTGCGACCCGACAAACCCAGCCCCGCCGGTGATGAGAATACGCACTCCAGGACCTCTGACCCGACTCCGCCACTCCACAGGCTCCCCGATGGTCCCTGAGAAGGGGCCGTGATGCTCTGTGGATTCGTCCTACGAATGCGCAGGGGCAAATGCAAGAGGGCGGCTCCCTCTCGGTGAGCCGCCCGCGACACAACCCTCTCGACACCACCGTTTAACGCTGCCGATTGCGCGACGAGCGAGTACTGCTGGCAATCTTGCGAGGCGGATTGGCGATCCAGTCCGCCGGAATCTCGCGCCGGTTCAGATCGCCGGCGTACTGCCAGAAGGCGAGTTCCGTTTCGCCCGGTTTCCAGGAGAAATAGGCCCGGCGTTGATTGACGAGCGTCGGGAAGCCCACCAGCCCACTCTCGGGCAGCAGCACTTCCACCCCCAACCCTTCCAGTTCCTGGTAGAGTTGCCGCAACTCGCTCAGAGCCTTGTCGATTTCCTCGTCGAGCAGATAGCGGCGACGGCGTTGAGGCCAGGTCAGCCCCCTGCGCGTGTCGTCGAGACAGGCCCGCTCGATCCGTCGCGCGTCCAGGCGCTTCGTGACCGTCATGAGATCGTCGGCAATCCGGCCGACGAGTGGGAGCATGGCCTTGGCCGCTTGCCAGGTGAGCAACCGGGCCGGCGCACCGGCAAACTCGGAAGCCCCTGGCGTGCGGTTCTCGGTGAAGCCGCTCATTCACTCCTCCCCTCGGTTGGTCTTGACACCCCTTCGCCACACCATTCTATGATCGCAAATCAAGGGCAATTTCCTGCAATCGAAGGGGGGTTTTGGGCACTCTCGGCGAGGCGTGCAGGGCGCGCAAGCGGACCGGAGTTTCCCACCGAACGCGATTTCGGCTCAAGGAGTGCCACTGGCCCAAAAAAGGGCTAGCATGAACCCAGGAGGGAAATCGCATGAGCTATGCCACGGAGTTGCAGGTCGCCCTGGAGGCCGCACGCCGCGCCGCGGATCGGATCCTGGAATTGTATGTGCCTTTCGAGGCCATCCCCGACGCACGCATCGATATCAGCACTCAGGCCGACACCGATGCCCAGGAGATCATCCTGCAAACCCTGCGACAGCATTTTCCCAGCGATGCCTACCAGGCCGAGGAGGCTACCCCCACCCTGGCGGCCTGCGAACGGCGTGGCTCGCGCGTCTGGGTCATCGACCCGATTGATGGCACGCGGGGATTCGCTCAGAAAAACGGCGAATTTTCCATCATGATCGCCCTCACGGTTGACTCGCTCCCTGTTTTGGGCGTCGTCTGGGAACCGGCCTTGAACCGCTGGACCTACGCCAGCCACGGCCAAGGCTGTTACACCGAGGTCGGCCGCGTTTGCCAGGTCACCACCACAGCCACCCTGGAACAGGCCACACTGGTACAGAGCCACACGCGGCCCGATCGTCCCTCGCCCGTGATCGCTGCACTGCATCCGGCGCAGGTGGTTCAGACGCACTCTGCCGGGGTAAAGCTGGCCCGTGTCGCCCGGGGCGAGGCGGATCTGTATGTGAACTTCTATGGCAACTTCAACGACTGGGACATCGCCGCGGGTCACATTCTGGTGACCGAGGCAGGCGGCATCGTGAGCGGGTTGAAGGGACAAACGATCGTTTATGGTCAAGGTGCGCAGAAAGCCGGCCTGCTGGCCAGCAACCCGCACCTGCACGCTCCCGCAGCCGAACGGCTCCGTGACGTCTTTTAACACCCAGGAGGTGTGCCGTGCCCCGATTACTGCTGGTTGAAGATAACGAGATGAATCGCGATATGCTTTCGCGTCGCCTCATCCGCAAGGGCTTTGAGGTCAGTCTCGCCGAGAATGGCCAGCAGGGAGTCGAGACGGCCCGAGCCGAGCGACCCGATCTGATCCTTATGGACATGAGCCTGCCCGTGCTCGATGGTTGGGAAGCGACACGCCAACTCAAGGACGATCCCCTCACCGCTGCCATCCCCGTCCTGGCACTGACGGCCCATGCCTCCGACGCCGACCGCGACCAGGCGTTGGCCGCCGGTTGCGACGATTTCGACACCAAGCCGATCGATCTGCCTCGGTTACTGGAAAAGATCGAGGCTTTGCTCAAACGAGACGCGAAATGACGTTGGATTGGAAAACGCTTCGCCACGATCTCCGTACGCCCTTTAATGCAATTCTCAATTATGCCGAGATGTTGCTCGAAGAGGAACCCGAGCAAGGTCAGGACGAACTGCAGCAGTTGCTCGGCGAGGCCAAGGTGCTCCTGCAACAGGTCACCAACCAACTCGGCGACGAGACTCCCAATCCCGAGCGTGCGGCCGAACTGTTGACCGCGAGTTTGCCCCGGTTGCGTTCGCCTCTGGCTCGTCTCGACGCGGCACGATTCGGCGATGATCTCGCTCGGCTTGGTGCGGCTGTCGATGCCCTGGAACGGCTGACCGCAGAGCGATTGCTGTCGTGTCCCTGGCCACCGCCCACGCCTACGCCCACGACCAGCGAGGCCCCCGCAGTCCCCGCTCGACTGCCTCCACCAACGGAAGAGGCCACGCGATTCATCGGTCCCCGCGCCGTGCTGGTGGTCGACGACCAGGAAAGCAATCGCGACCTGCTCTGTCGCCGACTGGAACGGGAGGGACACCGTCCCACCCCCGCCGAGGGGGGTGTCCACGCGCTGGATCGGCTGCAACGAGAAAGTTACGATCTGGTTCTTCTCGATCTGCTCATGCCTGACATGAGCGGCTATGAAGTGTTGGCACGCATGAAGGCTGATGCCAATCTTCGCGAGGTGCCGGTGATCGTGATCTCCGCGCTGGATGAGTTGGAGAGTGTGGTCCGGTGCATTGAGATGGGGGCCGAGGATTACCTTCCCAAGCCCTTTGATCCAGTGCTCCTACGCGCCCGGGTGGGGGCCTGTCTGGAGAAGAAACATCTGCGCGACAAGGAACTGGCCTACTTTCGGGCCGTTCGCGAACTGGAAACCGCCGCGGCGGCTGTGGAAAAGGGACGCTTTGACCGCGACTCGTTGGACGAGGTGGCGCGCCGAGAGGACGAACTGGGCCAACTGGCCCGGGTGTTTCAACGCATGGCCAGCGAGGTGAAGGCCAGCGAGGAACGCCTCGAACAGCAGGTACGCGAATTACGCATCAGCATCGACCAGGATCGCAAGGCCCGTGAAGTGGCTGCCATCACCGGCTCGTCGATCTTTGAGGCACTGGAGAAGAAAGCAGAAGAGTTGCGGGCCCGGCGTCGGGAGGAGTGACGCTCGGGCCGGACCAGCGTATCCCGACCGCTCAGGCGACAGCGGCCTGGGCCTTTTGCTTGCGGGCGGCACTTTCCAGGGTGGCATCCAGCGGATGCCACAGCGCCAACCCCAGGCGGGCACGCTCCATCAGCACGGCCACTTTCTCGGGCGTACCGGGCAAGGCGTCGGTGGGTTGCGCCGCCAGGGCCGACTTGCCGGTGAAGTCGCTCACACCGCGACGGGCAAACTTGCTGGTGGAGGGATACAGATCACGCACGCCCGGCTTGTAGTAGCACGACCAGCACAGGCCCCGGGGACGATTCGACTTCACCTTCTGGCAGTGACGGCACAGCATGATTTCCATCCTCGCTTCGCAGACTTTGATTTCGATGAATGATTGAATGTCGTTTCCAGAGTTTGTTTATCCGTCCATCCGGATCCAGCTGTAAATCTGCCCATCGCGGAGCCCAACCACCTGACCGCACGTCTCGCCACGCCGGCTGTAGGCGAGCAGGATCTTCAGCACCACATCTGCAGGCAGCGGCTCAGCCCGACGCCAGACCCGGTGCCGCCGATCGAGCAGAATGTCGCCGACGTACTGTTCGCCGGCGGCAACGCGGATCACGGTGCTGACCTTCTTGGTCGGGGTCTGGGCGGTTTTCGCAGTCCGTTGGCTGAGCATCGCGGTCATGAGTCGTTCTCCTGCAAGCGGTGGAAGATCCGGGGTTGGGAAAGAGGGTTTAGGCGGCGACGGTGGTGGTGTTGGTGCCCATCTCGTCGTCGCAGCGGTTGGCCAGAGCACGATGCACCTCGACCAGCAGTTCGCGCCGCATCACGTCGCGCGGGGTCTCGTCAAACCAGTTCAGGAACCAGCGGCACGCGGCCGGTTCGCCGAGGCGGCTGTCGGTCTCGAAGCAGAGCCGAGCGAAAAACTCCTCGACCTCGCCGACTGTCTCCAGGCCATCGCCCACCCAACCGCAGTAACCCAGGGCACAGGCGGCCTCGACGGGCCAGTCCTGCACGCACATCAGGGGCGGCGGGGAGGTAGTGGCTCCCTGCACCAGGCGGGGGTCATCGCTCTGCAACGCGGCCCGCAGAGCTTGCAGAGCCTCGGTGGTCAACAGCGGCTCCAGACCCTCGCGCCAAACTTTTCGCCAGCTTTCCATCGTTCGATTCCTTGGTTCGTCGTCCGTTCGGGTCTTCTATGGTAAATATACGGACGTACAGAATATCTGCGACAGATTTTGAGCGAAAATATCGACCAACCGCCGCTGAAATCGCAGTTATTCGACATTCAGTCGCGATTTTTTGGGGCTAAATTAGACGTTAATCGACAGCCGATGAGGAGGGTGGAATCGATTGTAGGGAGGCCGAACCAATGCCAGAAGCCGACCCTCCGGATGGGGAGGTCGGCTTCGCTGGCGAATCACGGAGGTTGGACGGACGTTAGAGGGGTAGGACCGGCACGCGGCGGAAGAGATCCGTGAGCGGCAAAGAAAAACCGGGCAACAGCGGCTCGGCTGTCAGGACATCCCCTTCGCCGAGCGTCATGCATTGTTCTGGGCTACGGTACACACCCACTTCTCGGCGGCGGGGGTCAATCTCCCAGACCAGCGTGGTGCCTGCGGCGAAATACTCACGCCGTGTGCGAGCCATCTCTTCCGGGGTATTGCCTTCACTCAGGATTTCGACGGCCAGGTCGGGGCAAATCTCGGGGACGGCTTCCAGGGGTCGTTGGCGATGGGGATAGCGTTCCCAGCGAATGAGGGCCAGGTCCGGCAACCGAACGACGCCCCGGTCCAGACGCATGGTGGAGGACGAACTCAGCAGATCGGCGATATCGTGTTGGTCGAGATAGCGTCCCAGGAAACGAATGAGGTCGGCCTCGACCCCACTTTCGCCGAACCCCATGACTTTCTCAACGAGGGTGCCCTCGACGAGTTCCACCAGGCCACTGCGTTTGCGGTTGTTGTTGAGAACGAGGTCGCCTTCGGTGGCAAGGCCGGGCGCGGGTTTGAGGCGAATACGCGAAGGGGCGATGCCTCCCAGGCGGTCGAGTAGATCCGCCAGGGAGTCAAGGTCCTCAAGCACGTCGGGAGGATTCATCGTCACTCTCCGAGCGAGGAGCGGGCTTAATCTACATTATACGTAAATCCACCTTGGTTATCGACACCGACGTGAATCTTTGTTATCGGTTTTCCTTCGGCCATCCGTCCCAGCACCTCGCGGGCCAGGTGCGGGAGCAAGGTTCCGCTCAGGATGTGGTCGACGTTTCGCGCCCCGCTTTCCACTTCCTTGCACCGACTCGCGATGGCGTCGATCAGTCCATCGTCGTGGCTGAACGTGGCCTTGTGGTTCTCGACCACGCGGTTGGAGACGCCCTTGAGCTTCAACTTGATGATCCGCTTGAGCACCTCGTCGCCCAACGGATAGTACGGTACGATGGCGCAACGGCCCAGGAAGGCTGGCTTGAACGCCTTCAGCAGGTCGGCTCGCATCCCCTCGGCCAACCCCTCCGGCAGCGGCATGGTGTCCGGGTCGGCACACAGTTTCATGATGGTATCGGTGCCGACATTGGAGGTGAGGAGAATGATGGTATTCTTGAAATCGACCTCATTGCCCGACGAGTCTTGCAGCATGCCCTTGTCGAACACCTGATAGAAGAGTTCCTGCACATCGACATGGGCCTTCTCGATTTCGTCGAGCAGCACCACGCTGTAGGGCTTGCGCCGCACCGCCTCGGTGAGCACGCCGCCCTTGCCGTAACCCACGTAGCCGGCCGAAGCACCGATGAGCTGGCTGACCTTGGCCGACTCCTTGTACTCCGACATGTTGATGACGACCATGTTGCGGTCACCACCGTAGAGAATGTCGGCCAGAGCGACGGCGGTTTCGGTCTTGCCGACACCCGAGGGGCCGACGAGCATAAACACGCCCAGCGGCCTGCGTGGGTCGGCGAGGTTGGCCCGAGAGGTCTGGATGCGCTGCGTGATGGCGGCCAGAGCGTGATCCTGCCCGACCACCCGGGCTCCCAGGTGATCCTTGAGGTTGAGCACGGTCTTCATCTCGTTGAGCACCATCTTGCCCAACGGGATGCCCGTCCACGACGAGACAATCTCGGCCACCGCGCCGCTGTTGACCACCGGCTGGATCAGCGGATTATCGCCCTGCACCTTCTTCAGTTCGGCCAGATCCGAAGTCAGTGCGGCCTTGAGTTGAGCCTCCGCGTCGGGCTTGAGATATTCCGGGGCATCGGTCTTGCCATTGAGCGACGCATGCGCCTCCAGTTTCCCGCGCGTCTCGCGGATCTTTTTCACCAGATCCGATTCAGCGACCAGCTGCTTTTCCAGGCTGGCAAGACGCTCCTCGGCTGCCTTCTTGGCCTCGACCAACTCAGCCAACCGCGCCTTGTGCTCGGCACCGACGGCCTCCTCGCGGTTAAGAATCCCCATCTCGATGTCGGCGAACATGATCTCGCGTTTGGCGTCCTCGATGGCCGGAGGAGTGGAAACCTGCGAGAGCGCGACGCGGGCACAGGCGGTGTCGAGCAGGCTGACGGACTTGTCGGGCAGCTGCCGATCGGTGATATAGCGAGCACTCAGCTTGACGGCATCCTCGACGGCCTCGTCCAAAATGCGCACATTGTGATGTTTTTCGAGCATGGCGGTGATGCCACGCATCATGCGGATGGCTTTTTCGATATCGGGTTCGCCGACGCGGACGACCTGGAAGCGTCGCTTGAGCGCCGGATCTTCCTCGAAGTATTTCTTGTACTCCGCCCACGTGGTGGCGGCGATGGTGCGCAACTCGCCGCGTGCCAGAGCTGGCTTGAGCAGATTAGCCGCGTCGCCCTGCCCGGCCGCACCGCCGGCCCCGATGAGGGTGTGGGCCTCATCGATGAACAGGATGATCGGCGTGGGCGACGACTTTACTTCCTGGATCACGTTTTTCAGGCGGTTTTCGAACTCGCCCTTCACGCCGGCCCCCGCCTGGAGCAAAGACAGATCCAGCGAGAGCAAGCGGACGTTCTTGAGCAAATCGGGCACATCGCCCTCGACGATCCGCAAGGCAAACCCTTCGACGACAGCGGTCTTACCCACGCCCGCCTCGCCGGTCAGGATCGGGTTGTTTTGCCGACGACGGGTGAGGATGTCGATCACCTGGCGGATTTCAAAATCGCGACCGACGACGGGGTCAATCTGACCCGCCTTGGCCCGGGCTGTGAGATCCTGGGTGAATTGATCCAACGAGGGCGTCTTGGTCGCGCCAGCGGGACGCGGCGCGCTGGGGTCCCCCGAAGGAGCGGCAGTTCCGCTCGCCAGCGGCGCGGTCATCGCGTCTTCGCTACTTCCCGCGACAATCGTCGGCAGGTCCTTGACCAGGGTCTCGGTGGGGATACGAGCCATCTCGGGCGACGAGGCACGCAGTTGGGCCGCCAGATTGCGGTCGTTGAAGAGAGCCGCCAACAGATAGCCCGAGCGGACCTGACCCGCGCCATATTCCAGCGTAGCCAGCGACCAGGCTTCCTGCATCCATGTGCCCAGGTCCGGCGACATGTTGGGGCCGCGATCGTTGCCCCGTTTCAGGCCATCGAGCGCCTTGGTCAGTTCCCGCGTCACCCGAGAGCTATCGACGCCATAATGTCGCAACAGACGCGGGAAGTCGCCCTCCGACGACTCCACCAGATTGAACAGCCAGTGTTCCACCTCGACGGAATAATTGGTGCGACTGCCGCACAACTTGATTGCATTCTCCAGCGTGGTGCGGCACAGCGTGTTCATCTTGCCGGCCAGGTTCTTCAACATCTGCTGCGTGATAGCCACGAGTCTCTCCTCGGAAATGGTCGTCAGCGGGGCTCTGGGTTGCCTTCTTGGTTGTCTCGATGTTTCTCGTTTTATTCGGACGCTTCGAATCGGGTAATCGCCAGTCCTTCAAAAACGGCGTCGGCCACATCGTGGGCCGGTTGTTGGCTGGTGAGCCAGGTGTTCCAGCCGAGTCGAGCCCCCAGGCCCGCGTCGCTGTCCTCGGTGAGTTGGCATTCGGGCACGGCATCGCCCCGAAGG
>ERZ1066117.809-NODE-809-length-19708-cov-6.093268_pt1 | contig 19708 bp, 20 predicted proteins | sample MGYA00382764_ERZ1066117 | MGnify/ENA primary metagenome ERZ1066117 (study PRJEB33369, sample SAMEA5778347) | biofilm metagenome | biome: Industrial cooling water; feature: Water cooling tower basin; material: Biofilm | place: United Arab Emirates | collected...
GGATATCCGGTCATGGTGTCATCTCCGCGCGCAGTCCTTCCACGCCCCGCCTCCGGCACCGTGCCGGTCGTGCAGGTTGCTCCAACCTCGATTTGGTCGAGGTTGGAAAGATCGTTAGAACCGCTACAGGGGGCATGGTAAGCTGGTGGCAATCCACTGTCAAGTCAGAAGATATCCGCAATCCTGCAATCTCTGTCCAGGGGGAGCGAACTAGGTTGAAGGTGGAAGTTGGGGAGGGTAACATGGCGAGCATGACAGAACCGAAACGAGACCGGCACAAGACTAAAGCAATGCAGGTACGCCTGCATCCGTTGCTACGTCAGCAGCTTGAACGCCTTGCTGAACGTAATGCAGCCACGCTTACCAACGAGATAGCAATCGCTATTCGTGAACGCCTCACCCGTGAGGGCTTCTGGCCGCCCCCCACTCAGTCCGCCACAGACACGGCCGCAGACACGGGCGAGAGCGACGACGAGTAGCACGCGACCCACGACCCGCTCCATCGCCCCACCGCGTCCCTCAGCCCGCCGCAGGCGTCCCTTCAATGCCCGTAAACTGCCCGAATTTCCAGCATCGTCCGTAAAGTGTCAAAATTACACAAACTGATGGGGTCGCCTCCCTGTCGCTCTCCTGGCGAGCGAACGTCTTGCCACGTCGATGGTTAGGCTCGATCCACCCATCTCCCCACCCTGAGTACCTCGAGGCCTTCCCGATGTCCACGCCTGCGCCAACGTCTGCGACGAGCACGGCACCGATGCCCGAAAGCCCGCCGCAGGCGCAGGCGCAGACGGCGCCATCCCTCACCCTCTGGCTCGTGCTGACCCGAAGCGAGATCGAGCGACGGGCCGAGTCGGCCAGTTGGTCGGCGCGTGTGTCGCTCTCGCTGCTCGTGCTGGCCATCGTGGCCGCAGGCGGCCCCTGCTGGCCGGCCGCGGGCCTGGCGACGCTGGGCATCCTCGGCACGTCTGCGGGGCTTCTGCTGGCCCGCTGGTGGCTTGTCGAGCATCGTTGCCGGGCACGCTTGCGGCCGATCGAGGAACGCCTTGCCGACACCCTCGGCGAGCGAGGGCCCGAGTGGTACATCCTCTGGAAGTGGGAACTGGCACGCGAGGAAAGCCGAGGCCTCGGCGTCAACCTGGGCAACCCCTTCGGCGAACTGCTGGCCTGGGCGGCCGTGCTCGTCGCCACGCTGGCCGTCTCACTCGTCGCAACGCTGGCACCGTTCGGAGGTTAGCGCACCTGCCCCCGCACACCACGCATCACAACGCGTCTCGCTGCCGCACCTGTGCCAGGAAGCCAGCGCGGCGCGCGAGGTCGGAGAAGTTGAAGGAGTTGGAGGGGGGGGTCGACCGGTTGAACAGCTGAGGCTCAACTCTCCCAGGCGTGCAGATTTGGAAGTCGCTGATCGTGACCTGGCGCGTGCGATGCAGTGGACCTCTTCGCGAGCCACGGTGCAGCCCGTGATGTTGCGGTGTTTTCGCTAGATGGGGATGTTGACATCAAGTCAACATTGTGATAAAATAGGTTCCATTCCCCATACAAGGAGTAGCGACCATGACATTTGGCGAACGGCTGCGCTCCCTGCGGCGGGAGAAGAAACTGACACTCCGCGCCCTCGCGGAGGCGACCGGGTTGAGCTTCACCTACCTGTCCAAGATCGAAAACGGGCGGGTGCCGTACACGCCGTCGCCCGAGAAGATCCGGCTCCTGGCGGTGGCTCTCCGTGTCGATTCCCTTGAACTTCTCCGGGCCGCTGACAAAGTCCCACCGGAGATGGCCGACCTTACCGCCCACCCCGCAGCCCGCAAGTTCATCGAGCGAGCCCGCGAGGTTGCCTCGCCCGAGGACTGGGGAGCTTTGCTTGATCTGCTGGAGCGCCGCCGCATCAACCGCGAGGGGCACCAACCTGAGGAATGAGGAGGGCTCGCCCCGTGAAATGGTCCTTTTCGGCCGACCGTTGCTTCCGACGCTGTCAGCGGCAGTATTTTTTCCGGAACATCGTCGCTCACCACAACGCGAAGAAAGTGCCGGAGCGTCGCGAGGCGTTCCTGCTCACCCAGTTGAAGACACTCGACCTGTGGCGGGGGCTCCTTGTCCACACTGGGATTGAGGCATTCGCTGTGCCCCAGTGGGAGGCGGGGACTCGCATCGACTGGGGGCGTGTGGCCGACCGGACGGTCGCGAGGGGCAGGCGGCAGTTGGCCTTCTCCGCGGCCCGCCGCTACCGCGAGGACGGCGTCACCAAGGCGAAGCACACGGAGGATTACTGCGCCCTGATGGCGCACGAGGACGGGGGCTCGCCCTCGCCCGAGGACATCGAGAACGTCTTCGGAGAGGTTCGGCGGGCATTTGCGAACCTCGCCAGCATGGCCGAGTTGCTGCCGCACATCGAGGGCCGGAGCAAGTACTGGGCCGAGTGCCCGGTCGTCGTCAAGTATGAGGACGTGAACGTCGAGGCGCGCCCCGACCTGATGTTCTTCCGCTCGTTCGGCAAGCCCACTATCATTGAATGGAAGACGTACGAACAGGCGAGCGGCAGCGACGCCCACCTTCAGGCCGCCCTCTACGCCTGGGCCCTGTGTCGGAGTGGGCGGTGGAAGGTGGCATCGCCCGAGGATGTGGAACTGATCGAGGTGCAGTTGCTCTCCGGTCAGTTCGTGCGCCACCGGGCGACCTCCGCGACCTTCGACGAGCTAGAGGACCGGATCTACCGGAGCGTCCAGGAGATGAAGTCGCTGTGCGGCGACGGCCGGTACGAGTCGCTAGACGTGTCGGACTTCGCCCACGCCTCCAACCCGAACAACTGCCGGGCCTGCCCGTTCCGGCCCCTCTGCCTGAAGGAGCGCCCATGACCACCCACGTGGTGAGCCTTTACGAGATCGAGAACCTCGCCGACCTCCGTGCCGACTACCGCCTCGCGGAGATCGACGGGCCGTTCGGCAAGGAGCAGCGGGACGAGGACTTGGCCGAGAAGAACCTCAACCTCCTGCTCAAACAGTTCATGTACCGCGAGAAGACGGCGGCCACGCTCGTCAATCGGGGCGGCAGGCCGATGCTGGCTTTCCCGGCCGCCCACGAGCCGGGCGGCCGGGAATACGCATTGACGCCCCACGTCGTCACTCTGCGGCCTCAGGACGAGGTTCACACGATCAGCTACGACCGCCCTAAAGCGGGCGAGGAAAGGGTCGCCGTGGCGTTCCTGAACTACCACCTCCGGACACCCCTGATGAGGGACAAGAACCTCTGGCGCGCGGGGGCGAACGCCTTCTTCACGAAGCGGCCGGCCAATTGGCATGAGGCTTCCCGCGAGGCGGACGTGTACGAGGGCTTCTCGTTCCGCCTGGTGCGTCATGCCGGGCGGCTCTTCGTGGCGATCAAGCTGACCTGCCGCTACGGTGAGAACGCCTGGCTGGTCGACCGCTATGGCGACACGGATATGCGCGCCCTGCGGATGCGGCACCTGCTCTACCACTTCGGCAACGAATGGTTCACCGCCCAGTTGCTCGGCCTGACCGGCAACCCGATCGCCGAGCAGAAGTTCCAACCGCACGGCGGGGGGCCGGTCGCCAACGTCTACGACTACACCCGCCAGAAGGCCGGAAAGGACGCGCCCAACTGGGTCAAGAGCCTCGACCCCGACTCCCCGGCCATTCTCTTTCGGTATCCAGGCAACGAACAGCAGCGATACGGAGCCGCCGCCCTCTGCAAACTGCTCCTGCGGACAGAAGACCAGCAGATCAGGAGCGTTCATTCTCGCTCGATCCGGCCGCCTCAAAAGCGGTTCGAGACGATGAAGGAGGTGGTTGCTCAGCATTTCAGCGGGGCGGAGATAGGCGGGGTGCCGATCCGTGTGCAGGCTCGCGCCCTTCGTGCTGAAGCACGCACGTTCTTCGTGCCGAATCAGATGTTCGGCAACGGTCGGGTGTTGCGTGTCCTAAGTCCCACACAGGCCGACGGCGTCGAACTCGCCCAACTCGGGACAGTTCGCATGAGGTTCACACTGGACCCGCAGTGCGGGCTGGCTGTCACCAAACCGTTCGGCGGGCAATACCTGTTTGTCCCGCAGAGCATGCATCGGCCACTTGCTGAGGACTTCAAGGATCGCCTGGAGAAGACGGTGCGGCAGATCGCCCAGGCCCCGTTCAGAATGCGGACGATTCTCTACCGGGACGAAAGCGCACGCACGCTGAAGTCGCAGGTAGACGCCGTCTTGGCCGCCGCCGACCTGGCCGAGATCGAGCAGGGGCACGGGGTGCTGATCCTGCCCGAGCGGCGAGCCGGCGACCTGCACCACCACGTCAAGCAGCGCCTCGGCGACCGGCTCCGCGTCCAGTGTGCAGCCGCGGAGAAGCTGGCGGGGTTCTACGAGGGACGCCCCGGACAGGGCCAGCAAGGGAGCCGCTTGCGGGGCGACCGCGAGCAGCACTACACTAGTTATTTGCGCTACGCCGCGCTGGGGCTGCTGATCGTGAATCGGCAGTGGCCCTGGGTCCTGGAGGGTGGGACGCACCACGACATCTACGTCGGCATCGACGTGCTGAACAACACGGCCGCATTCGCATTTTTCTACGAGGGCGGGCGTCGCTGCTTCGTCCGCACCCAGCGGTCGAGGCAGCGGGAGCGGCTGCTCCGGAAGGAGGTTCAGGAGGCCCTTTACGACCACCTCAAAACCGATCTGCCGGACTGCCCGAAGCCCCCGCGCTCGATCGTCTTGCGGCGCGACGGTCGGATCTTCGAGAGCGAATGGCGGGGTGGGCAGGACGCCGTCACCCAGTTGATCCGCGAGCGGCTCTTGCCGCGCGATGTCGTATTCGGGGCAGTGGAAATCCACAAGCACAGCGCTGTCGGCCTGCGGCTGGCAGCGGAGCGGCAGGGCGGTCTCGTTAACCCCGACATCGGCAGTTGGTTCGACATCGACGGCACGGAGGGCGTCGTCTGCACGACGGGGTCGCCGTTCCGCCTCAACGGGACGGCCCACCCGCTGGCCGTCAAGGTCGCGCGCGGCAAGCTCGACCTGCCGCAAGTTCTGGAAGACGTGTTCTGTATGTCCCAGTTGTGCTGGATGACGCCCGACCGTTGCATCCGGCTGCCAATCGACCTAAAACTTTGCGACGAGTTCCTTCGGGTCGTAGCGGCTGGCTCGGAGGAAGAGGAGGTGGATGAAGACGAGTCAGATGCCGCAGAGGCGGTGACCGATGAAGCGTAAGAAGGAGAGCCCCCAATGAGCGACACGACAACATTGTCCCTCCAATACGCCGCCAGCGCCGCGTTTGCGGAACAGGTGAGCAAAAAGGTGCTGGAACTAAGGAAGGGTGGGGAGGACGGTAAGGGTGAAGGCCGGGAGGCGAGCGCCTTCCTGGCCGGCGTCCTGCGCGGCCTGCTGAGACGCCTCAGGCCCGACGGGCACGTCCTGGGCGAGGCGGCCGGGGTCCCGGAGGAGTTCCTCGGGCGGATCGAGGAGAGGCATCGAAGCGACGCCGAGTGGTTCGCGGACGACCTCGCGGACGCTGCCTCGACCCTGTGTGACGGCGGCCCCCTCGACTCGCGTGCCTGGGAGATCCTGGACGAGGTGGCGGACGCCGCCGATGCCACCGCGTCCGCGTCGTTCCGCCGGCTCTGGAGGCGCTGAGGCCAACCATGCTCGACCGACTGCTCATCGAACTCCGCCAGCGGGCCGCCCACCTGGAGGGCGAACTCCAGGCAGCTGCGCCCGGCTTGCCCGCACCGGCAGAGGCCCACCGCCTCGTCATGGCTAATCTGCTTCAAAAGGCCCGGACAGGGATCGACTCGCTGGCGGCGGATCCGGACGTACTCTCGCCGGCCCTCGTGCGCGACAACTTCCGCATGTACAAGCGGCTGGCCGAGTGCGTCAACTCGCTCGAGTGGGGGCCGGTGACGGCACTCAAGCGGTTCCGCACGCCAGACGACGCCCTGATGACCCGCATGGTCGAGCGGCTCTGCCAGGAGATCAAGTACCCGTTCCCGCCGCCGCTGTGCGTCGCGGGAGGCTACAGCTACTACTTCACTTACGCCCACATGGATCTGATCGTGGGGCCGGCCTCCGAGCCATTCCACCTGCTCGGCCTGCCCGACGTGTACCACGAACTGGGGCACATCGTCACGCTGCGGAAGCAGTCTGAGTTCTTCGCCCCCGCCTTGAATCTCATCGAGATGCACTTCAAGGCGGAGGTCAAGCGGGCGCGTCAAGACGGCAGGCCCGACACGTTTGTGCGTACCCTCCGCCGCATCCGGTCCCAGTGGGCGGCCTGGCTCTTTGAGTTCACTGCCGACGTGGTCGCGGCCTACCTCACCGGCCCGGCCTACGGCTGGGCTAACGTCCGACTGTGCAGCAACGTGGCCGGGGACGTGTTCGAGTCGGGGACGAGCCACCCCGCTGACGACGCCCGCGCGACCTTGATCGGCATCGTCCTCGATCGCCTCGGCGCGGCCGCGGATGCCGGCGAGATCGGGAAGGCGTGGGCCGACTTCAGCCGCCTGACCGGGAAGATGAGACCGCCAGACTTCGAGGTGGAGTTTCCGCCGGCCCTCCTCGCTGACGTGGTCGACGCGACCATGGCGGCCTGCCGGGCGCTCGGGCTGACTGCCTTTCACCAGCACCCGGCGGCCCCTGGCCGCATCAACGTCACGCTGCTCCTCGCCGAGGCGTGGAGGCAGTTCAACGCCGCCCCCTCGGGGTTCGGTAACTGGGAAGCCGACCGAGTGTCTGCCTTGCGAACAGAACTTGGTGTGTAATCAACAGGCTGCCCTACAGGCTCGGCCCCGCTAGCCTTCATGAGAAGGCGAAGGTCATGGTTTTCGGGAGTCTGTATACCCTTGTAGTCCTGCCTGTCACCAGACACGGGGGATCGACGATCATAACGCAATGACTGCCATGCGGCCTAGTCGCTTCCCATCTCGCGACTGACCCGAAGTGGCAGCGGTCGGCACGATCACGCCCGCAGCGGGGTAAGAGGTCCCAACATCCGCCTGGCGGATGTTCGCATCATCGGCACAACCGCCACGGGGCAAGATAGGTAAGGGATTCCAACCTCAGTCTGGCTGAGGTTCGCACAACCCGCACGACTGGCAAATGGCAAGGCAGCGAAGGAATTCTAACATCGGTCTGACCGATGTTCGCATAGCCCGCACACGCGACAACGGAACGCACGGCACGGAATACCGTAGTTTTGGCCGACAGTATTCGTGCCCCGCACACGCGACAACAGGACGCACGACCCGCCTTTCGCTCGATCAGATCGGAGGTAAACCGTCCGGCTGCCGGACGGAATACCCTAAGTTTGGCGGAGGGTATTCGTGGCACCGCCAGCGCCTGCGGCGAGCTTCACCCGCAGGGCACGACGACCGTACTCCGAGTACGGGCATCCTGTCCGCTCCTGGCCCGCCGCAGGCGTGGCGTAGCAATCGCTACATCCCCGCAGCATTAACATATAGACCGCATTTTGCTATGCTTGCGTGTATTAAGCCTGCCGCAGGCATTGACTGTATCGCCAGTTAGTGTATGCTCTAAGTAGAAGCCTCCCAGGGCTTTAGCCTCCGTTGTGGCCAGTGCCGGCGCTGGCTCACTCACTGCCAATCTCACAGGCTGCCGAAGGGGCAACGGTTCTCAGAGTGCCCCCCACAACGCAGGCGATCCCCCCTCACCTTGGCCCAGTCTGCCAATCAATCCAGCCTAGACCATCAGAACTCACCGCCTGAAGCGTAAGCGTTTCTTATGCCTCGGGCATCGTACGAGCGAGGCACGCAAATCATGGACCCGCAAACGAATAGCCCGCAGCCGATCCCGGCGTTTGAAACCGGCCCGATTGCCCTGGCTGCCCAGGCCATCGCGGAAGTGACCGAAGAGGTTGCCGCGCTGGGGATGAACGCCTCCACGGCAGCCCGGACGATTGAGCAACTCCAGGCCGAGAGCCGGGCGTTCTGGGATTCGTACGCCGATCGGATGGCCGAGGCGCAGGAGCGAGACGATGCAAGAAGGCCCACTGCCGAGGAAAGGAAGGCCGAACGGTTCGACGAGGACTTCGCGCGTGCTGGTTCGCTCATGGCTCAGGGGTTCAACCGAGAGGCGATCGGCGTTCTCTCGCGATTGAACGTTCAGGCCGGCGGCAAGATTCCCGAGGTCGTGGCGGCTCTGCGCGAAGCTCAAGCGAACGTCAAGGCCGAGCAGCAGGCCCAGAGGCCGAGCGATTGGAGCGGCGTCAAGAGGGCGGCCGTCGATCCTGTCGGTGCTGCTGCTCAGGCCACGGGCGTTTCCCAGTTCCAGCAACTGACGTCGTCCATTGGCTCGTTTGTGAACGTGCTGAACCCGGCGGTGATGTTCAATTTCAACCTCGCCGTCGAGTCGGTCGCGGCAACGATCGGCTCGGCCCTCTCGCCGGCGATGCAGGTAGCCACCGAGGCAGTGCGCCTGTTCGCGGGCAGCATCACGCCGCTGATGCGCCAGCTGGCCGACCCGATCCGCACCGTGGCGCAGGCTATGCTCACCGTCTTCCGCCCCGTGATTGACACCGTGTCCGCCACGCTGCAAACCCTCACGCCGGTCCTCGGGCTGGTGGCCGATACGGCGCGGGCCATGTCGATCACCCTGTCGGCCACACTGCCCACGATCGGTGCTACCGTCGTGACCGTGGCACAGGCCCTCTCGGGGCTGGTCGGGGGGCCGATCAAGAGCTTCGGTGAGATGCTCGTCGATGCGGCCAAGTTCGTGAGCAAGAACTTCCTCATCGCCGCGGCGGCCGTGGCGCAGTTCTTCGGCCAAACGACCTGGGTCGATAACCTGCTGAGAGCGATCGACCCCGATGAAAACGGGATGGCCAACCGAGGTACGCCCAACTTCGCGGCGGCTCAGGCCGGCGGCTTCTCCAGCGTGGACAGCTTTGCACGGACAGTCTTGACTAGCGCGTTCGTGGCCACCGATCCGGGTGCGGCCGCGCCGAAGGACCAGACGGATTACCTGCGAGAGACAGTAGCGAGCATCAAGGAAATTCGCGGGGACGTTGAGGCAGCCAAACGTGAGTTCAACAGACAAATTGATCAGGCTGCAACAACGATTGCTAATGCTGTCTTGACGGCAAGCGGTCGGCTCGCCACCAATGTGCTCAATGATGCTGCGGGGCCGATCAAGGAGTTCCAAGAGCGCATTGACGTCTTCAAGCCGCTCAGGCAAGCCCTCCTCGGCACGAGCTTCTAGCCGTGCGAGGGGCGACTGCTCTTTCAAAGCGAAGGCCGAGGGTCGACCCTCGGCCTTGTTCGTTATTCCGCCTTCGGTGCCTTCTTCCGCCCTGGCCTGCGCGCCGGCGGCGCTGGCACGTCTGCCAACTCTGGCGTTTCGACCGCAACAGCCCTGGGCGGCGCGGCGACGTGCCGCCTCAATGCGTGCTCGACCTCGGCAGCCATTGACCGGCCCAATTGCTCGGCAAGGGCCTGGACTGCCAGGTAAGTCTCGTCCGGCACGAGCACGGACAGTTGACGATAGCCACTTCGCATGTTCGGCATGGTGGTCCTCCTCTGTGCCAGTATACACCCGCCCCGGGAAAAAACTAGCAAAAAACTAGTACAATCCTGTTGCCATTGTGCTAGTACGGTGCTATTGTATGGGTGTCAAACAAACGAAGCCTCAAGCGGGAGAGATGAAGATGCAGAAGCGAGCAAAGGTTGGTGGCGAGACGGGAGTGAACGGCGAGTTCTACGAAGGCGGCAAGTTCCTGCCTTCCACCGAACGCCCCAAGGGCAAGGCCAAGGTGAAGAAGCCCGGCAAGCAACAGGTTGAGCCGTACCGCTGGGAACTGCCGCCCGAGGGCACGCAAGCCATCTTCCAGCGGATCGTCGGCACGGTTGCCCAGATCACTCCCAACGGCCTGCGTCCCTTCGACCGTGGCATCGCTTACTTTGGCAACGAAGTCCTGGGCCACACGGTGGCCGAACTGTGCGAGCGCTACAACGCCGGCGAGCGATGGTTCTGACCCCCAACCCCACGGCGGCCCTCGCCCGGCCGCTGAGGGTGATTTCAAAAAAACTAGTACAATCCTCTTGACATTGTACTAGTACCGTACTATTATGAAGGTGTCAAGCGAACGGAACCCGAAGGGAGAAAAGACGATGCGATACCTGGGAATGATGGTGGTGGCGGCAGCGGTGGCAGCGGTGGCCCCAAAGGTGGCGGTAGTCGCGGTGCCGGCCCTGCTCGTGGGCATGCTGGCGGTGATGGCCCTGGAGTATGTGGGCCGTGCTCAAGAGATCAAGTAACAACCACCAAAACAAATAGGAGTATCAGCCATGTTCGCAATGTTCTGGATCACGTCCGCCCTGGCCAGCAATCCGACCCGCAGCGTGACCGCGCCGGCTGGCCCCGCCCCGAAGGAACCCTGGCTCGTCGAGCGGCTCCTGGCGACGCTGCAGATGGCCGTCCTGGCACCGACGGCGGCCGGCCTGCTGGATCGCTACGGCGCGAGGATGACGGCCGAGGAGATGGCCGCCCTGATCACGATGGGCGTGGTGTCGTTCCTGACGATGGCTGGCGTGCTGATCTGGACCAACCGGAAGTGAGGTGCGAAATGCGACTGCTGGCGTATCTGACGGCCGCCGTGGGCGTTGTGCTGGCCCTGGCCCTGCTGGTGACTCCCGAGCCGATCGTCCTGCTCGGGGCCGTGGTGGCCGCCCTGGCGACCCCGGTGTTTCTGGTTCTGAGTGAACGTGTGCCGTGAACGTGCGGGAGGTGTGCGATGGATGTACAAACGGGAATGATGCTGCCGTGTCCCTGCTGCGAAGAAGAGCAGGCTTGCGTATCTCTGCTGCTGGACTGCGGGGCGTTCGTGTGCCGGGAGTGCGACGAAGAGATATCGGCCGAGGCCGTGCAAGAGATGATCACCCAGGCCGAGGAGCGGCTTGCCCAGGTCCGCAGGTGGGAGGGTGTGTTGCGCTGGGCGAAGCAAATGCCAACGGCCGAAGCATGACGGGGGTCACGCCTCGGCCGATCCTGAAGCCTGCGAGCCTGTTACCGGCCGACGACCTCTTCGTAGCGGGGCGGGTTCTCCGGGCCGCCGTCTCGAAACAGCCAGGTCGTGTACGGGTCGCAGGGATCTCCGATGCCGAGGATCGTGCCCTCAGTCCCTTCGGCCTTGATCATGCAACCGGGCGGCATCGCGATGACGGGTTCACGGAGGCCGCCGTCCAGCCAGATCACGAGGCGAACCGTGGTGGTGTCCTCGCTGATGTTCGTGATGGTTTCCCAGTCATCGGCCACCTCAAGGTCTGACCAGTGCGCTCGCCGAGGGGTCGGGTTCGGCTTCGCCTGCCCCCTGACGGGGGGTAGGCCGCCAGGGGACTGACCGAAAGCCTGGCCGGCCTGGGAGACGAGTTTGCGTTGCTCACGCTTGGCGTTCGAGGCCATGATTCTGCGTTGTTTCCTGTTCATGGATCTTCCTTATAGCCTGAGATGATCGGGTGAAATGATCCGACGTGATGTGCAGAAGAGGGGGCAAGGGTTGCAGCAGGAGCGAAGGGGGAAGTGGGTCGCGTCGGTCGTGGAGATCGGGGGGAGGGCGGGCACTGCGGCGATACCTGAGAGCCTCACCTTCCGTAGCTGAGCCCGCCGCAGGCGTTGCGAAACAAGAGTGAGCGGCTGGCCTTCCTCTGGCCCGTGCGGTCGCTGGAAGTTCTTCCTTGACAACGACTTGGGTATGTTGCATACTGTCTCTTGGAGTTTGATGTGGCCCCGGCGGGAGTGGTTGCCCAGCCGGGGCTTTTTTATTGTGCCACGCCTACGGCGCTCCTGCAAGCCGGAAATGCACTTCTGTCATATACCCGCGTCCATCACGAATGCCTATTCCTTGCAACCGGGATAGGATGAATCAGACGGTTTGTCTGACACGCCACGCCTGCGGCGAGCCACGCCTGCGGCGGGCCTGGAGATGCGACGGGCCAACTCCGGCCCCGCACATGAACAGCACAGGGCCAACACATGGCCAGCACATGGCCCACACATGACCAGCACGGCCCGCCGCAGGCGGGGGATGTCCCGACCGTGACGGACGTGCTCGCTGGCGGATGAGCTTCGATGCGAAAGGATTCGCGGGCTGTGGAACGATGTCCCAATCGTTCTATAACGCCTACGCCTATAGAGCGACTGGGACAATCGCACGACGCCAACGGCGAGCCAGACGCCTGCAGGAAGCCCATCCAGCCCGCCGCAGGCGTGGGGCCAGAATGGCTTATAGCCCGGCTTGCACCAGGCTGGTTCCATCATTAGCGTTTGTTGTTGTCGTGTGCTTGATCGCTCGTCGTTCGTCCGCCTACAGGGCCAGCAAGCTAACTTGCATTTCCCGTTCGACCTGGCTTAGCGTGGGGTCGGCGTTGGGATCGTGTCGCCAGGACCTGCGCCGTGGGGTGAACTCGAACTCTCGGTCTAGCACCTGATCGAGAAGGGCCTGGTGCCGCGCCTCGTCGAACACCTTGCAAACGGCGGTAACGACCTCGACACGGGTCGCGCCCTCGGGGGCCGCCGTGGACTCGTCGCGTGCCTTGATATCGGTGTCGTAGCCGTGAGCCTGGGCGGCCTCGGCGATGTCCTGGGCGGTCAGGCCCGGGCGGATGCGTCCTAGCCGCTCCCAGTCGCTCGGCTTAGCTTCCCGTTTCTTGGCCCAGCCACGGGAGAACTGGCAGGGGCGTTCTTGCCACTCCTCGGCCCGCAGGTAGGTTTCGGCGGTCGCGATGGCGTCCGCTCGTGACATGCCTTTGCCCTCGACGCCGGGCACTCGACGATCCATGATGATGGCCCGTCGCCCTTCGCCAGCATCGACCCACCAATAGTTAGCCTTATGGCGGTTCAGTTGCTTCCGGATGCGACCCCAGCAATCGTTGGCCACCTCGACGCCGACGATCTCCATGTCGTCCGTGAGTCGCTCGCGGAGCGTGGCCAACTCGGTGACGATGTGGACCTGACGACAGCCGGCGCAGGACCAGCAACGACACGGCGGCTTCCTCCACATCAGTCGGCCGCGTTCGGTTTTGTGTCCAAGGCCAATCCAAACCCCATTCGGACACTGGTATTGCTTGCGTGCCTCTTCGCGGGCCTCGGCGATTCGCTGCGCCCTCTCCTGCGCCTGGCGGTGGGCCTCGATCTGCTGCCGTTCGTGTTCGGCATAGGCGCGGCCTTCGGGGGTGTCCCGTCGCCACGCCTCGGCCACTTTGCGGCAACGCACGCGCTCGGCCGTGAGTTCCTCTTCAGTCGCGGTCTCTCCGTTCCGTGTCTTGAGATGGAAGGCTTTGGCCGCAGCGCGTTCCTCGGGGGTGAGGAAGCTGATTGCAAAGTCGCCCAGGTAACGCTCTTCCAGCTGCTCTTCCCATTTAGCTTCTTGCTGGGCGCGGAAGTGGAGGAAGATGCACGACACCGGCACCGTCTCGACCTCGGGGTCGTACTGGAAAGCGGCTCGCTCTGCCTTTCGGGCGGCAAGGTCGATCGGCCGTCTCATGATGGCCAGTTCAAACTCGGTCAGCCCGACGCGTTGCTCGCGGCAGATGCCGAACTCTGCGGCTCGCTCGATGTCCGCCGCCGTGGCCCGCTCGATCGTGAGGGCCGCAACGAACGCCTCGGCCGTGGGGGCCTCGACGGCCTTGTACCAGTCGCGCGAGTCCTTGACCTTCTCACCGCCGAGCCACTCGGGGAGCATGCCCATCTCGACCACGCGGTCGGGCATCGCCTGCGCCAGCTGGCCGGCGAGGAAGTGCATGCCCTGCTTGCCGGGCCAGGTGCCCTTCTCGTCGTTGCGGTCGTTCTCGCCGACGACGACCAGGCGGGTGAACTCGGGGCGGTCCTTCAGGAGCCGGATGAGGATCTCGCCGCCGTCCATGTTGCTCGGCCGACCGACGCACGCCAGCCCCATCACCTTCAGGCACGTCGCGTCGGATGCCCCTTCGATCAGGAACAACGTGTTGCCGAGGCCCTCGACCTCGCATCGGTCCCACCCCTCCAAGAGCGTCAGGCCGCGACGCTTCGTGATTCCCGGGGCGTAGTTGCCGTAGGACCGCTTGAGGCCCTCCTCATCGAACACGGGGCCGCCCGGCAGTTGGTGCCGCTTGCCCGCCAGCTTCTTTGCCGCGCGGCGGTGCCAGGCCACAACGACCAGCTTGCCGGACGTATCGAAACCCCATTCGCGGACGCCCCAGACGGCGTACGCTGGCGGGCCGAGTTGTTTCCAGCCCAGGGCGAGGCACGACGGCGGCAAGCCCAGTTCCTCGCTGAGCATCGCCGCCGGGTCATGCTTGCTGTGTCGGTAGACGTAGGGGACGTAGGCCTCGATCTCGTCGAACAGTTTTTGCTTCTTGGCGTCCTCGGCCGCCTTGGCTTTCTTGGCCTTGTCTTCCTTCCACACGCGATCCCAGACGAAGATAGGGTCCTCTTCCAGCCTCGAAGCGTGAACCTTTGGCTCACGCTGGGGGAACCACTTGTCCGCTCCGGTGCTCGCGTAGCCCTTGTGAACGTAACCGGGGGCGTCCTTGAGCTTCCCCCAGCAGAGAATCAGGCCATGGTTGTACTCTTTGCACTTCCTCTTACCGCATAGCTTGCATGGTGCGCTCATTAGGACATCTCCAAAAGTACCGCTTGTGAGGTGCAGACAGGATTTTTAAGCGGTGACTTTTTGATAGACGGGTTGCTTGTTGGAATTTGATGTGGCAGAATGCAATTGAAGACTCGTGCCAGAGTTCTGATTCCGGGCCGCGAAGGGGCGTCAACCCTTCGCGGCTATTCTCTTTTTCTAGTCTGCCACGGACCGGGCCGGACTGAAACACGATCGCTCCGCATTCCTTGCCTTCCTCGCCGTTTTCGCTTGCACCGCCGTTGCAAGGCGTCTATTTTCGCGGCTCGCCCCAAGCACGCGAGGCAAGACAAAATGTCTGAACGAATCACCGTCTGGCTGGTCAGTCCGGCCGACAGACCCAACTACTCGCTTCAATGGATCGACCCCGGCACGGGCAAGCGGAGGACGCGATCCACAGGCACCAGCGACCCGCAGAAGGCCGAGCAGGCCCGAGGAGACCTCGAAGCTCGACTGAACGATCCGAACGCCTACAGCGAAGCCACGGCCCCACGGTTGACGTGGGCCGAACTGTGCGAGCGGTTCGCCGACGAGCACCTGGCCGGCCTTTCGCCGGGGCACCGAAGGAATGCGCATCGGGTTATCGACCGTCTTGAGCACCTGATTAAGCCCAAGTCTCCCGCCGACCTCAACAACGAGGCCGTGTCGGCGTACATCCGGGATCAGGTTCGCCGCGGCATCATGCCCGCCACCCAGAGCACCGAGCGGGCGATTCTCGCGAAGCTCATTCGCTGGGCCGCCGACGCCGGCTACCTGCTGAAGGTGCCGAAGGTGAACCGGCCGAAACTCATCGACGCCGGCCCACCGACGCGACTCCTGACCGCCGAGGGCTTCGCCGATCTCTCGCAACGCATCGAGCCTCGCACCCGTGGCATGCTGGCCGTGGGATGGTTCCAGGGGCTGCGCCGGACGGAGATGCTGACGCTGTCCTGGGAGCGCCAGACCGATCGGCCGTGGATCGACTGGGAGGCCAACCGGATCCAGTTCCCCGCGAAGGCCAGCAAGGGGAAACGGTTCAGCTGGCTACCTCTTGCGCCGGGGTTGCGTGCCTTCCTGGCCGATCGTGACCGCACCGGCCGCGTGCTGGCCGAGGCCCCGACGAGCGGCTCGGCTTTCGCCACGAGCTTTGTCGTTGCTGCCGAGCGATGCGGTTACAACCTGCGCCTCCACGATCTGCGCCGTTCGTTCGCCACTCACTACGCCCCGAAGGTGCCCGCGCAGGTCCTGCAACGACTGATGCGACACGCGAACATCACCGTTACGCTCAAGTATTACGCCAACCTCGACCCATCATTAGAGGCGGCTATAGCTCTGGGCTAACTCAACGTTGCGCTCAACGCCGGCGGACAAGGGGAGCCGGAACCCCCCGAATCTGCTAGGAAAAATGCACGCTTCGTGAGATCGGACGTATACTAGGTGTAGACGTTCGCCCTGTGTTTCTTGTCGGTTCTGGAGGTGCACGATGCTTTGCCTACCTCTTTTGCTTGCCTTGATTTCGCCAACCACCCCGGTCGCTCCCGCTCTGCAAGAGACGCTTGATCTTCGTTATCATCCTGGCAAGGATCGTCACACCCTCGACATCTTCCGAACCGAGAGCAACGAAACCTCGCGCCCCGTGGTGCTTTTTGTCCATGGCGGCACCTGGATGGCCGGCGATAAAAACTTCTACGGCATCAATCGCAAGGCCGGGCAGATGTTTGCTCGCAGTGGCTTCGTCACGGTAGTGATCAACTATCGACTGTCGCCCTTTGTACAACATCCCGAACATGCTCGGGATGTTGCACGTGCTTATGCCTGGATCCAAAAGAACATCCACACCTATGGGGGCGACCCCAAACGCGTTGTCCTCGTCGGCCACTCGGCGGGCGGTCACCTGGCAAGCCTGGTGGCGACCGATCCAGCGTACCTCGCCGATCCGGAACTGAAACTTGATCCCGAGACCCGCCGCAACCTTCGTGGCGTGGTCGGTGTCAGCGGTGTGTATCGCATTCCCACCGGCGAGGAATTTCAGAAGCAAATCGCACGGAACATCATCGACAGCTGGCTCGACGGTACCAAGGGACCGTCTCTGGCTGCCCCGCTTCTGCACCTGGCCAGCCCCACCATCAATCCGTTCCGAATGGTCTTCGGAGCCGACACCGCGCAGATTCGCAAAGCCTCGCCGGTTTCGCATGTGCGTAAGGGAGTGCCGCCGTTCCTGCTGCTCTACAGCGAACAGGAACCGCCCACACTCGACGAGATGGCCTTTGACTTTGCACGCCGACTGATCGACCGGGGTGTACCGGCTGAGGTGCGTGCCTTTGAGGGCTGCAATCACCGCACGATCGTTCGCCGACTGCACGACGAAAAGGATGTGGTGGCGATGAAGGTTCTGGAATTCGCTCGGAATCGCGTGCGATGATCGTTGGCCGACTCGCCCCCTCGCCGACGGGGGCGCAGCACGTCGGCAACGCGCGAACCTATCTGCTGGCCTGGCTGAGCGTGCGCTCGCAGGGGGCTCAGTTGCGGGTGCGGATCGAGGATATCGATTCTCCCCGGGTGAAGCCCGGAGCCACCCAGCAGGCCCTGGACGATCTTCGCTGGCTGGGGCTGGATTGGGACGGTCCGATCCTCGTTCAGTCGCACGATCTGTGTCCCTACCGGTCGGCTCTCGAACAGCTGCGTAGCACCCAGCGGGTCTATGCCTGCACCTGCACGCGTTCCGATATCGAGCGCGCCGCCAGCGCCCCCCACGCCGAGCACGAAGGCCCTGCCTACCCCGGCACCTGTGCCCATCGCGACAGTCACGAGATCCCTGCGGAGCCGCACTGCTGGCGATTTCGGCTGCCGGAGCGTACGCCCGCCTTTGCCGATCGTCTCCAGGGGCCGATCAACCTGGACCTTCACACGCTGGGCGGCGATTTCGTGATCTGGAAAGCGGCTCGTCCTCCGCATGAGGCCGCCAGCCCCGCCTACCAGTTGGCGGTGGTCGTCGACGATACGGCCATGCACGTGACCGAGGTCGTGCGTGGCGACGACCTGATCCCCTCGACGCCCCGCCAGTTGCTGCTCTACGAAGCCCTGGGCTGGACGCCTCCGTCCTATGTTCATGTGCCGCTCGTGGTCGGACCCGATGGTCGGCGGTTGGCCAAACGTCACGGAGACACGCGGCTGTCGGCATTGCGCGAGGCAGGCGTCACGCCCGAAGCGCTGGTAGGTTTGCTCGCGCTGTCCTGCGGTTGGGGCGATGGACGGCCGATCACGCCGCGAGAGTTGCTGCCCCGCTTCACGCTCCAAACGGTGCCGCCGGGCCCCTTTGTCCTGACGCCGGACCACCTTGCGCGCATCGGTTACCGGAGTTAAACAAAAAAGGAGACGCGTGAGAGAATCACACGTCTCCTTTACCTGTCTCTGAGACAACGAGCCCTCACGACGCCATCACCCGGCGACGCAGAAGCCAGGCGGCCGGGCCAGCCAACAGGCTCAGCAGCAGGGTCGTCGGCTCGGGCACCTCGTTGATCGGCGGCGAGAGGGGCTGCGGATCATTGGGGTCCACCGGATCCGGCCCGCCGATGACCTGCATCAAAGGCGTGACGCTGAATTGCGCACTGATGAGAGCTTCCAGGGCACCGCCCGTCAGGTCGACATCGACCACCGGAAGGCAGTTGGTCGATTGCAGGCTCAGCAATTCGACGGGCGGCTGCGGTGAGGGGATGGACACCGTTGCTGGGTCGATACTCACCGTGTACTGATTGGTGCCGAGATTGGCGGTGCCGGTCAGTTCGCCCGTGAAGCTGGCGGTGAGCGTCGAACTGGTCTGCGTGAGGTTGCCTTCAATCATGCCATTGAAGACGAAGTCATGCGACATGCCCGAGGCCGCGTCGGTCACGCCGACGGTGACGCTGAACGCACTGCTAAAGTTATCCGCGGGGCTTTCCAACGTCCCCAGGGCCGACGAAGCGCTGGTCAGACTGAAAGCCGGTGCAAAATGGCTGCCATCAAACGGCACGGTGGTCGACCCGCCGGCATAGGGAGTGATCGAAACCGTCCCGGTCCCGCCAGGCACGGTGGTGGGCAGAGCCGAGAACGTGTAGGAGAAGTCAATTGTGTCAGCCCGGCCAAGCGAGGCCGCGCAGGCAACCAGAGCCAAGACGAGCGAGAACAAACGCTTCATCGTTTCTGCCCTTTCGTTGAGGATCACACACCGCGGCCAGGATCTGCCGCCCACCGGACACTACCTTAACCCGAGTGCGAGAATCAACGCGGATTATCGCTCGGTTGTCGCTTGCGCGTGAGTCAGAAGCGTGCGTTGCCGCACTCTGGGCGAGCCGGGCAACTCAGGCAGCCGCCGCCTACCAACCTCGCACGCCTGGGAGCCGTCCGGGTACAATACCCCCATGAGCGAGACCCTCACTGGATCGATTGAACGCGTCACCTACCACGATCCCAACAGTGGTTATGCGGTCTTGCGCGTTCAGGTCCGGGGACGCCGCGGCATCGTTACTGTCGTTGGCAAACTGCTGGGAGTGACGGCCGGCGAGGTGGTCGAGGCCAGCGGCACCTGGATTGCCGACCCCCAGCACGGCGAACAATTCAAGGCCGAGAGCCTGCACCTTCGGGAACCCTCCACGCTGGAGGGGATCGAAAAATACCTCGCCTCGGGTCTGGTGAAAGGGATCGGCCCGGTGTATGCCAGGAAGATCGTCGCGCTCTTCAAGGAACGCACCCTTCAGGTCATCGACGAAAGCCCCGCCCATCTCAGTCAGATCAAGGGCATCGGTCCGCAGCGCATCGCCCGCATCCGCGATTCGTGGCGGCAACAAAAAGCCGTGCGGGGCATCATGCTCTTTCTCCAGCAGCACGGGCTGAGCACGCAAAAGGCCGTGCGCATCTACAAGACCTACGGCGACGACGCGGTCGCCATCGTCCGTGACGATCCCTACCGACTGGCCGCCGAGGTTCACGGCATCGGCTTCACGATCGCCGATGAGTTGGGTCGACGCCTGGGAATCGAGCCCGGCTCGCTACGCCGAGCACGAGCCGCCCTGCGTTACACCCTCGAGGTGCTTGCCAAGGAGCGCGGCCATGTCGGCGTGCCCGAGGAGGAGGCACTGCAC
>ERZ1066117.810-NODE-810-length-19673-cov-9.185901_pt1 | contig 19673 bp, 12 predicted proteins | sample MGYA00382764_ERZ1066117 | MGnify/ENA primary metagenome ERZ1066117 (study PRJEB33369, sample SAMEA5778347) | biofilm metagenome | biome: Industrial cooling water; feature: Water cooling tower basin; material: Biofilm | place: United Arab Emirates | collected...
CGGACTGGCAGCTCCTGGCCCGGGAGGCGGAGGCCACCGGGCTCGGGCCCGCGGCGGATGTGCTGCCGCTGGTCTACGACGAGCTGCGGCGCATGGCGGCCCGGCACCTGGCCGGGGAGCGCGCGGGGCACACCCTGGCGCCCACGGCGCTGGTGCACGAGGTCTGGCTCAAGCTCGAGGCCCAGACCCAGGCGCGCTTCCGGGACCGGGGCCACTTCCTGGCCCTGGCGGCCCTGGCCATGCGTCGCATCCTGGTCAGCCACGCGGAACGCAAGCGGGCGGAAAAACGCGGCGGCGGGCGCGAGGCGGTCACCTGGACCGAGGGGTTCTCCGGCAGCGAGGGGCCCCGCGGGGTGCGCGGGGACACGGACCCCCTGGATCTCCTGGCCCTGGAGCAGGCCCTCGGGGCCCTGGCGGCGGTCGATCCACGCAAGGCCAGGCTGGTGGAGCTGCGCTTCTACGGGGGCCTCGACAACGCCGAGGCGGCCCGGGTCCTGGGGGTCGTCGAACGCACCGTGGAGCGTGATTGGCGCCTGGCCCAGGCCTTCCTGCGGCGCGAACTCGAGCGCGGCAGCCCGGGCTGAGCCCGGCCCCGGGGCCCGCCGGGAGCGTGCCCGGGGCCCGCAACCCCGGTTTCCAGGGGGGGCCCGGCCCACGGGATCGCGATCCAGCCCCTATTCTCGGGAATTCCTGTCGGTCGCCGCTCCCCGAGCGGGCGTCCCTGGGCGGCCTAGGCCCCGCCTGCGATGAACTCCTCGACCCACCGATTCCTGCCCCGCTTGCTCGAAGCTCCCCGCCCCGCTCCGGTCCCGCGGCCCGCTCCGCCGCCGTCCGGGGCCGGGAGTCTGTGCGCGGCCCTGCTCGCCCTGCTGCTGTGCGCCGGTCGGGCGAGCGCCCAGACCTGGGTGGCGCTCACGGCGGGGGCGCCGGCGGGGCAGCCGGCGGAGCTGCTGCTGCTGCCGACCAGCGGCAGCCAGCGCAGCGAGTTCGAGCTCGTGCTGCACGGCTATTTCCGGCAGACCTTGACCGGCCCGGACGGGGTGGTCTACACGCGCTTCGAGTTCCCCGGGCTGGGCCTGGTCGATCAGATCGGGGCCCCGGAGTTGCCCGCCCTGCGCCCGGACCTGGCCCTGCCGGCCGGCGCCGGCGCGGCCACGCTGGCCGGCGTGACGATCGCCCCGGGGGACCTGCTCTCGGTCTCCGCGCGCGTCTACCCCCAGCCCGTGCCGGCCCTGGACGACGGCGATCCGGGCGCCGGGGACCCCGATGGCAGCCCGGAGCAGTTCAGCCTCGACGGCGCCATCTACGGCTCGAGCGGAGCCTGGCCGGCGCTGCAGGCCAGCCCGAGCGCCCCGGCCTTCACGCTGCTGTCCGGCACGCGCGGCGCGCGCCCCGAGCTGTTTCCGGTGCGCTTCGACCCGGCCCTCGACCGCGTCCTGATCCAGCGCCGGACGCGCTACGCCTATGAACACCCCGGCCTCGCCCCGGCGATCCCGATCAGCCGCGATCAGCGCCGCGTGCTGAGCCTCTCGGCGCTCAATTTCCCGGCGGTCGCCAGCTCCTACCCTTTGGCGGGTCCCTACCTGGGTCGCTACGCGATCGTGGCCCCGGCGGCCTGCGCCGACGCGCTCGCCCCCTGGATCGAACACCGCCGTTCCACCGGCTTCGAGGTCACTCTGCTGACGCTCGAATCCCTGTCCAGCAGCGGCCCCGCGGCGATCCGGGCGGCCCTGGCGAACTGGAGCGCCGCCGGTCCGGCCGCAGCCGAGCGCTACGCCCTGTTGGTCGGCGATGCGCAGCTGCTGCCCCCCGCCAGCGCGCCGATTCCCGGCGCGCCCCCCAGCGACGATCCCTACGGCAGCCCGAGCGGCAGCGCGCAAACGACCGAGTCGATCTTCGTCGGACGCTGGCCCGTGGACAGCGCCGCACAGCTCCCGGGCCTGATCGCGCGCCAGATCGCCTACGAGCTCGACGTGGATGGGAGCCACGACTACGGCCGCGTGACCCTGGCCGCCCACAAGGCCGGCGCCCCCGGCGGCTTTCAGGCCGAAGCCCAAGCGATCCTCGGGGCCGGCTTCGCCGCGCCGCTGCAGATCAGCGCCCTGTTCGGCTCCCAGGCGGGCAGCAGCGACCAGGCCGTGCTGGCCGAGCTGGCCCAGGGCCGCGGGCTGCTCTGCTACCGCGGGCATGGCACGGCCAAGTCCTGGCCCCAATTTGCGCTGGCCGGCGGAGGCGCGGGAACCCTGCACGTCGATGACCTCGCCGCCCTGTCGACCCCCTTCGCTCCCCTGGTCTGGTCCCTGTCCTGCCACCAGGGCGCGATCGACCTGGGCGACTCCCTGGGCGAGGCCTGGCTGCTCTCCCCTTCCGGCGCGGTGGCGCACTACGGCGCGTCGCGCTCGACGCAGACCCGCGGCAATCGGCGCCTGCTCGGCGACCTGTTCGAACTGGCCTTCGACGACGGTCTGCGCACCCATGGCCAGCTGCTGGCGCTGGCCGAGCAGCGCCTGAGCGCGGCCTTGCCGGGCAGCCCGGACCCCTGGCTCTATGGCCTGCTGGGCTGCCCCGCCCTGCGCGTTCGCGCCGCGCCGCCGCGCGCGCTCGACCTGCAAGTGCCCGCGGCGGTCCCCCTGTGCAGCGCAGCCTGCCCGGCCGTGATCGGCGTGTTCGACGCCCAGGGAGCGCCCGTTCCCGATGTGCTGGTCAGCGCCTACAAGCCGCCGTTCGACCCGGCCCTGCCCACGGAGCTGCTGGTCGCCTTCCAAGGCGGACCGACCGGCCCGGTCAGCATCCCGCTCGGCCCGCAGACCCTGGGCACGATCAACGTCACCGGTCGCGACGACGACGGCAACGTGGCCCAGGAGTTCGTGCAGGCCAAGAGCGGCGCCTTCACCAAGCTGGGCCAGGGCACCCCGGGGACCCAGGGGGCGCCGCGGCTATCGAGCCAGTCGAACCTGACCCCGGGACTGCCGGCGCAGATCCGCCTGGAGGATGGGCGCCCCTTCGGCCCGGCGCTCTTGACCGGCAGCGTGGGCCAAAGCCCCCTGCCGCTCTACGGCGGGGTGCTGTACCCGAGCCTGCCGTTCGCGGTGCAGCTCCCGGGCCTGCTCGACGCGCTCGGCGATTCGAGCTGGGCCTTCGCACCCTGGCCGCCGAACTGCCCCAGCGGACTGATCGTCTGCTTCCAGGCCGGTGTGCTCGACGCCGAGGCCCCCCCGGGGGTCGCGCTCAGCAACGCCCTGCTCGGTGTGACGCCCTGAGGTCGAGCGCCCGGTGAAGGCGGAGCCCGGATCCCCAGCGCCCGATTTCGCGCAGGTCGAGGCGCTGTTCCATGCGGCGCTGGAACAGCCGCCGGAGCGGCGTGCCGAGTTCCTCGCCGCGGCCGCGCCGGACCGGCGTCTGCGCCGCGAGGTCGAGGAGCTGCTGGCCGCGGATCCGGGGGCCGAGGCGCCCTGCCCGGCCCTGCCCGCCGCGGCGCTGGAGGCGCTGCTGGGCGCGGCCCCGGCGGACGCGGGCGGGGAGCTGCCGCGCCGCCTGGGCCCCTACCGCTTGCTGCGGCTGGTCGGACAGGGCGGCATGGGCGTGGTCTTCGAGGCCGAGCGCGCGGACGGGGCCTACGCGGGCCGCGTGGCGATCAAGATGCTGCGGCCGGGGCCGGCCACGGCGGGGCTCGAGCGCCGCTTCCTGGCCGAACGGCGCACGCTGGCGCGGCTCGAACACCCGGGCATCGCGCGCCTGGTCGATGCGGGAGCGGATGACTCGGGGGCGCCCTGGCTGGCGCTCGAATTCGTGGCCGGGGAGAGCATCGAGCGCTGGTCGGACGCGCGGCGCCTGTCGCTGCGGGCGCGGCTCGAGCTGTTCGCCGAGGTGGCCGCGGCGGTGGCCCATGCCCACGAGCAGTTGGTCGTGCACCGCGACCTCAAGCCCGCCAACATCCTGGTGGACGGCAGCGGCCGGGTGCGCTTGCTCGACTTCGGGATCGCCAAGGTGCTCGACGCGGAGGCCGAGGAGCTCGCCCTGACGCGCACCGGCGAGCGCGCCATGACGCCCGCCTACGCCAGCCCGGAGCAGCTCGCGGGGCTCGATGTGGGGCCGCGTTCGGACGTCTACAGCCTGGGCCTGGTGCTGTTCGAGCTGCTCTGCGGCCGCCGTCCTTACCGCGGCGACACCCACAGCCTGCTGGGGCTTTCGCGCGCGCTCGAGGCCGAGGGCCTCGATTCGCCGGCGCGGGCGCTCGTCCGGGAGCAGCCGGGGCAAGCGAGCGCTGCCGAGCTCGCCGCGCGGCGCGGCCTGAGCGTCAAGGCCCTCTCGCGGGCCCTCTCCGGCGACCTGGCCCGGATCTGCGCGCTGGCCCTGCACCGCGATCCGGCGCGGCGCTACGCCAACGCCGGCGAGCTGTGCGCCGATCTGCGCCGCTTCCTGGCCGGGGAGCCGGTGCGCGCCACGCCCGACTCGCTGGCCTATCGGGCCCGGCGCTGGGCCCAGCGCCGGCGCGGCGAGGCGCTGCTGCTGGCGCTGTTGCTGGCCCTGGCCCTGGGCTCGGGCGCGGAGTTCGTGCGCCAGGGATTGGCCTCCAGGCGCCAGCTGCGCGAGATCCAGCAGCTCGGGGATGCCGAGGAGCTGGCCCAGCTCGAGCGCGAAGCGGCCCGGCTGTGGCCGGCGACCCCCGAGCGCTTGCCCGAGCTGGACGCCTGGATCGCGCGCGCGGAAGCGCTGCTGGCGCGGCGCCCCGCGCACCTCGACAGCCAGCGCGCCCTGGCCGCCTCGACCGGGGGCGAGGCGCGCGTGCAGCGCTTCGCCGATTGGCGCGGAGCGCGCCTCGCCGAGCTGCTGGCGGGCCTCGACCGCCTGGCCTCGGAGGATCCGCATGCGGGCGGGCTCGGGGACCTGCGCCAGCGGCGCGAGCGCGCCGCCAGCCTGGCCTGGCGTTCGCTCGAGGAGCCCGCGGAGGCCTGGCGCGCGGCGGCCGAGCGGCTGGCCGCCGACGGGCGCTTCGCGGGCTTTGCGCTCAGGCCCCAGCTCGGGCTCGTTCCCCTGGGCCGGGATCCAGACGCCGGCCTGGAGGCCTTCCTGGTGCTCGACACGGGGGCGCCGCCGCCGCGCCTGCCCGACGGGCGCTTCGCGCCCCAGGGGGAGACCGGCCTGGTGCTGCTGCTCATCCCGGGCGGCCGGGCCCTGACCGGCGCCCAGTCCAGCGACCCGGGGCGGGCGCGCTTCGACCCCCAGGCGGAACTGGACGAGGCGCCGCTGCACGCAACGCAGCTGGAGCCCTTCCTGCTCTCCAAGTACGAGCTGACCCAGGGCCAGTGGGAGCGCTGGACGGGCGAAAACCCCAGCGAACGGCGCAGCGGTCCGAACTTTCCCGTGGACCGGGTCCACTGGCTGCGGGCGCGCGAAATCCTGGCGCGCCATGGGCTCGAACTGCCCAGCGAGGTGCAGTGGGAGTACGCGGCCCGCGCCGGCAGCGACGCCATCTTTCTGCGCGGGGATGGGCCCGCCGACCTGGCCGGGCAGGCCAACCTGGCCGACGCCTTCGCACGGGACAACGGCGGCTCGCCGGGCTGGACGATCAGCGCCGAGGTCAGCGACGGATTCACCCTGCACGCCCCGGTGGGCAGCTTCGCTCCCAACGCCTTCGGGCTGTGCGACATGCTGGGCAACCTGTGGGAGTGGGTCGATGACCGCTACCTGCCCTACGACCGCCCCGCCCGCGACGGCGACGGCCGGCGCGAGCCCAGCGACCCCGCCTCGAGCCCGGAGGAGACCGGGATCGTGGCCCGCGGCGGCAGCTACATGAACGCCGCGCCGCTGCTGCGCGTCTCCGAGCGCTACCGCACCAGCCCCACCAACGAAAGCCGCTCCACCGGCATCCGCCCGGCGCGCAGGTGGGTGCCCTAGCGCGGGGCCTGGGGGCTGCCCGGCGCGGGCGCCGGGGCCGGCATCAGGCGCTCGATCCACTTGCCGACCAGGTCGGCCTCCACGTGCACGGGGTCCCCGGGGCGCTTCGAGGACAGGTTGGTCTGCTCCCAGGTGACCGGGATGACCGCCACGCTGAAACGGCCGCCCCGGGGCCGGACCACGGTCAGGCTGATGCCGTCGAGGGTCACGCTGCCCTTGTCGATCAGGTAGCGCTCCAGGCCCGCGGGCAGCTCGAATTCGAAGTCCCAGCCCCGCTGGCGGTCCCCGCGCACCCCCAGGACCCGGCCGACCCCGTCCACGTGGCCGCTGACCAGGTGCCCCCCCAGGCGGTCCCCGAGCTGCATGGCGCGCTCCAGGTTGACGCGGGCGCCGGAGGCAAGCTGGCCAAAGGCGGTGCGGGCCAGGGTTTCCGCGGACAGCTCGAAGCACAGGTCCGGGTCGGACGAGCGCTCCGGGGGGGGCTGGAAGCCGGCCACCGTCAGGCAGCAGCCGGAGACGGAGATGCTGTCCCCGTGGCGGGCGGCGAAACCGGGGGGCTGGGGCAGGACCAGCTGGGCGCCGCCCCCGGAGAGGGTCAGGCGCCGCAGGGGCACGCACGCTTCGACCAGGCCGGTGAACATGGGCGGCAGGGTAGCGGCCGGGGGGCCCCCGGGGCAGGGGCGGCTCCCCCCCCCGGGGCGGGCTTGACCCGCACCCCGGCGGCCCCTAACCTGCTTGGCCCTCCGCCTGGCTTCGACCGGCCGTGCAAATCGCCATTTTGACCCTCTTTCCCGAGGCGCTGGAGCCCTACCTGGCCGCCAGCATCCTCGGGATCGCCAGGGCCAAGGGGCGCGCCCGCATCGAGCTGGTCGACTTCCGGGACTTCGCGCGGGACCGCCACCGCACGGTCGACGACCGACCCTTCGGCGGCGGCCCGGGCATGGTGCTCAAACCGGAGCCCATCCTCGACGCCGTCGAATGGTGGGAGTCCCGGGCCGGCCCCAGCCGACGGCTGCTGCTGTCCCCCGCGGGTCGGCCCTTCGTGCAGTCCACGGCACGGGAGCTGGCCCGCGAGGACCGGCTGCTGCTGCTCTGCGGCCGCTACGAGGGGGTCGACCAGCGCCTGGTCGACGAACTCGGCTTCCTTGAAATCTCGATCGGCGACTATGTCCTGGCGGGCGGCGAGCTGCCCGCCCTGGTGGTCGCCGAGGCAGTGGTTCGCTTGCTGCCGGGCGTGCTCGGCCACGAACGCTCCGCCCTGGAGGAATCCTTCGGGGAGGACGGCCGCATCGACACCCCCCACTTCACCCGCCCGCGCACCTGGCGCGGCCGCAGCGTGCCCTCCGAACTGCTGAGCGGAGACCACGCGGCGATCGCACGCTGGCGCTCCAGGGAGATGGACCGCCGCACGGCCGAACGCCAGCGCCTGCTCGGCCAACCCAGCGGGCCCCCGCCCCAGGCCTGAGGAGCCCGGCTCAGGCTGGATTCAGGCCGGAATCCAGGCCGGAATCCGGCCGCCGGCGCCAGGTCCGCCCCCGCCCCGCCCCCGCCCGAGCCCACTGCCCGCAGCCCGACAGCTGCCCCCGCCCGACCAGCGATCCGCTCCCCGACCACCGCCGCAGGCCCTCCGCCCGCGGCGGATCCAACGAGGCTGACCCCTCGCCCCACCCGCCCCTCGGCGCTCCCATGCCCCCGGCCCGCTCTCCGCGGCTCCGGGAGCCTCTGGCCCACGGCCCGCCCCACCGGCGCGCCCCCACCATGAACCTGATCCAGACCCTCAACCAAGAGCTCGGCAAGCCGCACCTGCCCCCGGTGCGCATCGGCGACTCCGTCCAGGTCCACTACCTGATCAAGGAAGGCGACAAGGAGCGCGTGCAGCTCTTCATCGGCACCGTGATCGCCATCCGCGGGCGCGGCGTGGCCAAGAGCATCACCGTGCGCCGCATCGTGCAGGGCGAAGGGGTCGAGCGCACCTTCCCGCTGCACAGCCCGCGGGTCAAGGACGTCACCGTCAGCCGCCGCGGCAACGTGCGCCGCGCCAAGCTCTACTACCTGCGCGACCGCGTCGGCAAGTCGACCCGGGTCACCGAACTCCTGGGCGAGAAGGCCCGCCGCGAGAAGGAACGCGACGCGGAGCAGCGCGCCGCCATGGGCGAAGGCGAGCCGGAAGCCGGCGACAGCCAAGCCTGATCCGGGGCGCCCCGGACCGCTTCCCAGCTCCCTCCTCCGCCCCCGGCCAGCGTCCGGGGGCGCTGGCTTGAAAGCGGCCGCGGCCCCGCGGCCGCGGCCCCGGCCGATCGCCGCGCTCGCCGACCTGCGAGCCCCCCTCCCGCGAGCCTGCGCTCGCCCCGCCCGCCCACCGGGCCCAACGCCCCGCCCAGCGCTGCGCGCTGTCCTCCCCATGGTCGACCCCAAGACCCAGCAGACCGACCCGGTCAAGAAGCAGATCACGCTGACCGTCGTGTTGATCGCCATCGCGGCCCTGCTGCTGCTGATCAAGCCCCTGCTGACCTCCAAGCCGCCCTTCCGGCTGGGCCTCGACCTGCAGGGCGGCACGCGCTACGTGTTCCGGCTGTCCCCCGACGAGGACCAGCTCGGGCCCGGGGAAGACGCCGCCAGCGTGGTGCTGGACACGGTCTCGATCATCCGCAGCCGCATCGACCCGGACGGCACGCTCGAGCCGGTGCTGCGCCTCGAGGGCCGCGACCGCATGGTGGTCGAGCTGCCCGGCCTGGACGAACTGGAGGGCAAGCGCGCGGCCTCGACGCTGACCGCCGAGCTTCCCGAGACCGCTGGCCCCGGCGAGCCGATCGCCTTGGCGCCCGGCAAGCAGATGGACTTCCCCGCCGACGGGGGCACGGTGCGCATCGGCGACGAACTCGTTTCCTACAGCGCGTTCACGGGCACCAACCTGGTGATCAAGGAGCGCGGCGCCAAGGGCACGCGCCGCGCGTCCCACGCCAACGGACTGGTGGTCGAGCTGGTCAGCACCAATGCGATCCAGAACCGGATCGAGAACCTGGGCAAGCTCTCGTTCGAAATCGTGCTGGCCGGCGGCGACAGCAGCGAGAGCTTGATGCAGGACCTGGGCACGAGCTTCCAGGCCGAGAAAGCCAAGCTGGACGCCTGGTTCGAACAGAACAAGGGCGCCTCCAACCTGTCCGAGTTCAACGCCCTGACGCCGGAGCAAGGCGGACCCGCGCGGGGCATCCGCTGGGTGCCCGAGCGGCGCTACCGCGACCCGAGCAGCGGCTCGATCCGCGACGAGCGCAACCTGGCCCAGCGCGCCCAGCCGCTGCTCATCCCGAGCCTGCATCCGCGCTACGGCGATCGCGACTGGAACATCACCGGCGCGCGTCTGGCCAGCACCTTCCCGACCAACGACGAATACGGCCGCAACGCGGTGGGCTTCGAAGTCCGCGCCGAGCACGCCCCTGCTTTCCAGGCCTTCACCACCGAGTTCCGCGGCGACCAGATGGCGATCGTCCTCAACGAGGAGATCCAGTCGGCGCCCAACCTCAACGACCCGATCTACGACCGCGGCATCATCACCGGGCAGTTCTCTAGCCGCGAGGTGACCGACCTGGTCAAGGTGCTGCGTGCGGGCTCGCTGCGGCTCAAGCCGGTGCTCGAGTACGAGGAGCGCGTCGGCCCCTCCCTGGGGGGTGAGAACGTCCAGCGCGCCTGGATCAGCGGCCTCATCTCGTTCGTGGCCATCGTGGGCTTCATGCTGGCCTACTACCGGCGCCTGGGGGTGTTTGCCTCGCTCAGCCTGGTGATCAACCTGTTCCTGCTGATGGGCGGGTTGGCGCTGATGGACGCGACGCTGACCCTGCCCGGCATCGCCGGCCTGATCTTGACGATCGGCATGGCCGTCGACGGCAACATCCTGATCTTCGACCGGATCCGCGAGGAGCGCGACGAAGGCCGCAATCTGAAGCAGGCCAGCCGGGCGGGCTTCGAGAAGGCGCTGTCCACCATCGTGGACGCCAACCTGACCACGCTGATCACAGGCCTGATCCTGTTCACGGTCGGCTCCGGCCCGGTCAAGGGCTTCGCCGTGACCCTGTGCATCGGCATCCTGACCTCGATGTTTGCGGCGCTGGTCGTGACCCGCGCCATGGTCGTGCTGAGCCTCGAGCGACGCGCCCAAGAGTTCACCATGGGCCGCTGGATGGTGACCGCGAACTACGACTGGATGAGCAAGCGCAAGCTGGCCTACGCCTTCTCGATCGGCACGATCGCGATCGGCCTGGCGGTGCTGGCCACGGTCCCGCGCAAGACCCTGATGGGCATCGACTTCCTGGGCGGCGCCGACCTGCAGCTGCGCACGGAACAGCCGATCGATACCGCCAGCCTGCGCCAGCGGGTGGCCCAGCTGGAGGGCGACCTGGCCAAGGCCGAGATCAAGCCGATCCTGTCGAGCTCCGCCGGCGATGGCCGCTTCACCGATTTCCGCCTGACCTTCAAGCTCGACGACGCCAACCAGGCCGAGGGCGACGTCGGCGGGGTGTTCAAGGATCAGGTCGGCAAGGAGCTGGCGGACGTGCTCCAGAAGGGGCCGATCGAACTGATCAGCCCAGAGGGCCAGGAGAGCCGGGTGCGGCTCTACTTCGAGCAGGACCACCCGGCGGCGGACGTGCAGGCCCGGCTCGTCGGCGAGGGCTTCGGCGAGGCGCTGGTGACCGCGGATGCCCAGCGCCGCGGGGCCTACGAGGTGACCGGGATCGACACCGGCGACTGGGTTGCGGTCCAGGGCCGGCTGCAGGAGTTGTTCGGCTCCGGTCGCGACACCGCCGGCAAGGCCTACAAGCTGTCGAGTCCGATCCCCAACTCCAGCACCGTCGGCGCCCAGGTGGTCGGCGAGCTGCGCGACAAGGCCATCCTGGCCATGCTGGCCAGCCTGTTCGCCGTGGTGCTGTACATCCGCGCGCGTTTCGCGGAGTACTCCTATGGCTTCGCGGCGGTGGCGGCCCTGGTGCACGACGTGCTCTTCACCCTCGGCGCGATCGGCATCGTCGACAAACTCGGCATCCTCAATATCGAGATCAACCTGCCGATGGTCGCGGCGATGCTGACGATCGTGGGTTACTCGATCAACGACACGATCGTGGTCTTCGACCGGGTGCGCGAGAACCGCGCGCGCTTCGGTCGCCCGCTGACCGAGCTCCTGAACCTCTCGATCAACCAGACCCTGTCGCGCACGATCCTGACCTCGGGCACGACCCTGCTGACGACGTTGATCCTGTTCGTGCTGAACGCCGGCACGGGCAACGCACTGGAAACCTTCTCCTTCGCGATCCTGGTGGGGGTCGGCATCGGCACCTACTCGTCGGTCTACATCGCCAGCCCCATGCTCGAGTGGTTCGAGGCCCTGATCGCCAAGCGCCGGGAGGCTGAAGCCGCACGCGGACGCAGCCTGCCGGCCAAACCGGTGCCGGAAGAAGCCACCCCCTGATCGGAAGCCGAAGCTCGCCATGCGCTACCTGCTGTTCGGCCTGGTGGTCTTTGCCGCCGGTGGCCTGCTCGGGGCGGCGCTGATCCGGCCGGGTCTGCTCGATGTCTGGATCGAGCAGATCGGCCGCGGTTCGGTCCCCCAGGCAGGAGAAGCCGCGGGCCTCGAGGGGCCGGCACCCCTCCCGCCGGGGGAAAGCTGGGGCCGGGTTCTGATCGGCTCGCCGGCCCTGCCGCCCAAGCCGGCGGAGACGGAGAGCGTCCCTGGGACCCTGGAGGCCGTGCTCGAGCAGGGCCTTGGGTACACGGACGAGGGCCTGCCCCTCGAGGACGGGCAGGGGATCGTCGAGGACGCGGCGTCCGCCGGCTCGGCAGCGCTGGATGGGGAGCTGGCCCGGGAGCTGCTCGAGCTCGACCCGGGCGGCAAGCTGCCGGAAATCCACCCGGGTCTGGAGCACCAGCCGGGCTTCAGCGAACACGTGGTCCAGAAGGGCGAGACGCTCTCTTCGATCGCCGGGGCACGCTACGGACGGCGCGAGCGCGCCCTGGTCGAGGCCTTGGCGCGCTTCAATCGGCTGCCCAACGCCAGCAACATCGACGTGGGCCAGCGCCTGAGCCTGCCCCCGCTCGAATTGCTTTTGGGAGAGTAGAGCCCCTACGGCAGAGCGTTCGGGCGCGGGGCCGGCAGCGCATGCTGCCCGGGCGACGTACCGAAGGCTCGGCGGGCTGCCTGGGGCGGCTTCGAGCCGATCGACGCCGGGGCTGTCAGCTTCCCGAGGTAGGACCTGAGTCGGGCCAGCTTTGGTGTCGGCCGCGCGCCAGCCAGCGGTCTTCGAGCGGATCGGAAGGCTGGTAGGGCTCCTGCGCCGGTTCGAGCACCTCGCAGGTGAGCCCGGGATCGGCCTTGCGCAGCAGATTGCCGAGCTCGCGGTCCGGGATGCGCAGTTCAAGAATCGACCCGAGCTCAGCGTCGTGGCGCTCGGAGAGCAGCACGCCGGCGCGCTTGAGGCCGGCCAGGCTGGCCCCGGCGGTGAAGGGCACCACCAGGCGCACGGTCACGCAGCGCCGATCGAGGTGTCGAGCCACGATCGCATCGAGCTCGTCCAGGCCGCGTCCCGTGTGGGCCGAAACCCACACGACGTCGCGTTCAGAGCTGACCACATATTGGGTCAAGGGTGAGCCTTCGGCCATGCGGTCGACCTTGTTCAGCACCAACACCTCCGCGCGCCCGGTGCCCGAATGCTCGGCCAGGACCTTGTCGACCACCGACAGGTGCACCAGCGCATCCGGATGGGAGGCGTCGACGATGTGCAGGAGCAGGTCGACGCTCAAGGCCTCGTCCAGGGTCGCCTGGAAGGAGGCGACCAGGTGGTGCGGCAGGCGCTGCAGGAAGCCCACGGTATCGGAGAGCAGCACGCGCCGGCCGTCCTTGAGCAGCCAACGCCGCGTGCGCGTGTCCAGGGTCGCGAACAGCATGTCTGCGGCAAGCTCGTGGGAACCGGTCAGGCGATTCAGCAGCGTGGACTTGCCGGCGTTCGTGTAGCCGACGAGTCCGACGGTGAACTCCTCGGTCCGCGTCTTGACCTGGCGGCTGCGCTGGGCCTCGATCTCGCGCAGCTCGCGGCGCAGCTCTGCGATACGGTTTTTGATCAGGCGCCGGTCGGTCTCGAGTTGGGTCTCCCCGGGCCCGCGCGTCCCGATCGCCCCCTCGAGGCGCTCGAGGTGCGTCCACATGCGCCGCAAGCGCGGCATCAGGTATTCGGACTGGGCCAGCTCGACCTGCAAGCGCGCCTGCCGCGTCTGGGCCCGGCGCGCGAAGATGTCCATGATCAGCTCGGAGCGGTCGACCACGCGCACCCCCCAGGCTTTTTCGAGGTTGCGGACCTGGGCCGGTGAGAGGTCGTTGTCGACGACCACCAAGTCTGGACGCCAGCGTTCGACCTCCTGGCGGATCTCGGCCACCTTGCCGCGTCCGAGCAAGGTGGCCGGGTCGATCAAGGTTTTGCGCTGGACGATCGGTTCGCCGATCACGTCGCTGCCCGCGGCACGGACCAATCCCGCAGCTTCGCTGAGCGGCCCCTCGGCCTCCTCGACCTGATCCGGCGCCAGCAGTCCGCAGAGCAGCGCGCGCTCGCGCGGGCGCCGGGTGTCTTGGGGCAATCGGCTCACAGGAGCAGTGTAAGGGCGTCTGGAGCTCGCTCCGCAGGGCTCGCCCTCCGAGTCTCCCCCACCGCAGGGGCACCCGCGCGTGGGTCAGCGGGCAGCGGCACCGGGCGGGGCAGGAGCGCCGGGAATCGTGGGCGGGTCAGAGGACGGCGCTCGGCGGCTGGGTGCGCTCGCCGCCGGGCCCCTGGCCAGCGCCCGCCCGTCGGGGAACCGACGCACCCGTGGGGCTCCTTGCAGCCCCCGGGTCCAGGACCTCGCCCGCGGCCCCGGAATTCTGGGCGGATCCGGGCCGGGCCGGATTCGAGCCCAGCCTGCCCCTTGGGCTGCCGCCCAGCTTCGCCGCCGCCGCGCTGCAGAGCTGCGCGAAACTCGAAAAGCGGCGGTCGGCCCCGGCCCGATCGGGTCGGCGCTGGGGCGTCTGGGCCTCTGCGCTCGCCCGGACAGGCAGGCCCAAGGCATGGCACCGGTTCCCCGGGGGCCTCGACTCGGCGACCTTCAACGCGGCGCTCGAGTTCGACGGGATTCGGGGCGCGCCGGAGCGCTGCTGCGCCAGGGCAGCGCAGGCCCCGAAAAACGCGCGCTCCCGGTGGTCGGGCTAGCGCTGCTCGGGCCTGCGGGGCCGGACGTAGGGCAGCCGACGGGAGCGGCTACGCGCAGCTTGGCCCAGGGGCCCAAAGCGATACCGATCACGGGTGGGACCGCAGGGACCAAAGCTGCCGCGGGCTCACGGGGCAGCGCTGTCCCACGATCGATCGGGTGCTCAAAGCCTCACTGCAGACCTCCGCGGCGGCGCCTGGTGCCCGGCCGAACGCGGAGCGCGTTTCGAGTTTCCCGATTCAGCGCCGTGCGGAAAGCGGCTCCCCCACGGCGGGGCGCGTCAGGATCAGGCCGGCGATGCGTCCCTCGCTGAAACGCGGCCGGATCACGCTATGGCTCGCCCGGCTCTCCGTTTGTGGGTGGTCGCTGCGGTGGTGGACCCCACGGCTTTCCTCCCGAGCCAGGGCGCAGGTGATCGCGGTGCGGGCCACGGTCAGCATGTTGAGCAGTTCATGGGTGGCGATGGTCGGCGCCGCCAGGCGTTCCACGGCCCGCGCCCAGAGGTCGACCTTGGCCAAGGCATCCTGCATCGGTTCGCGGCTGCGCACGACTCCCATCTGCCGCCACATGAGCGACTTGAGCGAATAGGTCACGTCATCCAGGTTTACGCGCAGTTCGGTGGGGGCCGCGGCGGCTGGCATCGGGACCTTGAGGATCCCCGCCCGGCGCACCTCGCGCACGGCGGCCGCCGCGGCAGCCCCGCAGCGCTCGCCCAGCACCAACCCCTCCAGCAGGGAGTTGGAGCCCATCCGGTTGGCGCCGTGCAGTCCGGAGCTGGCGCATTCGCCGACAGCCCACAGCCCGGGCACATCGGTGGCGCCGTCGCCATCGGTCTGGACACCACCGACCATGTAGTGCAGTCCCGGGCGGACGGGGATCGGCTGCTTGGCGATGTCGATGCCAAAGAAGCCGCAGGTCCGGCTGATGCTCGGGAACAGCTGATGCGGATCCCCGGGCACGCTGGACAGGTCCAGGTACACGTTGGTGTCCTCGGTCTCGGCCATGCGCTGGGCCACGGCCCGGCTGACCACGTCTCGCGGCGCCAGCTCGGCGTCCGGATGGAAGCGTGGCATGAAGCGCTCGCCGTGCTTGTCGCGCAGGACCCCTCCGTTGCCGCGCACGATCTCGCTGATCAGCACCCGGGCCGCCCCCGCGATGTACAGGCAGGTTGGGTGGAACTGGAAGAACTCGAGGTCCCGCAGGGCTGCCCCAGCACGCAGGGCCAGGGCCACCCCGTCGGCGGTCGCGATCACCGGGTTCGTCGTTTCGCGATACAGCTGCCCGCCGCCGCCCGTGGCCAGGATCACCTGGCTGGCGGTCATGCCAAAGCGTTCGCCGGCGGCGTTGGCGCACAGGGCACCGCACACCCCACCGCGGTCATCGCGCAGCAGGTCGACCACGAACAGGCGCGGGAACGGGGTGATGCGCGCTTCCGCCTCGATGCGCGCCACCAGCGTGCGCTGCAACTCCCGTCCGGTGGCGTCGCCTCCGGCGTGCAGCACCCTGGCATGGCTGTGCCCCCCTTCCCTGGAGAGCGCCAATCGCCCGCCCTTGGCTCGGTCGAAACCTGCCCCCCAGCCCAACAACTGCTCCACCGCCGCGGGACCACCGCGCACGACGCGCTCGACCACGGGGGCTTCGCACAGGCCACACCCCACGGCGAGCGTATCGCGCAGATGGGCCTCGAAGGAGTCCTCCGGGCTGAACACCGCGGCGATGCCGCCCTGGGCGTACAGGGTGTTGGACTCTTCGAGGTCGGCCTTGGCGACCAGGGCGACCTCGGCGCCAGCCGCCGCGGCGGCCAGGGCGGCCGAGGCTCCCGCAACCCCACCCCCGACGACGAGCACGTCGAACCGATAGAGGGCCAGCCGTCGCAGGTCGACGCCGGCGAGCCGGGCGGGAAGATCGATGGGGGATTCTTGCTGGACCAAGGGAGCCTGTGGGCCCTGGGGAACGGGGGCCACAGGTTAATAGGCCCCGGCCCGACGCGGGGCCAGGCCGGAGCATGGTCTGTCTTCGGGCCTCGAGCAGCCCGAGCCAATCACGGCCCGCGCCGCGGATCGTGGGACCCCGCCAGGGTCAGGACCTGGCCAGCTCCCGCTCCCGCGCGAGGGCCCTTGGGCGCGGGCGCGCCGCTCTCTGCCTCGCGCGGAGCCGATCGCGGCCCAGCCCCAGGCGCGGTCGCCCGCGCGGCCTTCGGGTCCCGCCTGCCAACCTGAACCCCGTCGACCGCTGACAGGGTGAGAAAAAACATCGACTCGGGCCGCGCCCGAGCCGCCCTACCAACCCGTCGGATGCCTGTGGGGCGGCATCCGCCGGCCACAGAGGGGGGGATCTTCGCCGCGCGCCGATTTTTTCCCAGCCGCTGGAGGGCGGAGCCCCCCCCAGCCCCTGACCGACCCTGCCCGCATCGTGGGCGCGATGGCTGCCGGCAACCGCTGAGGAACGGCGCACCGCCGAGCCCAGCGGGGCTGCGCTGGCCAACCCCGGGGGGCTGCGGGAGTCCCGATCCCTGGGCCCAGCAGGAGCCGCCCTCCGAGTCGGTGGAGCCTGTGGCAGGCCCGGCAACCGGCGAGCCCCGCCTCCGGCGCAGAAGCGGAGCGCACGTCCAGCTCGGCGCTCGCCGCCGGGCCGGGCGCCAACAGGGTGGCCCCGCCTCCGACGCAGGCGAAGTTCCCAGAGGGTGGTGTGACCCGAAGCAGATGGCCCGGCAACAGGGGAGACCCCCCTCCGGCGCAGAAGCGGAGCGCACGTCCAGCTCGGCGCTCACCGCCTGGCCGGGCGCCAACAGGGTGGCCCCGCCTCCGACGCAGGCGGCGTTTCCAGTGGGTGGTGTGACCCGATGCAGATGGCCCGGCAACAGGGGAGCCCCCCTCCGGCGCAGGCGCGGAGCGCACGTCCAGCTCGGCGCTCGCCGCCGGGCCGGGCGCCAACAGGGTGGCCCCGCCTCCGGCGCAGGAGCGACCGCAGGGGGCCGCCGCCGGCCGTCCCCTGCAGCCTGCCGGCGTGGAGCTTGAGGACCCCGGGCGCCGCTTCGGTGTCCCCTCCCGGAGAAAGCGGGGCCGCAGCGCCATTTGGGTCTTGTTCGGGTCCCCCGGCTTCGTCTACGTTTGGGTTCTGTTCCCCTAACGCGCCCCGAATCCCTGCGCAGCCCCACCCCCGCGCCCTCCACGGGGCCCAGCCCAGCTCAACGCCACCGGCAGCTGCTCCCCGCGCCCCGACGCCGCTCCCCGCAGCCTGCAGAACCATGCCGGTTCGCCGCCCGAGAGCCAGGCTTCCACCTGTCAACCCCTGTCCACCCCGGGCCCCTGTCCACCCCGGGCCACCAAACCACCCCAGCCAACCAGGCCACCCACGGCCCGGGGTCCACCCGGAGCCCCGGACCCACTGGAACCCGTCCGCAAACAGCGCGCCCTGCGCCTCGCCCCCATCGACCCATGACCACCCTGACCCTCGCCTCCGTGCTTGCGAGCGCCCAACGCCGGAAACAAAAACACGGGTACCGGCGCCTGCTCTCGCAGCTTTCCTCGCTCCGCGGTCTTGCAGGCCAGTGCCTCGCCGAATTGCAGCTTGAAGCTGGCTACAGGACCGATACCTCGAGCCAAGACTTGCCTCCGGCGGGCGCGGGGGATGCCTTGGGGTTCAGCACCATCCAAGGCCGAAAGTCCAACCCCGGCGTCGACGGGAATGGGCGCGCTGCCCGGGGGCTGGGCTCCCGCCCCGCCAACTGCACCCACGCCGTTGTCGACGGGCGCAGGCCAGCAGGCTGGACCCAAACCCCAGCTTTGGCCGCGGCAGCCGCGCCCACGCCCGCAAGCTCCCCAATCGGGTCCTCTTCCGCTGCCCGCAACCTCGGACCCGTCTCGACCGGCCCGCTCGCTGGGGCCTGCCGAAACCTGCTCGAGGGGGACGCTCCCCCGAGCCGGACCCAGCGGACCAGCGGCTTGGCCGCTGTGCTCTCCGAAGGGACGACCTTCTTGGCGTTCCTCCTGTTCCTGGGTGGAGCTCTGCTGATTTGAAGCTCCCGCCCCGGGCCCCGACCGGGCTGAAGCTTGGCCGCAGTCCTGGGCCAAACAGACCGGGCCAACCCAGGGACCGCGGTGTCCCGGCATGCAACCCCACCTACGCCCGGAGAGCGCTCCGTGCTCAGGAAACCCCAGGGGACCCGATTGACGCCTGACCGCTTCAAGAACACCCGACTCGGACTGCGCCCAAGCCGCGCTACCAACCCGAGCGGACGCACCGGGCCGCAGAACTCCTCCCAGCAGCCCGCTCCGCGCAGCGCCGATGCGCCCGCTGGCCGACCCGACCGGACCTCACCCGCCCCCAGGCCAATCCCGATTTTCCTATGCAGCAGCCGCCCCTGACCAAGCGCCAGCGCCAGATCTTGGACTACTACCGCCAGTTCACCGCAGAACACGGGCTCAGTCCGACCCTGGAGGAAGTGGCCAAGCACTTTGACCTCAACAAGGTCACGATCTTTGGACACGTGGCCGAGCTGGAGCGCAAGGGGCTGATCCGGCGCTCACAAAAGGGGATCAGCCGAGGCATCCTGCCCGTCGAGATGCCCTCGAAGGAAGAGTCCACGCCGGGTGTTTGGATCCGTGGCCGCATCGCGGCGGGCCGTCCCATCGAAGCCCTGGAGGACCTCGAGCGATTCAACTTGGCCGAGCTGGTGCCACCGGGCAGCGACGTCTATGCGCTGCGCGTGCAAGGAGACTCGATGATCGACGAGGGAATCCACGACGGCGATCTGGTCTTGGTCGAAGCCCGGAACAACCCCCGCCCTAGAGATATCGTCGTGGCGGTGCTCGAGGATGGCGAGGCCACCCTCAAGCGCTACATCCCGCTGGAGAATGGTCGCGTACGCCTCGAGCCCGCCAACGCACGGCTCAAGCCCGTCGAACTGGACTCCGTCGAAGTCCGAGGGATTCTGACCGGTGTGATCCGCCAGGTGCGCAGCTCCTGAGCCCCCCCTGAGCGGCTAGCTCCGAGCCGAGAGAAGGCTGGATCCCATACGGGCGGTGCCGGCCTCGCAATCCCCAGCGCGAATCGAAGCCTCGCGCCCTCGCCGAGGACTGGCCCTCCGCGCACCGTTCCCGCGCACCGTCCCGCGCACCGTTCCCGCGCGCGGTCCGTGCCCGGTCCGTGCACCACCCCCGCCGAGCGTGTTCGTGCACCGTTCTTGTGCACCCCGCTCCCATCACCGGCCGGGCCAGCGTTCCCGCGCCCATTCGGGCGCCCCTTCCGGCGCCCGGTCCGTGCTCGGTCCGTGCACCCCTCCCGCCGAGCCTGTCGGTGCACCACTCTCGTGCACCCCGCTCCCCCAACCCGTCGGGCCACCGTCCCCGTTCGCCGTTCCCGTCCACCGTTCCGGCGCACCGTTCCCGCGTCCCGTTCCCGCGTCCCGTTCCCGCGCCCGGTCCGTGCACCACCCCCGCCGAGCCTGTTAGTGCACCACTCTCGTGCACCCCGCTCCCCCAACCCGTCGGGCCACCGTCCTCGTGCGACGATCCCGTGCGACGATCCCGTGCGACGATCCCGTGCGACGATCCCGT
>ERZ1066117.812-NODE-812-length-19636-cov-11.580818_pt1 | contig 19636 bp, 20 predicted proteins | sample MGYA00382764_ERZ1066117 | MGnify/ENA primary metagenome ERZ1066117 (study PRJEB33369, sample SAMEA5778347) | biofilm metagenome | biome: Industrial cooling water; feature: Water cooling tower basin; material: Biofilm | place: United Arab Emirates | collected...
TATTTACCACCTAATGCGACTTCTGCTTCATATACATTTACAAACAGTTTCTTAACCGTACTCAGCGATTAGAGAAGTATGAGCAGACCCATGCTCTGCGAGAGCAAGGTTATCAGATTAAAGACATTGCGTATCACCTTGGGATTGGGATTCGTACTGTTTATACCTATCTGTCTGCCCCCACCTTTCCAGAGAGACAACCGACAATCCGACAACGTGGAAGTGGGCTGGAGGTTTACAAACCCTACCTCCAACAGCAATGGAGCCTGTGGCACCAGCAAACAAAAGCGCTCTTCCACGAGATCCAACAGCAGGGCTATGAGGGCAGCTATGCAACGGTTGCTCGCTTTACCCAGCAACTGCGTCAACTAGAACCCTTTATGCCGTCCCCTGCCTCCCTCCATAATCTACCAGGGCGAGGCCCCGCCCCGACAAGTCCCAAGGTTCCTCGAAAGCCCTTAAGCGCTCGGTGTGCAGCATGGTTCATCTTACAGCATCCAGAAACCTTGACCTTGGAGGAGAAAGCACTTCTTGAAACGTTAGTGCAGCAGTCTGAGTTAGCGGGAGCCATCACCCTCGCTCAGGGTTTTATTGACTTAGTACGTCAGCGACTGCCCGAGCAACTGGACAATTGGCTAGAACAGGCCAAAGCTAGCGCTATCAAGGTGTTTCAGAGTTTCGCAAAAGGGCTTAAGGAGGACTACGATGCGGTTAAGAACGGCTTGACATTAGATGTCAGTAACGGCCCGGTTGAAGGACAGAACAATCGGCTCAAGATGTTGAAGCGCCAGATGTTTGGTCGAGCCGGATTAGATTTATTAGCGAAACAGTTGATCTTAACCAGTTAGCGGAGCAAGGCACTGCTAAGGCTATTTGGGGGATCACCAAAAGTGGACATGAATCCGAACTTTGTGAAATTTTGCACATTTGCCGAATCCTAAACGGATGGCTGAAATCTGGGGTACTCGATAGTGGTTTTCAAGCAACTGAACGAGAGACACCCCAAGGCGGTGTTGCATCGCCCTTATTGGCGTTGATTGCGCTCCACGGGTTAGAGACTCACATCAGAACGCTTGGAACAAAGCAGCATCCCATTTATGCCGTGTTTTACGCGGATGACTTCGTGGTGCTTGCCAACCGACTAGAGGATATCAACTGGGCAAAAACAGCCGTGGCAAAATGGCTAGAGGGGATTGGGCTACAACTCCATCCGGAGAAAACCAAAATCAGCCATACCTTAGAGGGGAAAGCAGGTTTCGACTTTCTCGGATTTACGGTGCGACAATATCCGATGGGCAAATACGCCTCAAAACACGGATTCAAGACCTTGATTAAATCCAGCCAACAGAGCCAACAGCGCCACTTGGCACAATTGAAAAAGATTGTGTTATCGCATAAGGCAGCTACCCAAGCAGGACTCATTGTGCATCTTAATCCTGTGATTACAGGATGGTGCCAATACTATGCAACGGTAGTCAGCAAAGCCATCTTTGCTTCTATGTCTTACCACCTGTTTGGACAACTGTTGCGTTGGGCAAAACACAGACATCCCAGACACGGTACTTATCAAATTGTGCCGCGCTACTGGTAGGTGAACCAGGGTGACGGATGGCTATTTCAAACCAACGATGGACTAAAACTCTATCGTCACAATGACACGCCTATTCGTCGTCATATTAAGGTTCAAGCTAATCGCTCTCCCTATGATGGCGACTGGTTTTACTGGGGCACGAGGCTCAGGTCTTATCCTCAGCTATCACCGCTCAATGCAACCCTGCTCAAGCGGCAGCAGGGAAGATGTACTCACTGTGGACTTAACTTCTGCTCAGAGGATCTCATTGAGGTGCATCATCAAGATGAAGACCACAGCAACCAAAGCCTAAAGAATCTGACACTGCTGCACCGTCACTGCCACGACCAGGTACACACAGCAGCGACAACACCTAAAACTGGTATTCCTGACAACGAACCAAGTTGGAGAGGAGCCGGATGCACGGAAACGAGCAAGTCCGGTTCTGAAGCCAAGCAGGTGGGGTGACCTGCCTGCTTAGGTTAAGCCTCTCAGACTGCTTGCACAAAAATCCAAACACTCTCGTGGTGAGTTATTTTAACTGGATTTGGCAGCATAGCCGATTCAAAACCACTGCTGCACAGCGAGCAGGACTAACAACACGATCGTGGAATTGGTACGACATCGCTACTTATCCCACATTAATTTGACGCACTACCATTAGGTTCAACCTTTACAATCAGTCTACCGTTAGGAGCGTTTATTTCTATTTTGTTTGTTGTTCTACTGATTGTTTTACCTTACGGTATTCGTCACTATAACTGGTTTAAATTGAGAGATATTATTCGTGTGGAATAGATCTAGCAGCAAGCTGCAAATGGGTTGGGTACAGCTCAAATAACGGATTTACCATAAATGGTAGTGCCTTTATGTAAAGGACAGAGAAAAATACCTCAAACCTGACAAAGTTTGGTTGCAAGGCTTCCGTTAGCGCACGATTATTCTCCATCCTTTAAGGAATAGGACTACCACCATAAATTTCTAGATATAAACTCTTCTAAATAGAACAAAATTCTTGTAATGCAGACATTTGCTCTTGTAAGCGAGTGACTTCTCGATTCAGTAGTTCAGGTAACTGGTCTAGATCTCGAATTTGCTCAAACCAAGTCTTTAGTTCGGGACGGAGTGCTTTGTAAAGTGGTGGAGGACAGGACAGTAACAGTAGGGTTAGCCACTCTGTAAAATCGATGCTTTGAAGCGTAAGCTCTCTTTCATTGAGTTGGTTCCACTGGTGGGCGATCGCCGCTTCACCGTTCTGGTTCAATAGAACTTGTTGGGCAATTTCAAATAATGGATTTGCTTGAATTGCTTGCCGTAAAACAGAGAGTGCATCTAGTGAATGGATCGAGATGTGTAACAGCGATGCAAAATCAGATGGAAAGCGGTTTAGAAGTATTGAAACTATTTCATATGGAGATTCAGAGTGTTTTAGTAAATGAGGTAATTTGTCTTCAAACTGAGAGGCTGCAATCGCACACCACTGTTGGGGATTGAGAGCGACGTGAAAGAAGGTTTCATATATCTCCTCTGTTTTTTGGAGAAGAACATAACCTCGACTCCGATTTGTTGCTGGATCGGGCGGCTCAAATGCCTGCCACAAAAGGGGTAATGGCACCCAATGAGGCGGATACTTGAATCGAGCGACATCCAGTAGAAGGACGAGATCTCGCCGGGGATGATAGCCGCCAATGGGCGAAAAATGCCCGTCTCCAGTTTGTCCCAAAACTTTGCGACTGTAGGCAGCAACCATGTGAATTCCATGTGCTGTGGAAGTAATGCATTTTACATCCTGCCGAAACTCGTCTAAGCTCCTCTCCATGTAACGGTAGGCAGTCACCTTTGCCCCATTACAACGGGAAATGCAGACGAATTCCTCTAGAGTGATACCTGTTTCTTGAATGGTTGAAAGAGATTGGCAGCAATCCAGCATTTCTTCTCCATACCAGCGCCAAACTCCTCGCCAAATCCGTCCAGGATCGATCGCCAGTGCATTCAGCACAACCACCATTGTTCCCAAACCACAAAACGCTGGCTCAGCCTGGGTATGAAATTGTTCAGCAAGGGCAAAATATCCTTCCATTCCTCCCAGTTCTAGCGCCTCACGAAAAAGTTGCCTCCCCTCCGCTGAAGAGAAGGCAATGCAGGATGTTGGTAATGGACGACGGTAAAAGCCCTCAGTCTGGTCAGCCATAGTCTCCATCGTTAATCCAGAAATGGAGATATGCTACTACGGAACCACCTCTACCCAAAAATCAGCCGTAATGATTTCACCATTGCGGTTAAACTGTCCCCACAGTTTGTATCTTCCGGGCTGAGGAAAACGGGTTGCGAAGTGGACTTGATTGCCAGGTGTATCATGCACCGCGTGGGCATGAATGTAATTGTCTCTGGTTAACGAAGGGGACTGGCGCACAATAACCAGATGTCCCTTTTCACCCAGATAGGGTTTTAAATCAGTGATGGGTTGATTACTCGTTGCTTCCTGCAAGTCGAATTGTAGAATGACCTCTTCACCTGCTTTGATGGTCGCTACGGTAGGAGCAAAACTGACGGTTGTTTGAGCAAAGGTTTTGGTGTAACTCCACTCGATCTCAGCAGCAGCAGCAGGATTATCTCCCTCTATTTGAGTTTTTAAAACGGAGGCTTGTTCTGCTTGTCCGGTTGGTTGATAGTCACTGAAGAGTGTGTAATTGCCAGATTGGGGGAACTGGGTTTCAACCTCGAATTTTCCATTGCCTTTATAAATGGGATGGAGATGTTGAAAGACTTGCAAATCATCGCTAACGGCAATCAGGTGCATGATCTGTTCCTGGAATTGGTCGAACTGAGCGATCGCATTCCCATCTTTACCCTGCACCTCGATCTGAAGTGTAGTCGGAGTATTTGGGCGAATTACACCAGTGGTTGTAAGTTTGGCTTGAGTTGATGTAGATGTGTTTGCGTGGTTATCTCCATGTTCACCATGACTGTTTGTATTTGTTGCAGCATGGCTATGACTTGTTTCTTCTGTATGAGCCGTACTGGAATGTGTTGTTGTCATTGTAGATTTCTCCTTTACTTGAGCAAGTTGTGTGCAGCCTTGAATAATGGATAATGTGGTAACGATGGCGATCGCAGTGATAAACTGGTTCATGGTTGACCTCTAACGGTAAGTTCAGCGAAAACAATTATTGAGAAGCTATGCAGAGTAAAGGTTGTTTTCTAGCCAAATCCGGGCTTCTTCCTTTGAGGAAAACTGAGCAGTTTGACCTGTTCTAGGAAAATAAACATTCCACCAGATATGACCAAACCAATCCGTTGAAGACCAAACCTGTGGTTCATTTGAGGCAGTCAGGGCATTAACCAAGAAGTTCCAAATACTAGCCCACCAACCTTGAGATGAATGATTTTTAGCCTTAGAGGTGGTATCAGGAATCAGTTCTAATTCACAATAAAGTGCTTCCTGTGTTTCGGTTTGCACAGTCATGTCCTCCGTGAGTGATCGTTTGTTGAAAAGCTTTAGAGTTTGTTGGCTTTCTTTGCAGCCAGTGTTTTAACTCTTGTTGTCATCCTAAAGTGTCTAGTTGGCTAGAGAGTCAAGCCCCTAATCGAACGTTTTTTACCTTGCTACACCCATTCATCAATCGGCTGTTTGAGCTTGCGGCGTTTGACTCGCTCTTGAATTTTGCCAATCACAATGTAGAGAACAGGCACAATAAATAGACTCAGAAACGTAGTGACAAATGTGCCCCCAAAGACTGCGGTGCCTAAGGATAGACGGCTGGCGGAACCTGCTCCGTTGGGAAACAGCATCGGATAAGCCCCGAGTAAAGCAGCGATCGCCGTCATTAGAATGGGACGCAGACGATCTTGAGACGCTTCAATAATCGCTTTGGTGAGGGGTAGCCCTTGCGATCGCAACTGGTTGGCAAATTCCACCATGAGGATCGAGTTTTTGCTGGCGAGTCCAACCAGCATCAGTAAACCAACCTGACAGTAAATGTCGTTATACAATCCCCGCATCCATTGCAGCGATAATGCGCCCAATACGGCGGGAGGGACAGACAGCATAATGATCAGCGGATCAACAAAGTTGTTGTATTGAGCTGCGAGAACGAGGAAGACAAAGAACACACCCAAGCCAAAGATGAGGGGGACTTTCCCACCGGATTCCAATTCTTCTAACGAAATCCCAGACCACTCAAATCCCATATTGGCAGGAATGAGCTCACCTGCCAGTTGCTCCATCAGTTTAATCGCTTGCCCAGAACTATAGCCGGGAGCAGCGGACCCATTAATTTCAATGGCACGATGCAGATTGTAGTGGTTGATGATTTGTGGACCTGTTGTTGAAGTAATCGTCACCAGATTGCTGAGGGGAATCATCTCTCCCTGGTGCGATCGCACATACAACCGACCGATATCTTCTGGATTGGAGCGAAACTGCTGATCTGCCTGCACATAAACCCGATAGGTGCGACCAAATGCATTGAAGTCATTGACGTACCGAGAGCCAATGTAGGCTTGCAAGGTACTGTAGATTTCCTCAACAGGCACTTGGAGGGCTTCTGCTTTATTGCGATCTACCTCAATCTTTAACTGTGGGGCATTAGCTGTGTAGGTACTAAAGACTCCCTGTAACCCAGGGGTTTGGTTGGCACGGGTTAGCAGTTCCATTTTGATTTGGTCTAACGTGCTGATGTCGCTATTGCTCCGATCGCCCCGATCCTGCAATTGAAAGACAAATCCTCCAGTGCTGCCCAGGCTGGGAATCGTCGGAGGATTGACCGCCAGGACTGGCGCTTCAGGAATGTCCATCAACGGCCCCTGCACCCGCCCCAAGATCGCCGAAACGGATTGTTCTGGCGCTTGCCGTTCCTTCCAGGGTTTGAGCGGGGCAAACATCAATCCCCGGTTGGGCGTATTGCCGCTAAAGCCAACTCCACCCATGGCGAACGTGCCCTGAATCTCTGGCTGTTGAAGTAAGATTTGTTCCGCATGGGTGACGATCTGCCGTGTGTAGTTGAGGGAGGTTCCATCGGCTGCCTGAATCAGACTGATAAAGTATCCCTGGTCTTCCTGAGGGAGAAACGCTTTGGGGACTCGCAGATAGAGCCCTACCGTCATTACCAGGGAGGCAATAAAGAGTACCATCACCACTTGTTTGAAGTGGGTGATAACCTGGAGCGATCGCTGGTACTTGCGTCGGAGCCAGTTGAGAAATCCATTGATCTGCCTGACCAACCAACCGAGAAACCCCCGGGGTCTTTCCTGTTCCCGTAACAGGAGAGCAGACAGGGCAGGGGTAAGGGTTAAGGCATTGAAGGTGGAGATGGCGATCGAGAAGGTAATGGTCAGGGCAAACTGCTTGTAGAGCTGTCCTGCTGTTCCCGGCAGGAAGCCCACCGGAATGAACACAGCCATCAACACAATTCCACTGGCAATCACCGAGCTAAATAACTCCCGCATCGCTTCTGCGGTGGCTCGTACTGGGCTTAAACTCTTCTCCTGAATTAATCGGGTGACATCTTCTGCAACGACGATCGCATCATCTACCACCATTCCCGTTGCCAGGGTCAAACCAAACAAAGTAAGACTGTTGAGGGAAAAATCAAACAGTTTGATAAAGGTAAAGGTGCCAATCAGTGAGACAGGAATTGTAACCGCTGGAATAACAGTTGTGCGCCAGTCTTGCAGAAATAGAAAGATCACCAGAACAACTAATCCAACGGACTGGAGTAATGTAATAATCACTTCTCGAAAGGATTCTTCCACAAACAAAGAAGAATCATAGGGAATGTCATAGCTCAATCCGGGGGGAAAGTTGCGAGCCAGTTTTTGCATCTCTGCTTTGACAGCTTTCGCAATCTCCAACGCATTACTGCCGGGAACTTGCAGGATCTGATAACCAACGGCAACATGCCCTTTATAGCTGGCGAAGGTACTGTAGTTTTCGGCTCCCAATTCGGCCCGCCCCACATCCTTCAGCTTAATGGTGGTTCCATCTGAATTGGCTTTGAGGATCAGATTATCAAACTCCCGGACTTCCTTCAAACGTCCATCGGTTTGCAGGTCAATCTGATACAGTTGCCCGTTGGGGGCGGGGGGTTGTCCGATGCTACCAATCCCAAGCTGCAAGTTTTGTTGATTCAGGGCATTAATCACATCCTGAGCGGTCAGGTTGCGACTGGTAAGCTGTTGGGGGTCGAGCCAGATTCGCATGGCGTAGCGTCGATCTCCAAAGGCAACCACCTGCCCAACCCCCGGAATGCGCCGCAGGTCATCCAAAATATACAGATCGGCATAGTTGCTGATAAAGGTGTCGTCGTAACGGTCATCCTCACTGTAAAGTGCCATAGCCACGACGATCGCACTGGATTGCTTGGAAACCGTCACCCCCGTTTGTCGTACAACCTCGGGTAACTGGGGTTCCGCTTGCAGCACGCGGTTTTGCACATCCGAGTCTGCGACATTCAGGTCATAGCCCTGCTGAAACGTGATGACAATTCGACTGGTGCCATCGTTGCTGCTGGTGGAACTGATGTAACGCATCCCTTCCACCCCATTAATTTGTCGCTCTAATACCGTGGTCACCGTGTCTTCAACAACTTGGGCACTGGCCCCGACATAGTTGGCAGTCACGACAATCTGAGGTGGGCTAATGTCGGGGTACTGCTCGATCGGTAAAGCGGGAATGCTGATCAGTCCAAAGATGAAAATGACCAGGGCACAGACGATCGCAAAAACGGGCTTCTTGATGAAGAAGTTGGTAAACATAGAAAACCCTCGATTTGCAAAATGAGTGTGGTTGCGATTTACGACTCCGGTTGGATGGCTGCACCATCTCGCAGAACCAGGACTCCGGAGACAATCACCCGTTCCCCCGGCTTCAGGCCACTCAACACCTGGTACTGATTTCCTTCTACCCGGTTCAATTTGACCAATCGCTGTCGCGCCACAAATCCAGATTGGGTCGGCTCTGCCACAAACACAAAAGCTTCTCCCCCTAAGCGCGTCACCGCAGGCGTGGGGACTAACACGCCAGGGCGCTGGTTCCAGGTGACTCTGACCCGGGCAAATTGTTCCGTTCGTCGGTTTCCGTTCCGGTTGTCTAGCCGGGCTTTGACCAGGACTGACTGGGTTGTATTGGCAGTATTGGGTGCAATGAAAGCGATTTTGCTGGTAGTTGTGCGGTTCCCCTGGCGATCCAGAAGCTCGATCACATCCCCCACCTGTAGCTGAGCAGCTTGTTCCGTTGGAACCGAGAAATTAGCTTCTAACTGGTCATTTTCGGAGACAGAGATTAAGGGGGTTGCCGGATCAACAAAGTCACCGATTTTGACTGGAATATCTCCCACCACACCCGCAAACGGAGCTGAAATCTGAAAATATTGCAACTGAACCTGTTGCTGCTGAGTTCGGGCCTGGGCTTCTTGCAAACTCTTCTCTGCCCGGATAACGGCTGCCTGTTGGGCGCGAATTTCCTCGTCGATCGCCCCTAAGGTGGCCTTTGTCACCTCTAGCTTATTGGTGTATTGATCTCGCAATTGGGCTGACACGGCTCCTTCCTGGGCCAGAAAGGCATACCGTTCATAGTCCTGCTGGGCAAACTTGACATCTGCCGCTTTCGATAGGCGAGTCGCCTGTAATGATCGTAAGGTTGCTCGGGCACTCTCTACACTGGCGGCGGCGGAGTCGATCGCCGCATTACCACCGTTTAAGATGGCCAACTGTTCCTGCGGATCAACCTGGAGCAGAACTGTTCCTTGAGCAACCTGCTGTCCCGGTTCAACCCAAATTTGAGTCACCTGCCCCTGAATCCGGGGACGCAGGGTAACAGAACGGCGGGATTTGAGCTGTGCCACATACTCAGATCTTTCGGCAATCGGATGAGAGGTCAGTAAGAGGGTTTTCACAGGCATTGCAGCAGGTTGGGCGATCGCAGGAGCAACCGGATTGGAAACAAACCTACGCCAGATTAAATAGCTTCCACCGCCCAATAACACCATCAGAACTAACGCCCAAACCACTGGTTTGCGAGGAACTGGGTGTTGGGAAGGAACCTCTGGGTGTTCTGCGGAACTAACTGAATGGGGAGATGTCATCACTAAACCTCAGGGGACTACTTCAAGAATCCAGAGCTACAAAAGAGCCATCCAATCAGGATGAAAATTGGATGGCTGCTTTGCCGGTTGGAGCATTACCTAGGGGTTTTCAGCCGGAATGATTTTGATCAAAAACCGTTCCTGAATCAGTCGATCGCGCTCCGATAGCTGAGCTTTCTCTGAGGTTGTTTCACAATCCAGGGTAGATTGCTGTTGAGAGCTATCCAGGGACTGGGGAGAAGATTGTTTGACTGATTGCTGCACTGTAGGCTTGCGAACTTGCTCTAAAGTGCCGGGTTTCGACAACAGCTCCAGCCGTGTTTCTGCACTTGCACTGGGAACACCTTCAACGGACAGCTTCAGGACTGCTAACGCAATAATCAATGTACCTTTCATGGTTTGAACTCTAGATGAATGATGAGTAAACAATTAGTGTAAGATGCAGAGTTTCATTAGAAATTCACTTCTGCATTCAAACTAAAATAACTTTAGAGTCTCTACTCAACTGGAGAGTCAACGGGTAAATGGAATTATTTTAATAATTCCTAGAGTTGCATTTAAATAAAAAAGCACTGCCAAAAGGGGTAGTGCTAAATGATCAGGTATGTGAAGTTGGAAGCCGTCAGGATGAACCTGCTAATCCTGTTGAATGATGGGACAAATGACTATATCTGATTTATCTGCAATGCTTGTCTCAGAGAGTAACCCCTGCAGTTCCAACTTGAGAATTCCTAGCTGGTAGATTTGCTGTTCAATTTCTTGCAGCTTATCTTCTAGCTTCACCCTGATATGGTCACAGGGCAAATCGCCCTGGTCATGGACATGCAAAAACTCCCTAATTTCCAGCAGTGTTAAACCCAGGCTTTGAGCCCGTTTGATGAACCGCAGGCGACTGAACACCTCTGAGTTAAACAGCCGATAATTACTCTCAGTGCGGCCCATAGTTTTTAGCAGGCCTAACTCATCATAGTAGCGAATGGTTTTGATCGGTAACCCACTCTCTTTCGCCACTGAACCAATCCGATGTAACGTCTCCTGAGCTAACATGTCAACCTCACCAATGCGATAGTTTGATCCTAAACCCTCCAGCTAGCTAGAAAGTCAAGTCCTAATTAATGCCAATTTTTTCAAGGATTCTAATGCGGCTGAAAGTCTTGCTGTATCATGAATTTGCGAGACTAACGCGGTGGGACACATACCAAATTTTTTGGAGACTTGCTGAGTGTTGGACGACGCAAAAGTTGGTATTCATTGAAGGACGTTTTTCCATGACCAATAATCTGGACGTTGTGCAGCGTCATCCATTTGGAGCAGCGGATCACGGACAAGGGCCACAGTCAGGGGATACTCAACTTGCTTCTGGTGGCTCCTTGCCCTTTCTGATGGGTGTGACTATTCCAAGCGGACGCGAACTGGTGTTGCTGAGTGGGCATACACCTCCTGTCATCGACCCCACGGCTCCGCCCGATAGCATCCAGGCGTTTGGAGATACTTACAAGCAAACTGTTGGTACTTTGCAGGAATTGCAACGGTCGTTGGCGCGACTTGGACTGACAATGAGCGATCTGGTCAAACTACAGGTGTTTCTAGTTGGCGATCCTGCTCTCAGTGGGCGTATGGACAGCGAAGGATTCTCACGGGCGTATGCTGAATTTTTCGGGACACCAGAGCAACCCCATCTGGTAGCCAGAACCAGAGTGCAGGTCGTGGGTTTGGTCAATCCTGGATGGCTGGTTGAAATTGAGGCGATCGCTGTGTGCTGAATGTAAAGGCAGGATACAAACGTTTGGTAAAGCAGAACAGTAACAGAAAGCTATTCAACTGATTGCCCCGGTTGCTCCAGCAACAAAAACTTTCATCGTGATTACCGTCCTCGTAAACGCCAAATGGTATTGCCCACACCATATTGCACAACCATCAACAGCCCGCCTACCATTGTCAAATTTTTCATAAACATAATCTGCTCAAGTGGGTCAGTAAAATTGCTGTGGAAGATAAATCCTGTAATCAGGGTAAAGAATGCCAGTGCAGCGGCTCCCAAACGTGGATAAATGCCCAGAAGAACAGATAACCCACCAAGTAATTCTAAGGCGGTCGCAGACGGTAAAAAGAACCATGTGAGGGGCATTCCGAATGCTGCCATATAAGCTTGAGTTTCTGCCGGATGGAGGATCTTGTTTACGCCAGACCATAAGAAGATTGCAACCAGCAAAATACGGGCGATTAAAGGCAAAATGTTACGAGTCACATAAAGTCCAGTCGTAGAAGAGCGTTGTTCAGTTTGTGTTTCCAGAGATGATGAGCGAAGAGAATGTTCTTTCATAGCAAAAACTCCAATTAGATAATGTGAACAGCTTTTGAAGTCGGCTTATGCGATCTGGCAGGCTATGAAGCTTGGCAGCAATATGGTTTACCTTACGAACTGAACCAGTTCCTGCTGCTGGCAGTTGTTTTCCTGCGGTATTGCTACCGTTAACACCTGTTGCTGAATGCTGGTAATTCGATCCAGTAAGGTTGTACGGAATTGTTCTAAACTGTCGATCTGCTCTTCTGTTTCCTCCAGTTGAACGAGTAGCATTGCAAGAATTTTGCGATCGCCCTGTAGATGCAAAGCGGATTGCCATTGTTGAGTTTGAGAAATTAAGTTACTCATCGGCTCACTCCTAAAATGGTTTGGACGATTCATTACCAGGTCTGAGCCAACTCCATCAAACGGGTGATCGCAGTCTCGGTTGCTTGTTGCTGCATCTCGCCTCCCATTCCCTGATAGGGAACTTCAACATATTCCACATCCTGAATGCCCAGGAAATTCAAAATGAACTGGAGGTAGGGCACACAGAAATCCATTGCGCTTGCGGGTGTTCCAGGCGCATAGCTGCCAGCACGAGAACTGATAATGAGAGCTTTTTTCCCGGTGAGTAAGCCATTAAAGGTTGCAGTATCACGGTTATATTCGACGGTTCGACCCACGCGAATAATATTGTCAAAGTAGGCTTTCAGATGAGCAGGGATGCCGAAGTTATACATGGGAACCCCAAGCACAATGCGATCGGCTGCAAACAGTTCGGCAATCAAGGCATCTGATTGGGCTAACAATGCCTTTGTTTCATCTGTCTGGTTTTCTGAGGGAGTTAAATTAGCAGCAACCCATTCAGAGGTAATCAGGGCAGGTGGTTGTTGTCCTAAATCTCGCAATTGGTGCTGAACTTCAGGATGAAAGGACTGCCACTGGTAAATGAATTTGGAAACAAGAGTACGAGATACCGATCGCTCTTGACGAACACTGGACTGAATTTCTAACAGTTGCATGGCACTTCCCCAATAATGTTGATTAAGTACAAAAATGGTTGTGAATTGGATCTAATTCGAGTGTTGACGATCGAGTTGAGTCACAGCGATCGCCACAATTAACACCGCAATCGCAAAGACCCTAGAGAAATTGAGCGGATGAGTTGGAATACCAAACCAACCGAACTGATCAATGACAAGAGACATGATCATTTGGCTACAGACTACTGCCAAGGTTGCGGTCGTCAAACCTAACTTCGGGACGGTCAATGTACTCAAGCTGACAAACGTAGCACCTAACAATCCCCCTAAAAACGCCCACCAGGGAACGCTAGCGAACTGTTGCAGGTTAGGTGATTTGAACAGTCCCGATGCAATCACGAGCGTTAAGATGCTGAACCCAACCAGGAAATTAATTGCGGCAGCCGCGATTGGAGAGCGTAATGTCTGCTTCAAGCGAGCATTTGCAGCCGATCCGATCGCTAGAAAACTACCCGCTGAACCTGCCCCAACGATTGCTAATAGAATATCCATACTGTTTAAGAGGCGAACTACTGCGCCAGAAAGAAAATCGCGACGACCAATAGCCCAATTGCAATGCGCCGATAACGAGTGAGACGATGTTGAGGCAACCCTAGCCAACCGAAATGATCGGCAATAATACCTGCGATCGCTTGTCCAAAAACAACAAATCCCAGGGTTAGCGTTGCGCCTAACGTCGAGATGAAATAGGCACTGGAGGCAATGTACCAGGCTCCAAACACACCTCCTGTCAAACTCCAATGCGGTGCTTTCGGTAATGCAAACCAATCAGGATGATCGAACCGTTGCGTGAGCAGTAAAGCTACTAAGGCTAGAAAGCCAACCAGATAAGAAACATTTGCTGCCAAAGGAGCAGAAGTCAGTGATCGCGCCAATTGTGCATTCATGCTGGCTTGAATGGGTAACAGAGCGCCACTCAACAACGACAGCAAAAGATAAAGGCAAATTTGACAGCGAAACCAGAGGCTCCGTGATCGAAACAGAGGCAAGAAGCTCATAGCTGAAAGTGTGGGTGAATGAATTGCAGCGAGGTAAATCCTGAAATCTGGAGCGTTAACCAGCGGAATATTCGGAACTCAAAATTATCTTGGCATCAAGATAATTTGCTTAAAGATAAAAGTCAAGAATCTTGGCATCAAGATATAATGCCCCCATGAACCACGATCGCATTGATGAAATTTTGGAACAATGGAAACAAGAGTCGCCGCAATTAGATGTCTCGGCTATTGCAGTGACAGGGCGAGTCCTGCGGATTGCTCGTTTACTGGAAAAGCACCGAGAATCCGTCCTGGCAGAATATGGGTTAAACGTCTGGTCGTTTGATATGTTGGCGACACTGAGAAGGCAGAGAGCGCCTTATCAACTCAAACCGACCGACCTCTATGAACTGCTGATGCTCTCGTCAGGGGCGATGACAAATCGGATCGATCGTCTGGAACAAGATGGGGTTGTCGTTCGCATTCGTGATCCAGAAGATCGGCGCAGTGTCAGTGTACAGCTAACGTCCAAAGGAATTGAACTGATGGATACCGTCATGCTGGTTCTGTTTGAACGAGAAAAACAATTTCTGGAGCAGTTTACGAAGACGGAGACTCAAACGTTGACGAAACTGCTGCGTCAGTTTTTGTTGGTGTTTGACACGAATATCAGGTAACACACACACACCTTAGTCTCTGCCCGTTTGTGTCAGGTTTAAGCGACTGCCTTCTCAGGATGAGCGTGGTGAGGGGCATGAACTTCAATTACCCCGCGATTCATCTTCATGCCACACATAAACTCATATTCGCCCGGTTGCTCTGGTGTAAACTCAACCGTCGTGGTTTCGGGTTCAAGGTTAACGGCGATCGCAAAGTCTGGAATCAGCAACTGGTCGTAGCAGTGGCTTGGATTTTGGCGATCGAACTGCAAGCGAACCGGATGTCCTGCTTCAACGATAACTCTTTTGGGTTGATAACCTTTAGCAACCGTGACCGTTGCTTCTTGAATCCCTGTAGGTGTCATGTTTGCTTCAGTGCTAGTTGCTGGACTGACGGTAGGTTCAGCAGGATGATGGATTGAAGCAACCGAAGGAGTGGTTTCAGGGACAGTGGCAACGGTTGCTGTTCGATCTCCGGCTTGGACTTCGACTACACCTCGGAACATATTCATGCCGCAGGTGAACTCGTACCTTCCAGGTTTGTCCGGTGTGAAGTCGATCGCGGTTACTTGATTGAGTGGTAGATCTTGCGCGATTCGGAAATCAGGAAATCTGATCTCTTCTAAGCAACTGCTGGGATCTTTGCGATCGAAGTTCAACCGTACAGGTTGCCCTGCTTGCACCACAATTTGACTCGGCTCATAGCCACCGTCAACCGTAACCGTAACTTCCTGAATGCCCCCTTGCGTTGAAGCTTTCCGCGATTTTGGCTTGCTTAACAGAAACCACCAAAGCTCTAAGCCAATTAACCCCAACCCTCCAGCCGTTACGGTTCCTTTCAGCCATAGCGGTTGGTCAATTCGTTGAAACTCTCCAGTTTGTTTCGTTTGTTCCATGTGATGTTCGTCGTGGGGTGTTTGAGCGAATGCTCCCCCAGATGTGATTCCTAACAAAATACCGAATGCTGTGAGACTTCCGAGCATTGCAGACTGCTTGAACATTTGAATTTCTCCTATACAACTCCGAAGATAGTTCCTGAAATCACGCCAAGTAAAAATCCAATTCCTGCTAATGTGCTGAAAAATGTGATGTGAGTAAACATGATGATTTCCTGGAATGAGGTGATTTAATGGGCAATAGATCGGACTCTGATTACCAATTACCCATCACCCATTAGCGAACACTGGCAGGCTTAAAGTTGCGTAACCGTAACGCATTCGTCACCACTGAAACCGAACTAAACGCCATTGCTGCACCCGCAATGATTGGACTGAGCAACCAGCCAAAGATGGGATAGAGAATGCCTGCGGCGATCGGGATTCCAGCTACATTGTAAATGAACGCGAAGAACAGGTTTTGCTTGATGTTGCGAATCGTGGCACGACTGAGTTGAATCGCAGTCACAATCCCTTGCAAGTCACCAGAGATGAGTGTGATGTCACTGGCAGCGATCGCCACATCCGTTCCCGTTCCAATCGCAATTCCGACATCCGCTTGAGCTAGCGCAGGGGCATCATTAATGCCATCCCCCACCATTGCCACCACTTTGCTTTCCGACTGGATACGTTCAACGGTTGCTGCTTTTTGATCCGGGCGAACTTCCGCAAAGACTCGTTGGATTCCGACTTCATGGGCGATGACATTGGCAGTTCGTTGATTGTCGCCTGTGAGCATGACGACTTCTAAGCCCATCTTTTGCAGGGTGCGAATGGCATTGACAGAGGAGGGTTTGACCGCATCGGCAATGCCCATAATGCCTTCCACTTTTCCATCCACCGCAATCCAGATGACTGTCTTACCCAGATATTCCAGTTTGTCCCACTGTTGTTGCAATGCACTGGTATCAATACCCAATTCATTCATCCAACGGTGTGTACCGATTTGAATCCAGTGGTCAGAAACATAGCCTTGAACGCCGCTTCCGGCGATCGCTTCAAACTCCTGTACGGTTGCCAACTCAGCACCTTGAGCCTGAGCATATTGCACCACTGCTTCTGCTAAAGGGTGTTCAGAATTGCGTTCAACGGATGCCGCTAGACGCAACAGTTTGAGTTCGTTACTGTTGGCGGTTCCATTCACCGTGACATAATCTGTGACGGTAGGTTTGCCCTGGGTGATTGTGCCTGTTTTATCCAAAACAATCGTTTGCAGTTTATGCGCTAACTCCAGGCTTTCTGCACCTTTGATCAGAATGCCATTCTCCGCCCCTTTTCCAGTGCCGACCATGATGGATGTAGGAGTCGCTAAGCCGAGCGCACAAGGACAGGCAATAATCAGGACACCAACGGTGGTAATTAATGCCATCGTCACATTCCCCATGATGTTAAACCAGAGAATGAACGTGAGAATGGCGATTGCAATCACCGCAGGTACGAACCATCCCGTCACTTGGTCTGCCAAACGTTGAATCGGCGCTTTTGAGCCTTGCGCTTGCTGCACGAGTTTAACGATTTGGGCGAGAAACGTATCTTTCCCAATACGGGTTGCCCGGAATTGAAAGCTTCCTGTTTTGTTGATCGTAGCTCCGATCACTTCATCGCCAGGATGCTTTTTCACAGGTAGGCTTTCACCCGTCACCATTGCTTCATCAATGGTTGAGGAACCTTCCACAATTTTACCGTCCACCGGAATTTTTTCACCAGGGCGAACGAGAATGATATCTCCCAGAACGACTTCAGAGATCGGAACATCCACCTCTCGACCATTGCGAATCACTCGTGCGGTCTTTGCCTGCAATCCCATCAGCTTACGAATCGCTTCTGAGGTTTGTCCTTTTGCCCGGTTTTCCAACAATCGTCCGAGTAAGAGCAATGCAATAATGACTGCCGCCGCCTCAAAGTAAACATCCGGTCGAAGTCCTTGAGCTATGAACCACTGAGGATTTAAGGTGGGGAAGAGGGAGTATAGATAGGCGGTTCCGGTTCCAACGGCGACTAGGGTATCCATCGTGGCAGTGTGACGCTTCAAGGCTTTCCAGGCATTAATAAAGAACCCACTGCCTGCCCAGAATAGAACTGGAGCCGTTAGCACAAGTTGGAACCAGGGATCGTGTAGCCACATGGGAATGAAGGGAATCGGTAAGCCTGTCATGGCAGGCAGCGAACCAATCACCAGAACAGCACTGATCACACCACTAACCCATACGCGGCGGGTTAGCTTTTGGTTTTCTGTTTGGCGTTCTCGCCGTTCGGCATCATCTTCGGGAGCAAGTACATCATCTTGGATAGGCAGAGCTGCATAACCCGCTTCATCCACTGCTTCCTGGATTGCAGCAACATCTGTTTTGCTGGGATCGTAGGAGACCGCCGCTTGTTCCGCCCCAAAATTGACGCTGCACGCTTCAACCCCAGGAACAGAACGAATTGCTTCCTCAATGTTGTTAGCACAGGAGGCGCAACTCATGCCTCTCAGTTTTAAGGTTGTGTTTTCCATTTGAGTCCTCCTATGCAACGGTGTAGCCAGCATCGACAATGGCTTGTTTGATGGCTGTTTCTGCGGCTTGCGTTTCGACGTTGACCTGTTTTGTTTTGGTGTCTGCTTGAACCGTAACAGTAGGGTCGATCGCCTGAATTGCTTTGGTAATCGTGTCGTTGCAAATTGAGCAAGCCATGTTGGGAACTGTGAGTTGAAGAGTCATGATTGAAATCTCTGAATTCGCTATGACTCTATGTTGGAGTGTCTAACCTACTGGAGAGTCAAGGGGAAGTAGAAAAAATAATTGAATCCATTCAACTTATTTAGAAACGAACAAACCCTGGGGTCTATTGCTAGATCAACCAGGGCTAAAATTCTGTCACTTGACCGCTTCTGTCATCTGGCTCAATTGATAATACGTGCTAGTGGTCTGTCAATTTTAATTTGCGGGGTGCAGGGGTGGAACCCCTGCGTGGGGGCACTGCCCCCACACCCCCTCTACTCCTCAGAATTTGCTTGACAAAGCACTAGTGGGTCACTTGGCGTGAGTATCGCCATTCTTAAAAAGATAGATTGCTTTGCCGATAAAGAATTTGGCGATCTGAATCAATGGCCATGTACGAGGCAAACGACCCACTAGGCATTCACAACGAAAATCTGCCTATTTACTGCACTGCTTCTCTAATCTGACGCTCCATATCTGAAGTGATTTCGGTTGAGCGAGCAGGAAGCGCCGCCGTCCCCCGTTCTCCGTTTCGCGCAATATCATTGAGGAGCAACTGCATCTCTGCTATTTCACGAACTTGCGACTCAATGATCTCATCTGCAAGCTCACGAACGCGCGGATCGCTAATGCTTGCCTTTCGTGCATTGTTAATGGCAATTGAGTGGTGAGGTATCATCGACCTCATGAAGTTGACATCTCCAATCAGCGCCTGAGATCTATTCACAGAGAGCAGAATTAATCCGATCGCGGTAGCCAAACCGAGAACGGCGATCTTGGTTCCTACTCCTCGGTACATCGACCACATAAAGGAAAGCATCACAACAGTCATCACGCACCCCATAACCAATGAGGCGACCAGTCGATTTAAGCTAAACAGTGCGTGATTAAATGAGTATATGAGTTGATACATCAAGAAGAACATGATGAACGTTGAGGTCGCGATCATCGCTGCGAATCGGTTCCAACCCATTCCTGCCATCTCTTTCTGTTGATTCATATTACTTCTCCACCATTTCAAATAATGCTTTCGCTCAACTACTCTCGTCACTTCTATAGCTGACTTAACATAAGCGCAGAAATTTTAGAGGGAATTGGCAAGCTTGTCGAGCAGGCTTGCCAACTTTCTGATACTTAAACTGTAAATTCGATCGAATTAACGCGATGTGGCAACACTAACTACCTTACGGTACTCCTCAACAGCAGATCGGCAAGCCTTGGCACAGCTTTGGCAGTGTTCGTTATCGTGTTTTTCACATTCACTGGCGCAGGCTTCGCAGATGTCGATGCAAGCTCGCACAACCTGAGGGATGAATCGAGAACCCTGCTTGACTGACAAAACAAGTGGAGGCTGGAAGGAAAGCTAGGAGGGAAGCAGA
>ERZ1066117.818-NODE-818-length-19570-cov-6.128773_pt1 | contig 19570 bp, 20 predicted proteins | sample MGYA00382764_ERZ1066117 | MGnify/ENA primary metagenome ERZ1066117 (study PRJEB33369, sample SAMEA5778347) | biofilm metagenome | biome: Industrial cooling water; feature: Water cooling tower basin; material: Biofilm | place: United Arab Emirates | collected...
CAGATAGCGAGAAGATACGTAACCCCGCATCGGAGCGGAAATCGGCACCCAGCCATTTGCACCGCGATTTACAATCGTAACGCGGGTTCCGTTGCGTAATTTGCCGATAATTCGACCGCCTGGGGTTGAACGCACATTCAGCGGCGTACCTTTAGTTACAACTCGGCGACACATGGAATTGTTTCTGACTGTAACCAGTTCCTCTTCAGCGGCATTTTGGTCAAATGAACGCGCCGTTGTAGTAGCATTGGCAGAAGAAATCAAAGCTAAACTAGGAACGGAGAGGGATAAAAATGCGATCGCTGCTAAAAAGTTTGTGCGGTAATTGATAGTTTTCATAAGGTTAAATCCTTAGTTTGTTTACTCTTTCATTCTCAGCAAGCTAACTAGAGTTTGGCAGTACCATTAGCGGGTACTTTTAATAGACTCAGATCTGGCACCATTCTCAACAATCCTTCAAAAGCCGGGTTTATTGACGAAAAATCTAGGCTTTCAAGCTGAGCTATTTGCAAGAAACTAAGGTGCTAGCCGCGGTGCAAGATCTGAGTAGAGATAGGTAACAAGGAGAGAAAAGCGGGATGGGTAACGCTGGATATGGAGCGAATTCAAGGGAAAATAGTACTATAACTGTTCGCCTGCTCAAACCATGAACAATTCATCGATTAAACAGTTACTCGAAGATCTGAAAAACCCCGATGACACGGTGCGCCAGGAGGCATCATCGGAATTGTGGCATCTCTGGTTTCGCCAAAAGGGTTTGCTGGGATTAGAACTACTACAGCAATCTCAAGCTTTTCTGGAGGCGGGAGAGTTGAAGAAGGCGGAAACCGTCCTGAATCAAGTTATTGCAGATATGCCAGACTTTGCGGAAGCTTGGAATCGCCGCGCGATCCTCTACTATATTCTCAGCCAGTATCGGAAAGCGATCGCAGACTGCCAAAGAACTCTGCAAATCGTCCCCTATCACTTCGGCGCACTCCACGGGATGGGGTTGTGTCACGTCGCACTGGGTGAGTATCGTCAAGCTATTCAAGCTTTCCACAAAGCGCTGCAAGTTCAACCTTATGCAATCGAAAATCAGCGGTGGATTTTAGAATGTACTGCTAAGTTAAGTTAGGTAATGGGTAATAGGTAATCGGTAATGGGTAATGGGAAAAATGACCAATTACCAATTACCAATTACCAATCACCAATTACCAATTACGCAACTGCAACAGGTTCCTGCACTTGTTCCTGTTTTGCTCGCTTGATGTTTTCTAGTTGTTGCAGCAGTTGCGCTCTCACTTCATAGCGATAATTAAAGAAGTGTTCCCCGACGCCTAAATCGGTCATGTAGTCATAAAATAGACGCGGTTTGATTAATGCGATCGCAATCATTTGCCACCAGAAACGCCACCGGGTTGAACGCACCACTCCCTGACGCCAACAAACTGACAAAAATAACCGCAATTCCTTCCTTGTAATTTTGGGCATCCACCGACCCCGCCAACCATTCATCATCATAAAATGACGGAAAGTCCGCTTCAAATATGGCATCGGTTCGTAAATGTTCCAGAAGGCGTCGATGTATTCTGCCACGATTTCTTCCACCGGGCGCGTCGGGGTAAAATTCATAATTGCACCTTGATGGAAAGTTCCCAAACCATCCACCAAACGCCCTTCCTGTTTCAATCGCGTCCACATTTGCGTATTCTGCAATGCCTGAAGCAAGCTAAATTGACCTTGGGGAATTCCCGTCGCTTCAATAAATTCTTGAATCCGCTTACCCGCACCCGGACGTTCGCCATCGAAGCCGATGATAAATCCAGACATAATTTGCAGTCCGGCTTTGGTAATTTTCTGGCAAGATTCAACCAAAGGATGGCGGGTATTTTGATTTTTATGGATACCCAACAGACTGGTTGTATCTGGCGTTTCAATGCCCATAAATACGATATTCATGCCCGCTTTTACCATTAGCTCGATCATTTCGTCATCTTCGGCTAAATTCAGCGATGCTTCTGTCAGCAAGATAAACGGATAATTCCGTTCCTGCATCCAAGGAATTAAGGCTTGTAAAAATATCTTGGCGTTGCGTTTATTGCCGATAAAATTATCATCCACAACAAACACGTATCTATGCCAACCCATCTTGTAAAGAACTTCTAATTCCCCTAACATCTGTTCCGGCGTCTTCGTGCGCGGTTTGCGTCCGTATAAGTTAATAATGTCGCAAAATTCGCACTGGAACGGACATCCCCGCGAAAACTGTACCGTAATTGCTAAATAAGCCTCTAAATCGAGTAAATCAAACCGGGGAATCGGCGTTTGAGTCACATCGGGTTTTTCCGGCGAACGGAAAATCCCGCGTTCGTCTCCGCGTTCCAATGCTTCCAGGAACATGGGGATTGTGCATTCACCTTCATCGAGGATCAAATAATGTGCGCCAGATTCCAATGCAAACTCCGGTACGGAAGTCGGAAATGGCCCGCCCACGGCAACTTTTTTACCCAAGGCGACGCCTTTTTGAATTAATGCCCGAAAATCCGCCTTTTGCACAATCATGGCGGAGATGATAACCATGTCGCACCATTCCCAGTCGGCTGCGGTTTCCTGCCGCACATTGCGATCTGCAAACCGGATTTCCCAGTCTTTCGGCAGCATCGCGGCAACGGTAATCAATCCTAACGGCGGATTGGTCGAGCGTAAACCGGCTAAATTCAGCGTTTCTTGATAAGACCAGAAGGAATTGGGAAAATGGGGCCAGATTAGTAAAGCTTTCATCTCAAAAAACCCCGCTAGTTTGGATTTTGACCTTTGGATAAGGGATATTCCCTGCTCATTCGCTCTCAAATCGGGCGGAAAGCGGGGCGGGGATTACCGCTTTTCCAAAAAACCGATTCGGCGAAAACGAAGCCGACAAATCGCGATCGCACCCGTAAAACGATAAAATATAAAGAAATAATTTAGTTCCCCGCTGCCTTGACATATATCATCCAAAAGATAGATTTTTAGGTAAATTTTTGTTAAAAGCAAGAGTAGTGTGGTATAATAGACGCCTTGCCATTGAGAAAACCTGCGGTTGTCGCGCCAAACAATGTCAAACTAGATAGGGAATGGGTAATGGGTAATCGGTAATGGGTAATAGACCTCTGGAAAAAACAAACTCGATCGCAGAAGTCTAATGCGCGCGATCGCACACCCAATTACCAATTACCAATTACCAATTACCAATTACCAATTACCAATTAGCAAAAATGACAAAACAGCGAGTTCTCTCTGGAGTTCAACCAACCGGGAATCTTCATTTGGGAAACTACCTGGGAGCGATTCGCAACTGGGTAGAAGGGCAAAGCCAGTATGATAATTACTTCTGCGTGGTGGATTTGCACGCGATTACCGCACCCCACAACGTGGAAACGCTAGCATCGGATACCTACACGATCGCGGCGCTTTACCTGGCTTGCGGTATCGATTTACAATATTCGACGATCTTCGTGCAATCTCACGTCTGCGCCCACAGCGAATTAGCTTGGTTGCTCAATTGCATCACTCCCCTTAACTGGCTGCAAGATATGATTCAGTTCAAGGAAAAAGCAGTCAAGCAAGGGGAAAATGTCAATACCGGCTTGTTGGATTATCCCGTTTTGATGGCGGCGGATATCTTGCTGTATCAAGCGGATAAAGTCCCCGTGGGTGAAGATCAAAAGCAGCATTTGGAACTTACCCGCGACATAGCCAATCGATTTAACCACCAATTCGGCAAAGGGGAAAAAGTGCTAAAATCCCCAGAGCCGCTAATTCGGGCTGATGGGGCGCGGGTGATGAGTCTGACGGATGGAACGAAAAAAATGTCTAAATCCGATCCTTCCGAGTTGAGTCGGATTAGTCTGCTAGACTCTCCCGATGAGATTACCAAAAAGATCAAGCGCTGTAAAACCGATCCGATTAAAGGTTTAGAGTTTGGCAATTCCGAACGTCCAGAGTGCAACAACTTGCTGACGCTTTATACGATCCTTTCTGGGCAAACCAAGGAAGCCGTCGCCGCTGAATGTGCGGATATGGGTTGGGGTCAGTTTAAGCCACTCTTGACAGAAACGGTAATTTCTGCATTAAAGCCGATTCAAGCCAAATATCGTGCTGTAATGGATGAAAAGGGTTACCTAGAGTCGGTGTTGCGCCAAGGAAGGGAAAAAGCAGAAGCGATCGCTAACGTTACCCTATCCCAAGTAAAAGACGCCCTGGGTTATTCCAAACCCCTGTAACAATTCTCTCCTGCTCTAGTTTCCAGGCTCCTGCCTGGAAACGCCTTTCTGGAGGCTCTGCCTCCAAAATCAGCATTGTTATTGATCGGAGAAAGCCAAGATACTTAGCCCTTGTTTCCCTAGCCCCTAATCCCTAATCCCTAATCCCTAACTATAGAGATTTGAGATGGATATTGGGTATTTTAGATTAGATTGAGAAATCAAGCTTTAAAATTTGCAATTACCGCATTACCTACTACCACAATCGCAATGTTGAGTCACCAATCCCCAAAGCTGTTAAATTCGTTCCGCACTGCCGTCGAGGCAAGAGAATTTTTAGTTACCGCCGAAGTTATGCCGCCCAAGGGAGGTAACCCCGCCCACATGGTAAAAATGGCGCAACTGTTAAAAAATAGAGTTCATGCAGTTAATATTACCGATGGTAGTCGGGCGGTGCTGCGGATGTGTCCGCTGGCGGCATCGATGATTTTATTGCAGCAAGGGATTGAACCAATTTGCCAGATGGCTTGTCGCGATCGCAACCGCATCGGACTGCAAGCCGACTTGATGGGCGCCCATGCTCTCGGTATTCGCAATATTTTAGCCCTCACAGGCGACCCAATCAAAGCAGGCGACCATCCAGATTGTAAAGGCGTTTTCGATTTGGAAGCGGTACGCTTGCTCAAAGTAATCGATAAAATGAATCGCGGTTTGGACTGGAACGATAAACCCCTCACCGATGGCGCAACCGACTTATTTGTCGGTGCTGCTGTCGATCCTCAATGTGCGAGTTGGTCAGGATTGCAGCAACGATTAGAAGCAGGGGCGCAATTTTTCCAAAGTCAGTTGGTTACCGATTTCGACCGACTAGAAAAATTTATGGATCAAATTGCTGCTGGTACTAACAAGCCAATTTTAGTCGGAATTTTTCTGCTTAAATCCGCAAAAAATGCCCAATTTATCAATCGCTGCGTGCCTGGAGTTAACATTCCCCAACATATTATCGACCGATTAGCAGCCGCAAAAGATCCTTTAGAAGAAGGGGTGAAAATTGCTGCCGAACAAGTGCAACAGGCGCGTCAACTTTGTCACGGCGTCCACATGATGGCGGTAAAGCGAGAAGATTTAATTCCCCAAATTTTGGATATGGCGGGAATTGCTCCCTTATCCGCTTCCCATGCAGTGGCAGTAGGAGTGTAATATCATGTCCGTTGAATTGCCCATAAAAAGACGCCCTTGCACGGCAAGATCGACCTCCATTGTTTATCCGATATATCTCTGATGCGTCCCTACGCAACAACAGAGTGAGGTTTTTTGATTATGGGCAATTGGGCGGACATCATATAAGCTGTAGGAAAGATTTTACAATCTGTGGGTACAAATCAAAAATTTTTGACGGGAGTAGGGGCGGGTTTTACCAGCCATTCTGTGAGATCGCCAGATATTTTTTTAAACCCGCCCCAGCTGATGCTAACATCGCATCTTAACGTCGCCATCTGTCAAATTGATCTTCAGAACAGCCGTTAATAAAAGTATTTCTTACCCAACCTCTAAGGGGTCGAACAACTTCCGGGAAAGTTCCAGGACGTGATGTAACTCTTCCAGAGATTTGCACCCAATTACCCGCTCTTCGCACCGCCCTAACACCGTCTCCCCTGTTTAGTGTGGTGACTACTTGAGACTGGGTATTGGGGGTGCTGCGGACGTTAACGTTATTGGCGTTAATAAACGAACAGATGCCATTATTTTGTGCAATAATTTGACGTTGATGCTGTGAATTTAGCGTTCTAGGATTGGCGATCGCATCTGACGCCAGCACCAGACCAGTCATAGAAGCAGATAACAGTGCTAACCCATATAAAAATTTTCTTGAGTTTGGCATATAAAATTAAGAGTAAACAACCACCAATTTTAACTAACTTGCATTCGGTCTAGCGCAATTTGTAACAAACTGCTTTACCAAATTGTACTGGCTCGAAGGCGTCGTCAAGATTAATAGTTGTTTCTCCTCCACCTAGAAATAAGTAACCGTCTGGTTTTAGAACTTGCTTTATCCTCGATAAAATAGCTCGCTTGGTTTCAACTTCAAAATAAATCAGAACGTTACGCAGAAAAATAATATCCATTTGAGTCAGTGGAGGAAAAGTTAAAGTTAAATTAATTTGCCGAAAATCAACCATCTGGCGAATCTCTTCTTTTAGCTGCCACTCATTACCGCAAGGCTGAAAGTATTTGTGCAGAAATGTTTTGGGTAGTTCTCTAATAATTTCATGTTGACCGTAACGTCCAGCGCGAGCTTTTGCGATCGCGAAATAATAAGCCGAGGCGGGTTGATATAATTGATCTGTTAGAGTCAGAAATTGGCAGGTATTACCCGCCCCTACACAATTTGAAAATATACCTGGGAAACGAGGCAGAGCCTCGTTCCTCTAGTTCCCAGGCTCCAGCCTGGGAACGAGATCGGCGAGGCAGAGCCTCGCCAGGAAGCGATATCAAACTGTTGTGGCAGCAGCTTTGTAATTTTTGACTCTGGTGCCATCTGCTACCCCTAAAACCTTTGCTAACCAAGGGGGAGGAGAGGTAGCGATCGCTTTTTGCAATTCGCTCAAAACTTCTCTGGCAGCGCCGCCTTCAGTCACTTTCATCGGATAAAGTCCGCCTTTAATTACTTTAGCAGCGGCAGGCCCTCCAATCGAGACTATATATAGTACGTGGCAATCTCTAATTAAACTGACTCGGAAAGCGTTTTTATCATCTGATAAATCTGCTTCCAGCGCCGATCTAATATCGATCAGGCGCATTTCTGTTGCTGATAGCTGATAAATCAGATATCGCTGACAAGAACCAAAATGCCCATCCAATTGTTCTTTATTATTAGAAGCAACTGCAATCCGAACCGAACCGGGCATATCCCCATCTTGATAAGGTTCTATTGGCGGCAGCGTTTTCTCCACTGCATCGATTTCACCCCATAAGATTCTCACTGCTTCTTTTAATGCTGCTAGGGGCACGGTTGTATCTTCTCCATCCTCTTCGCCGTCGAGATCGTATGTCTGTCCGATCGCGGTTTTCAAGGCGGTGACGGTAATTTTACTCAAGCCTGCTTCATCTATGCGATCGCCCAATTCTGATTTTAAACCTTCTATTACTTCCCCCACCGATATTCCCGGTAATGCCCTAGCAGCTAATGCTATTCTTAAAGCCACTTCATTTGAAATGGGTTGTTGGTGCATGGTTCTCTCTCTACATCATTAACCGATTGGATACTGCGAGTTGCTAATTGCTAATTGCTAATTGCTAATTGGTAATAGCTAATTGCCAGTTTACTAATATAGTATTTTTCCTGACATTAGCCATTAGCCGCAGGTTTTAGATAACTCGCAACTTATGTTAACTAGCAGTATAGGTTTTTTATATTATTAAAAATCAAGGTTGGATTTCCGTATGATTTAATACCAATCTTCTCACCTTAGTTTATTTTTTTTACTCAAGAAATGTTTTGTTTTATTAACAAAAGCAAATTTAAACAACAATTTTAGAGTTATGATTGAAGATTTCAGATTTAAAATAATAATTCCGCCTAAAATCTGCCATCTAAAAATCCTCAATCTGAAATTAGATAAATCTGCAATCTAAAATCTTCAATCTAAAATTACTTCAATCTGCAATCTAAAATCATCAATCTGAAATTAAATTAATTCCAATTACCAACTAAGGTATATGCTGACCAAAAATAGGGATGGGAAAGAATCAAGTTACCTCTAGCGGCAATTTCTGGCGGCAGCGGAATCAGACGACCATCGGATAATTTTAATTGTCCGCCTTCTACCCGCACTTGTTCTTTTAATAATGCTAACTGTGCTTGTTGAAGCGCTTCGGTTTTAATTGGTGCTGTCCGCAATTGCAGATAAAATTCCGCCATCAATGCGAGGGAACCTTCATCAGAAGCATACCAAAGACTTCCAATAGCCGTTTTTACCCCTGCTTGAATTGCTAAACCAGCAAATCCTAATTCTGCATCTTCGCTTCCTAGCGCGGTTCTACAGGCGCTTAAAACTAGCATTTCTACTTTGGGGGGAAGTTCCCACCCTACGTTTTGCGATAAGTTTCTTAATTGATTTAGCCTCAGTTTATCATCCCAAAACTGGATGTAAGATTCGCTGACATCTCCAGGTTTAAATTCCGCGTGGGTGGCGACGTGGATAATTTCAAACCGTTGTTTACGGCTAGTTGATTGGAGGTTGTCTAATGTGGCGGTTTCGTTGAGAAATTCTACCCCTCGCCAAAGCTGATTTGCTAATATTGGGATTTCTACTGCTACTGCTGGTAAAGCAGTTTGATCTTGGGTGCTTTTAGAAATACCCATTGCCAAGATTTGCGAATTGGCGATGGAAACGTAGCGGGTATCGGTGAGGCTAAAACTGGGAATTAAAGCGAGGCTGTATTGTTCGATTAAAAACTGTTGACCATCAAAAAAAGCCCCGATTGGAATTGAACGCAAACCCCTATCCATTGAAAATAATAAGGTATCTATTTTGTTAGCTAAAAGGTCGGCTTTTAAAGGCGTAACAATCCACTGATAAAGTTGTTGCGCTGGAGCTTTGTAATCGTCGGTATTGTTTAAATCTGTTACTCCAATCCGAAATTGTCTGCTAACTTGTTCGACCAGGCTGCGATTGGCTTCGGGAATTAGTTTGCGAATGATAATTTGATTGGTGTTTTGTTTAGATTGTGCAGTATTACAAACTCCATCGTTGGGTAAAATTAGTAACAATTCTAGCCTATCTGCTAGGGAGATTACGTAAATTAGCGCCGCTTTTTTTCCGGTTGTTTCACTCAGTTGGCAAAGCGTATCTGAAATTTGATCGACTGAGACAGTTTTACCAAATAAATCAAAGCCGAAATAGTTAGAAATGTCTACGGCTTGCAGTTCTTCAAAAGCTTGGACTGCCCGGGCGTTTGATGCGCCTCTAAGGAGGTTATCAAAGCGATCGCGGTCAACAGTCCGCTTACTTTGAGATCCAGGCACATCGTTTCTAGGTGGCGGATTAATTTCTATGGGGCTGGGAACTGTGACATCAGATTGAGTCCCCGATTGATTGAATCCAGGGGAGGCTGAAAAGATAATTAGAAGGCAACAAATCAATGAAGCGAGCAAAAAGTTAATCAGTTTCATAAATTGAAATTAAAAAGAAATTAGATAACCAACTCCTAAGATAAATCGACTGCCGTCGCCTGCTTTACCAGTAATATCGGTAACGGCAGGCGTAATAATCAAAGGAATATTCTGGAAAGGGACGACTGATAATCCCACGGTTAAATCTTGACCCGTCCATTCAGCGATCGCACTCACAGGTTCGACTACCCGCACCGCAATGCTACCAAATAGATCGATGGAATTGCGATCGCTTTGAATATCCAATTCTGACCGAAATTGCCCGCTACCAACCCCAACCGAAACATACAGTTGACTAAAAAGATTTTCTGTGCTTTCTTGCAAGCGAAACCGCTTCGTGACTACACCGTAAGGACTCGTACCGCCATCGGTATTGCCCCAAGCGATCGCATTTTGCACCCCGACTGCAATGTTAAAATCCCCTGGCAACTGTCGGTGCAATTTAAAGCTAACCGTGCCATCAGCGCCGGGAGTTTCCCACAAGTCAGTCACGGTGACGCCCACATCTAAACCTACCCATCGTTGTGCATCCCCCAATCCGAACCCAATCCCAAACACACCATCGGCAGAGTTGGTAAAGCGAGTGCGAGTTTGCAAACCCAAACCCACGCTCGCGCTACCCCAAGATTTGCCATAAGCTGAAGGATTAATAATGGTAACGCCGGGATTAGCCCGATATCGAGGTTGCCTCTGATTTCCTAACGGTAGCAAAGGCAAGTTTTGCGGTTGAAAAGGCACTTCTCCAGGTGTAGAAGGTTGAGGCTGCAAACTGGGAGCAACACCAGGTGCATCGGGATTTTGTACAACTTCGGTTGGTAATGGGAAATTGGTAATTGGGAATTGGTAATTGGTAATTGGTAATTCTCCCCTACTCCTCTGCTCCCCTGCTCCCGGAGTCACCTGCTCACCTGCCCAAAATACCCTGTTCTCCTCTTCTTGTGCAAGGCAAGTTGCGGGAGTCGCGACGACTAAAATTTTGATTACAATTAAGGCGACTAAGTTTGATACACTCTTCTTCGTTGCAATCACCACTGATAACCCCCAAAAATTGGCACGCATGTTGCCGCCATCCTAGAATAGTAGAAAAAACCCGATTGAAGAACGATGGTAAACCGTTGGGCTGACAAACAACTGAAAAACTGGGAAGCGGCACTGATTTCCCTGGAAGCAGGTTGGCATCAGTTTAACCAGGCAACCAAAGGACTACCAGACGCTTTGGATGCGGGAATGCCCATTGCATCGATCGAGAAGACTTACGCGCTCAATTGGGATAAAGTATGGGAAGCGATCGCATCTGAGCAAATTCGCGGCCCTCAATCTTTCCAGCTGTGGGAATGGTGGTTTCAAGGACAGACGCTCAAGCATCGCTTGCAGCAACTGCGAATCTTAACCCAAGACTACATTGAAGAAACTCACCACTCAGCCCGCCAAGCAACAGAATTTTGGCTAGGTTTCGACCAAGGTAAAACGGGCTGCCGTACCTCTTATATTGAAAATACCCATAAACCAATAGTCGTCACCCCGCCAACTCCCTATCAGAAGGGCGAAATCTTGGGTTGGCATTATGCAACGGTGAAACAGCAAATTCAAGAACGCCTCGAATGTTGTCGTGTGGATACTTGCCAACTATTTACTTGGGGTTAGGCGCAAAGAAACCGGGTTTCTGTGAAAAATCGTCGATTTGGAACGAGAGATCTGCGAAGAAACCCGGTTTCTGGCCTGATAAAGAGCGATGTTCCGCAAATCCTGAGCATCCCGCTATGATGAACGTAAGCAAACATCCCTGCTCTATGAACTACCAAGATATCATTACGATTGAACCGGGTAAACGCAGTGGCAAGCCTTGTATTCGAGGAATGCGAATTACGGTATACGATATTTTAGAATATCTTGCAGGCGGCATGACTGAAGCAGAGATTCTAGAAGACTTTTCTGAACTCACCTCCCAAGACATCAAAGCCTGTCTTGCTTTTGCCGCCGAGCGCGAGAAAAAGTTATTTGTGGCATCCCTGTGAAACTGCTTTTAGACGAAAATCTTTCTGATCGAATTGTTGCTCAAATCGCGGATCTTTATCCCGATTCATTACATGTTAAAACACTCGGACTCATCCAAAGTGAAGATCTGCTGATTTGGGAATATGCCAAAGCAAATAATTTTACGATTGTTTCCAAAGACTCTGATTTCCATCAACGCAGTCTGCTCTACGGTCATCCTCCCAAATTCATCTACCTCCGCATCGGCAACTGTCCAACTTGGAGAATTGTACAAATATTGCGAGATAATTACGCTACAATCGCTCAGTTTGGTGACGCAGAGCAAGAAAGTATTCTGGTGTTGGCTTAAAAGAGATGCAGCCTAAGTTCATCTTCTTGTGTCAGACGCCCCTACAGCCGATTTCTATCCATTGAGCTATTATCAAGATAAATAGCTGTTGCTATTTGTCGGTCGTCAGGAGGAAAAGAACTATGTCTAAACTACATGCTGTCCGGGTCGCTGTTGCGATCGCTCCACAACGGACACAAGGCACAGAGACGATAGTTCGCTCCTCCATCTTCCAGGAATGAAACTAAAAATTCCTCTGTGCTACTTGTGCAAAACAATTAGCACGCATTGAGGAAATACCAGTGAATTTAGATGATTTAGGCTGGAACAACTTTTTTGCTTCCAGTTTTGCCTCCTATCGTCTGCAAGGATTTACGGTAGGAAGGGTAGCAATTGAACGCCGAAATACTTACGTTCTCTATAGCGAAGTTGGAGAACTAACAGCAGAAATTACCGGCAAAATGCGGCATCGAGCTTCGCAACCTGAAGATTTTCCAGCCGTCGGCGATTGGGTAGTAATTCGCGCTCTCCAGTCAGAAGCACGAGCCACAATTCACGCCATTTTACCCAGAAAGAGCAAGTTTTCCCGCAAAACCATCGGTGCTAAAACCGAAGAGCAAATCGTTGCTGCCAATGTTGATACTGTCTTCTTAGTCTCCGGATTAGATGGCGATTTTAATCTCAGAAGAATAGAACGCTATTTAATTCTGGCTTGGGAAAGCGGTGCAAATCCAGCGATTGTGTTAAACAAAGCAGACTTGTGCAACAACATTGAACAGCGCATCGCGGAAGTTTCTGCTGTGGCGCTGGGCGTGCCAATTATTGTCTTAAGTGCTGCTAACAATCGAGGATTGAACGATCTTAAACCTTACCTTCAATCGGGCAAAACGGTTGCTTTATTGGGTTCTTCTGGGGTTGGCAAGTCTACTATTACCAATCAATTGCTACCAGAAGCAACTCAAACAGTTCAACCCGTGCGCCAAAGCGACGATCGAGGCAAGCATACAACATCCCATCGCGAGTTAATTTTACTGCCCACAGGTGGTTTGATTGTAGATACTCCAGGAATGCGGGAACTGCAAATTTGGGCAGGTGATGAAGGTTTGCAAGAAACCTTTGCAGACATTGAAACTCTAGCCCACCAGTGTCGCTTCCGCAATTGTCAGCACGATAGCCAACCTGGTTGTGCAGTGCAGCAAGCTTTGGCAGGGGGAAAACTCGATTATTCCAGGTTTTTGAGTTACCAAAAACTGCAAAAAGAACTCAACTATCTGGCGCGCAAACAAGATCAACGAGAATATTTAGCGGAGAAAGATCGATGGAAAAAGATTCATAAAGCAATGCGAAATCATCACAAGCGTTGATTAGATATGGGGTAAAAGTCAGATCGTGTCCGGTAGCATCGGTTGTATATATTTTGTAGGGGCGAAGCATTCGGGCGATAACTTCTGTAATTAACGCAAGGTTTTGTATCCGAATGCTTCGCCCTGCGCTTACGCAACCGATAGATGGTGAGGTTATACCAAATCCGCTTTCATCACCCCCTTTATACCAAACGACTAAAGTCGCGGCTACACAAACAAAGCCCGCCTACGCGGGCTGTAAAATAAAGGGGGTAGCTAACCCGGATTTGGTATTAGAGGGAGTGCGATCGCTCTAAACCAACCTGTCAGCGAACAAGACGCGCAGGTGCAAATAGCCCTTTTCTCTTGCTGGAAGAGGGCTGATTTAAGTGAGTTGGCGATGCCCATAGCGGAATGCGCGAATTACTAAAATTAGAAAGCAAATTGGTAAACCCAGAAAGCAAACAGCCGTTTCGCTTGCAAAAAATACCAAAATTAATGCGCGAATTACTGAAATGAGTAAGCGAAAGGGCTTTATGACAAAGTAAATGGCCTTTTTGCTTGCGTAAAATCCTAAAATTAATGCGCGAATTACTGAAATGAGTAAGCGAAAGGGCTTCACGAGAAAGTAAATTGCCTTTTTGCTTGCGGAAAACACCAAAATTAATAAACGAATGACTGATATGAGAAAGCGAACAGGCTTCAGGAGAAAGCAGATGTCAGCGCACAAGAAGCGCACGAACATCATTAACTGACTACCAACGAGTAGAATTAAAACAGCCATTACCCGATTGCAACCTATGCTAAGAACCGTTGAAGGCATTTATCAGAATGGGAAAATTGAGCTAACTGAGCTACCGCAAAACCTCAACTCGCGCGTCCAAGTTCTCGTCACCTTTCTTGAACCGGGAAAGATCGATCCTACCAAACTGCGCCAATTGATTGACCAACTAGAAACCATCGCAGGCATCCAGCAAGGCTTTGAGGAACTAGAGCGCGGCGAAACGCGCCCGATTGGAGATTTTATCCAAGAAATGAAACGGAAAAAATATTAGTTGCGGTGTTATTTGCTCTTGCGATCGCATCAAACCAAATTCAAGGCGGTGGGTGACGACCCAGAATTTCTTCTTCTGCCCGAATTGCTAGCATAATTGCACGATTCATATTGAGGGCATTGATGGTTGCTCGTCCTGTAGCTGTTAATCCAACAATTCGTACATCATCCCATCGGAAGTGTTCTTTCCACGATTGCTGGCGAGGATTAAAGATAGGTACTATTTCACCTGTTTCTGGATCTTCAACCGTTTGTCGAGCTGCCTTACGCAGCGAACATGACACGCAAGCAAGTGCTAAATTATCTACTGTTGTTGGGCCACTTGCTACAACGGGAACAATGTGGTCGATATGAAATGTAGCAGCCTGACCGGCTTGGGACAAACTACAATACTCACAGCGATCGCTCGCTCTTTGAATGACCAATCGACGTAAGGAAGCTGGTATCGTTGACATTTATCGCTGCTTAGTAACGCGCTGCGATCGCAAACGAAGCAAAGATAAAAATTCTGCCAACTCCACAAGTCCTTCTGCCTCCAATCGCTCTGTCTGGGTCAACTCTTTGCCTGCGTCCTGGCGATCTAGCAAAAACTGAAGACGCTCGTGGACAGCTAATGGGAGTTGAAAATAAGTTAACTCAAGGGGTATCTCAACAATCTCAGGCATATTGAGAATCTTTTGGGAAAATAAGTTGAAATTGCTACTCCTGATAAAATCAGTGTAACCTAAAACCGCTTTTGATTGCTCTTAGGCCATTAAAAAATATTCATCAGGTTTTACTTGTAGTATTAATTTTTTGTTTTTGCCATTTTTCTACGCTTTGTTTCACGGCTTCTATTTCTGCAAAATCTACCCGAATCAGAGCGGTTTCAAATTCTACGCCCAAAACTGTGCTGACTTCGAGGATTTCGACAAAGCTGGCACATTGATAATCTGTTTCTTCATATTGCTTAACTCGCTGTTCGTCAATTCCTAGTCTCTGAGCTAGTTCTTGCTGGCTGATTTTTGCTGCTAGGCGAGCTTTAATTAAAGCATCTGGCAATTTATTTAAACTTTCAACTTTAATTTGAATCGGCTGGCTGTTGTCGCAATTAATCAGTCTTTCATATTCAGCAATTTCTTCTTTTAATTCGTCAACTTGACTCGCATATGAGTCTCTATGAAGCTTCCAGCGCTCATATGAGGCTTTCAAACTCTCATTACTATCCAATTCAGCAAGCGATCGCTCAAATCTCCGCAACCAATCCAAGGAGTGCTGATATTGTTGTTCGTTTTTTATCATCATGGCTCCCAACGTTGTAAATCTATTGCAACAATTCCTTTCAGCGTATTTGTCCTTGTATCAAATTGAAAGAAGTCTATGTAGGCTGTACCCGTATCATTAGCTGGGTAATTGGATGGGAATATTTCACCTCTGTACTTGTTTTTTTGCTCGGCGCGTCTCAGCGTAAAATTATATAAAGTAGGAGCAATAGATTTCAGGTGATTTATATCAACTCCATTGTCTTCCCAGCAAACATTGAAATCACCAGGATTTTGTTTGTTAGTAACAAAACTGCCATCTATAAAAATAGTTGGACATCCTGCTGATTTGAGTTGTTCCATTGCCATTTTGAGTCCATCTATCATCCTCAGCCGACGCGGTGTTGTACCAAATCTACCTACAAATTCTTCCCATTCTGCCCAATGAACTCCTGCTGGTAGATTGCCGTTTTCATCGAAGTCTGGAATCACTTCCTCACACCCAATTCACAGATTAATTGTCTGGATCTTGAGCGTATCATATATGTACATATTCAGGGAGAAGGCAGACAGTGTTTCTGCAAGTAAGTAGGTGAGTATAAATAAACTGAACACCGGGCGGGCAGAATGCCCACCCCACAAGAGATCTGAAATTCTTGTGGGGTGGGCATTCTGCCCGCCCCGCGCTTACATAACTATTTTCACTTTATTTATCTGCACCTACTTACTATGGGAACGATGCTTGCAGAGGTAGCAATTCGCACCCCTGCATATCTAAATCTAATTTACTTCAAGTAGGCAATCGTTACACCTGCACCGCCTTCTTTGTCTTCGGCTATGTTGAAACGCTCAACTTGCGGATGCTGTTTTAAGAATTCGTGGACGCCTTCGCGCAATTTTCCCGTACCTTTGCCGTGTACGATCCACAAAACTCCGGCTTCGGTTGCTTGGGCGATCGCTTGCTCAATTTCAGGTTCTGAATCTGCAACTCTTCGCCCTCGAATATCGATGGTATTTCGCGATGTGCGAATCACCGGCGTTGGTTGAGGTGGCGATGTTTCTTTGCTCTTCTTATTAACTGAAGTTTCAGTTGGAGCAGGTTTAGGTTTAACTGGCAAGTCGGGTTTTTGACCATCTAATGATTCGATATCTTCTAATCCAACGGTCATTTTCATCATGCCGAAACGCACGCTTAACTGATTATTTTCATTCGGTTCGCTCAACACTTCGGCAGTTTGTCCGAGGCGGGGAATGCGAATGCGATCGCCCACAAGCGGTTTAAACCCAGCTTTGGGTTTCGGCGGCGGCGGTGTATGTTTTTGAACTATTTGATTGATCTCTTGGGTTGCTGCTTGGGCATCTTGCGCTGTCATCCCACTTTGTTGCAAGCGGCGAATCACCGATCCGATTTCTGCTTTGGCGGCGGCGATCGCTTTTTGCACTTCTTGTTCTTGTTGCAGTCGCAATTGGGTTTCCCTTTCCTTTAATGCGGCTGCTTTTTGCGCTACGTCGCGATGCAGGCGCTCTGCTTCTTTTAATAATTGCGCGGCTTCGTCTGCTTTGCTTTCCTGACGGCGACGTTGCGCTTCTAACCCGGCGATGACTTGGTTGACGTCTTCCGACGCACCACCGACGTAGGTTTGAGCGAGTTCGATCACGTCGGGTTTTAGTCCCAAACGTCGCGCAATCGTGAGAGCATTGGAACGTCCCGGAATTCCCCACAGCAAGCGGTAAGTCGGCGACAGACTCACATCGTCAAATTCTACGGAAGCGTTTTCAAATCGCTCGTCTTCATATTTGAGCGCTTTGAGTTCGCCAAAGTGCGTCGTGGCTATGGTTAGCAAAGCATTGTCGGCTAGGTATTGTAGGAGTGCGATCGCTAACGCACTTCCTTCTGCCGGATCTGTTCCCGCTCCCACTTCATCGAGCAATACCAGGGAATTGGTAATTGGTAATTGGTAATTGGTAATGGGGGAGGTTTCTTCTTCGTTGTTACTAACGGCAGCTTCGCCGGTAATTGCGTTCAAAATCCGACTAATTCGGCGGATGTGACCGGAAAATGTAGAAAGGCTTTGCTCTAACGATTGTTCGTCCCCAATATCTGCCAAAATTTGCTCAAACCACGGCAATTCTACCGGCTCGCGCGCGGCTACGAACAATCCCACCTTTGCCATCAATGCTGCCAAACCGAGGGTTTTCAGGGTAACGGTTTTACCGCCCGTGTTGGGGCCTGTTATAGTTACTACCCGGATATTCGGCTGTATCAGTAAATCTACTGGGATGACTGCATGACCTTGTTCGTGCTGTTGTTGCCAAACTAGGAGGGGATGGCGCAACTGACGCAGCGTGATGGAATTTTGGACGTTGGTATCGCTACCAAAATCGATAAATCTGGGGGGATTGGCGCCTAGCCAGAAACTGTAACGGGCTTTGGCGGTGGCAAGATCTAAAGTTGTAGCGATCGCCAGCAATCTTTCTAAGTCAGATTGAACTGCGGCGACTTGTTCGCTCAAAGCTTGGCGGATCGCTTCTTCTTCGGTTTGCTGTTGCCGCAATAGCTGGCGCATCTGGTTTCCGGAAGCAACGATCGCATTCGGTTCGATGTAAAGCGTCGCGCCGCTGCTGGAGGTATCGTGAACGATGCCGGGAATTGCGTCTTTTTGGGGTGCTTTGACGGGAATTACAAAGCGATCGCCCCTTTGAGTTATCACCTGTTCCTGTATCGCGTTCGATTGGCGCTGCATAATACTTTGCAGGCGCTGATAAATCTGCTCGCGAATCGAGCGGATTTGATTGCGAATTCCGGCGAGTTTAGTACTCGCTCGATCTGAAACTTCGCCTTTATCGTCGATGCAGCGGTGAATTTCTTGTTCTAGTTCTGGATACGTCCGCAATTCTGCCACTAGCGAGTTCAGAACCGGCAAATCTTCCTGAGAGTCGATAACGCGCCGCAATTGCCTGGTTCCGGCTAACGTTGTCGCGATCGCCAACAGTTCGGTACCGGATAATATACCTCCAATTCCTGCCCGCAACAGGGAATCGCCGATATCTTGGATACCTTCAAACGACAACCCGGCGGCGAGGCGACTTTCTAGCAGGTATACTTCTTTAGTTTGATCTAATAGATGTATACTTTCAGACTGAGTAGTGGGGATTTGCAAATTGCGAGATGCGATCGCTCCTAATTTTGTGGCAGCAAAGGTAGCTAGATGCTGACACAGGCGCGACCATTCTAGAAGTTCTAAAGTCTCGGATTGAATCAAAGCTGCTTGTCAGTTGTTAATTGTTAATTTTTAACAGGGGCTAGGGGTTAGGGGTTAGGGGTTAGGGAATACCGATGTTAAGCACAACAGATTAGGGACTATGGGTCTAAGGTGGGATCTATATTTTATCTAAACTCGTCCCCAGGATGCAATATGGTAGAGAGGGATATTATCTAAGTCGAAAGAACTAGGGTTAAAAATCAAAAATTACCTCGATTGAAAGAGACAATCCTATCGGTGACTTTTCTAAACTTAATTTGTTAGGCAAAAGTTTTGATAAAGCTTTGGAGTTACCATGTCTCAAGCTCAAGAAAACGAAATTAGGCAACCCGTTAGCGTAGATCGTCACAGCAAAGAAGAGCCAAACGTTAAAGAAAAGAATTTAACCGCAAATCCAGGCGATAGAATTTCTGACAAAGATCAATCAATTGAAGAAAAAGCTCAGCAAGTCGCTGTTGATAGTCCCGACATTACGGGCGACCATATTACAGTGCCTACCTATTTTGTTGTCAACGAACCCGATGGGGAGCAAAAGGCACTCCACCACGTAAAAGACGCCGAAGAAATCTCCGATGTAATTCGTCAAGCACGAGTTGATGAAAACGGCGAGCGGATTTGGTGGTAATTATTCCGAATTACGAGCGAGCGCAGCATTTGATAATTAATTAACACAAATGCTTCGCTCCTACTTACCAGATAAAATGGGTTGTTAACCTCCCCATTTTAAGGAAACAAGAAAAATTAATTGCTTCGCTCACAATCCCATAAGCTTGATGCCGAAGTAACTATCAACTATCAACTATCAACTATCAACTATCAACTGCTTCGCTCCTATTTCCCAGAAAAAATGGGTTGTTAGCCTCCCCATTTTAAGGAAACCATTTTAAGGAAAAAAAATTAATTGCTTCGCTCACAATCCCATAAGCTTGATGCCGAAGTAACTATCA
>ERZ1066117.822-NODE-822-length-19488-cov-8.595945_pt1 | contig 19488 bp, 17 predicted proteins | sample MGYA00382764_ERZ1066117 | MGnify/ENA primary metagenome ERZ1066117 (study PRJEB33369, sample SAMEA5778347) | biofilm metagenome | biome: Industrial cooling water; feature: Water cooling tower basin; material: Biofilm | place: United Arab Emirates | collected...
CGCAGCGACTACCAGCTCACCGCCGAGCTGCTGAAGACCGGCGTCAGCGGCGACGGCGACGAGCTGCGCGCGCTGCTGCGGCTCGGGCAGGTCACCGAGGCCTCGGTGGACTGGTTCGCGCCGCTGGACCTCGATCGCCGCTTCCACGTCGGGCTCGACACCGGCTACCGCGCCTTCGACGTGCCTTTCGTCGTTGGCCGCCTGCAGTCGGCCGAGTACCGCATCGCCCGCACGACGCTGGGCGTGCGCGTCGGCCTGCAGACCGACCCGCGCTGGGCGCTCGAGGCGACCCTTCGGCGCTCGCGCTTCGAGGGCAGCCAGGAGGTCGGGTCGCTTGCCGTCGACAGCCTCAGCCAGCAGACGACGTCGATCGGCGGCCGCGCGGTGTGGGACACGCTGGACCGGCTGAGTTTCCCGAGCCGCGGCTCGCGCGCCGTGCTGTCGGTCGACCGCTTCGACGACGTGCTGGGCGCGGAGGGCAGCGGCTGGGCGGCGCGGTGGCGCTCCGACACCGTGGTCTCGAAAGGCAAGCACCACCTGCTGCTGGGCACGCGCTGGGCCACCACCCGCGACGCGCCGCCGGAGTTGGCCGCGTTCTCGACGCTGGGCGGTTTCCTCAACCTGTCCGGCACGCTGGAGCGCGGGCTGGTGGGCGAAGAGCTCGGCTACGGGCGCGCCGTGTACTACTACCGGTTCGGCGACGCCAACGCGCTGTTCGCGGTGCCAACCTGGCTCGGCGCGAGCGCGGAGATCGGCCAGGTGGGGGAGCGGGGCCGCGGCCTCGACTGGGGCGAGGCGACGCGCGCCGGCGGCGTGTTCGTCGGCATGAGCAGCCCGTTCGGCCCGATCCTGTTCGGATTCGGCCGCACGAATCGCGGCGACGACACCTGGACCCTGAGCTTCGGCAACCTGATCCGCAATGAAGACTGACGCCTTCGTCGCGCCGATGGCGCGGCACCTGCCGCCGCACTGGCGGACGCGCTACGACGCCAGCTGGCGGCTGATGCGCGCCGACCGGCCGATCGGCTGGCTGCTGCTGCTGTGGCCCACGCTCGTCGCGCTGTGGATCGCCTCCGATGGCGTGCCGTCGCTGCACCTGCTCGCCGTGTTCGTCGGCGGCGTGTGGCTGACCCGCGCCGCCGGCTGCGTCATCAATGACTACGCCGACCGCTGGCTGGATGGCCGCGTCAAGCGCACGAAGTCGCGACCGCTCGTGAGCGGCGAGCTGTCCGGGCGCTTCGCGCTGGGGCTGTTCGCGGCGCTGATGCTCGCGGCGTTCGCGCTGGTGCTGACGACCAACGCGAAGACCGTCGGCCTGAGCGTCGTGGCGGTCGCGCTGGCGGCCGCCTACCCCTACATGAAGCGCCACACCTACCTGCCCCAGGCCTGGCTGGGCCTCGCGTTCTCGTGGGGCATCCCGATGGCCTTCACCGCCGTGGCGGACGCGTGGCCGCCGCCGGAGGCCTGGCTGCTGCTGTGCGCGAACGTGCTGTGGACCACCGCCTACGACACCTGGTACGCGATGGTCGACCGCGAGGACGATCGCCGGGCCGGCGCGAAGTCGACCGCCCTGCTGTTCGGCGACCTCGACGTGCCGGTGATCGCGGCGCTGTTCGCGCTGGCCGGCACGGCGATGGCCCTGCTCGGCCATCGGCTCGGCTTCGGGCTGGTGTACTGGCTGGGCCTCGTGGTGGCGGCCGGCTTCGTCGCCCAACAGTTCGCCCAGGGCCGCTCGCGGCATCCGGAGGACTGCTTTGCCGCGTTCCTCGCCAACAACCGCGTCGGCATGGCGGTGTTCGGCGGGGTGGCGCTGCATTTCTTCATCGCGGCCGGGTGAGCGAACGCCGGACGCAGTAGGATCGCGCCATCCCCAGCGCTGGAGGGTGGCGGTCATGGGTCGTCGGTCTTCGCCGTGCACGGCCGTGCCGGCCGCCCTGCTGGCGGCCCTTTCCGCCGTGGCGGTCGGTGCGCAGCCCGCCGCGGACCCCTGCTCGACCTCGACCTCGAGGCGCTGCTCGACGTTCCGGTGGCGTCCGTCGGCCTGTCGGCCCAGGCCATGCGCGACGTGCCGGCGCTCGCCGACGTGTTGACGGCGCAGCAGCTGCGATCGCACGGCGTGTCGACGCTGGCCGAGGCCGTGGCGCTGCTGCCGGGCGTGCGCCTGCAGCAGCGGCAGACCTTCCTCAACGGCTATGCCGCCGTGTTCGGCGCGGCCGTGAACGACAACGACAACCACCTGCTGCTGCTCGTCGACGGCGTGCCGTGGCGGGTCTCGACGGCCGGCGGCGCGAACCGGCTGCTCTACGACGCCTTTCCGATCGCCCTGGTGGAGCGCATCGAGCTGGTGCGTGGGCAGGCGGCGATCGTGCACGGCAGCAATGCCGTGTCCGGCGTCATCAACATCGTCACCCGCGACCCCGCCGCGGCGGGACGGCACCTCGTCCTCGGCGCGCGCGACGGGGCGGCGCTCGGCCAGGCGCAGGCGACCTGGGGTGGCGGCGATCGCGCCCTCACCGCCTTCCTCGGCCGCGAGTGGGGCTTGCGCGACTGGACGCAGGACCGGCTGGCGATCGGCCTGCGCAACGGCGGCAACCAGCGCGCCAGCGGCGATCTGTCGCAGCGCGGCGACGCGTTTGCGCTGCTCGGACGCTGGGACTCGCTGCGCGTCCAGGGCTTCGCGCTGCGCGCCGAGAGCGTCACGCCGTCCAGCCTGCAGTTCGGCCCGCAGTACGTGCCGCCGGCTCGCGACGATTCCACCGGCCTGCGGCTGCAGGACCGGCGGTCGCTCGGGGCTTGGCAGCTGCACGGCGCGGTGGCGGTGGACCGCAGTCGGCTCGACTACGACACGCTGCGCGCCGACGGTCGTCGCGAGTCGCTCCGCGTCGCGCTGGAATCCCCGGGCGACGGCGCGCTCCGCGGGTACGCCGGCGTGCAGGCGGCCTGGGCGGGGGGGCGCGTCGACGGCATCGTGCCGGACTGGTCGAGCCGGGAGTGGGGCGCGTTCGCCCAGCTGTATGCGCGGCTCGGCGCACAGGTGGAGGTGGGCGCCGGTCTGCAGCACCAGCGCGTGTCCGACGGCGCGCACGGGACGACGCCACAGGCAAGCCTCGTCTGGACGCCGGACGGCCCATGGCGCCTGAAACTGATGCGCGGCGAGTCGTTCCGTGACGCCGACGCCCGCGAGCGCTTCAGCGACGCGGCCTTCCAGCTCGGGCGAACGGACCTTGCGCCGGAGCAGGGCCGCATCGACGCCGTCGAGGTCGGCTGGGACGGTGGGCGGCTGGGGGCGGTGGCCCGCGTCTTCGACCAGCGCATCGAGGACCTGATCGTGCTGGCGCCCGATGCCAGCGGGCGGCTGCGCTTCACGAACCGGGGTGACGCCCGCGTGGTCGGGCGCGAGCTGCAGCTGCACTGGGTCTCGGGCGGCTGGCGCCTGGGCGGCAGCTGGCGGCACCTGGGCCGGCATGAGGACACCCAAGCCCCGCGGAACCTCGCCAAGCTCCAGGGCCTGTGGTCAAGCGCGAACGACTGGACCGCGGGCGTCGCGATCGAGGCCGCGGATGCTGCGCCGCTGTCCTCGCGCCTGCAGCCTCCGCGTGCGGCGCTGAACCCGCCGGCGCGCGGCTACCTGCTCGTCGATGCCCACCTCGAGGTGCCGCTGGCGCGCTGGTGGCCGCAAGGGCCGGCGGGCAGCGCGGTCTCGCTGCGTTGGCGGAACGCGCTGGACCGCGAGGTGTGGCAGCCGACCGCGGCGCCGCCCATCAACACGGTGCCTTACGTCGCGGACCGCTCGCTGCGCATCGCGCTGCGCGTTCCGTTCTAGTCCGCCCGCGCCCCGTCGACCCGCGCCACCACCCACACGTCGATCCGCTGCGCGCCGCTGGTGCGAAGCGCCTGCGCCGCGGCCGCGGCCGTGCTTCCGGTCGTCAGCACGTCGTCCACCAGTGCGACGTGCGCCGGACACCGCGTGGTCATGTGGAACGCGGCTGCGAGGTTGCTTCGCCGCGCCGCGGCGTCGAGCTCGGTCTGCGGGCGCGTGTCGCGGCACCGGCGAAGCGCGTCGCCCCGAACCTCGATGCCCAAGGCCTTGCCCCAGTCGCGGGCGAGGCCGAGCGCCTGGTCGTGGCCGCGCTGCCGGAGTCGATTCCGATGCAGGGGGATGGGGATGAGCGCCTGCGGTCGTGGCGTGCCGAGGAGGAGGGGCATCGCCAAGGCCGCGAGTGCGCGGCCCGCGGCGAGGTCGGCGTGGAACTTGTAGCGCGTCAGCAGCGGCGCGGACGCGGCGTCATAGGCGAGGGCGGCGCGCACCGTGATGCCGAGCGCGTCGAGCGTCGCCACGCCGCGCGCCGGCGCGGGGCGCAGCTCGGCGCGGCAGGGTCCGCAGAGCAGGACGTCGAGGTCGGCGGGCGCGTCGCAGGCGAGGCACGCCGGCGGCAGGGCCCAGGTGCGGAGCGAGCGCCATGCGGTGGCGAACGGGAGCGGCATCGCGGTTGACAGGTCAGGGGGCGGTTTCCAGACTGATCGAGAAAACGGCCCACCGCCGTCGGAACATCCCCATGCCTGCCGTCATCCGCCACGACTGGACGCGCGAGGAAGTCCTCGCGCTCCTGAACCTGCCGTTCCCGGAGTTGCTGCACCGCGCCAGCGCCGTGCACCGCGAACGCTTCGACCCGACGGAAGTGCAGGTCAGCACCCTGCTGTCGATCAAGACCGGCGGCTGCCCCGAGGACTGCGCCTACTGCCCCCAGAGCGCGCGCTACGACACCGGCCTCAAGGCGCAGAAGCTGATGGCGCTCGACGACGTCATCGCCCAGGCCGCGGCCGCGAAGGCCGCCGGCGCCACCCGCTTCTGCATGGGTGCGGCGTGGCGTTCGCCGAAGGACAAGGACGTGGCGGAAGTCGCGAAGATGGTCGGCGCGGTGAAGGCCATGGGCCTCGAGACCTGCGCCACGCTCGGGATGCTCAAGCCCGAGCAGGCGCGGGCGCTGAAGGTGGCCGGCCTCGACTACTACAACCACAACCTCGACACCGCGCCGGAGTTCTACGGCGACGTCATCAAGACCCGCGAATACCAGGATCGCCTCGACACGCTCGAGGCCGTGCGGGATGCGGGCCTGAAGACCTGCTGCGGCGGCATCGTCGGAATGGGCGAGACGCGCGAGCAGCGCGCCGGCCTGCTGCAGATCTTGGCGAATCTCCCCGAACATCCGGGCTCGGTGCCGATCAACCGGCTTGTCCAGGTCGAGGGCACGCCGCTGCACGGCACCGCCCTGCTCGATCCGTTCGAGTTCGTGCGGATGATCGCGGCGGCCCGGATCATGATGCCGGCCTCGATGGTGCGGCTGTCGGCCGGCCGCAACGAGATGAGCGAGGAGCTGCAGGCGCTGTGCTTCCTCGCCGGCGCCAACTCGATCTTCTACGGCGAGAAGCTGCTGACCACCGGCAACCCGGACGTCGAGGCCGACCAGGCCCTGTTCGCCCGCCTGGGCCTGAAGCCGATGGCCGTCGTCGAGCCATCGACCACGGTGCACGCCGACATCGTCTGCCCCGCGCCGCAGGCGGCTTGAGCCGCATGTCGCGGCCGCGCTGGAGCGAGCGCCTCGCCGTCGCGCAGGCGAGCCGCGCGCGCAGCGACGCGCTGCGCCGGCGCCGCGTGGTCGAGCGCGCCGAAGGCTCGCGCGTGGTCGTCGACGGCGTGCCGCTGGTGAACTTCTGCAGCAACGACTACCTCGGCCTCGCCGGGTCGCTCGACGCGGTGAGCGCGCTGCAGGAGGCCGCCGCCTGGCATGGGGTGGGCAGCGGTGCGTCGGCGCTCGTCAGCGGCCACCATTCGCTGCACGCGCGCTTCGAGCGAGAGGCCGCGGACTGGCTGGGCTACGAGCGCGCGCTGTTCTTCCCGAGCGGCTACAGCGCGAACCTCGCCGTGCTGCAGGCGCTGCTCGAGCCCGGCGACCTGTGCGTGCAGGACAAGCTCAACCACGCCTGCCTGCTCGACGGCGCGCGCCTCGCCGGCGCCGAGCTGAAGCGCTACCCGCACCGGGATTTCGGCGGTGCGCTGCGCCAGCTGCAGTCGCTGCCCGATGCGGCCGCCGTGCTGGCCACCGACAGCGTGTTCAGCATGGACGGCGACGTGGCCCCGCTGCGCGAACTCGCGCTGGCCGCCACCGGCGAGCACGCGCTGTTCGTCGTCGACGAGGCCCACGGCGTCGGCGTGCTGGGCCCGGAAGGCCGCGGCGCCTGTGCCGCCGCCGGGCTCTCGGCGCGCGACGTTCCGGTGATCGTGGCGCCGCTCGGCAAGGCTTTCGGCGGGCAGGGGGCGCTGGTGTTCGGCGCCGCGCCGCTGATCGAGCACCTGCTGCAGAGCGCCCGCCCCTACGTCTTCAGCACGGCAGCGCTGCCGGCGCTGGCCGCGGCGATGAGCGCCAACCTCGACGCGCTGCGCACCCAAGGCTGGCGGCGCGCCAAGCTCGCCTCGCTGGTGGCGCGCTTCCGGCGCGGCGCGCTTCGCCGTGGGCTGCCGGTGCTCGAGTCGAATACCCCGATCCAGCCCTTGGTGCTGGGCGGCAACTCGCGCGCGCTGGCGGTCGCCCGCGTGCTGGAGCAGCAGGGCTTCTGGGTGGCGCCCATCCGCCCGCCCACGGTGCCGGACGGCAAGGCGCGCCTGCGCATCACGCTGACGGCCTCGCACACGGAGACCGAAGTCGACGCGCTGGTCGAGGCGCTCGCCTCGTGCCTGGAAGACATCGGCAGCGGCGCATGACGGGGCTCCATGCGGTCAGGTCCGGGCACGGCCCGGCCATGCTGCTGCTGCACGGCTGGGCGATGCACGGCGGCGTGTTCGCGCCGTTGGTGCGGGCGCTCGAGGCGCGCTTCGAAGTCATCACGGTGGACCTGCCCGGCCACGGGGGCAGCCGCGACAGCGCGCTGCCGCTCGCGCTCGACGCGGTGGCGGACGCGCTTTTGGAGGTGCTCGATGGGCCGTGCGCCGCCGGCGCCCCGCACGCGCCGGGCCCGGCGCTGGCGGTGGGCTGGTCGCTGGGCGGGCTCGTGGCCACGGCGCTGGCCGCCCGGCACCCGTCGCGCGTGCGCGGCCTCGGCCTGGTCGCCGCGAGCCCGCGCTTCGTGCAGGCGCCGGACTGGCCCGCGGGCATGGACCCGCGCGTGTTCGAAGCCTTCGGCGACGAGCTGGGCCGCGACTACCGCGGCACGCTCGATCGTTTCCTGATGCTGGAGGCCCAGGGCTCCGCGCACCTGCGCGACGAACTGCGCTACCTGCGCGATGCGGTGTTCGCGCGCGGCGAGCCCGCCCCGCGCGCGCTGCGCGAGGGCCTGCACCTGCTGCAGACCGGCGACTTGCGCGCGCAGCTGCCGGGGCTGGCGATGCCGAGCCTGTGGCTGGCGGGTCGACGCGATCGGCTGGTCAGCCCCGAGGCCATGCGGGCCGCCGCGGCCCTGGCGCCGCGGGCGCGGTTCCAGCAGTACGCGCACGCCGGCCATGCGCCGTTCCTCACGGAGCCCGACGCCGTCGCCGAGGCGCTCACGGCGTTCGCGGCAGACTGCGCGCCATGAGCCTCGGCCGAACCCCACCGACGTTGCGATGAGCGCCTTCGACCCCCGCGCCGTGCGCCGCGCGTTCGGCCGAGCGGCCGCCACCTACACGCAGGCGGCCGCGCTGCAGCGCGAAGTCGAGTCGCGGCTGCTGGACCAGCTTGGCTACCTCGACGACCGGGTTCCCGCCCGCGTCCTCGACCTCGGCTGCGGGCCGGGCAGCGCGGCGGCCGCATTGAAGGCGCGCTGGGGCCGCAAGTCCGAGGTGGTCGCGATGGACCTCGCGCTGCCGATGCTGCGAGAGGCGCGCGCGAAGTCGCGCTTCTGGCGCCCGATCCACGCCGTGCAGGGCGACGCGCAGGCGCTGCCGTTCGCGGACGCCGCGTTCGACGTCGTGTTCTCCAGCCTGTGCCTGCAATGGGTGGCCGACCTGCCGAAGGCGCTGGGCGAGCTCCGCCGCGTGATGCGCGAGGGCGGCCTGCTGGTGTTCAGCACCTTCGGTCCCGACACGCTGATCGAGCTGCGCGAGGCGTTCGCCGGCGCGGGCTTCGAGCCGCCGCTGTCGCCTTTCGCGGCGATCCAGCAGGTTGGCGACGCGCTCGTCGCGCAGGGTTTCAAGAACCCCGTGATCGAGCGCGACGCGTACACCCTCACCTACCCCGACACCGCGGCGCTCATGCGCGAACTGAAGGCGATCGGCGCCACCGACGCGCGGCCCGGCCGACCCCGGGGCCTGAGCGGCAAAGCCCGCCACCGCGCCGTCGCGGCGGCCTATGAGCCCCTGCGCCGCGACGGCGTGCTGCCCAGTACGTGGGAGGTCGTCACGGCGATGGCCTGGGCTCCGGCGGCGGGCGCGGCGCGGCGCGACGGCGGCGCCGACATCGCGACGTTCCCGGCCGACCGGCTGACGATCCGGAAGCGCTGAGCGCGCCGCGCGGTGACAGGACGCGGAGGCGTCCCTGCCGTCGCATCCTCAGTCTTCCCCGCCCGCGGGATAGGTCGCGAACCGCAGGCGGTTCCCGTCCGGGTCCATGATCGCCATCTCGCGCGTGCCCCAAGGCATGTCGGCCGGCGGTGCGACGTGCAGGGCCAACCAGTCCGGCAGGGCCCGGTACACCGCATCGACGTCCGGGACGATGAAGAACACCGCGCCGCCGACGTTGCCGTCGCCGGCGTGGCCGCTCAGGAAGAGCGTCTGGCCTGCGCGGGTGAGCTGCAGGAACAGCGGCAGCCCGGGTTCGAACTGGTGGCGCCAGTCCTCGGCGAAGCCGAGGCCGTCGAGGTAGAAGCGCAAGCTGCGCTCCGCGTCGGTCATCCGGAGTTGCGGGATGACGGTCTGCGGGCGGCTCATGCCTTCAGGTCGCCCGTCGACCGCCCGGCACCGTCGTCCTCGCGGCGCAGCAGGCGGCCGTCGACTTCCATGGTCCACTCGCCATCCACTTCCCTGGGCGGTCGTCCGACATCGAAGCGCGTGACCAGCGGCCCGATGCCGACCTCGAAATCATCGCCGTCGAAGGCCTTCAGCGGCGCATCGATCGACACCGTCGATCCGCCGTCCCTGCGGTGGTAGACGACGTGGCCGTCCGGGGTGATCAGCAGCGACACCCCGCTGCCGCGCCAGTCGCCGGCGTAGTCCTTCCGATCGTCGGGCAGCGGCTTCGCGCAGGCGACGAGCGTCGCCACCAGCAGCGCGGTCACGATCGAACGGTGGATGCGCATGACGAGGCCCTCTCCGGTACGGCGATCACCCGTGCCCCCAGCATACGTCGGCGGCCGACGGTGCGTCGGCGTACTTCCCGGCGCCCGCAGGTCCGCGGCTCAGCCGGTCACCTGGCGGATCCAGTCCCCGAGGTTGTAGGTGTTGGTCACCCGCGCGATGCGGCCGCCGCGCAGCTCGAAGAATGCGCCGCCGGGCAGCACGTAGCGCTGGCCGCGCGCCGGCGGCAGGCCGTCGTCGTCGGCGAGGTACTCACCGTGCACGACGTACTCCGCCGCGGCGTGGCCGCCGTCGGTCGCGGCGATCACGCGGATGTCCGCGAGCCGCTCGCGATAGCAGCGGTCCATGCGCGCCATGAAGGCCCGGAACGCCGGCTTCCCCACTTCGCGCGGCCCCTGGTTGAGGTCGTGCACGACGTCCTCCGCCAGGCAGTCGAGCATGCCGGCGCGATCCCCGGCGTTGAACGCGGCGTAGTAGCGCGCGATGAGGGCGAGGGCGTCGTCGTGCGGGGTGCTCATGCGGGCGGCGTGTGGCGTGCGTCGAGGCGGTGAGGGGGCAATGGTGGTGCTCAGGGGGCGGCGGGCGCCATCGCCAGCAGCGCGGGCAGCGCGTCGAGGTCGACGTTTCCGCCGGACAGGACGATGCCGACGCGCCGCCCTTCGAAGCGTTCGCGATGCTTGAGCACGGCCGCGAGCGGCACGGCGCAGCTCGGTTCGATCACGACCTTCAGGCGGTCCCAGGCCAGCCGCATCGCGGCCACGGTCTCGGCGTCGGAGACCAGCAGCACGTCGTCGCAGCGCTCGCGCAGGATCGCGAACGTGATCGGTCCCAGTTCGGCGCGCAGGCCGTCGCTGATCGTGTGGGCCGCCCGACCGGTGATGCGCACCCCGCCCTTCAGCGAGTCGTGGCCGTCCGCCGCGCCTTCGGGCTCGGCGGCGATGGCGCGGATCCGCGCGTCGAGGCCGTGCGCTGCGAGGGCCGTGCCGCTCATCAGCCCGCCGCCGGAGAGTGGGGCCATCACCACGTCGAGGGCGGGTCGCGACGGGTCGCCGGGACTCGCCGCGCGCGCCTGATGCAGCAGCTCCAGCGTGGCCGTGCCCTGCCCGGCGATGACGCGGGCGTCGTTGTACGGATGGACGAGCTCGCCGCCGGTCTCGGCCAGCACGCGCGCCGTGGCTTCGTCGCGCGCGGCCTGCGCCACGTCGCAGTCGACGATGCGGGCCCCGTTGCGGGCGATGGCCTCGCGCTTGATGCGCGGCGCCGCCCGCGGCACCACCACGGTGCAAGGCACGCCGCGCAGCCGGCAGGCCAGCGCAACGGCAGCTCCGTGGTTGCCCGAGCTCTGCGTGACCACGCCGCGCGCCGCCTGCTCGGGCGTCAGCGAGAACACCGCATTCGCGGCGCCCCGGAACTTGAAGGCGCCGGCGCGCTGCTGGTTCTCGGCCTTGAAGAACAGCGAACAGCCGGCCAGCGCGTCGAGCGAGCGCGAGCGCAGCATCGGCGTCACGTGCGCCAGTCCGGCGATGCGCGCGGCCGCGTCGCGGATGTCGTCGAAGGTCGGCAGGTCGTCGCGATGGAGCGGGCGGGAGCGTGGGTGCATCGGGCGATTATCGTCGCGAAAGGGTCGGAGGTCATGCGCCGCGATCCGGTCCGCGTTCAGCGTCGGACGGTATCCTTCGCTGCCCTGCAACATGACCGCCGATGAGCCTCACCGAACTGCCCTCCGTCCGACTCGCCGACTATGCGCCGCCTTCGTGGACCATCACGGACGTCGCGCTGGTGTTCGACCTGGATCGGGACGCCGCCGAGGTCGATGCGACCTTGGCGCTGCGCTGCGACGCGCCCGGCGCGTCGCTGTTCCTCGACGGCGAGGCGCTGACGCTGCTGTCGATCCACCTCGACGGCCGCGCGCTGGGCGCCGACGAGTACACGCAGTGCGCGGCCGGCCTCACCGTGCACGCCGCGGCGGGCCTCGACCGCGCCACCCTGCGCACCCGCGTGCGCGTGCATCCGGGGGCGAACACCAGGCTCGAAGGGCTTTATGCGAGCGGCAGCCTGCTGCTGACGCAGTGCGAAGCGGAGGGCTTCCGCCGCATCAGCTTCTTCGTCGACCGCCCGGACGTGCAGGCGCGCTGGCGCACGACGCTGCGCGCCGACCGCGCGCGTTTCCCGGTGCTGCTCGCCGGCGGCGACCGCGTGGCCGAGCGCGACCTCGGCGAGGGCCGCCACGAGGCGGAATGGCACAACCCCCATCCGACGCCCTGCTACCTGTTCGCGATCGCGGCCGGGCCGATGGCCCGGGTGTCGAAGGCGCTCACCGGCGCCGACGGCCGCGCGGTCGAACTCAACGTGTGGGTCGAGGGCGACGACCCCGAGCCCTGCCGCTACGCGCTGGGCGCGGTCGAGCGCGCGCTGCGCTGGGACGAAACGCGCTTCGGCCGCTGCTACGACCTCGGCGTGTTCAATGTCGTCGCGGCGCAGGACTTCACGATGGGCGCGATGGAGAACAAGGGCCTCAACATCTTCAACGCGCGCTACATCCTCGCCGACGAGCGCACCGCGACCGACGCCGACTTCATGGGCATCGAGTCGGTGGTGGGCCACGAGTACTTCCACAACTGGTCGGGCAACCGCGTGACGCTGCGCGACTGGTTCCAGCTCTCGCTGAAGGAAGGCCTCACCGTCTTCCGCGACCAGGAGTTCACCGCCGACCTGCACTCGCGCCACCTCAAGCGCATCGAGGACGTGCGCCTGCTGCGCGCGCGGCAGTTCGCCGAGGACGCCGGGGCGCTGGCGCATCCGGTGCGGCCGGCGGAGTACCGCGAGATCAACAACTTCTACACGCTCACGATCTACGAGAAGGGCGCCGAGATCATCCGCATGCTGCACACGCGGCTCGGCGAATCGGCCTTCCGCGCCGGCATGGACCGCTACTTCGCCCGCAACGACGGCCAGAGCGCCACGCTCGAGGACTTCTACGCCGCGCACTCCGAGGCGAGCGGCGTCGACTGCATGGATATGCTCGCCTGGTACGCGCAGGCCGGGACGCCCACGCTGGAGGTCGAGCGCAGCTTCGACGGGTCGCGCGGCGAGTACACGCTGCGGCTGACGCAGCGCGCGCCGGCGAACGTGCCGGACGCCGCGCCGCTTCCGCTGCCGATGCGATTCGCGCTGTACGACGCCCACGGCGCGGCGCTGCCGCCGCCCGACGCGCACGACGCGGAGCCGATGCCCGACGGCCTGCTGCTCCGCCATCGCACGCACACCGTGACCTGGCGTGGACTGGTCGCGGAGCCCTTGCCGGTGCTGAACCGGGGCTTCGCCGCGCCGGTGCGCCTGCGGCTGGCGATGACCCCGGACGAGCGGGCCCGCATCGTGCGCGTGGACGACGACGGGTTCGCGCGCTGGGACGCCCTGCAGGCGCTGGCGCTCGACGTGCTGCTGGCCCGGGCCGGCGAGGCGGTTCCGGGGCTGGCAACGCCCGTCGCGCTCGACGCCGCCGAAGCCGCGCTGTCCGCCGCGGTCGGCGCGCTGCTCGACGACGCGGGCGCGCACCCGGCGTTCGTCGCGGAATGCCTGTCGCTGCCGGATTTCGACACGCTGGCCGACGCGGTCCCGGTGGTCGATCCCGCGGCCCTGCTGGCCGCGCGCGAGGGCGTGCTCCGGCGTCTGGCCGTGACCCATCGTCCGTCGCTCGAGGCGCGCTTCGAGGCGCTCCGCACCGCGGCGGCCGGCGGGCTCGATGGCAGCGCGATGGCCGCCCGAAGCCTGCGCCACGCGGCGCTGGGCTGGCTGTCGCGCGTCGACGGCGGCGACGCCGCGCGGGCGCTGTGGGAGGACGCGCGCTCGATGACGGAGCGCGTCGCGGCGCTCCGCGCCCTCCTGCACTCCCGCGCCGACGGCAGTGACGCGGCGCGGAATCGCTTTGCCGAGGAGTTCCGGTCGAACCCGCTGGTCACCGACAAGTGGTTGGCCCTGGTCGCCACGCGGCCCTGCGCGTCGGCGCTGGATGACGTGGTGGCGCTGCTGTCCGGCCCGTTCTGGCTGCCGGCGAACCCGAACCGCGTGCGCGCCATCGTCGGCAGCGTCGCGCGGTCGAACCCCGCGGCGTTCCACCGCGACGACGGCGCCGGCTACCGCTTCGTGGCCGGCCAGGTGGCCACGCTGGACGCCCTCAACCCGCAGGTCGCGGCGCGCCTGCTCGGCGCTTTCGAAGGCCTGCCGCGCTGGTCACCCGGCGCTCGCTCGCTGGCGGCGGCGGCCCTGGCGCCGCTGCGCCGCCGCGCGGCATCGCGCGACGTCACGGAGCTTCTCGCCCGGCTCCCCGAGGCCTGAGCGGCGCACCCGCGCGCTCGGCGCTCACGGCGCGCCGTCGATCTCCAGCCGGTTGCGGCCGCTGTCCTTGGCGCGGTACAGGGCGTCGTCGGCCCGGGTGAACCAGGCGTCGCGCGTTTCGCCGATGCGAAGGATCGCGCCGCCGATCGACACGGTCACCGCTTCGCCGCGAACCTGCAGGCCGCTGCGGATCTGGGTGCGAAGGTGGCTCATCGCGAGTTCAAGGCCGAGCTCGTCGGTGCTCGGCATCAGCAGCACGAACTCCTCGCCGCCGTAGCGGTACAGGCGGTCGGTCCGGCGGACCGAGGCCTGCACGACGCGCACAAAGGCTTGCAGCGCGCGATCGCCCTCTTCGTGGCCGAAGCGGTCGTTGATCTTCTTGAAATGGTCGAGGTCGATCAGCGCGAGGGCCACCGGGCGACCGTCGCGACGGAAGCCGGCGATGGCGATTTCCAGCTCGCTCTCGAGCGCGCGCCGGTTCTCGGCGCCGGTGAGCGGATCGATGGTGGCCATCTGCTCCAGCTGCACCCGGCGCAGCCCGGCGTGGCGGGCGAAGACGGTCGCGAACACGCCGTTCACCGCCATCGCCGCGATCACGGCCAGCGGCTGGCCGCTGCGCTCGATGGTGTCGCCCTCGAGCCACAGGAAGGCGATGACGCTCGCGCACAGCGCGATCGACAGCGTCGCCGGGACCATGAACGCCGCCGCCATGACGATGGGGAACAGCCAGAAGAGCCCGGCCCCGCCGATGTGCGTGGCGACGCAGCCACCCACGATGACCCCGACGGCGACGATCGTGCCCAGCCGATCGAGATCGCCGCCCCGCCACGCGTGGGCGGTGGCCGCGAGGATGAAGGCCACCACGGCGAAGTCGATGCCGGCGTGCAGCAGCAGCCCCTGGCTCAGCCGGACGAAGGCGATGGGCAGCAGGATCAGGAACGCAAGGGCGCCGAAGACGAGGTACAGCCCAAGGCGGAAGTCGGCGCGGGCCCGGTGTCGCAGCGTGTCGAAGGCCCGGGTCATGGATCAGGTCGCCTCGGCGCCGTCGACGACGATGCGGTCGCGTCCGCCCTGCTTGGCGCGGTAAAGCGCGGCATCGGCGCGGGCGAACCAGGCATCCCGGGTCTCCCCGTGGCGCAACACCGCCGCGCCCGCCGACACCGTCACCCGCGCCGCGCCGGCGCGAAGCTCGGCGTGGATGCGCCGCTGCAGGTGCCCGAACGCCCGGTCCGCGCCGATCTCGTCGGTGTGCTCCATCAGCAGCACGAACTCCTCGCCGCCGAAGCGGTAGATCCGGTCGGTGGCGCGCGTGGCGCGGCGCACGAGCTCCACGAAGGTGCAGAGCAGGCGATCGCCGGCCTCGTGCCCAAGCCGGTCGTTGACGTGCTTGAAGTGATCGAGGTCGAGCACCATCAGCGTCACCGGTCGGCCGCTGCGCTGGTGCGCGTTCAGGGCCACGGCCACCTCCTGCTCCATGGCGCGGCGGTTTCCCGCGCCGGTCAGCGGATCGAGCGCGGCCATCTGCTCGAGCGCGCGGCGCTGCATCGCGGTGCGCAGGGCGAAGATGTATGCGAACAGCACGGTCATCAGCAGCGTCACCGTGACGGTGAGGCGCTGCCCGCGCGACCCGAACGCCTCCGGCTGCGGCTGGATCAGCAGGACGGCGGCGAGCGCGATCGCGCCGGCATAGCGCGGCCTGACGAGGAAGAAGTTCGCGAGCAGGATGGGGAACAGCCAGAACACACCGGTCTGCCCCAGCAGGACGACGATGAGCAGCGTGCCGCCGGTCGTGATCAGGGCGGTGCACAGCCCCGCCGCCTCGATGTTGCCGCCGCGCCAGGCGTACACCCCCGGCACCACGATGCCCAGCACCACCAGCGTGTCGACCACCCCGGCCATCCACTGCCCCTGCGCGAAACGCAGCGCGGCGAAGGGCGCGACGGCGAACACCGCGCACGCGCCGAACACCGTGATGATGCTCAGGCGGAAGTCCGCGCGGAGGCGGTCGAGCAGCGGCGTGAAGAGAGGTGACATGGCGCCCCGGAAGGATCGGCCCCGAGGTTAACGGTTCCGCCGGCCCGGTACACTGAGCCGATGAAAATCGCCAGCTGGAACGTCAACTCCCTCAATGCCCGCCAGGAGCACCTGCTCGCCTGGCTCGGCTCCCGCCAGCCCGACGTGGTCGCGCTGCAGGAGACCAAGCTCGAGGACCACCGCTTCCCCGACAGCGAGATCGCCGCGCTCGGCTACCGCTCCGTCTTCGCTGGCCAGAAGACCTACAACGGCGTCGCGATCCTCGTGCGCGGCGCCAGCGGCCTGGCGCCGCGGGAGGTGCAGGTGGGCATCCCGGGCTTCGCCGACGAGCAGAAGCGCGTCATCGCGGCGACGGTCGGCGACCTGCGCATCGTCAACCTGTACGTGGTCAACGGCCAGGCCGTCGGCAGCGAGAAGTACGACTACAAGCTGCGCTGGCTCGAGGCCGTACACGGCTGGTTGGCGGAGGAAATCGTTCGCCACCCGAACCTCGTCGTGCTCGGCGATTTCAATATCGCGCCCGACGACCGCGACGTGCACGACCCCAAGGCGTGGAACGACGACAGCATCCTGACCTCGACGGCCGAGCGCGCCGCGCTGCGCCGCCTGCTCGACCTCGGCTTCGTCGACAGCTACCGGCTGAAGCACGAGGAGGGCGGCGTGTTCAGCTGGTGGGACTACCGGGCCGCGGGTTTCCGCCGCAACCTCGGCCTGCGCATCGACCTCGTGCTGCTGTCGACCGCGCTGGCCGGGCGCTGCGTCGAGGCGTCGATCGACCGCGAGCCGCGGACGTGGGAGCGACCGAGCGACCACGCCCCAGCGATGGTGACGCTGGGCTGAGCGTTGGCGGCCGCCGCAGGCGCGGCGGCACGCTCGCTGTTGGGTCGTCGCGGCCGATCAGTCGTCGTCGCGTCGGTCGTCCTTTTCGCGGTCCGGTCCGTCGGCAGCGGCGGACGAGGCGCTCGCATTCGCGAGCGAGAGGTCGTCGTTCGCCGCCGCCATGCTGGCCTGTGCCCGCTGGCCGGCCTGCCCTCGGGTCCGCGCGATCGCCCCTTGCCCGGCGCCGAGCTTGCCCCGCCCGGTGGCGAGGTCGGTGGTACGGGCTTCGCGGACGAGGCGACGATCATCACGGGCTTCCGTCGCCGCCTCGCGCTGCATCTCCTGGGCGGCGGCGGTGATGGCGGCCGTTGGCTTCGTCCGCTCGACCTCGGGCGTCGTCGTTGCGCCTGCGGGGGCGACGGCGGCTATCAGCAGGAGGGTGGTGGTGAGCGGCATGGCGGGGCTCCGCGGCAGGTGGGTACTCGTGCGGGCGCGCCTCAGCGCCTCGCCGCGTAGTACGCCTCTTCCGACACCGAGTGCCAGGCCTGCGCCTGCGCGCGGAAGGTGCGGATCGAGTTCCACACCCGGCGCGCCATCGGGTCGCTGTTGGCGAGGTTGTCGAGCACGTCCTCGGCGGCGCGCTTCAGCGCGCCGAGCACGTCGTCGGGCAGGCGGCGCAGCTGCGTGCCGTGCTCGCGGACGAGATTGTCGAGCGCCTGCTGGTTGCGCGCGGTGTACTCGGCGAGCATCTCGTCGTTCACCGCGGCGCAGCAGGCGTCGACGATCGCCTTGAGGTCCTCGGGCAGCGCGTCGAAGGCGGCCTTGTTGAAGATCGCCTCGAGCGTCGGCCCCGGCTCCTGCCACCCCGGGTAGTAGGCGTACTTCGCAACGCGGTGCAGGCCGAAGGCGAGGTCGTTGTACGGGCCCACCCACTCCGCCGCGTCGATCGCGCCGCTCTGGAGGCTGCTGAAGATTTCCGCACCCGGCAGGTTCACCGGCACGCCGCCGACCGCCTGCAGCACATCGCCGCCGAGGCCGGGGATGCGCATCTTCAGGCCCTGCAGGTCGCCGACGCCGTTGATCGGGCGGCGGAACCAGCCGGCCAGCTGTACGCCGGTGTTGCCGGCGGGGAAGGGCACGAGGTTGAAGGGGGCGTACAGCTCGCGCCAGAGCTCGAGGCCGCCACCGAAGCGCAGCCAGCTGGTCATCTCCTGCGCGTTCAGCCCGAACGGCACGGCGCAGAAGAACGGCGCGGCAGCGGCCTTTCCCTTCCAGTAGTACGCGGCGCTGTGGCCGATCTCGGCCGTGCCGCGGCTGACCGCATCGAACACCTCGAACGGCGGAACCAGCTCGCCGGAGCCGAACACCTTGACCGTGATGCGTCCGCCGGTCGCCTGGGTGATGCGTTCGGCGAGCCGGGCGGCGCCGCTTCCGAGCCCGGGGAAATTGGTCGGCCAGCTGGTCACCATCTTCCATTGCCGGGGCGCCTCGTCCACGGCCGCCGGACCGGCCGACGGGCCGGCGTTGCCACAGGCCGCGAGCCCGGCCGCCGCAGCGGCCACGCCCACGCCCCTCAACACGTCGCGACGCTTCATCGAACACCCTCCGAAAAGACCGTCCGAGTGTAAACGGGCCGCTGGCCGCGGCGCGTTGCGGCGCGGCGCCGACGGCGTAGGATTCCCCATCCCCCCTCGCGACGGATTCGGCGCCATGAAAGAGAGCCTCGGTCACTACGAAATCGTCGCGGAGCTCGGCCGCGGCGGCATGGGCGTCGTCTACAAGGGCTACGAGCCCGCGTTGACGCGCTACGTCGCGATCAAGGAGCTGTCGCCGGCGCTCGCGCACGACCACAACCTCGTCGAGCGCTTCCTGCGCGAGGCGCGCTCGATGGCCGCGCTGAACGACCCGCACATCATCCAGGTCTATTTCATCGGCCAGGAGAACCAACAGCCGTTCTTCGCGATGGAGTTCGTCGAGGGCGAGAGCCTGTCGCAGCTGATCAAGCGCGAGGGCCGGCTGCCGATCGCCGACGTGCTGAAGATCCTTCTGCAGACCGCGCGCGGCCTGCAGACGGCGCACGAGCGCGGCGTCATCCATCGCGACATCAAGCCCGCCAACCTGATGCTCGACCTCCGTGGCCGCATCAAGATCGCCGACTTCGGCATCGCCCTCGCCCGGCAGGAGTTCGACGCCAAGCTGACCGGCACGGGCGAGTTCGTCGGCACGCCGGGCTACCTGTCGCCGGAGATCTGCCTTGGAAAGCCGGTGGACGCGCGCTCCGACCTGTTCGCGCTCGGCATCGTGATGTTCGAATCGCTGACCGGCCGCCTGCCGTTCTCCGACGAGTCGCCGCTGAAGCTGATGCTCGACGTCGTGCAGGCCGAGATCCCCGACATCCGCGGCATCAACAGCGAAGTCGACGCCGACACCGCGCGCATCCTGACGAAGCTCGTCGCGAAGGAGCCGTCCGATCGCTACCAGAGTGCCGCGGAGCTGGTGGCCGAACTTGAAGCGCACCCTCTGGTGCTCGGCAAAGGCACGCAGCTCGCGCTGCAGGTCCGTCGTCCGAGCGGCGCGGCCGCGACGATGTATTCGGCACCGCCAACCACGCCCACCGCGCGACGCGCGCCGACCCCGCCGCCGGTGGTCGGATCGAGCGTGGCGAGCGCTGCTGCGGCGATCGATGAATCGACGTCCGGCGCCGCACCGCCGCCCGTCCCAGCCGCTCATGCCGCGCCGCCCCGTCGCGCGTCGCCGTCGAAAGCGCCGATGGTCGTCGCCGTGCTGGTCACCGCCGGCGTCCTCGGCGCAGCCGCACTGGGCGCGTGGCGATTCTTCGGGCCAGACGCTGCGACGACACCCGCGACGACAGCCCCCGAGGTCGCGACCACGCCGCCGCCGATCGACACACCGCCTCTTGCGACGATCGGCGATGCCGGCAGCGGCGCGTCGCCCGATGCGCCGGTTGCTTCCGACGGCAGTAGCGCGAATGCCGCGCTGGTCGCCGGAGCGACGGCCGCAGCCGCGAGCGGCAC
>ERZ1066117.823-NODE-823-length-19468-cov-9.895791_pt1 | contig 19468 bp, 9 predicted proteins | sample MGYA00382764_ERZ1066117 | MGnify/ENA primary metagenome ERZ1066117 (study PRJEB33369, sample SAMEA5778347) | biofilm metagenome | biome: Industrial cooling water; feature: Water cooling tower basin; material: Biofilm | place: United Arab Emirates | collected...
GCCGGGTTGGTGCGGCAGGCGTTGAAGCCCAGCTCGCGCCAGGTGATCAGCTCGTCCAGGAAACCCTCGACCGGGCTGGGCAGGCCCCACCAACCCTCGCGGCTGCCGCTCGGGGGGCGCGTCAGCTGGGCCGGGGTCCAGCGCTGCTCCTTGGCCACGGCGCGCAGGATCCCGGCGGCGCTGATCTGGCCGAAGTGCAGGTACGGGGACAGCCCGGAACCCACGTCCTGGTCGGGCTGGTTGCGCTCTTCGTAGCGCGGCAGGCCGGCGCTCAGGAACTGCCGCAGGCGCTTGGCGGCCGCGGCGCTGCCCCCCGGCAGCCCTTCGAAGGGCGCCACGCCCTGGTCGATCGGCAGGGATCTCAGGGCCGCGGCGATCGCCTCGCGGTTGGCCTCCGCGCCGCCGGCCAGCGGCGCGAAGGCCGAGGGCCAGCGGCGCTCGAGGCCGCGCGGCAGGGCCGCCAAGGCGGGCGGCGGGGGACCGGCGAGCGGTTCGGCCGCCGGCAGCCGCGCGAGGTGCGGAGCGAGGGTCTTGTGCAGGAAGCGCCGGAAGGTGTGGGCGCTCGGGAACTCGCGCTCGCTGGCGGAGAGCGGCAACAGCCCGTTCGAATCGACCAGCTCGAAGCGGCACTGCGCCGCGCGCGCGCCGGCGGCGGCCAGGTGCGGCAGGAAGAAACACGGGTAGTCGTCGCTGACCAGGGCCGCGGCTTCGGCGCACAGGGCGCCCAGCAGTCCTTTGGCGGCGCCCGGCTGTGGCTCCACGTACGGCAGGTAACCGATGCCCGTGCCCGCCAGCGCCTGGGCCTGGTCCGCCATGCCGGCCAGCACGAAGGCGTGGTGCCGGGCGCTGGCCCAGCGGTAGCCAGAGCGCAGGGGCTCGAAGATCAAGAGGGGCCGGTCGAGCTCCCGGCACAGCTCGAGCGCGCGGTCCAGGGCGTGGTTGTGCTCCAGGCGCCGGCTGGCCACCATCCAATACAGCACGTAGCGCCCGCGGGGGTGCGGGGGCCGCGGGTCCAGGAGGCGCACGCGCTCGGCGGGCACGGGCGCCGGGCGGGCAGGCTTCGAACCGGGGCTCGGGGGCGTTTTCGAGGGCACGGCTGGGGAGCGGGTTGCGGGTGACGCTCTTTGGGCTTTCGCCCCGCGCCGCAACAGGCTGGACTTGACCACACCCGTAGGTTCCCGCGCGAGTCTCCGGCGCCCAGCGGGGCCGGCCGGGTCTCGCCCTGGCCGGCGCCGGCCGCCCCGCCCCGCCCCGCCCCGACGGCCGCCGCTCCGGGGCCTGCGCTGCGGGAGCTTGGACGGCCAGCTCGAGCGCCGCCCCCGCCCGCCGCCGATCGGGACCCGTCTGCGCCCGAACGCGAGCTCGATCCGCGCAACCCGCTCCGGGGCCGCAGCCCCCGGAGCGGGCGCTCACAGCCTGGGAAAAATCGGTGTGCAGCGCCGATCCCAGGCTGCGGGGCCGGCGGACGCCGGCCCAAGGGCATCCGACGGGCTGGTAGTGCCGCTCGGTCGCAGCCCGGGTCGATCGCTTCTCAATCCATCAGCGCGGCGCGAGGGCCACCAGCGCCTCGGCGAAGGCCTGGCCGATCGGCGCCAGGATCTTGGCCGCCCCCAGATAGTGGTAGGCCGCGTCGGAGCTGCCGTCGAGACGCTTCAATTCCGCCGCCGTGAAGCGCTGCTTCAGGGCCCGCAGCTGGGCCGCCTCGCGCGCCTGCGGAGTCGGGCTGGGCCGCTGCTCCTCCCGCTGGTCCAGCTCGTGGATCAAGGCCTCCCAGCGCTCGCGCAGGGCCTCCAATTGCGGATCCCAAAAGCGCTCCGTGTCGACCACGGCGACGTTGCCCTCGAACTCGGGCAGTTTGGCGACCGCCAGCTGCGCCCGGCGAAAGCCCTGCAGCGGCGGCTGCCGCCCCGCGGCGACCCCGCCGACCCCCAGGGTGCCGATCACCCAGGGCAGGTCGGGCACCCCGAGATCGCGCCGCACATCGCGGATCAGGTGCGCCAGGAGCTGGGTGTAGAGGCCGTAGCCATCGGGCTCCATCTGGCGTTCGTAGGTCCAGTCAGAGACGTAGTCGTTGAAGCCCTGAAACCACACGAATCCGGCGATTTCGAAGCCCTGCTCGGCCTCGAAACCGGGCACCACCCGCGGGATGTCCGCGAGCACCTGGCGCACGTGTCCCAGCATGGCCCGGTAGAAGTGCCCGGTCTCCAGCGCCTTGGTGGCCTGGATCTCGGCGAGGTCCTGGCCGCGCTCGGCGATCCGCGCCACTTCGAAATCGCTCCACGCATAGGGACCCGCGCTGGGCGGGCGGAAGTCCGTGTGCAGGCTGCGCCCACCCCAGGCGGTCTTGATCAGCAGGATCGGACCTGGGTAGAGCTTCTCCAAGGTCAAGCCCAGGCTGTACTCCGGTCCGATCTTCTCCGCCGACGCTCCATAACCGGGAGCCAGCAGGCCGTGTTGCTCGATCACCTCGGACCAGCCGTCGCCGGCGCATCCGACCGAGGAGATCCACACGCGCTCCGCGCTGCGCAGGGAGCCATCGGGCGCGCGCATTTCGGCCAGCAGGGCCGCCGTTTGCGGGTCATCCCCGAGGGCGGGAATGGTGCTCAGGGCGGCGTGGCCCTGCATGTTCGACTGCCCGGCCAGGATATAGACCCTGAGCTTGGGAAGCGGCTCGGCGGCACTCTCCTGGGGATCGAGCCCGCCCATGGCGGCGAGCAGCAGGGCGTGGAAGAACGGCATGCGAGCGGGGTGGAAGGGAACGGCGGCGCGACCAGATGTCCGCGCCCGATCCTATCCCCGCGCAGGCCGCGGCCCGGTCGGCCCTGCGCGAGCTAAGCCCTCGGTCGCTCGCCGACGCGGGCCCTGGGCGCTTCCCGGCACGCTGCTTGGCCGGGGCGCCGCCGTTGCGTGGCCGGTCCGCCGGGCCGCCCTGGTGCGCGGCCCGGATGCCCCTGGACGGGCCCCGAAGCCGCCAGGACCGCAGCGGCGCGGCAGGCAGGTTCCGGGGCCGGCCCGGCGGAACCAGCCCCCGGCAGGCCTGCGCCGGCGCGGCTTCGGCGCCCGGGCTGGCCCGGGTGCGCTGGGGGGCCGCAGGGGACGGGTGCGCCGCCAGGGGCTTTTTTTCGGTGTTTGGACTCCAGTCCGGTGGGGCGGGAGCCGATCGGGGGTCCTACGGAGGCGCGCCGGGAGGCGCGATCGGTCATGGCTTTGCCTGCATCGGTGATGGGGGCCCTGCGCGGGCGTTTGGGTTCGGCGGCGGCGGCGGCGCGGATTTCCTGCGCCTTCGCCTTCGGTGCCTTGGGGTCGAGCCTGCTCGGCTTCGAACCCCTGGCCTTGGCCTTCAGCAGCTTCGGGGTCGTGGCGGCGGCCTGGTCGGCGCGCCGCACCAGCCGCATCGAAGCCTTGACGCGCCTGCTGCCCGGCTTGGAGCAGTCCTTGCGCGACAGCCAAAAGCGCGCCGAGGTCTACGCGGTGCGCGGACGCGAGCTGCAGGCGCGCTTCGAAGCCATGGCCAAGAGCCTGCGGGAGCTGTATTTCCTGTTCGACCTGACCCATTGCCGCTTCGTCTATCTGGGCCCGGTCTTCGAGCGCCTGACCGGCAAACGCCGTCAGGAGGCCTACGAGAACCCGCAGGCGTTTTTCGACGCTTTCGAGCCGGAGAGCCACCATGCCCTGGCCGAGCTCTTGCAAGGTCGGCGCAACGGCGAATGGGTCGAACTGTGGCTGTCGACCCAGCACGGCAACGCGCGCCGCGTGCGCTGCCTGGTCGAAGTGGCCGAGGAGGAGGAGGGCTACATCCTGCGCGGCCTGGCGGTGGCGATGCGCGCCGGCGAGCAGCAGGCCCTCTCCCTGGCCGCCGCACGCACCCAGTCCCACGCCGCCCAGGTCCGCCGGCGCGCCGCCTGAGGCCGGGCCCGCGCCGCCCTCCGGGTCCGGCGGTGACCCGAGCCGCGCCGGGGCGTATGCTCCGGCGCGATGCGTTTCCGCCCGTCCCTGGACCCCGGTGAGATCGGCTTCGATCCCGCCGCCTGGCCGGTCCCGATCCCCTTCGATGCCGTGTTCGGCGGCCCGGCTGGCGGACGCCTCGAGCTCGAGATCGGCTCGGGCAAGGGCACCTTCCTGCGCCAGGAGGCGGCCCTTAGGCCCGGCGATCGATTCCTGGGGATCGAATACGTGCGCCAGATCGCGGGCTACGCCGCCGATCGCCTGCGCCGCGCCGGCCTCAGCAACACCCGCCTGTACTGCGGCGACGCCAAGGCGCTGGTCAGCGAGCGCATCGGGGCCCAGACCTTCGATGCCGTGCACGTCTATTTCCCGGACCCCTGGCCGAAAGCGCGCCATCACAAGCGGCGCCTGATCCAGGCCCCCTTCGTGGCCGAATTGGCGCGCATCCTGAAGCCCGGCGGCGAGCTGCGCGTCGTCACCGACCACCCGGGTTATGCCGAGCAGATCGCCGCCGTGCTTGCGACCAGCGGCCTCCTGGAAAGGCCCTACACCCCGCCGATCTCGGCCGGTCCCGGGGAGTTCGTGGGCACCAATTTCGAGCGCAAGTACCGCCTGCGCGACGGGCGGCCGAGTTTTCCGTTTGCGCGCCAGAGGCCCCTCGCGGGCTGAGCGCAAAGCCGCAAACCGCGCGCCGGCCTGCGGCGCGGCCAGCCGGCTGACGCCGCCGGCGGCCGGGCGGCGCTCAATAGCCCAGGGCCTCGAGGGCGCGCTCGACCGCGGGGTCGATAGCCCGGTCGGCGTGCGGCGTCAGCGCCCCGCGCCGCGCCTCCAGGGCGGCGGAGAGTCCGGCCGCGCGCGCCCCATCCGGCAGCGCGGCCTGCTCCTGCGGGTCCGCCCGGAGGTCGAAGAAGCTGCCGGGCTGGCCCGCCTCGGCGAGCCACTTGGCATCGGACTCGACCAAACCCCACAGGCGTCCCCGCGGCGCCGCGGGGCCCGGGCCGTGGAACTCGAGCAGCCGGCGGATGGCGGGCGAGCGTTCGAGGTCGAATTCGGTCAGGTGCGCCCGCTCGAGGAAGGCCTGGGAGCCCGGGTCCGGCCCCGGTGCGAGGGCGCGCTCGAGCAGACGGCTCGGGTCTCCCGCGGGCGGCAGGCCGGCCAACCGGCGCAGCGCCTCGGCCAGCTCCAGGGCGCTGGTCACCGCGCCGACGCGGGTGCCCGCCGGCAGGCGCTCCGCAGGCCCCCCGCGTCCCCACAGGATCAACGGCACGTGCACCTGCTCTTCGTACAGGTAGAAGTGGTGTCCTTGGTAGCCGTGTTCGCCCAGGCCCTCGCCATGGTCGGAGGTCACGGCCACGATCCGGTCGCCGGGTCGCCCTTCGAAGGCGGCGAAGAGCCGCCCGAGCTGCTGGTCGGTGTAGCTGACCTCGGCCTCGTAGCCCCGCCGCCATTGGGCCTGGCGGGCCGCGTCGAAGAAAGGATTGGCCTCGGCGCGGGAGCGGAAGAAGGCCCCTGCGCCGGCGGACGCGAGCGGCGGCGGCACGGGCGGGGCGTAGGGCTCGTGGGGATCGAAGACATGCACCCACAGGAACACAGGCCCCGTCCCGGCCTCCGACAGCCAGCGCGCCGCCAGATCGACCACGGTTCCCGCGGGGCGCTCGAGCGCTGGGCCGCCCCCCGCGGGCGCCGCGGCGTCGATGCGGTCCTCGAACCAGGCGAAGCCGCGCTCGAAGCCGAAGCGCCGGTCCAGGACCAGGGCGCCGATGACCGCCGCCGTCGACCAGCCGCCGGCCTGGAACTCCTCCGGCAGCCAGGGGCAACCGTGGGGCACGGACACGCCGTTCTTGACCACCCCGTGCTCGCTGGGCAGTCGTCCGCTGAACAGGCTGGCGTGGGCGGGGCCGGTCTGGCTCGAACTGCTGTAGTGGCGCGTGTAGAGCACGCCGCCCGCGGCCAGCCGATCCAGGTTCGGGGTCGCGTCGCGCGGATAGCCGAGGCAGCCCAGGGCGTCGGCGCGCAGGGTGTCCACGCTCACGAGCAGCACGTCGGGGCGCGGCTCCGCGCCGCAACCGCACAGGGCCGCAGCGGCCGCCAGCCGCAGCGCCCGGCGCCGGGCGCTGCCAGGGGATCGAGCGCTGAACTTCATGCCGCGGGGCCCGCGGAGCGCGGGACATGCAGGCGTTGGACCTCCCCGCTCTCGAGCCACCACAGCTCCGCGCAGACCTGCTCGGGCCGCAGTTCCAACGCCTGCCCGAGGGCGTCCAGGTAGCGCCCGAGCTGGGGCCCGTAGCGCTGGGCCGCCGCCTCGGGATCGCCCGCGATCCGGTCGGTCTTGAAGTCCGCGACCACCCACAGCGGGCCATCCCGGTAGAGCAGATCGAGCGTGCCCGTGTAGGGGCCGATCGGCGCGAGGTCCCCGGCCTGCGGCGGGGCCAAGAGCGGCAGCTCGCGGGCCACGATCGCCGGCTCGAGCCCCTCGAGCTTGGCCAGCAGGGGACCCCGCCGCAGGGCCTCGAGCAGCGCCTGCGCCCGCGCCAGGGCCGGGCCTTGGGCGGGGGGCCGCAGCTCCCGCCCCAGGTCGGCCAGCAGCTCGCGCGCCCGGGCCTCGAAGCGCCCGCTGGCCAGGTCTCCCGGGCGATGGCCTTCGAGCAGGGAATGCAGCCGCGCCCCGACCGCCAGGGCCGCCTGGGCCTCCGGACCGGAGGCCCCCGGATCGCGCGCCGCCCCTCGGGGCCCCCCGGCGCTGGACCCGGCCGCCCCCTGCGGAGCAGCCCCGGCCTCCGAGGCGCTCGCGGTCAGCGGCCGCGACTCGCGCTGCTCCGCCGCTCGGCGGTCGCGCTGGGCGGGCAGCCCCCTCGGCGGGGGTGAGCCCGCCGTGCGCGCCGGTTGGGCCGCGGCCTCGCGCGGGCCGGCCGGCAGGGGCGCCAGTTCGAGGTCCTGCGGCGGCCGCGGGGCCCGCCCCGGGTGGCGCCGGTCGAGGGCGATCAATGCCTCGAGGCTGTTGGCTGCCCGGCCCTCTCCCGCGGCCTCGCCCTGGCCCTCGCCCTCGCCCTGGCCGCCGGGATCGCTGACCCCGATCACCAGGCGCGCCTTGGCGCGGGTCATGGCCACGTAGAGCAGGCGCACCCACTCGGCGCGCTCGCGCCGCTCGCGGCGCTCCAGCTCGGCCCCATGGCCCAGGGACCCGACCTTGAACAGGCGCCACTCGGGCCCGTCGGCGCTGCGCACGAAGTCCGCAGCCGGCGGGCCGCGGCGGCCGCGGGTCAGGTCCTTGTAGGTCTGCCCCAGGAAAACCACCTGGAAGTCGAGGCCCTTGGCCTTGTGGATGGTGAGCACCGAGAGCGCGTCCCGGGCCTGCCCGCGCGGGCGCGCCTCCTCGGCTTCCTTGGCCAGGGCCACCTGGTCCCGCAGGCTGCCGAGCAGGGACTCCACATCGCCGCGGCCATCGAGCAGCCGGCGCTCGAGCTGGCCGTGGAAGCGCTCCAGGTTGGCGCGCGCGAAGTGCCCCAGGAAACGCGTCGCCGCCCCGAACTCCTGCAAGCTGAGCCGCCGCAGACGCTCGACGAAGCGCTCCGCCGGCAGCTGCTCGGCGGCGCCGCGCAGCTCGCCCAGGGACGCCAGCGCCGCGCACAGGCTGGCCGGCCAGGCGGCGATGCGCTCGAGCCCGGGCAGGGGCGGAACCTGCCGCGCGGCCGCGTCCACCAGCTGCGCCAAGCGCTCGAGCTCGGCCCCATCCGGCGCCGCCGCGAGCGCCTGCACGGCGGCGGGAAAACCGCAGCGCCAGAGGGGCTCGAGGGCCGCGTCGGGGACGCCCACGGCCGGCGAGCGCAGCCAGGTGACCAGCGCCAGGCTGTCGGTCGGGTCGAACACCAGCCGCACCCAGGCCGCGGCCTCGATCACCTCGCGGCGGCGGTAGTAGCTCTTGTCGCGCGCCACCTGATAGGGGACCCCGGCGCCGCGCAAGGCCTCCAGGTAGCGCTCCTGGTCGGCGGTCGAGCGCAGCAGCAGCGCCATCTGGGCGCAGGGCACCCCCGCTTCCCGGTGGAGCCGCAGCGCTTCCCAGGCGAAGGCCTCGGCCTCCGCGGACACCCGCTCGCTGCTGCGCAGCCGCGTTGGGGCGGCTTGCTTCCCGGGCGCCCCTGGCTCGAGGGCCCGGGCCGGCTCCGGCGCGGGCTCCGGCATCCACCAGTAGGAGACCGCGGCGCGTCCCGCCGGCGGCTGGGTCTCGGGCTTGGCGCCCTGCTCGGGCGTCACCAGCGGCACGAACGGCGGCTGCAGGCCCGCTTCGGCCCGCATCGCCGGGGTGAGCACGCGCTCGACCTCGGCCAGGATCGCGGCGCTCGAGCGGTGGTTGACCGACAGACCGGCGCGGATGCCGCCGGCGGCCTCCAAGCGCTCCAGGAAGCACTCGTAGGCCCGCAGATCCGCCTGCCGCCAGGCATAGATCGACTGCTTGGGATCGCCGACCACGAACAGGCCCGGGCGGGAGCCCGCGGGGCCCTCGAGCGCCAGGGCCGCCACCAGATCGCACTGGCGCTGGTCGGTGTCCTGGAACTCATCGACCAGCAGCTGGTCGAGGCGCTCGCGCTGGCGCCGCAGCACCTCGGGCCGCTCGACGAGCAGCCGGCTGGCGCGGCGGAGCAGATCGTCGAAGCTCAGCACCCCCCGGCGTTCCAGCTGCCCGCGGGCTTCGGTCAGCATCGGGCCCAGCACCGCCAGGGCGGCCGCGGCGCTCCGCGGGTCGAAGGTCCGCAGGGCGGCGAGCTCGCGCACCGCGAGGCGCGCGGCTTGCTCCAGGGCTTCGCGATCAGCGAGCAGGGTCTGCTCTTCCTTGTTGAATTCGCCCTTGGCCCAGCCCTTGCGCAGCTGCTGCTCCAGCAGGGCCAGCTCGGGCAGCGCGCGCAGCCGCTCGACGTGCGCCGACACCTCCGCGTCGTGGGCCAGGTCGGCCGCGAGCTCCTCGGCGAGCCGTGTCGCTGCGGCCTGGATCTCGCGCGGACGCTTCGAGCGCTTGAAGCGCGGGACCGTGGCCTCCAGCTGGCTCCGCAGCGGCCCGAGCGCCTGCAAAACCGCGCCGCGCCAGCGCTCGAAGGCCTCGCGGGTCAGCGCGAGCTGCGGCAGCTCGCCGGCCTGCACGCCGAGCTCGAGCAGCCGCAGGAGCTCGGCTTCGATCTCCGCCGGTCCCGAGCCCTGCTGCACCAGGTGGATCCAGTCGTCGTCCGCCGGATCGCCCAGCTTCGCCCGCAGATGGGCTTCGACGGTTTCCCGGGCCACGCGCCGCAGGGCCTCGCCCTCGGCGTCGATCGTCGGCCGCGGGTGCAGGCCGGCCTCGAAGGGGGACTCGAGCAGCAGCTCGGCGGCGAAGGAGTGGATCGTCGACAGACGCAGGTGCTGGCTGGCCTCCGCGAAGGCGCGCGCCCGCTCGGCCAGCGAATCCAGCGGCAAGCCCAATTCTTCGGCCAGCTCGGCCGCCTTGAGGCCCGGCAGCTCACGCTGTGCGCCCAGGTCGGAGAAGGCGCGCGCCACCCGCTCGCTCATCTCCGCCGCGGCCGCTTCGGTGAAGGTGATCGCCACCAGGCGCTCGAGCACCCGCTTCGGCGTCTCGCCGCCCGCGCCCCGCTGGCGCTCGAAACCGGGGCCGAGGCACCAGGCCACGATGCGCTGCACCAGGGTCGCCGTCTTGCCGGTGCCCGCCCCGGCCTCGAGGGCCACCGGGCGCACGAACTCGCGCCGCGCCAGGCGCCGCGCTTCGCGATCCAGGCGGCGCAGATCGGCGTGGTCGCTCACGGCCGTTCCTCCGGAGCCTCCCCGGGCGCGATCGCTGGCGCCGCTGCGGACAGCTCGAACCACTCGAGCAGCGCCGCCTCCGCAGGGCTGGCCGCGCCGCGCAGCCGCAGGCCCTCGATGAAGGCCGCGAAACGCCGGCGCTGGCCGCTGTCCCGCTGCACGCAGGCTTCGCGCACCGTGCAGTCGGCGCAAGGGTCCGGCTCCTCCTGGAGCTGGCTGTCGAGCAGCCTGGGCGCCAGGGCGCCCAGGCTCCAGGCGGACAGCAGCGTGGCCGCGGCCGCCTTGAAGGCCCGCAGCAGCTCGGGGCCGTCGGGTCCAGCGAGGTCCACATCGAGTGTCCGCCGCGGCTGCTCGTCGCCCTTGGCGGGGGCCAAGAACAGATAGCGGCCGACCGCGCTCTGGCCGCGCTGCTCGGCGCCGCCCAAGGCATAGGCCACGGCCTGCAGGCGCTCGCCCCGCCGGATTCCGCTCAGCAGCTTGCGCCGCACGGTCTCGTCCTTCTTGCCCTCGGCGAAGCAGCGCCCGCTCTTGTAGTCGGTCAGCAGCGCTGACTGCCGGGGCCGCTGGTCGCGGCGATCGGCGCGGAACGTGAGGCGGTGCTCGATTCCGGCCGCATCCGCCAGCGCGATCTCGCCCTGCCACTCGGCCTGGGGCTCACCCAGGGGGCCCTGGGCCCAGATCTCCTCGACGCCGATGTCGATCGAACGCCGTGCGCGCTCGATCAGCACGCGTTCGAAACCCGGCAAGGTCAGGCCCTTTTCCCGCGCCAGCTGGGCTCCGAGCTCCCGCAGCGCTTGCTCGATCGCCTCGGCTCCCGGCTTGCCGACCGCGCCCTGCGCGACGTGCGCTCCCGAGCGCACCAAGCGCTCGAGCACGCCGTGCAGCAGCTCGCCCACCAGGCGCGCGTCCACCGGCGGCCAGGCGAACTCCGGATTCGGCGCGGGTTCGAGCCGCAGCCGGTGCTCCAAGAACGTGCGCCAGCCGCATTTCGCCAGGCTTTCGAGCCGCGTCACCGGGATCGGCTCGGGGGCGGTCTGACCCACGAAGCCGTGGTAGGGCGAGGGGCCGAGCGCCGCGGCTCGCTTGGGCTCGAGGCTCCATTCGCGCAGGACCTGGGCGCGGCCCAGGGCCGAGTCGCGGCGCAGGCGCTCCGGCAGCCGCTGCGGGGCCAGGCCCAGGAACCAGGCTTCGAGATCCTCGGGCCGCTGCTCGGGGGCCCGCTCCACGGACAGTTCGAACAGGTCCATGGCCCGCGGCTCGGCCGCTTCCGCGGGCGCCGCCGCCAGTCGCTCGGCGATCGGCCCGAACAGGGCGGAAGGGGCGCGCTCGCGGTCGTCGAGATCGCGCTCGGCGCACAGCAGCAGGCCCTCCGGCGCCAGGTCGGCCAAGGAGAGGAAGGTCTCCAACTCGCGGCTGGCCGGATCGAGTCCGCCGCCGGGGGCGATGTCCGGCAGCACTGCGCCGCTGGCCGCGGTCAGCTCCGGGCTGAGGAAGGCATCGCGCGGCGCGCGGCGCTGAGCCGAGGCCTGGTCCAGCCCGACGATGGCGATCCGATCGAACGGCGCGCGCGGCAGGTCCGGGCCGCCGACCTGGATTCCGGCGCCCCGGCCGCCGAGCGGTCCGACGGCCGCCTGTTCGATCTCGGCGGCGAGGGCCTGGCACCACTCGGATCCCGCGAGTTCGCAATCGGCCCCCAGGTCGGACTGCAGCGCGTGCAGCGCGTGCTCGAGCTGCGGCCAAGGGCCGCCGTGCTCGCGCCAGCCGAGCCAGCGGTCGGCGAAGCCGCGCAGGGCTGCGGCGTGGTCGGACAGGGGGCGGGGGGCCTCCGCGGCGGTTTGTTGCACGGCCTCTGCGCACAGCTCGCGCAGGCGCTCGAGCGCCGTGCGCGGCAGGCGCTGGCGGGCCAGGCGCGCCGGCGAGCCCGCTTGCGAGCGCAGCGCCGCCCCCGCTGCAGCTTCGTCAGCCTCCGCGTCTGCGTCCTGCTCGGGGGGGTCCTCGCTGTCCGCCTGCGGATCGGAATCGGCGCGCGCCGCTTCGGTCCGGTCCGCGAGCGGCCCGAGCCGCACGGGCAGGGCCAGATCCTGGCGCGGGCCGAGCAGCGCGGGCAGATCCAGCTCGGCGCCGCGCTGGACCGTGACCGCCCCCAGCACCCGGGCGCCGAGCCGCAGGGCCGCGCCGCCGGCTCCGAAGCGCGCCTCGATCCAGCCCGGGGGCATGCAATCGAGCAGCCGCGTCAAGCGCTGAGCCGCTCCGCCGCGGACCCAGTCGGCCAAGGCCAGCAAACGCCGCGCGGCCGCATCCGGAGCGCCCTCGAACGCCGGCGCGGAGAAGGGCAGGGCCAGGCGCTGCGCCGCCACAGAGAGCGCCGCGCGGCGCTCGTCGGCGCCATACAGCACCACGGCGATGCGCTCGGGCGCGATGCCGGCGGCGATCTCGCGCTCGCAGTACTCGAGCGCCAGGCGCACCTCCGCGCGGGGGTCCGCGGCCCGCAGGCGCCGGAGGCGACCGGGGCGGGGGCCGAGCGCTGCGGGCGCGAGCTCCAGGGCCCGGGCGCCCGCGCGCTGCTCCAGGGCCCGGGCCAGGTCCCGGGGCGCCGGCCGCCGACGGTCAGGGTCGATCAGCAGCAGGCTCTGACCCGCCAGCAGAGCGGCGAGGCGCGGGAGCTCCGCCGCCGCGAAGGCCGGCGGCCGCGCGCCGGGACAGCGCTCGAGCAGCCGCCGGGTGAGCCGCAGGGTGGCGAGCCCCAGGGCCAGCGCCTGCGGTTCGGCGCTGCTGCCCGCGATCGCCGCCTCGAGCGGTTCCGCCAGCGCCGGGGTGTAGCCCGCCTCGAGCCAGCGGGTCAGGCTCGCCCAGAGCGCCTCCCGCCCGCCCTCGAGCGCCGCCAGCAGGCCCCGCAGCCGGGCGTCCTCCTCCAGCGCGCGCCCGAACTCGAGCTCCGCCCGGCGGCGGCTGGCCGCGGGCGTTCCGGCGCGCTCGAGCAGCGCCAGGGCCAAGCCCTCCAAGGTGCGCGCCTCGACCCCCAGGGCGGCGCCCAGCCCAGCCTCGGCCAGCCGAGCGAGCCACAGCCGCCGGGCATGGCCGTCGCGGAACACCAGCAATAGGCGCGGGCGCTCGCCGCGGCGCCAGGCCGCTCGATGCTGCTCGAGCTCGTCGCGCAGCAGCGCTTCCAAGCGCTCGATCGGCCGCGGCGCCGACGTCGCTCCCGCGCCCTGATCGGCCGCCCGGCTCGCTGCTGCTGCCATGCCCCCGATTCTGCCCGCCGGTCGACCGGGACCGCCAGGCCTGGCGCGGAGCGCCCCCGCGCGCCCCCCCCGGTCGCCGGCCCGCGCCGGCGCGCGCCGATGCCCCCGGACAGCCCGCCCGCGGCGCGCCGCTGCCAGCGACCGCAGGCCCGGCGCCGCGCCGGCGAGCGCGGTCCACACGCGCGGCTTCCGCAGGCGGCGGCTCGCAGGGCACGCACCCGCCAGGCCCGCCCCGAGTCGGCCCCGTATCGGCACGCGCCCGGCCCCAGCAGCGCTCAGCGCGCAAGTCCGAGGCGGGAGGCCGCCTCGGACCGCTCGCGGTAGAGCCCCTTCGGCGGGATCCGCCGACCCGCCCCCGGTGCTTCAGCGACCCGGGTCGCGGTCGGCGCGCGGACCGAGCCCGCGCTCGGCGCCCCAGGCTGGCGGGCGGCAGGCCGCGGCAGATCCGGCGGGGCACTGCGCAGCAACCTGCAGCGCGGGCGGATCGGGAGCGCGGCGATCAGCGCTTTTCGATCCAGACCTCGAGCGTCGCGGCGCCGTCCAGTTCGAAGTGCTCGACCTCGATGCGCACCGGCCGGCCCTCGGTCAGCTCGAAGGGGTGTTCGGCCGGCCGCGCGCCATGCCAGGTCCAATCTTCGATCACGGTCGCGCCGTCGAGGCGCACCCGCAGCCCGTCGTCGGAGACCGTGCGCAGCACGTAGCGGCCCGCGGGCAGGGGCACGGAGGTCTCGGCGGCGATGCCGAAGCGATCCGCCGGCAAGCCGCGCCAGGCGGCGGGCGCCCCCGGCAGGTCCCCGGGGCCTGCGGAGCCGAAGGGCAGCCGCAGCGCGGGGAGTTCGATCCTCGGCGCCCCCCGGGCCGCGGCGGCGAAGGCGGCCGGGTCGCTGCGCGGATCCGTGGGCGTCGCGAAGGCTGCGGCGCTCCAGTGCAGCGCCAAAAGGGAACCGGCGATGCCGAGCTCTGCTTCGTCGCTGCGGGCGATCAGCACGAAGGGCCACAGCCCCGGGGTCTGGGCACACACGTGGGCCTGGCCGCGGATCAGGCTCTGACCGCGCTCGAGCTCGGTCTCGAGGCTCAGTTCAGGACCCGCTTGCAGTTCGAAGCGCGGGTTCGGTCCGGGCCCGAGCAGCCGGAATCCGAGCCGGCCCGGCGGCGCCGGGGCCGGATCGAGATACAGCTCCTCCCAGTCGTAGGGGCCGTAGGCGCCGATCACGATCGCAGCGCGTCCCCGGGGCGCGCCCGGCGGCAGCAGCTCTTCCATGAGCATCAGCTCGGCGGGGCCAGCCAGCGACCGGGCGCGCAGGGAGGCCTGGGGCTCATCCGCGGCACCGGCTGCCGTTGCCGCGGGCCAATTCCACCCCGGCGGGGCGGCTGACTCGTCGAACGGCGTAGCAAGCTCCGCCAGGGAACGCAGATCCGCGGCCAGCTCGGGGGCCTCGCGGGGCCGATCGATGGCCACGGGGCCGCAGTCCGCGAGTTCGACCCAGGGCGGATCGACCTCGAAGCGATTGCGGGAGAGGGCCACCCGCGCCACGCCCTGGCCATGGGCCCGGACCCAGGCGCTGGCCGCCAGGTGCTCATCGGCGTCGCTCCACAGCCGCAGCCCCGGCTGGTCCCCGCTGAACAGGTTGCCCTCGATCCACAGGTCCTGGGCATGCTCGGCGTTGATCCCGCCGCGCTCGGATCCGTAGCCCGCGTCGCCGTTGTCGATGAAGCGGTTGTCCTCGATCCGGCTCCGGCGCCCGTAGCCGAGCCATAGGCCGGTGATCGCGTTGCCCTCGAAGCGGTTGCCGCGGATGTGGTTGTCGAAGCTGAAGGTCAGCTCCAGCCCATGGGCCACGTTGTAGCTCAGGTTGTTGCCCTCGAAGCGGTTGCGGTCGACGCCGCCGCGCGGCTGCGCACCGGGCGCGCGCTCTGCTTCGAGGGCCTCCCGGCCCGCGAAGGCGAAGATCCCGTCGCCGCTGTAACAGGCCGAGTTGATCGCCAGCAGGTTGTCTCGGCACTGCTCGAACATCAGGATCCCGGCGCTGTCCTGCCCGCGGTTGTAGATGCCGTGGGAGTAGCCGCGCACGCAGAAGTCGAAGCGATTCGAGCGGATCTCGAGCCCGCTGCTGCGCCACAGGGCCAAGCCCCAGCCGGACAGGAAGCTGGCGTCGTTGCCCAGCAGCAGGCCGCCCTGCACACGCTCCAGGATGATCCCGTTCTGGCACCCGCGCACCCGGGCGCCCTGGATGTCGATGTCGCGGCAGTCCCGCAGCGCCAGTCCGGCGCCGTACGCGCGCAGCCATTCGCCGGCGTCGTTCTGGTGCGGCCGCAGCCAGTCGCCGGGATCCTCGGCCAGGACGCTCGAGCGCAGCCGCTGCGCGAACCCCGCGCGCACCTGGGGCCGCTCCAATTTGAGGCCCTGCACTCCCTCCGCCAGCAGGCCGACCCGATACCCGCTCACCTGGGGACTCCTCAGGGCGATCTCCCGGCCGCGCACGACGATGCCGATGCCGCGGCGGTCCTCCGGCGCTCGCGCCGGTGCAGCCAGGATGCCGCTGCATTCGATCGTCAATCCGTTGCCCTCGATCCAGACCACCCCGTCGCCGGCCAGATCCTCGATCGGCCGGCCATCGAATTCCAGCCGGGCCGAGTGCGTGACGCGCGTATCGTCGGCGGTGATCTTCAGCAGCGGGAGCGGCTCGAGCTGGGCGCGGGCCGGCTGTCCGGCCCAAAGCACGAGACCGCACAGCGCAGCCCTCAAGGCAGAGGCTCCCATGGGCAGAGCCTAGCCCGGAGCTGCTCCGAGCGGCGCAACCTGCCTGTCGGTCCGGGCCCTCCCCAGCCGCGCTCCCGGCGAGCTGCACCGGCGAGCTGCACCGGCGACCCCAGGGCCCGCTGCGGCGGTCGTCGGGTCCGATCCAGGCCCCCGGTTACCGACCCAGCCTCGACCTGGATCGGCCGGGCGGATCCCGGGCATAAAAAAACGACCCCCGCTTTCGCGGGGGTCGCGCGCTACGAGTTCACCCCGGGAGGGGTGCCCCTAGCTGATCACTGAAGGCTCAGGGTCAGCGAGGAGGCGAACTCGGTCAGGCTCAGCGTGAAGGCGATCAGGTCGAACTGGATACCGACAGCGGCGACGCCGATGTTGCGGTTGGCCAGGTTCGGCTTCGGGCCGACCGGGAGGCCGTTCGGCACGTTGAAGCTGGCGGAGCCGTCGATGCCGAGGCCGACGCCGTCTTCGAACAGCGAAGCGGCGGTGCCACCGGTCGTCGGGTCTTGGGCCGACTGGAAGTTGGCGCCCACGGAGAACACCGACTGGGCCAGGAAGGCGTTGGTGACCGCGTCGAAGTTGATCGGCACGGTTTGCAGGCCGTCACGCGAGGTGGCTTGCGGGCCCAGGGCCAGCGAGCCGGCTTGGGCGATCACACCGGGGATGGCATCCCAGCTCATCGGACGCTGGATCATGCCGGCACCCGGGGTGGCCGACCACAGGAAGAACGGGAAGTTGGCAGCCAGACCCGGCTTGGTGACCGAGGTCGCCGGGCCGGGGGGCACGGCCAGAGCCGAACCTTCAGCGCCCGCGCGGATGTCGAGGACGCGGAGGTTGCAGGTGCTGGTCTGGTTGCTGATGCGCCAGTCCGGACCACCGCCGCCGGTGTTGCCGTTCTGGGAGGCCCACAGGGCCGGGGTCACGGTGCCGATCGTGCCGAACCACTGGTCGGTGCCGGGGCCGCCGCCGAACTGGGTGTTGGTGGTGCCGGAGATGCCAGCGCCAGCGAACGAGGTCAGACGGTTGTAGCTGATCGCGTTCGAGGCGTCGGCGGAGACGCCGAACAGGCTGGAGGCCTGACGGCTGTTGCCGTTGGTCACACCGCCGGCGCCGACGGTGCCGTTGCCCAGACCGTTGAGTTCAGCGGTCGAGAGCACGAAGTACTGCTGGTTGGTCGGGCCGCCGTTGAGCGGGCCCTGGACTTCCATGATCAGGTGGGTCAGCAGGGGGGCCGCGAAGGCGCCCGGCTGGACACCCAGGGTGTTCGGGGTCAGGAGACCCGTCGAGCCCAGGAACTGGAAGTAGTTGAACCAGAAGGTCGGGACCGGGTTGGCGGCGGTGGCGGCGATCAGGCCCGGGACGAAGGCAGCGCTCAGGGCGCTGTTCAGGGTCACAGGCTGACCGGTCTGGGTGTCGGTGCCCTGGGCGAAGAACGAGCTGAAGCAGGCGTCGCCAGCGACCGAGTTGACCGAGGCAGCGTGGAAGCTGACCAAGCCGTAGTCGACGCCGGGGACGGTGTTCAGGGCGCCGAAGCCCTGGGTCAGGCTGAACCAGCTGACGTCCGAGGCGCCGCCGGTTTGCTGACGGCCGCCTTGGGTGCTGTCGATGCCGTGGCAGATACGGATCGAGTCACCGGGGCCGGCGAAGTTGGTGACGGTTTGGCCGAAGCCAAACAGCACCGGGCCGCTCGTGAAGGCAGCTCCACCGAGGAAGCCGAAGTTCATCGAGTGCCAGTTGAAGCTGTAGTCGACCTGGGCATTGGCCAGCCCAGCGAGGGCTGCGGCGGCGCCGGCCGCCAGCAGCGAAGTGCGGTAGTTCATGAACCAGAACCTCCTGAAGGTTTCGGAAGACGTCCCAAAGCGCTGGGAGCGGGGCAGGCCGACGAGGCCTGACCCCCGGACCAAGGCCGGATGGTCCATCCCGTGCTCGGAGACCCCCGGGCTCGGGGGCCCTGACCCACATCGTTGCCGCCGAGGCGGGGGGGCGATGCGGACCGGGCGCGCTTCGGACGAACCAATGGTACCCCCGGTTCCGAGAAACGGTCAAGGCGCCGCGGGAATGCGTCGTCCATATCCGCCCCGCTGCGCCTAAGTCCCTGTAGTAGGACCGTTTAGCGACTGCTCGGCGGCCCCGGCCCGGGCCCGGACCGGGGCCCAGGGAGCCGCCGGCGGGCCTGGGCCAGGCCCTCCCGCGCCCAGGCTGGGCCCGGCGCGGCGCCAGGGTAAAGTCTTCCGGGGCCAGCGCGCCCCCGTCCCCTCCTGACAGCTATATCTGCGCCATGACAACCGTCGTGATCCTGGCCGCCGGCAAGGGCACCCGCATGAAGAGCGCCCTGCCCAAGGTCCTGCACCGGGTGTGCGGGCGCAGCCTGCTCGGCTGGGCCCTGGGGGCGGCCCGGGAGGGGGGGGCAACCCGCGTGGTGCTCGTGCTCGGGGAACAACGCGACCGCGTGCTGGCGGACCTGCTCGAGCAGGGAGAGCTGGAGGCGCCCGGGCGGCTGGCGGGCGGCCTGCCGGTCGAGGTGGTCGTGCAGGAGCCCCAGCTCGGGACCGGACACGCGCTGCAGGTGGCGGCCCCGGCGCTGGCCACCGAGCGCGAGCAGATCCTGGTGACCTACGGGGACATGCCGGTGCTGACCGGGCAGACCCTGCGGGCGCTGTGCGCCGCCCGCCCCGAGCAGGGGGCCTGCGTGTTGGCGGCGGAGGTGCCTCGCCCCAAGGGCTACGGCCGGTTGATCGAGGGCTCCGGCGGCCATCTGGAGGCGATCGTCGAGGAGCGGGACGCGACCCCGGCCCAGCGCCGGATCCGGCGCGTCAACGTCGGCGTGTACGCCTTTCCGGCCGACCTGCCGAGCTTCCTTGGGCGCCTGAGCAACCACAATGCCCAGGGCGAGTACTACCTGACCGACGCGATCGCCCTGCTGCTCGGCGCCGGCCGGGCGGTGCGCACCTTGGACCTCGAAGACCTGGCCGAGGCCCGCGGGGTCAACACGTTGGCGGAATTGGCCGAGGCGCGGCGCTCCCTGCAAGCGCGCATCCTCGAGCAGCACCTGCTGGCCGGGGTCCAGATCGAAGACCCCGATTCGACCTGGATCGACCACGGCGTTTCGATCGGCGCGCGCACGGTGATCCTGCCCGCCAGCGTGATCCGGCGCGGGGTCGTGATCGGCAGCGACTGCGAGGTCGGGCCCTTCTCGCACCTGCGCGAGGGCACCGTGCTCGCCGACCACGCCGCGGTGGGCAATTTCACCGAAACCAAGCAGGCCAGCCTGGGCGAGCACAGCAAGGCCAAGCACCTGGCCTACCTGGGCGACGTGGACGTCGGAGCGCACACCAACATCGGCGCCGGGACGATCGTGGCCAACTACGACGGCGTGCGCAAACACCGCACGCAGATCGGCAGCGGCGCCTTCATCGGCTCCGGTTCGATCCTGGTGGCCCCCAGCCGGGTGGGGGACGGGGCCCTGACCGGCGCCGGTGCGGTGCTGACGCGCAAAGAGGTGCCCCCGGGCGAGGCCTGGGTCGGAATTCCGGCGCGCTCCTTGGGGCCGCGGCCGGCCTCGACGCTGAAGACCCCGGGCGAAAAGCGAAAACCCGCCCCGGGCGGCGCCGGCTGAATCGGGCGGCGGCCTGGCCCTGGCCCGCCTGGCGCTGCGCCCTCGCGCAGCGCCCCCGGCCGCACCCCGGCGGCCTGCGGCGCTCGACGCCGGCCCGCTTGGCTCCGGGAGCGGCCGGCGCTCGCG
>ERZ1066117.826-NODE-826-length-19443-cov-16.252630_pt1 | contig 19443 bp, 15 predicted proteins | sample MGYA00382764_ERZ1066117 | MGnify/ENA primary metagenome ERZ1066117 (study PRJEB33369, sample SAMEA5778347) | biofilm metagenome | biome: Industrial cooling water; feature: Water cooling tower basin; material: Biofilm | place: United Arab Emirates | collected...
GCCGGCCGGTGTCACTGCGCCGGCCGGTGTCACTGCGATCAGATGTCGATGTTGGTCGCTTCCAGCGCGTGCTGCTCGATGAACGCCCGGCGCGGTTCGACCTCCGGTCCCATCAGCACGGTGAAGATGCGGTCGGCCTCGACCAGGTCGTTGACGGTGACGCGGCGCAGCAGGCGGCGCGCCGGATCCATCGTCGACTCGAACAGCTGCGACGGGTTCATCTCGCCGAGACCCTTGTAGCGCTGGATATCGAGGTCCTTCTCGCAGGTCTTCTGGATCAGGTCGACGGCCGCGAACAGGCTCTCGCTCTGCAGCGGCTCGCTGCCTTCGCTCTGCAGCACTTGCCACGCACCGGCGCCGTTGCCGGTCGTCCACGCCGCCGGCAAGCCCATCGCGTCGAGCTTCTGCAGCAGCGCGCGCACGTCGCCGCCGAGCAGCAGTGCGAACGCCTCGACGTCGGCCTTGTCGCGCAGGAACGGCGAGTCCGGGCCCTCGTAGACCAGCAGGTCGCGGCCCTTCTGCGCGCGCAGCTTCTCGAGCTCGGCGGCGAGCTGCACCTCGGTGTCGAGGAAGCGACCCTGACCGCCGACCACGAACCACACCGCCGGCAACTGGCGATCGGGCACCGTCGCCGCCGCCAGGTACGGCAGGAACGGCACGCCGGCGTCGAGCGGCAGGCGGTTCTCCAGTTCGCGCAGCCTGGTGACGAGGTCCATCAACTGGCGCAGCTCGCGGCCGCGCCACGTGCGACCGCCGTGCCGCAGCGACGTCTGGCCCAGACCGAGTTCGGCCAGCAGGTTGACCTTGTCCTCCTCGGTGACCGCGTAGCGCTCGGTCTTGCCCTTCTTGATCCGGTAGAGCGGCGGCTGCGCCACGTAGACGTGGCCGCGCGTCACCAGCTCCGGCATCTTGCGATAGAACAGCGTCAGCAACAGCGTGCGGATGTGCGAGCCGTCGACGTCGGCGTCGGTCATCACGATGACCTTGCCGTAGCGCAGCTTGTCGGTCTCGAACTCGTCGCCGAGGAAGCCGGTGCCGATCGCGCTGACGATCGTCTGGATCTCCTCGTGGTCGAGGATGCTGTCGACGGCCGCCTTCTCGACGTTCAGGATCTTGCCGCGCAGCGGCAGGATCGCCTGGTGGCTCATGCGGCCCTGCTTGGCGGTGCCGCCTGCCGAGTCGCCTTCGACCAGGAACAGCTCGGCTTCGTCGCGCGGCGTCCCCTTCTGGCAGTCGGCCAGCTTCGCCGGCAGACCGCCGCCCTCGAGCGCCGACTTGCGCCGCACGAGGTCGCGCGCCTTGCGGGCCGCTTCGCGCGCACGCAGCGCGTCGAGCGCCTTGCCGAAGATCGTCTTGGCGACGCTCGGGTTCTCCTCGAAGTGCGTGCGGATGCCGTCGCCGACGACGGTCTCCACCACCGACTGCACCTCGCGGTTGCCGAGCTTGATCTTGGTCTGCGACTCGAACTGCGGATCCGGAACCTTGACCGAGACCACCGCGACGAGGCCTTCCTTGAAGTCGTCGCCGGTCGGCACCGGGTCCTTCTCCTTCAGCGCCTTCTCCTGCCGCGCCCAGTTGTTGAGCGAGCGGGTCAGCGCCGTGCGGAAGCCCTGCAGGTGGGTGCCGCCCTCGATCGTGTTGATGTTGTTGACGAACGAGAAGACCGACTCGTGGTAGCCGTCGTTGTAGGCCAGCGCGATCTCGATCTCGTAGACCTTCTCCGGGTTCTCGGCCGACGGCATCTCGCGGCGGAAGTAGATGACTTCCTTGTGCAGAAGCGTCTTGCCGACGTTCAGGTCCTTGACGAACTCGACGAGGCCCTCGGGGAACAGGAACTCCTCGCCCTTGTCGATGCGCTCGTCGAACAGCGTGATGTGCAGCTTCTGGCTGCCCATCAGGTAGGCGAGCTCGCGCAGGCGCTTGCGCAGCACCTCGTACGAGAACTCGACGACCTCCATGATGGTCGGATCGGCCTTGAAGCGCAGCATCGTGCCGGTGCCCTCGGCCTTGCCGATCACCGCGAGTTCGCTCGCCTTCTGGCCCTTCATGTAGGTCTGCCGGTAGACCTTGCCGTCGCGCGACACCTCGACGTCGAGCACGTCGGCCAGCGCGCACACGCAGCTGATGCCGACGCCGTGCAGGCCGCCCGACACCTTGTAGCTGCCCTTGTCGAACTTGCCGCCGCTGTGCAGCTTGGTCAGGATGACCTCGAGGGCGGGCTTGCCGCTCTCGTGCATGTCGACCGGGATGCCGCGGCCGTTGTCCTTGACCGACACCGAGCCGTCCTTGTGCACGCGCACGTCGATGCGGCTGGCGCGGCCGGCGAGGGCTTCGTCGACCGAGTTGTCGACGACCTCCCACACCAGGTGGTGCAGCCCCTTCATGCCGGTGTCGCCGATGTACATCGCCGGGCGCGTGCGCACCGCGTCGAGACCTTCGAGGACCTTGATGGAGCTGGCGTCGTAGCGAGGTTCGGTTGGCTTCTGGTCAGACATGTCCCGTGCCTCCCAGCCTGAATGTCAGCTGGGCGATGGGTTGCTCAGGAACGAGTTGGTTGATGCGCAGTCGGATCTCTTCCCGGCGGAAACCCGACAGCTCGGCGAACAGCGGCGCGGAATCGACCTCGAGCACGAGCTTGCCGCCGCGGCAGCCCATGACCTGACAGTGCGGACGCAGACGTTCGCCGAGGATCTGGTCGAGAGCCTCGTCGTAGACCTTTCGCGACTTGCCGTGCGCAGCCTGCTTCAGGATGTCGCGCAGGAAGTCGCCGGCTCGTTGTGGTTCGGCCAAGAGACCTGGGTTCGGCCAAGAGACTTCGGATCGAGGGGCCCGCCTGATCATGCCCCACTGATGGGCATGACCACGTAGGTAAACGACTCGCCGAGCGTGAACTTCGCCGGCATCGAGTCGTCCGACATGTCGAGCCGGACCTGGTCGAGCTGGCAGACGCGCAGCGCTTCCAGGATGTAGTCCGGGTTGAAGTTGATGCTGCCGCCCGAGCCCTTGACGACGCAGTCGACGACGACGTCGGCGCGGCCGCGGGCCGAACTCTCGGCGGTCATGCGCAGCGACTGCTCGCCGACCTCGAAGCGCACCATGCGCATCTCGGCCGAGCACAGGATCGCCGCCCGGCGCAGCGCCGACTCCAGCACCGCGCGCTGCACCTCGACCGTCGTGTCGGCCGCCTTCGGCAGCACGCCCTCGTAGTCGGGGAACCGCGTCTCGAGCAGCTGGCTGACCAACTGCATCTTGCCGGTGTTGAACACGATCTGCTTGTCGCCGACGTCGACGACCAGCGCGTTCTTGCTGCCCTCGGCCAAGGCGCGGGCCAGCGTGTTCAGTGCCCGCAGCGGCACCACGACCTTGAACTCGGCCTTGGTCTCGACGTTCTCGTAGCTGATCGACAGGCGACGGCCATCGGTCGCGACCATGCGCACGCAGCCGGCGGCGGCGTCGAGCAGCACGCCGTTGATCGCGTAGCGGGTCTCCTCGCGGGCGGCGGCGAACACCGTCTCCTGGATCATGCGCAGCATGCGCCCGGCCGGCAGCTCGAGCCGCTTGCCCGACTTCACCTGCGCCTCGTCCGGATACTGCTGCGGATCCTCGCCGAGCAGCACGAACGAACCACCGCCGCTCTCGATGCGGCAGCGCTGCTCGGTGCTCTCCAGCGTCACCGTCGGGTCGCTGAGTTCGCGCAGCAGCGCCGAGGTCTCGCGAGCCGGCAGCAGCACGGTGCCCTTGCGACCGACCTTGACCGAGTCCAGCTCGACCCGCGCCGCCATCTCGAGGTCGGTGGCGAACAGCGTGATCGACTCGCCGTCGGCACGGACCAGCAGGTTCTGCAGGATCGGCTTCGGCGTCTTCACCGGCACCACCGAGGACACCACGTTCACGGCTTCGAGCAGGGCCGTGCGGTCGCAGAGGATCTTCATCGTTCGGTTGGCAGGATGCTCAGGTGCTGGGTTCCGAGGTGGGCTCGCGCGCTGCGACACGATGAGTCTGCAAGAGAGAGAATTCTCTCTTCATCATCACCGTCCGTGCCGTCACGAGTGTGAGGAGGTTAGCCAGCGAAACGCTGCGGATCGAGCCGGAAAGCGGGTTTGGCGGCACTTCCACGATCTGGAGAACGGCTGTGCAGAAGGTCGTCGAAACTCCACTTCTCCATGGTCGTCGGTGGCGAGTGACGGCGCCCGTCCGGCGCCTGCGCAGACTCGTGCACGGGAATCACCGGAGCCTCCAGGAACGCTCCCACGGCTCTGCACAGATCTCGCGACGGTCGGCTGCGCAGGCGGTCGCCCCGCGCTCGCGAGGCGTCGACAAGGCGTCAAAAGATGCACCTGGAAAGCAGGACGCGCGGTCCGGGTCGCGGTGGACGAACCACCAGGATCGGAGCCGCGCGTGGCGCCGGACGATGCCGGATCGGGTCCTGCCGGCGGAGTCGGCGGAACGAAGCCGACGGTCAGCTGCGGAAGCCGCGGGTCAGCAGGCGGTTGCCCAGGCCGTCCATCAGCTCCTTGAACATCTTGTCCTTCTGCGTCCGCTCCTTGATCTTGTTCACGGCGTAGAGAACCGTGGTGTGGTCGCGGTTGCCGAAGATGCGGCCGACGTCCTCGAGCGAGCTCTCGGTGTGCTCGCGCAGCAGGTACATCGCGATCTGGCGGGGCAGGCTGACGGTCTGGGTGCGGCTCTTGCCGGTCAGTTCGCGGGCGGTGATCGCGAACTCGCTGGTGATCAGGGTCATGATGTCGTCCGCCGACACCTGGGTCTGGCGGACCGGCATGCCCCGGATGCAGCTCTCGGCGAGCGCCAGCGTGATCGGTTGCTCGGTGATCGCGGCGATGCCGACGACCTTGATGACGGCGCCCTCCAGCTCGCGGATGTTGGTCGCCACCCGCTCGGCCAGGAAGCGCGCGACTTCCTCCGGCAGGTCGATGCCGCGGCCGGCGGCCTTGCGGCGCACGATGGCGACGCGGGTGTCGAAGCACGGCGCCTCGACCTCGGCCACCAGGCCCCACTTGAAGCGGGACACCAGGCGCTCCTCGACGGTCGGGATCTCGACCGGCGGGCGGTCCGACGACAGCACGATCTGCTTCTGGGCGTCGTAGAGCGCGTTGAACGTGTGGAAGAACTCGTCCTGCGTCTTGTCCTTGTTGGCCAGGAACTGGACGTCGTCGATCACCAGCACGTCGGCGGTGCGGTAGGTCTCGCGGAACTGGTCCAACGAGTGGCTCTGGATCGCCTGGATGAACGCGTTGGTGAAGTCCTCGCAGCTCAGGTAGAGCACGCGGGCCTTCGGGTCGCGGCGCAGCACCGTGTGGCAGATCGCCTGCAGCAGGTGCGACTTGCCGAGGCCGACGTTGCCGTGCACGAACAACGGGTTGTAGGCGCAACCCGGGTTCTCGCCGATCGCCAGCGCCGAGGCGTGGGCGAGGCGGTTGCACGGCCCGACCACGAAGCGGTCGAACGTGTAGTTCGGGTTCAGCGCGTTGCCGAGCCGGCGCGAAGTCGGCACTCCGGTGGCCGCCGGCAGGCTGGAGGGCATGCCGAACGGGCTCGGCAGCGCTTGGCCGGCACCACCTGCTGCCTGCGCCATCTGGTTGGCGATCGGGCTGGCCGGCACACGCTCGTCGCGTTGGCGCAGCAGCCGGTCGATCTCGTCCGACATCGGCGTCGGCTGGGCGAAACGCAGGCTGTCCCAGCCATCCTCTTCGCGATGCGTCAGCACGACGCGGCGGCGGGGTTCGCCGAGGGCCGTCACGGCCTCCTGCAGCACGCCGAGGTAGTTCTTCTGCACCCAGTCGCGGACGAAGGTGCTGGTCACCGACAGTTCGACCTCGCGCTCGTCGGCCCGGCGCACGTCGAGCGACCGGAACCACGTCTCCAGCTGTTCGCGCCGCACCCGGGCGCCGAGCTGCTGGAGGATGCTGCGCAGGAGGGAGCGTTCCATCTGCAGGGGCCGATCCGAGGTGGCCACAGGTTCCGGAACGTGTTCATCCGTCATGGTGTTCGAGGTGTGGGAAACGAGGTGTTGGCAGGGACGAGACGGACAGACGGGTCAGTGCGTACGGACCGGTGGCCCGGAAGGAACTGAGGCTGGCTCGGGGTGGAGCCCGAGGCGCGGGATCCGGGTCGATCTGGCAGCGAACGATCCGGAGAGGGCGGTTGGCTTTCGCGTGCTCGCACCGGCGTTGGTTAGGCGACCGACGACGGCTGAGCGACTGACGGGTGCGTTCTTAGCGACCCACTCCGAGCGCGCAAGAGAGCGCGGGGTACTTTGCGCACCGCACTCGACGAGATCCTCACAAGCTCTTCCCAAGCTCTGCACGTTCTCTCCCGGAAGAACAACGACTTGGAGTCGCTGCACACGTCGACCCGACGCGCTTCGAGGGCTGCTACTTTTTTTCTTGGCGACGACGCACCACGGCACCAGCTCGAGCACCTGCATCCTGGCTCGTGCTCGGCTCGGCATCGGCACCCAAGCTGAAGCGTACGCAGGCACGCGCCGTCGCGTCGTCGAGGCCGAGTGCCGACAAGATGCGCGGCGGCGTCGGCGAACCGGACGAGCACGCGGCTCCGTGCGAAGCGCGCAAGCCCGCGAGGTCGAGCGTCGGCAGCAGATTGCGCCCGTCGATCTGCGCAAAGTGGATCATCACCGTGTTGGGCAAGCTGCGCGCGAGCGGCGTCAGGACGCGGTGCACGACGCCACTCGCGGCGAGACCCGCCAAGAAGGCAGACCGCGCGGCGAGCATGCGCTGCGCGCGTTGCTCGGTCGTCGCGACGGCTCGCTCGATGGCGAGTGCGTTGGCCGCGGCGAGTGCCGGACTCTGGGTGCCCGGCCGCAGCCCCGACTCCTGCCCACCGCCGCGCAGCAGCGGCCGCAGATGGTGCTGCAAGCCGCGACCGAACAGCACGCCGTGGCCGCGCAGGCCGCCCGCCTTGTGCGGCGACAGCGCGATCGCCGCCCCGCTGGCGACCACGTCGGTGAATGGCAAGCGACCGAGGCTCTGCGCTGCGTCGACGAACAGCGGCACGCCGAGGGCGCGTGCCAACTCGGCAGCCACACCCACCGGCTGCAGCGTGCCGAGTTCGCTCTGCGCGTGCGCGCAGCAGACGAGCCCTACCGGATGTTCGGGTCGCTGCAGGATCGCCGCGCCGTCGGCGTCGACACCCAACTCGATCGCGCCGCGCGCCTGCGCCGGCTCGAACACCGCGGGATGCTCCGCCGCCGACAGCAGCACCGGCAGCCGCGGATCGCCGAGGCCGAGCACGGCCAGGTTGGCAGCCTCGGTCCCGCCGCTGGTGAACACCACGTCGAGTGCGTCGACGCCGAACACGTTCGCGATCCGTTCGCGTGCGTCCTCCAACACGGCGCGCGCCAGCCGGCCGCCGGCGTGCGCACTGGCCGGGTTGCCGGGTGTGCGCTGTTCGACCGCGACGAACTCCGCCAGCACCGCCGGGTCGACCGGCGCGCCGGCGTTGGCGTCGCAGTCGAACGCACCGCCGCCGAACGCACCGCCGCCGTCGGTCATCCGACCACTCGCGCGTAGATCGCCTCGTACTGGGCGACGATGCGATCGGTCGCGAAGTTCTCGATCGCGCGTTGCCGCCCCGCCACCGACAAACGCTGGTGCAGCGCCTCGTCGGTCAGGATCTTCAGCGCCGCTTGCGCCATCGCCTCGGGCTGGTTGAACGGCACCAGCCGCCCGGTGTCGCCGAGCACCTCCGAGCAGCCACCGACGTCGGTGCTGACGCTCGGCACGCCGCAGCTCATCGCCTCCAGCATCGACAGGCCGAAGCTCTCGGTCTCCGACGCCGACAGGAACAGGTCCGCCTGCGGCAGCAGGTCCTGCACGTTCTCCTGCATGCCGAGGTGCTCGACCTTGCCGATGCAGCCGAGGTCGCTGGCCACCGCCAGCGTGTGGTCGCGGTCGGGGCCATCGCCGATCAGCACGAGCCGCGCCGGGATCTGCTTCTGGATCGCCGCGAACGCGCGCACGACGTCGGCGGTGCGCTTCACCGGGCGGAAGTTCGACGCGTGCACCAGCACGCGTTCTTCGTCGGGCCGTTCGCGCCACGGCTTGCGCCCGGTCGGCTTGAAGCGATCGACGTCGACGAAGTTGTGCACGACCTCGACCTCCTTGCGCACGCCGAACACCAACTGCGTCTCCTCGGCGAGGTAGCGGCTGACGGCGGTCACCGCGTTCGACTGTTCGAGCGCGAAGCGCGTCGGTCGCATGTAGGCGCGGTCGCTGCCGACGACGGTGATGTCGGTGCCGTGCAGCGTGGTCACGAACGGCATGCAGCGGTCGTCGCCGCACATGCTGCGCGCCAGGAACGCGCTCACCGCGTGCGGGATCGCGTAGTGCACGTGGAAGACGTCGATGTCCGCTTCTTCGCGCACCTCGATCATGCGCGTCGCCAGCGCCAGGTCGTACGGCGGGTAGCGGAACAGCGGGTAGGCCGAGACCTGCACGTGGTGGAAGCGCAGCCCCGGCACGCCGCGGCGCAGTCGCCCCGGCCGGTCGTAGCTGAGCAGGTGCACTTCGTGCCCGCGTTGGGCCAGGGCGATGGCCATCTCGGTGGCGACCACGCCACTGCCGCCGACGGTCGGATAGCAGACGATGCCGATGCGCATTGGGCGCGCATGCTAGCACCACCTAGTCCGGGCCCGTGTTGTGAAATAGCGCTGGCCTACAGGTTGAAGGCTGAGGATGCAGTTCGACGTTCGAACAGCCAATGATCGATGAACTCGAAAGACCTGAAGACTGAAGACGAGTCTCTCCGTTCTGACTTCTGGTTTCGAAGAAGGCACAGATGCTGATCTAGAAAGTCGCTCCCGAGCGCTGCCGCCCAGCTGGTTTCGAAGAAGCGTAGAGCGTCCCCTCTACCTTCAATTTCGACAACGGAAACGCAGCGCCGGTTGCCTTCATGCTTTATGCGAGGATGCGCTCGGGTTGCTGGGACACTTGGAGCCACCACTTGCCGGTGAGGCTGGGCTCAGGTAGCTTCTTGGAAGGTCGGGCACTCAGCTCGATCACACAACCCCGAAGGAAAAGATGGCTAACCTAGGCTCGCTTGTAGGCAGCTCTGTTCTTGCCTTGTTCTTGTTCGCCAGTCCTGCTCTTTGCCAAGCTCGTTTCGTCATCACCCCTGCCGGTGGCGGAGCTTCGAGGGAGTTCAAGGTCGACAATCCCACGGCTGAGAAGGGCGAATGCACTGAAGACATTGGTGGTGGGGTGACCGTGACTCGAAGCTGGGTTCGGGATGGCAATGACATCGTCATTGAGTCATCCCCCGGGAGTGAGTTCGCTCGCATGAAGGGTGCGGCGGTTGAGGAATCCGGGACAGGAACCATGGGTGCAGGCGACAACATCAACTGGACCAACATCGACTTCTCTTAGTGATGACCCGGGTCTGGATCGTCCCTACATGCTTGTGCCTAGCAGCAGCAGCGCTCTGGTTGTTGGTTGTTGCTTTGGGCGCAAGTCCGTTGCTAGACGGGAGTGTGCCCCATTCAGGCGATCCAGACCCTCCAGGGCAACCTGTCAACACGACGGATTCCGTTGTGTCCAGAGTCCCAGTCGTTGCCCAGGACGGCTCCATTCGTGGGCGCTTGGTCAGCAGCAATCGCAAAGCACTGATCGGCTGTATTCTCACAATCGATGACCAACAAATCGTCCCATGCGACTTTGACGGGCGGTTCTTGATAACTGGGCTACCAGCTGGAAGCACGGTTCGACTGCACGCGCGTGGACCTTGTTGTGAGTCCGAGCCGAAGGACGTGCTGGTGCGGGCTGGCGAGGAGGTCTCGGTCGACCTCGAAGCTCGCATCGCCGCCTCGCTGCCCCTGAGGATCCGACTCGATCCGCAAGCCCACGATCGGCTGGTGCAGCTGGGCTCCGCCCGTGTCTTCTGCCGCGTCAGCCGGTCGCAGCAGGAGTCGCGTGATTCTGGCGAAGAGTTCCTGCTCGGAGATCTGGCTCGAGGCGAGATCGCGACCGTCCATCGATTGCCTCATCTCGACGGCGTCGACGTCCGCTTCGTGCTGGACACGCACAGCGCTGGCGGAACGTCGGTCCTGGCGACCTCCACCAGCACCTTCGATCGCGAGTCGATGCAGTTCCGTCCGGTGGAGATCACGGTCGACCCCTCGTGGTTCCTCACCGGCTCGGTCGTGGGATCCGAGGACGAGCCGCTTCGTGGGGCCGAGGTCACGATCGAAGGCGTTCGATCCACCGGCTACGTCACCTCCGTGAGCAACCGGTTCTTCCTGGTTCGCGACCGCACGACGGCGACGCGGATCCGAGCGAAATTCGGATCCGTCGGAACCTCGGATTGGGTCACCGTGATGCCGGGTACGGCGCCGGACGTCACCCTTCGCGTCGACACCACTCGGTGCGTTCGCTTCAGTTTGCGTCGACCCGATGGTCGGCCGGTGGAGAGCTTCGCCGTCCACTCGAACAACGAGTCGCTCCGGCCACGGGAATCGGCACCACGGTTTGGCTCCTCCGGCACGTTCGTCCTGCGCAATGCCGGTGTTCCCGCTGGTTCGAGGTTCTACTTCCGTGGCGACGGCTTCGCCGAGTTTCGCGAGGACTTCGCGAACGAACTGGCGCCCGGTTCGACGATCGAAGTCGTCGTGCGTGAGCAGCCGCAGGCCACCGTCGTCGTGCGAGTCGCAGGCAAGATGCCACCACGTGCGAGCATCGATCTGGTCGAGGTGGAGTCGGTGGTCGCGACCCGTTGGCGCCGCCCTTGGGAATACTCGACCCGTCCCTACACGGGATCCGGTGCCTTCGATTCCGTCACCTTCGACGGCGTCGCCGTCGGCGACTACACGATCAAGGTCGCCCTCGGTGCGACGGTCTTCGCTTCCCAGCGTGTCGCCGTCGGCGGTGGTGTGATCGAAGTCGATCTCTCGCTGGACGCCCGATGAAGGAACGAACTGCTGCGATGCGATCCGAACGAACGACTCAGCGTTCGTCGATCGCCAGCGCCAGCGGCAGTTCGAGCACGATCAGCAGGTTCTGCTGCTCGTCGTAGGCGACGCGGCAGGTGCCGCGGAACGACGTCACGAACTCGCACAGCGTCTGCGCGCGATCCTGGAGGTTGCGGTCGTTGCGCGTGCCCTGGCCCTCGAGCTCGAGCACGGCGCAGTCGTCTTCGCGGCGGGTGGTGACGCGCAGTTCGCCGCCGACGTCGAGGCGGCTCGTCGCCAGCACCAGCGCGCGCTGCACCGCGTAGGCTAGCTGGCCCGGCGTGCAGGCGATCGGCGGCAGGTCGCCGGCGAGACGCTGGCGCACGACGATCGGCGAACCGAGCTCCTGCATGCAGCCGCGCACCGAGGCGTGCACGACCTCGTCGAGGTCGCTCTGTTCGGGTGCGTCGGCGCGTTCGAGCAGCGAACCGACCAGTTCCTGCAGGCGCGCGGCTTCGTTCTCGAGCACGTCGGCGACGCCGTCGTCGGTGCAGTCCTCGGCCTCGTCGTCCACCTGCTGCAAGCGATAGGCCTGTTCGTCGATGCGTCCGAGGCACTGGCCCAACAGCGTCGTCAGACGATCGAGTTCGCGGTCACGCTTCATGCCGGCGGATATCGGCCGCCGCGATCGTCGACATGAGGCACGCTGCGACGCCGTGCGCGCCATCACCGTCTCAACCCGAGGCGCCGGCTTCCTGCGCACCCGGCGTTTCGCCGTGGGGCTCGCCGACAGGTGTCGTGTCCGACGGCACTGCTGGTGACGCGGAGGGAGCGGTCGCATCGGCGGCCGAGGCGTCGATCGCCTGTGCTGCGACCGCGGCCCGCGGCGACTGCGCCGGCATGCCGATCATGCCGAGGAACTCGCCGGCGAACGCTTCGTAGTCGCGCGCGCCGTTGCTGTCCGGGGCGTGCTCGAAGATCGAGCGGCCGAAGCTCGGCGCCTCGGCGAGCTTGACGTTGTTGCGGATGCGCGACTTCGCCAGCATCGAGCCGAAGTGCGCGTCGATCTCGCGCAGCACCTCGGTGCTGAGGTTGGTGCGCGCATCCAGCATGCACGGCAGCACGCAGGCGATCTGCAGCTGCGGGTTCAGGCGCTTCTGCACCAGCTGGATGACCTCGAGCAGCTTGGCCATGCCCTGCAGCGACAGGTACTCGGCCTGCATCGGGATCACGACGTGGTCGGCGGCGACCAGCGCGTTCGCACTCAGCACGCCGAGCGACGGCGGGCAGTCGAACAGCACGAAGTCGAAGTCCTTCGCCGCCGGGAACGCTTCCAGCGCCTCGCGCAGGATCGTCTCGCGGCCGATGCGGTTGGCGAGCACCTGTTCGACGCCGGCCAGCGACGTGTCGCTCGGCACCACGAACAGGTTCGCCGTCGCCGTCGTCTGCACCAGGTCCTTCAGCGGCACGTCCTCGACCAGCAGGTTGGTCAGCGTGTTGCTCTCGAGGTCGGGGCGCTTGTCGACGTGCACCGTCAGGTTGGCCTGCGGGTCCATGTCGAGCAGCAGCACCTTGTAGCCGCGCCGTGCGAGCCCCGCGCCGAGGTTGACGGTCGTCGTCGTCTTGCCGACGCCGCCCTTCTGGTTGATCACCGCGATGCGCTTCATGGTTGCCTCCGCGGCGATCTTGGAGGATCGGGCGGTCCGGTGCGAGCCTCAGTCCGGGAACGCCGGATCAGCCGCCGAGCGAGTAACTCTCGACCAGCTCGAGCTGGGCCCGGACCGCCGGCGTCGCATTCACCACGTGGATCGGGACCTTCCGGGCCCAGGCGAGGCGCACCACTTCGTGCAGCAGGGCGTGCAGGAAGCTCTGCGTGCAGACGCGCATGGTGGCGAAGTCGAGCGCCACCGGTTCCCGGCGCAGCAGGCGAGGCTCGAGGACGGACACGGCGAAGGCCCGGGCTGCCGTCGTGTCCTCCGAAGCGATGGCAACGAGGCTACGAAACGTGCCGGGTGGTGGCTCACCGAAATGCAGCCACTGTTGCGTGATGCGCTTGGGAGTCCGAGCTGCCGCCAGCTCCCGGATGCCCCGCATGATCTCCTCGTAGTTCCTGGCCTCGCCGAGCGCGGTCTCGAACACCACCAGCGTGCCCGGATAGTCGGGATCCACCCCGTTGGTCAGCTTCGGTTGCGAGTTGGAATCGCGCGATCGATCCAGGAAGTAGCTCGCCCCGCGGGATGCCATCAGCAGGCGCCCCTTGGTCTTCTTCGCGATCTCCGAGATGAAGAACAGGCCGAGGCCGGCGTTGTGGACGGAGCCACTCTGTCCCTCTGCGAACGTGCCCGACACGTGCGGCTCGAGAGCACGCACGAGGGCGTCGGTCGGCGTCTGGATCGTCGGCCGCATGCGCCGGAGCGCTTCGAACACGCCGATCCCGTTGTCCGCGACCACCACCTGGAGTGCAGGGGCGCCTGCGTATGGGCCACCATCGTTCACTTGGGCCGCGACGATGCCGCCCGCCGGGTCCTTGCTGTGCTGCCCGACGTTGCGCAGCAACTCGACGAGCACGAACCAGAACAGGTCGGCGGCATCCGTCCGAGGGCGTTGGGGCAGCAGCAGGTCGACGATCCTGCCGGCGATGCGCTCGGCGGCAGCCTCGGGATTGGGCCCGCGGACGTTGGTCAGCTTGACCGTGCGCTGGCTCTCGACGGGATCGCTGGCCTCGTGCCCTTCGAGGATCGCTTCGATGCCGATCGCGTGGGCGAAGCGCGCAGCACCGGACATGTGCGTTCCTGCCGAAGGGCCCGCGTAGGGAACGAACTCGGGGCTCTCTTGCCGCGCCAGTGCAGCGATGGATGCGACCGCGAAGACGTGCGCCACTTCGATGTCCTGCAGCGACATGTAGCCCTGCTTGCGGCTCTGTTGCAGCCAGTGCAAGAAGGCGTGTGGATCGTCGAGCAGAAGCCTCGTTCGGGTCATCGCCATCTCATGCTATCGCGGGGCCGACGCGTCGCTGCGGTCCTCGTCGGGCTGAAGTCCTGCCAAGCCTTCATCCCATCAGCGCCGACAGCTCGCGCACCGGCAGCGGGCCGTCGTGCCAGAACGGTTCGCCGGCGCGCACGCCGATGCGGGCGCCGTAGAACTGGTCGCGGACCAGCGCGCGTTCGGCGACGTCGAGGCCGAGCGTCAGGTGGCTGCGGTCGGGCGGGTTCAGCTGCGAACGGTAGCAGCGCACCACCTCGGCCTTCGCCGCCGCCACCGACGTGATGTCGACGACGAGCGTCGGTTCGATCGGGCGGTTGCCGGGGTAGCGCAGGTGCACGCGCGGCCGGTGCGGCTCGCCGAGCTGCGGCTCGTAGTTGCGCAGGCCGGCGAGGAACACCGCGCGGTCGGCGAGCTGCGCCACCGCGGTGTGGTCGGGGTGCACGTCGGCGGCGTGCGGGCCGATCAGCAGGCGCGGCCGCGCTTGGCGCAGGGCGGCGACCAGCAGGTTGGTGGCGGCGTCGTCGACGCGCACGGCGGTGTCGGGCAGGCCGAGGTTGCCGCGGACGAGCGCGCCGAGGCGCTGCGTCGCCGCCGCGGCTTCGGCGTCGCGTTCGGCGACGGTGCCGCGCGAACCCTTCTCGCCGCGCGTGACGTCGAGCAGCACCACGCGGTGGCCGGCGGCGCGCAGCAGCAGCAGCGTGCCGGCGTTGCCGATCTCGATGTCGTCGGGGTGCGGGCCGAGCGCCAGCACGTCGCACGCGGGCAGCGGGATCGGCGCCATGCTCACAGCTCCAGCACGCCGTGTTCGATGCGGAACGGGTCGGCGGCGTCGATCAGCGCGTCGGCGAGGCCGGGCCCGAAGCTGTTCAGGTAGGCGATCGGGCCGAGCACGCGCTCCTGCGGACGATTGCGCGGCCGCAGCGAGTTGCACAGGCGGCGCAGCTGCTTGATGCCGGTGCCCTCGCGGTTCTGGCGGGCGTTGCGCACCTTCTGCTGCAGCCGCTCGATCTCCTCGAGCGCCTTCGTGCGCGCGCGATCGAGTGCGCTCAGCATCGACGCGTCGAGCGCGGTCAGCTTGGCGGTCAGCCCATCGAGGCTCGCGCGCACCTTCGCCTGCAGTTCGTCGAGCGCGTCCTCGACGTCGTTGCCGTCGTCGCTCTGCAGCAGCTTCTCGGCGAGCTTCTCGGGGCCCTGGTCGAGATCCGGCAGGTCGAGCGAGAAGCGCGTCAGCAGGCGCTGCAGCGACGGCTCGACCAGCGTCATCGACGCGCGCGGCACGAACACCGGCATCGGCACGCCGAGCAGGCGGTAGAGCGGCGCCACCGCGCACAGGTAGGCGAGTTCGCCCGGGCCGACCACGAACGCGATCGTCGGCAGGCACGCGTCCTGCCACAGCGGCCGCAGCAGCACGCCGGGGCTCAGGTCCTGCGCGCGCCCGGCCTCTTCGCCGTCGGCGAGCGGTTCGCGATGGCCGCCGGCCAGCTGGAACATCATCGTCGTCGACGGATCGAGCGTGACGTCGACGCCGACGTCGGCGAGGTCGTCGCAGGTCTGCTTCACCTTCTCGCGGATCTCGTTCGACTTCGCCCACCACTTGGTCAGCGGCTCGAACGCTTCCGGCGGCAGGTCGCGCGGCTCGATGACGAGCAGGCCGTGGCGGCCGAACGCCTCGAACAGGAGCCGCGCCTGCTGGTCGCCGAGCGTCTCGTCCGGATGGCGCGGCTTGCACAGCGCCAGCACCTGCTCGCGGAACTCCGTCTGCGGCAGCAGCGGGTCGAGCTCGGCCAGCACCTTCTCCATCTCGCGGCCGATGCCGATGCCGCGCAGTGGTTCGCTGGTGCGCTGCAGGTCGAGGCGGAAGCGCTGCACCTCCTGCTGCTGGTTGACCAGGAACAGGCGGTTGGCCTCGTCGAGGTCGTGGTCGTCGCTGTGGTTCCAGAACAGCGGCACGACGCGCGGGCCGCCCGGCTGCGCGTTCAGTTCGCGGCACAGCCGGATCGCGGTGGCGACCTTGTGGAACGTGAACAGCGGACCGCCGAGCAGGCCGGGCTGCTGGCCGGTGACGACGACGTGCACGTTCGGGTCGAGCAGCGCTTCGGCCGAAGCCAGCACCTCGGGCGGAGCGCCGTGCTTCTGCGCGTAGGCGCGCAGCGCCTTCACCAGCAGATCGCGCGGCAGCAGCCGGCCGGCACCGGTCGGCGCGCGGCGCACGAGTTCGGCGACCGAGCGCGCACGCATGCCGAGGAAGCCGCCGAGGTCGCGGTCGTCCTCGAGGAAGCGCTGGTGCACCTCGGAGGTGCCGAGGCGGCGGAAGGAGATGTGGCGGAGGGTCGAGGTCACGGATTGCCTGGGCGGTCTACGGCGCCTTCGCGACGGCGTTGCAGTCGCGGGCGAAGTCGCGCGCCGCCTGGTCGATGCGATCGAGCCAGTCGGTGGCGGTGGGTTGGAAACACTGCATGACGCCGCGGCTCTGGTTGACCAGGGCGCCGAGGCCGCGGCGATCGAAGGCGGCGGCGAGGTCCTGCACCTTGCCGCCTTGCGCGCCGACGCCGGGCAGCAGCAGCCACGCGTGCGGCAGCAGCTGGCGCAGCCGGGCGAGTTCCTGCGGCCAGGTGGCGCCGACGACGGCGCCGACCGGCGAGTAGCCCTCGCTGCGTTCGAGGTCCTGGCCCCAGCGCGTGACCGCGCGCGCGACGACGTCGCACAACGGTTCGCCGCCGACCTGCAGGTCCTGGAAGTCCTTGGCGCCCGGATTGCTCGTGCGCACCAGCACGAACACCGCCTTGCCGCCGCGTTCGCTGCGGCAGTGCGCGAGGAACGGCTGCACCGAGTCGAGGCCGAGGTAGGGATGCAGGGTCACCGCGTCGTTGCAGCGGAAGTGGCCCTCGGCGTAGGCCTCGGCGGTGCTGCCGATGTCGCCGCGCTTGACGTCGCCGAGCACCAGCAGGCCGTGCTGCTGCGCCATCGCCGCGACCTCCTCGTAGGCGCGGTAGCCGTCGCTGCCGTAGCACTCGAAGAAGGCGATGTTCGGCTTCACGCACGGCGAGTGGCGAGCGAGCCGCGGCAACGCTTCGCGGTAGAACGCCACGATGCGCTGCGCTGGCGAACCGCCGGGCAGCACGTTCGCAGGGAGCGCGTCGAGACGCGGGTCGAGGCCGATGACGATCGGTGCCTGACCGGAGAGAACTCGTTCCGCGAGGCGAGCGACGAAACTGCGCATTCGAGCCGGGAGACTAGCTGTGATTCCCCATGGCGCGAGCGGCGTGCGTCTGATTCTCTTCCGACCCCCGAACTGGTCTCGGGCATCGCGCGTCCGCGCCGTGCCTTTCGTCGAGGCCAGCGCCGGGCATCCAGTGTCAGCGCCCGCGCTGCGCTCGGCTCCTTCGTCGACACGAAGGCTGCGCGTGCGCGGGATCCGACGGAGGCAGACCCCCATGGTTGTGATCTTCGTGCCGAAGGAATCGGCGGCCGGCGAGACGCGTGTCGCGGCGGTCCCCGAGACCGTGAAGGGCATGCTGAAGCTCGGCCTGTCCGTGCAGGTCGAGCGTGGTGCCGGCGCCGCCGCCGGCTTCTCGGACGGTGACTACGAGGCCGCCGGTGCGTCGCTGGTCGACGCCGCGGCGCGCAGCGGTGCCGACATGGTGCTCGGCGTGCAGACGCCGGCTGCGGACCTCTGCAAGCAGCAGAAGCCCGGCTCGCTGCTGGTCTGCACGCTGATGCCCGGCATGTCGCTGCCGTCGATCAAGGCGCTGCGCGACGGCAAGGTCTCGGCCGCCGGCCTCGAGTTCATGCCGCGCATCACGCGCGCGCAGAAGATGGACATCCTGAGCTCGCAGGCGACGTGCGGCGGCTACCAGGCCGTGCTGCTCGCCGCCGTGCACCTGCCGAAGATGTTCCCGCTGATGATGACGGCCGCTGGCACGATCACGCCGGCGCGCGTGCTGGTGCTGGGCGCCGGCGTCGCCGGCCTGCAGGCGATCTCGACCGCCAGGAAGCTCGGTGCGATCGTCGAGGCGAACGACATCCGGCCGGCCGTGAAGGAGCAGGTCGAGTCGCTCGGCGGCAAGTTCGTCGACACCGGCACGCCGCCGGAAGCGGAGACGAAGGGCGGCTACGCGCGCGAGACGTCGGAGGAGTTCGCGAAGAAGCAGCGCGAGATCCTGACCTCGCACATCACCCAGGCGGACGTGCTGATCACGACCGCGCTGATCCCGGGCAAGAAGGCGCCGGTGCTGGTCACCGCCGAGATGCGCAAGGGCATGAAGCCCGGCTCGGTGATCGTCGACATGGCGGCCGGTGCCGGCGGCAACGTCGAAGGTTCGGTCGCCGGCCAGCGCGTCGTCGTCGACGGCGTCACCATCCTCGGCGACACCAACCTGCCGGCGCAGGTCGCCGCCGACGCCTCGCGCATGTATGCGCGCAACGTGCTCGCCTTCCTCGGCGAGTTCGTCAAGGCGGGCGAGGTCAAGTTCGACCTGCAGAACGAGATCCTCAACGCGGTCACCATCGTCCACGACGGTCAGGTGCGCCACGAACCGACGGCGAAGTCCCTCGCCGCGCAAGGGAGCTGAGCGATGGACTTCTACTCGATCTTCATCTTCGTCATCGCCTCGCTGCTCGGCTTCGAGCTGATCAACAAGGTGCCACCGACGCTGCACACGCCGCTGATGTCGGGCTCCAACGCGATCTCCGGCATCACCGTCGTCGGCGCGCTCATGTGCGCCCGCACCGGCGAAGGCTGGTTCTCGCAGGCGCTCGCCTTCCTGGCGATCGTGTTCGCGATGATCAACGTGGTCGGCGGCTACATGGTCACGGACCGCATGCTGGCGTCCTTCAAGAAGAAGGAGAAGCAGTCGTGATCTACCTCTATCTGCTCGCGACCTTCCTGTTCGTCTTCGGCATCAAGAAGCTGACCAGCGTCAAGACCTGCCGTCAGGGCAACCGCATCTCCGAGCTGGCGATGCTGATCGCCGTGGTCACCACGGCGATCTTGATGACCAACCTGAGCTGGGTGCTGGTCGTCGCCGGCTTGTTGGTCGGCGGCGGCATCGGTGCGGTGATCGCCAAGCGCACGCCCACGACCCAGATGCCCGAGATGGTCGCCGCCTTGAACGGTTTCGGCGGTCTTTCGTCGGCGCTGGTCGCCATGGCGTTCCTGCTGATCGACCAGACGCTGAAGCAGGCCGACAAGGCGCTGATCGACACCGGCGTCGTCAACGCCATCAGCACGCCGGCGACCATCGTCATCGGCATGGTGACGTTGACCGGCAGCTTCGTCGCCTACTTCAAGCTGAGCGGCAAGAAGCTCGTGCACCCGTTCGCGGGCTCGCAGCGGCACCTGGCGCACGCCGCGATCGGTCTTGGCTGCATCGCGCTCGGCGCGTGGATGGTGGTGACAGGCAGCCACACCCAGATGACGATCGCCACGGTCCTCCTGGCCTTGCTCTCGGCGGTGCTCGGTGCGCTGTTGGTGTTGCCGATCGGCGGCGCCGACATGCCCGTGGTCGTCTCGCTGCTGAACAGCTACTCCGGCGTCGCCG
>ERZ1066117.832-NODE-832-length-19286-cov-9.599553_pt1 | contig 19286 bp, 19 predicted proteins | sample MGYA00382764_ERZ1066117 | MGnify/ENA primary metagenome ERZ1066117 (study PRJEB33369, sample SAMEA5778347) | biofilm metagenome | biome: Industrial cooling water; feature: Water cooling tower basin; material: Biofilm | place: United Arab Emirates | collected...
CACCTGCCGGGCGATCAGCGGAATCGAGGCGCTCGCGGCCGACGCCGCGGCCGGCGCGGGATCGGCAGCCGCGAACGCGGGCGGCACGAGGATGGCGGCGGTCAGCGCGGCGAGGGCAACAGCCAGCGGGGTGCGGCGGATGGTGCGATGCGACATGGCAGGTCTCCGGCGGATGGGAGCGCCACGATGCCTCAGTTCTTTCCCGCCTGCAGGGCGTCCCGAACGGCCGCGGCGGGGCCGGGCGCGTCGGCGAACACGCCGGTCACGCCGGCCTCGGCGAGTTGGCGGATCAACGCCTCGGCCGGCTGCGGCTCGCCCGCGGCGTCCACGAACAGGTAGGGCGCCTCGGGGCGGACCGTGTACGCGTGCACCGCGAAGCCGAGACGCCGCGCTTCCGCGAGCCAGGGCGCGACGGCGCCGCCCAGCCTCGGCCGAGGATCGGCGGCGTCCGGCGCGGCCGGCGTGGCCTGCACCAGCGAGGCGATCCACGGCCCAAGGCCGTCGACGTCGGCGCGCAGGGCGGCCAAGGCGGGGGGCGACATCAGCTCGCCGTAGTGGGTCGCCGCGCCGAAGCCCGGCACGGCCGCCGCCACGGCGCCGTAGCGCGCCGCCAGGTCATCGCCCCGACGGGCGTGCCAGGCGACGTCGTAGGGCTGGCCGAAATTCGTCGTCGTCGCGTCGCTGCGCCCCGACACGTCGCCGACGAGGAACACCAGCGGCAGCGCCACGCCCGCGCGCGGCATCAGCTCGCGGCGCAGACGAAGCAGGTTGTCGAGCTCGAAGCTCTGGATGAACACCCGCGCGGGATCGGTGAACCCAGCCGCGACCAGCACCTCGACGAGCATCGCGCTCGTGTCCATGGCGATCGGCCCGCCGTCCAGGTGCCGTCCTTCGTGGAGGAAAAACGTCGGGTGCTTGGTTTCCGGATAGACGCCGATCGGCCGGCCCAGGCGTTCGCCCTCCGACGCCGCCAGCGCGACGACCTCGGCGAAGGTCGGGATCCCGAACCGCCCGTCGAACGCCGCACTGGCGGGCCGGACGTCCGGACGCGTCTCGCGGGCCCTCAGCGTGCGCAACTCCGCCAGCGTGAAGTCTTCGGCGAACCAGTCCTCGACCTCGACGCCGTCGACGCGCTTGCGGACCTTGCGCGCGGCGAACTCGGGGCGATCGGCCACGTCGGTGCTGCCGGAGAGCGAATTTTCGTGGCGGGCGACCAGGACGCCGTCGCGGGTCGGCACCAGATCGGGCTCGATGAAGTCGGCCCCCTGCGCGATCGCCAGCCGGTAGGCCTCGAGGGTGTGCTCCGGGCGCTCGGCCGAAGCGCCCCGGTGGGCGATGACGAGCAGCGGCTGGGCGAGGACGGGCATGGCGGCGAGCATAAAGGCAGCGGCCAGCAGGAGACGGCAGTGGAGGATCGGGCTCATGCCCGCAGCATCGCCCGCCCCCGTGTCGACGCGATGACGTCGCTAGACTTCGCGGATGCGGAAGATCGTGCACATCGACATGGACGCGTTCTACGCCTCGGTGGAACAGCGCGACGACCCGACGCTCCGCGGCAAACCGGTGGTCGTCGCCTGGAAGGGCGCCCGCTCGGTGGTCTGCGCGGCGAGCTACGAGGCGCGCCAATTCGGCGTGCGCTCGGCCATGCCCGCGATCCGGGCGGAGCGGCTGTGCCCGCACGCCATCTTCGTGCCGCCGGACTTCGCCCGCTACAAGGCGGCGTCCACGCACGTGCGCGAGATCTTCGAGCGCCACACCGACGTGATCGAACCGCTGTCGCTCGACGAGGCCTACCTCGACGTCACGACGAACAAGCAAGGCTTCGCGACGGCCACCGACGTGGCCAAGGCGATCCGCGCGAGCATCCGCGAAGAGCTGTCGCTGACGGCGTCCGCGGGCATCGCGCCGAACAAATTCGTGGCCAAGATCGCCTCCGACCACCGCAAACCCGACGGCCTGTTCGTGGTGCGGCCGGAGCGCGTGCTGTCCTTCCTGACGCCGCTGCCCGCGGCGCGGCTGCCCGGGGTCGGCGCGGTCATGGCCGAGAAGCTCGCCGCCCTGGCCATCCGCACCGTGGGTGAACTGCGGGCGGTGCCGACGCCACTGCTGGTGCACCGGTTTGGCCGCTGGGGCTTGAGGCTCGCCGAGCTGGCGCGCGGCATCGACGACGACCCCGTGCACGCGTCGCGCATCCGGCAGTCCGTCTCGTCCGAGGACACCTTCAGCGAGGACCACTACCTCGACGAACTCGGCCCGGCCATCACCCGCCTGGCGGAGCGCGTCTGGGCCCTCGCGCAGCGCGAAACGCGCCGGGCGCGCACCGTCCAGCTCAAGCTGAAGACCTCGGACTTCCAGACGCTGACGCGCAGCGTGAGCCCCGAGCGCATGCCGGAATCGGCGGCGGCGCTGGCGGCGATGGCGCTGGCGCTGCGCGATCGCGTGGACATGCCGCCCCGCACGCGCTATCGGCTCGTGGGCGTCGGTCTCGCGCACTTCGACGACGCCATCGCCTCGCCGCAGGACGCGCTGTTCGAGCCCGCAGCGCCGCATGCCGAGGCGCCACGCGGCGCCTGATAGGCTCGGAGCATCCCGTGTCCAGGAGCCGCCATGCGCCTTCGCGCCGTCCCGCTTGCCTTCGCCCTGCTCGTCGCCCTGCCGTCGGCGGCTGCCCCACCCGCGTCGGCGCCGCCGGTGCAGCGCGAGGAGGTCGGCAACCGCATCAGCGAGAACATCCCCGCACCGCCCGCCGAACTGCTGGAGCGCCTGAACCGCTACCAGAACACGCGCGGGGCCAACTTCGCCGGCTGGTCGGGCAACGACGCGATCCTCGTCACCACGCGCTTCGGCGAGACCAACCAGGTGCACGTGGTGCGCCAGCCGCTCGGCATGCGCGAGCAGCTCACCTTCTACCGCGAGCCCACCGTCGCCGTACAGGCCCAGCCGGGCCGCGGCGGCTTCGTCTTCGGCAAGGACGAGGGCGGCTCGGAGTTCTGGCAGCTCTACCGGTTCGACCTCGCGACGCGCGAAGCGACGCGCATCACCGACGGCCAGCGCTCGCGCAACGAATCGCCGCTGTGGTCGCACGACGGCACGCAGGTGGCCTTCACCAGCACCATGCGCAACGGCCGCGACAGCGATATCTGGGTGAAGACCGGCGATGCCCCGGCGCGCGTCGTGCTGCAGGAAGGCGGCACGTGGTTCGCCACCGACTTCTCGCGCGACGGCCAGAAGCTGCTCGTGACGCGGACCGTCTCGATCAACGAGAGTTATCCCGGCGAGCTCGACCTCACCACCGGCACGCTGCGGATGTTCCCGGTCGAGGGCGGCAGGGCGTCGTTCGGCCCCTTCCGCTACGCCCCGGACGGCAAGGGCGCCTACTACACCAGCGACGAAGGCACCGAATTCCGGACGCTCCGCTACCACGCCCCGGGCATGGACGCGCCGGTCGACATCAGCGGGGACATCCCGTGGGACGTGACCGGCTTCGACATCGCCGATGACGGCACGCACCTCGTCTTCGCCACCAACGAGGACGGCATCGGCAAGCTGCATCTGCGCGCGCTGCCCGGCCTGCAGGAGGTGGAGCTGCCCGCGCTGCCGATCGGCGTGATCGGCGGTTTCGCCTTTTCACCGGACGGCATGAAGATCGCGCTGACGCTCAACACGGCGACCTCGCCGAGCGACGTGCACGTGATCGACATCGGCGCCAGGACGCTGACGCGCTGGACCCAGAGCGAAGTCGGCGGCCTCGACACCTCGCGCTTCGTCGCCCCGAGCCTGATCCGCTACGAGAGCTTCGACGGCCTCTCGGTGCCGGCCTTCTACTACCGCCCCGCCAACGTGCCGGCCGGCCGCAAGCTGCCGGTGGTGATCCAGATCCACGGCGGCCCCGAGGCGCAAGCCTTCCCGACCTTCAGCCCCAGCATCCAGGCCCTCGTCAACGAGCTCGGCATCGCCGTGCTGGTGCCGAACGTGCGCGGCTCGGCCGGCTATGGCAAGACCTACCTGCAGCTCGACAACGGCTTCAAGCGCAAGGACTCGGTCAAGGACATCGGCGCGCTGCTCGACTGGATCGCGACGCGACCCGAGTTGGACGCGGAGCGCGTCGGCGTCTTCGGCGGCAGCTACGGCGGCTACATGGTGCTGGCCTCCATGGTCGACTATGCCGACCGCATCGCCGCCGGCGTCAACGTCGTCGGCATCAGCCACTTCGCGACGTTCCTGGAAGCGACCGAGGACTACCGTCGCGACCTGCGCCGCGTGGAGTACGGCGACGAGCGCGACCCCGCCATGCGCGCCTTCATGGACGAGATCGCGCCGCTGAACAACGCCGCGAAGATCACCTCGCCGCTGTTCGTCGCCCAGGGCGCCAACGACCCGCGCGTGCCGATGTCGGAGGCCGACCAGATCGTCAAGGCGGTACGAAGCAACGGCCGCGACGTCTGGTACCTGGTGTTCAAGGACGAGGGGCACGGTTTCGCGAAGAAGAGCAACGCCGATTGGTTCAACGCCGCCACCGTGATGTTCTGGCAGCGCCACCTGCTGGCCGAGTGACCTCGACCCGGCGGTGGCCGCCCGGTCACCGCCGGCTCAGCGCGATGCTGCCGAGGATCAGCGCGGCGGCGCCGGCCATCGCCAGCGTCACCGGCTCGTCCAGCAGCAGCCACGACCAACCGACCCCGAACAGCGGCACGAGGTAGGTCACCATCACGGCGCGCGCCGCGCCGATCTTGCCGATCAACCGGTAGAACAGCACGAAAGCGAAGCCGGTGCAGACCACGCCGAGCGCCACGACGGCCGCCCATGCCGTTGCGCCGGGCATCGTGGCTGGCCAGGCGAAGACCGCTGCCGGCGCGATGAACAGCGCGGCTGCGCTGAGCGTCGCCGCCGCCACGGCCGCGGAAGGCAGGGTTCCGGCCAGGTATTTGCGGACGAGATTCGCCCCCACGCCGTACAGCGCGGCGGCCGTGGTCCCCGCCGCCACCGCGGCGGGAACGTTGACGCCGTCGATGCGCTTCGAGGCCAGCAGCGCCACGCCGAGCAGGCCCAGGGCCAGCGCGAACCATCGCGCGGCGTTGAGCCGCTCGCCGAAGAACGCCGTCGCCGCCAGCGCCGTGAACAGCACCGCCAGCGCGTTGCAGATGGCGCCGATGCCCGCGGGAGCGAAGGTTGCCGCCCACGCGAACAGCGTGAAGGGCAGCGCGGAATTGATGATGCCGATCACGGCCAGAGCGCCGAGCAGTCGCAGGTTCAACTGCGAGCGCACGCTCCACAGGAAGGGCAGCAGGACGACGGCGCCGAGCGCCAGCCGCAGCTCGACCAGCGCCAACGGCCCGAAGGCCGGCGCGGCGACACGCATGAACATGAACGACGCGCCCCAGATCGCGCCCAGCAGCACCAGTTCACCCAGCGTCATTGCGCTCCACCCGCTGGCGGGCGCGGCCGACGATGACGCCGATGGGATGGCAAGAGTGGCTTGTGGCTTCATTCAAGTGCTCCGGGGACGCAGTCATTGTCGGCGTATCGCACGATCCGGCAAGCGCGCCGTATGCTCGACAGACACAAATCCTGTTTGAGGCTTGCATGGCGCTGAAGCCGGCCCTGCTGATCCCGCTGGTCGCCTTCGAGGCCGCGGCCCGCCACCAGAACTTCGCGCGCGCGGGCGCCGAGCTGCACCTCACGGCCAGCGCCATCAGCCACCACGTGCGCCAGCTCGAAGCGCGGCTGGGCGCGCCGCTGTTCGTCCGCCACGCCCGCGGCGTCACGCTCACCGCCGCCGGCCAGCAGCTCGCGAACGCCTCCACCGCCGCCTTCGAAGACCTCGCGCTGTCGCTGGCCACCCTGCGCAGCGGCGACGACGAAGCGCGGCGCACGGTGCACGTGACCACGCTGCACAGCTTCGCGGTCGCGTGGCTGATCCCGCGATTGCCCGCCTTCCACGCCCAGCGCCCCGACGTCCACCTGAACCTCGAAACCGAGACCGCGCTCAGCCGCTTCGACGAGGGCGGGCCGGACTTCGGGATCCGCTTCGGTGGCGGCGACTGGCCCGAGCTCGACAAACACCACCTGCTGGGCGACACGCTGCGCGTCCTGGCCAGCCCGCTGCGGGTGCCGGACCACGCCACCCTTCCGGTCGACGCCGTGCTGGACCTGCCCCTGATCGGTGACTTCTCGCGGCAGGGCTGGCCGGACTGGTGCCGTCACGCCGGCCTCTCGCGCGATCGCCTCGTGCCGCACTTCCACGCGCGTGATTCGGTCGAAGCACTCGCCGCGGCCGTCGCCGGCGTCGGCGCGGTGCTGACGCGCGAGTCGGTCGCGCGGCCTTGGCTCGACAGCGGCGCGCTCGTGCCCCTGCCCGGGCCCGTACTGGTGTCGCGCTGGAGCTACTACCTCGTCACGCCAAAGGGCCGACGGCTGAAGCCGGCGGCGCAGGCCTTCTGCGACTGGCTGCTGGCCGAAGCGGCGCAGGCGGCGGTCTCGCCAACGCTGGCCGGAAGGGCTGCCGCCGTCACCCCGTCGGCGGCGCGGCCACGACCGGCTCGGCGACGCTGAACTGCCGCAGCACGAGCTGGGCGTCCCAGGGGTCGGCGTCGCCGGGCGTGCGGCGGAAGATCGGCAACTCGGCCTCATCGACGCCCATTCCGCCTTCCGCGCCCATCCGCTGCGGGCCGCAGGCGCCATCCATGCACGTCCAGAACTCGACGCGCGCGGCAATCACCTTGACGCGGAGCATCGGGACGTCGGCGAGGTGCGCCATCGAAGGCAGGGCGACGTTCCCGCCGGAATCAATGCCGGGGTCATCCCGGCATCGATTCGGCGCGCAGGTAGTCGCGCACCAGCGCCCGTGCACGATGCAGCCGGCTCTTCACCGCGCCGGCCGGTTCGCCCAGCCGCTCCACGATCTCGGCGATGGTAAGCTCCTCGAAATCGCGCAGCAGCACGATCTCGCGGTAGTGCGCGGGCAGCGACTCGAGCGCCGCCGCGAGGTCCATGCGCAGCTCGGCGTCGTCGCGGGGCACCAGCGCCGCCGCGCCGTCATCCTGCGACGTCCGTCCAACGAGGCGCCCGAAGCGCCGACACTCGCGCTCGACCACGGCGGCCAGCCATCCGGCAAAGGCTTCGGCGACGCGGAGCGTGCGCAGCCGGCGCAGCACGATGATCAGTACCTCCTGCACCGCGTCATCCACGTCGCTCGGCCGGCAGTGGCGGTCGGCGTAGCGGCGAGCGTCGGGCTGGCAGACGGTGATCAGCCGCTCCAGCGCGGCGGCATCACCGTCCCGCGCGCTGCGGACCAGCGCCAGCCGCTCGGCCGCAGGGGTCATGCCGCACCGTCACCCGGGAGCCGCCGCCCCGCCATCGCGCACATCGGGCACCAGCCGAACGTCCCGGTCAGCGCCGCGATGACGCCGGACGGGCCGACGATCCACCCCACGAGGTCCTGCTGCCACAGCGCAAAGCCGATCGACGCGACCCCGACGATCACGCGCAGCGCGCGCTCCCAGCCCGGCAGGTTCTTCCGATACCACATGACCTTCTCCCAGGGGACCGATTCCCCACCCCCAAGAGGCACCATCGAGGCAAAACGGTTCGCGGTTGGTGCCGGACTCAGCCCACCCGCTCGAAGCTCAGTCCGCCTGCGCTCTCCGCGGCCGGCGGCGCGGCGACGAGGTAGTGGTCGACCAACAGGAAGGCGAACAGCACCATCAGGTACACGATCGAATAGTTGAACACCCGCATCGGGTACATCGGGTCGGGCGGGTTGAACAGGCGCACCGCGTAGTAGAGGAACACGCCGCCCAGCACCAGCGCGCCGCCGAGGTAGAACAGCCCGCTCATGCCGCTGGCGTAGGGCAGCACCGTCGCGGCGATCAGCAGCAGCGTGTAGAACAGGATCTGCCAGCGCGTGTACACCACGCCGTGCGTCACCGGCAGCATCGGGATCATCGCCTTCGCGTAGTCGTCCTTGCGGAAGATCGCCAGCGCCCAGAAGTGCGGCGGCGTCCACACGAAGATGATCAGCACCAGCAGCAGCGCGTGGTGGTAGTCGTGCGGGGCGTCGAACAGCGCCGCGAAGCCGGCGCCTTCGGGCCAGCCTTTCACCGCCGCCCAGCCGAGCAGCGGCGGCGCCGCGCCGGCAAGGCCGCCGATGACGATGTTCTGCGGCGTCGCGCGCTTGAGGTAGCCCGTGTAGATGATCGCGTACCCGATCAGCGAGGCGAAGGTGAGCGCCGCCGTCAGCGGATTGACCCACAGCGCGAGCACCAGCATCGACAGCGCGCCGAGCGCGACGGCGAAGCCGAGCACCTGCGCGGCGGTCAGCGAGCCGGTGGGCAGCGGGCGATGCTGCGTGCGGGCCATCACCGCGTCGATCCGCTGGTCGAGCAGGTGGTTGATCGCCGCCGCGGAGGCCGCGGCCAGCCAGATGCCCAGGGAGCCCAGCACCAGCGCCCGCCAGCCCGGCAGCTCGGGGGTGGCGAGGAACATGCCGATCACCGCGGTGAAGACGATCAGCGCGACCACGCGCGGCTTGGTGAGCTCCCAGTACTGGCCGACGACGGCGCCCACGCCCTCAGGCTCCGGGGGAGCGCAGGCGCGCCAGCAGGGTCACCACGGTGAACAGCATCAGCACCGCGACGAGCAAATGCGCGGTGGCCACGTACAGCGGCAAGCCCATCACCACGTTGGCGATGCCCAAGGCGACCTGCACCGCCAGCAGCACGAGCAGGGTGATGCCCGACGTGCGGAACCCCGGCGCGAACGCCAGCCGGAAGCCCAGGAACAGGAAGTACGCGGTCACCACGGCCGCGCCGATGCGGTGCGCGATCTGGATCGCCGCGCGCGCCGAGGCGTCCAGCACGCCGCCTTCGTAGTCGACGCCGATGCCGCGCCACAGCACGAAGCCCTCGGCGAAGTCGGTGCTCGGCCACCACGCGCCCTTGCACTTCGGGAAATCGAGGCCGCAGGCCAGCGCCGCGTAGTTCGAGGCCACCCATCCGCCGAGCGCGATCTGCACCGCGAGCAGCGCGAGGCCGATCCACATCAGCGTGCGCAGGCGGGGGGCGTCGACGTGCACGCGCACGGCATTCGGCGTCGTCCACCAGGCCAGCACGGTGAGCAACGAGAACGTCAGCAGGCCGCCCATCAGGTGGCTCATGACGATGACGGGCTTCACCAGCCACACCACGGTCCACATGCCAAGCAGCGCCTGGAACGTCACCAGCATCAGCAGGCCCACCGAAAGCCGCGTGACGCCGTCGGCCCACCGGACGAGGCCCGACAGCCAGACGATCTGGCCCGCCGCCGCGAGGCCGAGCGCCAGGACGTGGTCGACCTTGATGTACGCGAAGATCGCCGCTACCACGAGCCCTGCGCCGATCGCGACGGTCGCGAGCCCCTGCGGTTTCCGCCGCACCGCCAGCAGCGCAAGCACCAGCACGAGCACGCCGAGCGTCGCCGCCATGTGGCGATGCACCTGTTCCCAGATCGCCTTGTTCACCTCGACGGCGCGCTCGAAGTTCGCGTTCGCGATGGCGATGGCCTCTTCGGTCGCCGGCCACGTGATCTTGCCGTAGCAGGTCGGCCAATCCGGGCAGCTCAACCCCGCGTTGTTCAAGCGGGTGAACCCGCCGAGGAAGATCACGCCGAAGGTGAGGATCACCGCCACCCAGGCGAGTCGATGGAAATGCCGCACGGGAATCACTCGGTCACCTTCAGCAGTCGCGCCAGGTCCTTGCGCAGGCCGGTCGGGTCGAAGCCCGGGGCATAGCGCATGACGAGGAAGCCATTGGGGTCGATCAGGTACACCGCGAGGCTGCCGTCCACGTGCGAGGGCGGCAGTGTCGCACGCAGCGCCGGGGAGGCCCGCATCGGCAGGAAGGCGCGGTACTCCGGCGCCTGCGCCGGCACCTCGCCGAACCACAGCACCTGCACGCGGTCGGCATGGCGTCCCTCCGATACCCAAACGCGGTACAGCGAATCGCTCAGGCGCAGGCAGGGCTCGCCGCAGCCGTCCGGCGGCAGGACCACGACGCGCCACAGGCGCCGGTCGCGCTCCCATTCGGGGTAGGCGGTGCCGTCTGCGCGCTGGAGGCCCAGCGTGCCGAGCTCGACGGGCGGCTGCAGCAGTTCGCCCGCATTGCGCGTGGCGACGGGCTTCCAGCCGGAATAGATCAGGTACAGCGCGATGCCGAACGAAGTGAAGAACAGCGCGACGACGCCGAGCAGGGTCGCGCGCGAACGGAGGACGGAGGTCATGGACGGCGCCGGAACTGGAGGTAGAGGGACAGGAGGAGCAGGCCGGCCGCGAAGCCGAACCACTGCAGCGCGTAGCCGCGATGTTTGTCGGGCGACAGCGTATTCGCCAGCAGGTCGAGATCGCGTTCGTGGCCGAGGGGGACGGCGGGATCGAGGCGGAGCACCGCGGCGTCGATCACCGCGCCCGCTCCGTCGGTGCCGGCGCCCGGCGATGCGCCGGCCGCGTCGCGCAGCACGACCGGCTCCAGGCGGAGGGCCAGCACGCCGCCATCGGCTGCCGGCGAGGCCGCGGGGCCGAGCGCGATCCCCGCGGACGGCGGCGGCACCAGCAGGCCCTCGAGGCGGACGGTGTCCGCGGGCAGCGGCGCTTCGGACGGGAGCACCCGATCGGCGGGAAGTTCGCGCCAGCCCACGTCGACCCACAGCCGCGAACCGTCGGCGGCAGTGAACAGGCGGTACACCTGCACGCCGACGCGCGAATCGCGGCGCTGGTTGTCGAGTCGCAGCGCGGGCCTCGGCTCGAAGCGACCGTCGATGGCCACCCACGCCGGCGTCGCGCGCATCGCCTCGGACAGGGGCAGCGCGCGGCGCTCCTGCAGGACGCGCGCGCTCGTGGCCAGCAGGGCGTCCTTCTGGACGGCGCGGCCCGACTGCCACAGGCCCGCGCTGACGAAAATCGCGCACAGCGACAGCGAGACGATCCACAGCAGCGTGCGGCGGAGCATCGACTTCACTCGATGCTCCCGCAGCGGGGGGATAATCCGCGCACGCCCCGTTCGACAGGTCCCCTCGTGGAAAAACTGCTGGTCATCGCGTTTCTTGCCGTCATCGTCTGGAACCTGTTCGCCGCGCTGTTCCACATGGTCTCGAAGCCGAAGGCCGACGGGCGCATGGTGCGCTCGCTCAGCTGGCGCATCGGGCTGTCCATCGCCCTGCTGGCGATCATGACCGCCGGGCACTTCCTCGGCTTCTGGCAGTTCCACGGCGTCCGGCCCTGAGGCCACTCGCGACCGCCCCAGATGCGACAAGGCCGGCGGACGCCGGCCTTGTGCAGGAGAGCCCGGAGCCCCGGGCCCTGCGACGCTGGATCAGAGCACGTAGACGAACAGGAACAGGCCGAGCCAGACCACGTCCACGAAGTGCCAGTACCACGCCACGGCCTCGAAGCCGAAGTGCTTCTCGGGAGTGAAGTGGCCCTTCAGCACGCGGAACCAGACCACCGCCAGCATCACGGTGCCGAGGAACACGTGCAGGCCATGGAAGCCGGTCAGCATGTAGAACGTCGCGCCGTAGATGCCCGAGCTGATGCGCAGGTTCAGGTCGCCCCAGGCGTGGATGTACTCATAGGCCTGCACGCCGAAGAAGCAGAAGCCGAGCAGGATCGTCGCGCCCAGCCACAGGAGCACCTTGCTGCGCTCGCCGACGACCATGGCGTGGTGGGCGATGGTCAGCGTGAGCCCGGAAGTGAGCAGGATCACGGTGTTGATCAGCGGCAGCCCGAACGCCGGCAGCGTCTCGAACGTGCCGCCGATGTCCGCGGGGCCGTTCGCCGGCCAACCCGAGACGTAGCCGTCCCACAGGTACTCGTTGGCGAGCGCGCCGTGGCCGTCGCCCGAGATCCACGGCAGCGCGAACGTGCGCACGTAGAACAGCGCACCGAAGAACGCGGCGAAAAACATCACTTCCGAGAAGATGAACCAGATCATCCCCTGTCGGAACGACACGTCGACCTGCCCGTTGTACTTGCCGCTCTCCGACTCGCGGATGACGTCGCCGAACCAGCCGAACAGGGTGAACACCATCATCGCCATGCCGGCCATGAAGATCCAGAACGACGTGTCGCTGCCGTTGAACCAGTTGATCAGGCCGATCATCAGCACGAACAGCGCGATGGACCCGACGAAGGGCCACTTGCTGTGGTGCGGGACGAAATAGACGTCGGCGTCGTGGTGGGCGGTAGCCATGGAAACCCCTAGCGGTGCAGCGATGGAATGATGGTCAGCGTGCCGTGAAGCCGGTCGCGGACGCAACCGCGGGCACGGGGCCGGCCGACGCGGCACGGGCCGTGGCCGCGTCGTTCTTGAAGAAGGTGTAGGACAGGGTGATCGTCTTGACCTCGGGCGGCAGCGCCGGATCGACGATGAACCGCACCGGCATGGTCTTGTGCTCGCCGGCGTACAGCAGCTGCTCGGTGAAGCAGAAGCACTCGGTCTTGACGAAGTAGCCGGCGGCCACGACGGGTGCCACGGACGGCGCCGCGTTGCCCACGACGGGCTGCTCGTCGCGGTTGCCCGCGACGTAGCTCATCTCGTAGGGCTGGCCGGGCACGACGTCCATGGAGAGCACCTCCGGCACGAAGGTCCAAGGCAGCTTCGAGTTGACCGTCCCGTCGAACTCGATGCGCACGGTGCGGTTGGGATCGACCTGCATGCCGACCACGCGCTGCGCGCCGGCCGGACTGTCCTCGAGCTTGATGCCGAAGACCTTCTCGCAGGCGATCTCGTACAGCGGCACCAGCGCGAAGGCGGCGCCGAAGCAGCACACCGATACGAGGGCGATGCGCCGGGCGGTGGCGGCGTTCGAGCTCATGCTGCGCCCCCGGCGTGGTTCACGAACGTCTTCACGATGAAGTAGGCGTAGACGGCGCCCGCGACCAGCGCCAGCACGAGCACCGTCCGCCGCACCGAAGTGCGGCGGGCCGGGGTGTCGTTCGGATCGCGCGGCGCGTCCACGTGGTTCGTCCGGCGGGCTCAGTGCGCCACGTCGCCGTGCGCGAGGTCCTCATCGCGCAGCACCGGCGGCTTGGTGAAGGTGTGGTGCGGGGCCGGCGACGGCACGGTCCACTCCAAGCCCTTGGCGCCTTCCCAGACGCGATCGGTCGCCTTGACGCCGCCGCGGGCGCACTTCCAGACGATGTAGACGAACAGCAGCTGCATGAAGCCGAAGCCGAAGCCACCCACCGACGACCACATGTTGAAGTCGGCGAAGGCCACGTTGTAGTCCGGGATGCGGCGCGGCATGCCGGCCAGGCCCAGGAAGTGCTGCGGGAAGAACAGCAGGTTCACGAAGATGGTGCTGCCCCAGAAATGCACCTTGCCGAGCGTCTCGTTGTACATGTGGCCGGTCCACTTCGGCAGCCAGTAGTACACGCCGGCCATGATGCCGAACACGGCACCGGTCACCAGCACGTAGTGGAAGTGCGCCACCACGAAGTAGGTGTCGTGGTACTGGTAGTCGGCCGGCACCATCGCGAGCATCAGGCCCGAGAAGCCGCCGATGGTGAACATCACCACGAAGCCCAGTGCGAACAGCATCGGCGTTTCGAAGGTCATCGAGCCGCGCCACATCGTGGTGACCCAGTTGAAGACCTTCACGCCGGTCGGGATGGCGATCAGCATCGTCGCGTACATGAAGTACAGCTCGGCGCCGAGCGGCATGCCCACGGTGAACATGTGGTGCGCCCAGACGATGAACGACAGGAACGCGATCGAGGCCGTGGCGTACACCATCGCCTGGTAGCCGAACAGCGGCTTGCGGGCGAAGGTCGGGATGATCTCCGAGATGATGCCGAAGGCCGGCAGGATCATGATGTAGACCTCGGGGTGCCCGAAGAACCAGAACACGTGCTGGTACAGGACCGGGTCACCGCCGCCGGCGGCGTTGAAGAACGAGGTGCCGAAGAACTTGTCGGTGAGCAGCATCGTCACCGCGCCGGCCAGCACCGGCATCACCGCGATCAGCAGGAACGCCGTGATGAGCCAGGTCCAGACGAAGATCGGCATCTTCAGCAGGTCCATGCCCGGGGCGCGCATGTTGAGGATGGTGGCGATGATGTTGATCGCGCCCATGATCGAGCTGATGCCCATCAGGTGGATGGCGAAGATCGTGAACGCCACGTTCGAGCCGCCCTGCAGCGACAGCGGCGGGTACAGCGTCCAGCCGCCGGCCGGGCCGCCCGAGCCGACGCCGAACAGCTGCAGCACCAGCGGCATCAGCAGCAGCGCGAAGGCGAACGGCATGATCCAGAAGGACCAGTTGTTCATGCGCGGCAGCGCCATGTCCGGCGCGCCGACCATCAGCGGGATCATCCAGTTGGCGAGGCCGACGAAGGCCGGCATCACCGCGCCGAAGATCATGACCAGCGCGTGCATCGTGGTCATCTGGTTGAAGAAGGCCGGATCGACCAGCTGGAGGCCCGGCTGGAACAGCTCGGCGCGGATGACGAGCGCCATCGAGCCGCCGACGAAGAACATCACCAGCGAGAACACCAGGTACAGCGTGCCGATGTCCTTGTGGTTCGTGGACAGGAACCAGCGCTGGAAGAAGCTCTGCTGGTGGCCGTGGTCGGCGTGCGGATCAGCGTGTGCGATAGCCATGTCGTGACCTCTCAGGCTCAGATCTTCGGCGCGTCGGCAGCGGCCGGCGCGAGCGCGGCGGTGCGCGCGGTGGTGTCGTTGGCGGACTTCATCGCGGCCAGACGGGCCTGGAACTCGGCCTTCGGCACGGCCTCGACCACGATCGGCATGAAGCCATGGTCCTTGCCGCACAGCTCGGCGCACTGGCCACGGTAGATGCCCGGCTCGCGGATTTCGGTCCACTGCTCGTTGACGATGCCGGGGATGGCGTCGCTCTTCCAACCGAGCGCCGGCACCCACCAGGCGTGGATCACGTCGTCGGCGGTCAGGATGAAGCGGATCTTGGTGTCGGTCGGCAGCACCAAGCGGTTGTCGACGTCGAGCAGGTAGTTCGGATGGCTGGCATCGACGACCGCGCCGCTCTGGCGCAGGCGGTCGGACTGGCGGTCGAGGCGGCTGGTCAGGCTGACGCCTTCACCGACGTACTCGTAAGTCCACAGCCACTGCTGGCCGACGATCTTCACCGTCATTTCGTGGCCCTGCGTGTCGTAGGCCTCGATGACCTTCACGGTCGCCGGGTAGGCCATGACCACGAGGATCAGCGTCGGCACCGCGGTCCAGAGCACCTCGAGCTTCGTGCTGTGCACGAAGGTCTTGTCCGGCACCGCGCCCTTCGACTTCCGGAACTTGAAGATCGAGTAGGCCATGGCGCCGAACACGACGATGCCGATGGCCACGCAGATCCACAGCATGATCATGTGCATCTCGTACGCGCGCTCGGCGGTACGGGTGACGCCCGGGGTCATGTTGAGCTGCCACGGTTGCGCCTTCTCGGCGGCCCAGGCAAGCGTGGCGCCAGCGCTGGCCAGCAGGCCGGCGATCGCGTGTTGCGGTCGGAACTTCTTCATGCCGATGACCTCACCTCAATGTTCGTTCGCCGGCGCGCGGCCCGAGGCCGCCGCCAGCATCCACCGCAGCCGCTCGGCGAGCTCGAAGCGCTCGCCCGGCGGCAGGAAACTGCCGATTTCCACCTCGCGCCCCTGCGAACCGAGCCGCAGGTGATCCGGCGCGTCCCGCTCGCCTTCCGTCCTCAGTCGCACCCAGCAGGGGTGCGCCGTGAACACGGCGGCGTCGTCGGGCGAGCGGCGCACTTCGAGCTGCCGTTCGCCCACCACGATCCGTTCGTAGCGATCGCCGGACCGCCACACTCCCCGCAGCGCCACCGCCACGATGACGAGGTCGAGCAGCGCGAACCACAGGGCGTAGGCGTTGCCCATCGCGAACCCGTAACCCGACACCGCCGACACCGGCACCGCGATCAAACCGAACAGAACGAAAAACTGCCGCGACGTCAGGACCCGACGCGGACGCAGCAGCAGCTGCGCCTCGGAACCTGGAACCGACGGCGGCAGTTCATCGATCACGGTGCCCGTGCCAGAAGACCCTGCGACAGGATGGCGCAGTTTACGACCCCACCGTCGGCAGGGGCAAGCAAGGTCCCGTGAGTGAAAAAGCCTGACGCGCTCCGGGCCGCCGTCGACGCGGGGCTGGAAAGTCAAACAGCAGGGGGTTACGGGGGGTGTGGGCGGCGGGCACACTTTCGCCCTTCCTTGACGACTCCGGTCACCGCGTGAAGCCCATCCTCAGCCCCGAACTGCCCGCCGTGCCCGGCCCGGCGCGTGAACGCACCACCGCGGCCTATGCCCGCGATGAGTCGGACCACCTCGCCGAACTGCTGGCCGCCGCCCGGCTCCCGGCCGAGGTCCAGGCCGGGGTGCAGGCCACGGCCGAAGCCCTGGTGGAGCGCACCCGCGTCCGCGCGGCCGACCCCGAGCTCGTGCAGGCCTTCATGCGCCAGTACGACCTCAGCTCCGAGGAGGGCGTGCTGCTGATGTGCGTGGCCGAGGCCCTGCTGCGCATCCCCGACCAGCTGACCGCCGACAAGCTGATTCGCGACAAGCTGGGCGACGCCGCGTGGGAGAAGCACCTCGGGGGCTCCTCCTCGGTGCTCGTGAATGCCTCGACCTGGGGCCTGATGCTGACCGGCCGGGTGGTCAGCCTGGCCGAAGACACCCGCCGCGACTTCGGCGGGGCCTTCCGGCGCCTGATCGCCCGCACCGGCGAACCCGTGATCCGCCTTGCCGTGCGCCAGGCCATGAAGATCATGGGCCACCAGTTCGTGATGGGGCGCACGATCGCCGAGGCGCTTGAGCGCAGCCTCAAGGGCGAGAACGCCCGCTACCGCTACAGCTTCGACATGCTCGGCGAGGGCGCCCTCACCACCAAGGACGCCGCCCGCTACTTCCAGGCCTACAAGGACGCGATCGGCGCCATCGGCGCCTCGCTGCAGTCCGTGGGCGGCGCGGAGAGCGTCTTCGCCGCACCGAGCATCTCGGTGAAGCTTTCGGCCCTGCACCCGCGCTACGAAGTGGGCAAGCGCGCCCGGGTGATGGCGGAGCTCACCCCGATGGTGCTGGAGCTGGCCCAGCACGCGAAGGCGCAGTCGATCGGCTTCACCATCGACGCCGAGGAGAGCGAGCGACTCGAACTCTCGCTCGACGTGATCGGTACCGCCTTCGCAGATCGAAGCCTCGACGGCTGGGAGGGCTACGGCCTCGCCGTGCAGGCCTACCAGAAGCGCGCGCCCTTCGTGATCGACGAACTCGCCGCGCTGGCGCGGCAGGTCGGCCGGCGCATGCCGATGCGCCTCGTGAAGGGCGCCTACTGGGATTCGGAGATCAAGAAGGCGCAGGTGGAGGGCTACACCGGCTACCCGGTCTTCACCCGCAAGGTGAACACCGACGTGAGCTACCTCGCCTGCGCGCGCCGCATGTTCGCGGCGACCGACGCGCTGTACCCGATGTTCGCCACGCACAACGCCCAGACCATCGCCGCGATCCACGCGATGTCGAAGGAAGGCGGCACGCGCCGCGACTACGAGTACCAGCGCCTGCACGGCATGGGCGAGGACCTCTACGCCGAGGTGATCGGCGCCGACCGGCTCGGCGTGCCCTGCCGCGTGTACGCGCCGGTGGGCTCGCACGAGGACCTGCTGCCCTACCTCGTGCGCCGCCTGCTCGAGAACGGCGCGAACTCCAGCTTCGTCAACCGCATCACCGACGCGCGCATGCGCGCTGGCGATCTCGTCGCCGACCCGGTGGCCACGGTCGAGCGCAACGCCATCAAGCCGCACCCGCACATCCCGCAGCCGCGCGACCTCTTCCGCTCGCAGAACGAACCCCGGACCAATTCGATGGGCATCAACCTCGCCAACGACGCGCAGCTGCGCGACCTCGCCGCCAAGATCAACGCCGCCGTGACGCCGTGGTCGGCCCAGCCGCTGGTGCCGGGCGCCACCGCCTTCGGCGCGACGGTGAAGGTCACCAACCCCGCCGACCGCCGCGAGGCCGTGGGCGAGTACCTCGCCGCCAGCGAGACGAACGTGCAGCAGGCGCTCGCCAATGGCGTCAAGGCGCAGCCCGGCTGGGACGCCCTGCCGGCCGCCAGTCGCGCGGTGATCCTCGAGAAGGCCGCCGACCTGCTGGAAGCGCGCACGCCGGAGTTCATGGCGATGTGCGTCAAGGAAGCCGGCAAGAGCCTCTCGGCCTCCGTGGCCGAGGTGCGCGAGGCCGTCGACTTCCTGCGCTATTACGCCCTGCAGGCGCGCGAGCTGTTCGCGCCGGTGAAGCTGCCGGGCCCGACCGGCGAGTCGAACCAGCTCACCCTGCACGGCCGCGGCGTGTTCGTCTGCATCAGCCCGTGGAACTTCCCGCTGGCCATCTACCTCGGCCAGGTCGCCGCCGCGCTCGCCGCCGGCAACAGCGTGATCGCCAAGCCCGCCGAGCAGACCACGCTGGTGGCCTTTGCCGCGACCAAGCTGCTTCATGAAGCCGGCATCCCCGAGGACGTGCTGCAGTTCCTGCCGGGCGACGGCGCCACCGTCGGCGCCGGCCTGACCCGCGACCCGCGCGTGGCCGGCGTGGCCTTCACCGGCTCGAACGAGACCGCCTGGGCCATCAACCGCACCCTGGCCGCGCGCAACGCCCCGATCGCCTCGCTGATCGCCGAGACCGGCGGCCAGAACGCGCTGATCGCCGACTCCTCCTCGCTGCCCGAGCAGGTGGTGAAGGACGCCGTCGCCTCGGCCTTCGATTCCGCCGGCCAGCGCTGCTCGGCGGCGCGCGTGCTGTTCGTGCAGGACGACATCGCCGACAAGGTGATGCACATGCTCGCCGGCGCGATGGACGAGCTTGTTATCGGCGACCCGGGCCTGCTCAGCACCGACGTCGGCCCGGTGATCGATGAGGACGCCAAGCGCAACCTCGAGACGCATGCCGCGCGCATGGACAAGGAAGCCCGCCTGATCAAGATGGCGCCGCTGCCCGAAGCCGCGGCGCACGGCTGCTTCGTCGCCCCGCGCGCCTACGAACTGACGTCGCTCTCGCAGCTCGACCGCGAGGTGTTCGGCCCGATCCTGCACGTGGTGCGCTGGAAGGCCGACAACCTCGACGGCGTCATCAACGACATCAACGGCACCGGCTTCGGCCTGACGCTGGGCATCCACTCGCGCATCGACGCGACGGTGGAGCACATCGCCAAGAACGTCCGCGTCGGCAACTGCTACGTCAACCGCAACCAGATCGGCGCGGTGGTCGGCGTGCAGCCCTTCGGCGGCGA
>ERZ1066117.838-NODE-838-length-19224-cov-6.678856_pt1 | contig 19224 bp, 19 predicted proteins | sample MGYA00382764_ERZ1066117 | MGnify/ENA primary metagenome ERZ1066117 (study PRJEB33369, sample SAMEA5778347) | biofilm metagenome | biome: Industrial cooling water; feature: Water cooling tower basin; material: Biofilm | place: United Arab Emirates | collected...
CCGCCGTGCCTGGCATCTGGGCCATCGGCGACGTGGTGGAAGGCCCGATGCTGGCGCACAAGGCCGAGGATGAAGGCCTCGCCTGCGCCGACAATATCGCCGGGCTGGCCGGTTATGTGAACCACGCCGTGATCCCGGCGGTGGTCTACACCCACCCGGAAGTGGGCACTGTGGGCAAGACGGAAGAGGAACTGAAGGCGGAAGGCGTCGCCTACAAGGTGGGCAAGTTCCTGTTTGCCGCCAACAGCAGAGCCAAGACCAACCGCGACACCGATGGCTTCGTGAAGGTGCTGGCCGATGCGAAGACCGACCGCGTGCTCGGCGTGCACATCATCGGCAGCATGGCCGGCACGATGATCGCCCAGGCGGCGCAGGCGATGGAGTTTGGTGCCTCGTCTGAAGACATCGCGCTGACCTGCCATGCGCATCCGACCCACCCGGAAGCGCTGAAGGAAGCGGCGATGGCGGTGACGGGCAAGCCGATCCATATGTAGCGCAGCGCGGCGCGTGCGCGTGCCGCGCACCGACTCGCGCAAGCTCGGACGGCGAGCGAAAAGGGCGGGGCATTCCCCGCCCTTTTTGACTCGTCCGACGGCATGGGTCCGCCAAGCTCTTTCTTGCTTCTTCCTTCGGCACCCGGAACGGACTCGGCGGCTCCGCCGCCGGCCGTGCCCGCTTGGGCCGGCCTCTCATCCCGTGCGCGCCTTCAATACCGGGCCAGATCAGCTGGGCCCCGGATCACGTCCGGAGCGACGGGCAAACTGGTTCAAAGGGGTGACGCCCCGCCCGCACCCGGCTACACCGCCTGCATGCTCTCCCCGCGCGCCACTGGCACCGTTCGCTGGCTCCATCTGTGGGGCGGCGTGATCGTTGGCGTCCAGATCATCCTGTGGGTGGCATCGGGCCTGGTGATGGTGGCCCGTCCGCTGGACGATGTGCGGGGGACGACGTTGCGGCGCGAGCCAGCGGCACTTCAGGTGCCGGCTGCGCTGCCCGCTCTTGCCGGCGTGGAAAAGCTGGAACTGGGCAGTCTGCTGGGCAAGCCGGTGTGGAAGCTGACGGACGGGCAGGGCAAGCGGCTGCTCGATGCGGCGACCGGCCAGACCATCGCCATCACCGCAGCCCAGGCCGAGGCGATTGCCCGTGCTGGCACCAAGATGGACGGGCCGGTGACCGTCACGGCCATCACGCCGGACACCCCGGCCAGCGACTGGCGGGAAACTTCGGGCTTCCGGGTCGAGTTCGCCGACGATGTTCGCGTCTACATCACCACCCAGGGCGACATCGGCGCGGTGCGCACGCCGTGGTGGCGCTTCTATGATCTGTTCTGGGGTCTGCACATCATGGACTGGCAGGACCGCGAGAACACGCATGGCCCGGTGATCATCGCGGCGACCTTGCTGTCGCTGGGCGTGGTGCTCACCGGCGCGCTGCTCACCGTGCGGCATTTCTGGCGGCGCTGATGGCGGCGCTGCCCATCCCGCCGCTGGAACCGCTGCTGGCCGCGGCGGACATGGCCGGCGTGGCTGTCTTTGCCGTCTCCGGCGCGCTCGCGGCAGCCCGCATCAAGCAGACCATCGTCACCTTCGCCTTCTTCGCGGCCGTCACTGGCATCGGCGGCGGCACGCTGCGCGATCTGCTGATCGGGGCGCCGGTGTTCTGGGTGGGGCGTTCCGATTATCTCGGCATCTGCATGGTGGCCGCCGCCTCGGTGTGGCTGCTGAAGGCTGATCGCTGGCGGCTCGACGCACTGCTGTGGTTCGATGCCATCGGGCTGGGCGCCTATTCGGTGCTGGGTGCCGCCAAGGCGCTGGGCGCCGGCGTGCCGCCGCTGGTGGCCGTGGCGATGGGCGTGCTCACCGCCAGCTTCGGCGGCATCGTGCGCGATCTTCTGGCTGGCGAACCGTCCATCCTGTTGCGTCGGGAAATATACGTCTCGGCCGCGGCGCTGGGGGCAGGGACCTACGTCGGTCTGACGCTTCTCGGCTTGTCCCTGTGGCCAGCGGCGCTGATCGGCGCGGCGGCCGGATTTGGCCTGCGCGCCCTTGCCATCACGACTGGCCTGGCGCTGCCCGGTTACCGGCCCGACAAGCCGGACAGCTGAGCCAGAAAACCCGTGGCCTGCCGCGCCGCCGCTGGGCGGGGCGAGCCTGCCACCGCGCATTCCACACAGGCCGCCTGCATCGTGGCGCCCCGGCCAGAGGCCAGGAAGGCAAGGTCCTGCGCGGCGGCGAGCATACGCAGGCGCGAGGCCCGCACGGCTACGGCCCATGGGTCGCGCGCCTGTTCCTCCGCCTCGCTGCGGTCAAAGCTGCGCAGCGCCTTGATCCACGCCGGTTCCGGCTTCTCGATATCCACCACGCGCACCTCGCCTTCGATGCCGGCCCGCTTGGCCGCAGCGGCGATGGCGGCATCAAGGCCACCGTAATTGTCGATCAGTTTCAGCCGCTTTGCCTCGCTGCCAGACCACACGCGGCCCTGGCCGGCGCGGTCCACCTCGGCCACCGGCAGCTTGCGGGCCTCGCCAACGATCTTCAGGAAGCGGCGATAGACATCCTCCACGCCCATCTGCAGCACCTGACGCACCTGCGGCGACAGGCCAGCCACGATGTCGGGCTCGCCGCTGTAGGGCGTCGTCTTCACGCCATCAGCATTGATGCCGATCTCGTTCAGGGCGCGCGGGAAGCTGGGCAGGATGGCGAACACCCCGATCGAACCGGTGATGGTACCGGGTTGGGCAAAAATCTCGTCCGCCGCGGTGCCCACCCAATAGCCACCGGACGCGGCCACCGGGCCAAAGCTGGCCACCACTGGCAGGCCATCGGCCTTGGCGGCCAGCAGAGCGGCGCGGATTTCCTCGGAGGCCGTCACCGAACCGCCACCAGAATCAACCCGCACCACCAGTGCCTTGATGTCGTCATCGGCGGCCAGCGCCTCCTGCAGGGCCTGGCGGATGGTGGCACTGCCGGCGGTACCGCGTGGCGCCTCGCCATCCACGATATTGCCGCTCACATAGACGACGCCCACGGCATCGCCGCTACGCTTGCTGCCGGTGGCGCCGAGATAATCGTCCTGCGAGATGCCGCGATAGCGGCCCCAGGGCTCAGGGTCGCCATCGCCGACCAGTTGGATGATCGCCGCTTCAAAGGCGTCACGGTTGCCGATGCGATCCACCAGGCCCGCTGCCAGCGCCGCCTGCGCACCATCACCACCTGCTGCGCCAAGTCGTTGCGGCAGCTGCGCCACATAGGCCTCAACGTCAGCGTTCGGGCGGTGTCGCTTCGCGTCGGCCAGCCAGCTGGCCCACAGATTGCCGGCCAGCGCCTGATCGGCGGCCTTGGCCTCCGGCGAGGCGGCAGCGCGCGTGTAGGGCTCGACGAACGACTTGTAGGTGCCGACCCGGAACACGTTCACATCCACCTGCAATTTTTCGAGCGCCCGCGCGAAATAGAGCCGCGAGCCGCCCGGCCCCGTCACGATCACGCCGCCCAGCGGGTTGACCCACACGCGGCTCGCGGCCGAGGCCAGCAGCCAGGCATCATCGCCATAAGCCGTGGCCCAGGCATGCACCGGCTTGCCGGCGCTGCGCACCCGGGCAATCGCATCGGCCACGGCGGCGACATTGGCCTGGCCGCCGCCGGCAAAGCCATCAAGTTCCAGCACGACGGCCTTGATGCGCTTGTCAGCCGCGGCGCGATCGAGCGCGCGGATGACATCGCGGGCCTGCACTTCCGCCATGCCGCCGCCGCCAGCGGCTTCGAATGGAGAGGCTTCAGCCGACTGGTCCACCAGCGCGCCCTGCAGGGCGATGACCAGCGCGCCGCCATCAGGCACGGAGGTGACAGTCTTGCCCGCCGACAGCAGCGCCGACAGGCCGATGAAGAACAGGGCCAGCAGCGACAGCACCAGAAAATCCTTGATGCCAACAAGGACGCGCCAGATCAGGCCAAGGGTTTTCAAGAGATTGCGCTTTCGTGTTGGAGCATGCCTGTCTCATAGCAGCAACACACGGCTCACCGCAAACGCAAGCCGGGCAGCGGAACGCGCAGCATCGTCGCATGCTGATCGGATCAGGCGCACGATGGCCGGCCGGTCAGATGTGCCTTTCTGAGCGAGTGGCAGACAGTGCGGATCAGTATATGTCGAAGGCGGCGCGGCAGCCACCATTGACCACGATGGCACTCTGCTCCCAGCGCCAGGTGCGGCCCTCCACGCAGTTGCCCCCCAGCACGCGCGACAGCCGAACCTCCCGGGCGCGCGGGATCGCGCAGCGGCCTTCACGATAGTTCCAGCTTTCGCAGTTGATGGTGGCGATCGGGCGACCATCGCCGAAGTCGCCGCCACCACCGCCACCGATGCCGCCACCCCAGCCCGGACCGGGACGGTTGCCCCCCTGCCAGCCGGCAGCGCCCAGCAGCACCTCGAAATCGGCGCGACAGCCGTTGCGCACGATCACGGCGCGACGGTTCCAGCGCCAGGTCTGGCCATCGCGGCAATCGCCAGCAATCACGCGCGTCAGCCGCACACTTCTGATGGCGCCGTTCAGGGGGCAGCTGGCATCGCGATAATTCCAGCTTTCGCAGCGGATGCGCTGCACCTGCGAATTGTTGCCCCAGTTGTTGTTGTTGTGATTGGGGTCCCAGCCACCCACGCCCCAGCCATTGTTGGTATCGATTCGGAACACCGCCCGGCAGCCGTTGCGCACGCGAATGGCGTTGCCATCGTGGATCCAGCTCTGGCCTTCCACGCAGCTGCCTCCGGTCACGCGCAACAGATGCACGCGCACCGCACCCGGCACCGGGCAACTGGCTTCGCGATAATTCCAGCTCTCACAGTTTACCTCACGCCATTGCTGCGCCTGGGCGGGCGCTGCAGGCAAGGTGACGGCAAGGCCGGTCGCAAGAAGACTGGCGGCGGTGGCGGCAGACAGAAGGCGCATCGAAATTCCCCCGGGATTGGCTCTGGCCGGGCAGGTTGCTCCTGCCTCGCCACCGGGCGAGTGTGCCAGAGCCAAATGCTTCGTCAACTAAGGGAAAACGCCGAAAAATTGGCATTTCCTGCCATTACGCAACTTGCTGATGTCTCAGCCGCACGCCTTGCCGGCCGGCCTGTTCCACGGTGAACTGCCAGGCCACCCGGCCAGAACGCGCGCCGCGCGCCACGGCCCAGCCCAGCGCCTCGGCGGCATCGAAGGCCAGGCCATTGGCCGCCGCATAGGCTTCGCACATGGCGAGATACTGGCCCTGGTCGCAGGCGTGGAAGCCCAGCCGCAAGCCAAACCGGTCAGCGAGGGCAAGATGATCGTCGGCCGCATCACGGGGGTTGATGGCGTCCCCCTCGTTCTCTGCGAGGCTGCGCGGCACCAGGTGGCGCCGGTTGGAGGTGACGGCGAGGCGCACATGCTCGGGCCGTGCCGACACGCCGCCATCCAGCAGCGACCTGAGGGCATGAACCTCGCTGGCATCAGCGCCCAGCGAGACATCGTCGAGAAACACCACGAACGGCCGATCCACCCCGGCCAGCGCCCGGAACAGGCTGGGCAGGCTTGACAGCGCCGGCAGCAGCACCTGCACCAGGGCGATATCCTGCCCGGCCGTGACCAGATCGGCCACCACGCTGCGCACCAGGCTGGACTTGCCCATGCCGCGCGCGCCCCACAGCAGCATGTCGTGCGCGGGCAGGTGGCCGGCATGTCGCGCCAGATTGTCGTGCACCGCCTGCACCTGCGCCTCGATCCCGCGATAGAGCGCCAATGACACTGGCCGCGCCGGCAGCACGCTTGCCAGCGCGGTGCCATCCCAGCCAAACCAGTGCCCGCTGGCCGGATCGGCGGGCGGGACCGGCTGAGGCGACAGGCGTTCCAGGGCGGCGGCGATGCGGGAGAGGGGATCAGCGCTGTTGTCCATGGACAGTGGATAGCCAAAGCCGGTGCGGTTAGGAACCGCCGTGGTTGCGCCACTTCCGCCAAGCCGCTAGAGCCAAGCCCGACCATTTCTCTGATCCGAGCGAGACCCTGATGTTCGAAACCCCGGCCTATGCGCAAGCAGCTGGCGGCGCGGCCGCTGCCGGCGGCACGGCGGCGCTGATCGGCTTCCTGCCCTATCTGGCGATCTTCGCCATCTTCTATTTCCTGATCATCCGCCCGCAGCAGCAGCGCGTGAAGGCGCACCGTGCCATGGTGGATGCGGTGAAGAAGGGCGACGATGTCGTCACCGGTGGCGGCATCATCGGCAAGGCGGTGCGGGTGACTGACACGGAAGTGGAAGTGGAAGCGGGACCGGGCGTGAAGTTCCGCGTGCTGAAGTCCACGCTGGCCGATGTGACGCCGCGCGGCGTGCCGGCGGCGGCCAACGACACCAAGGAATAAGCCCGCCGTGCTCGACTTTCCGAAGTGGAAGATCTGGTCGATCTGGCTGACCGTGCTGGTCTGTGCGCTGCTGGCGGTGCCCAATGCCCTTTCGGAGCAGACGCTTTCGGCACTGCCCGATGGCCTGCCCAAGAGCCAGCTGCCGCTGGGCCTCGATCTGCGCGGCGGCTCGCACCTGATGCTGGAAGCCACGCCAACGGACGTTGAAAAGGCCAAGCTGGAATCGCTGGAAGACACGGTGCGCGGGGAACTGCGCGCGGCGGAAGGCGGCCCGATCGCGGTGGCCGACCTGTCTTTGCAGGGCGGCCGCCTGCGCTTTGCCGTGGGCGATGCCACCCGCACCGATCAGGCCATCGCCATCCTCAACAAGGTGACCGCGCCGCTTGGGCTGGGCACCGCCCGCGAGGTGGAAGTGAGCCGAGGCGATCTGCCGGGCCAGATCATCCTGACGCCCACCCAGGCCGGCATAGCGGCTGCGGTGGACAGTGCGATGGCGCAGGCGGTGGAAGTGATCCGCAAGCGCATCGACGAACTTGGCACGCGCGAACCCACCATCGTGCGCCAGGGCAAGACGCGCATCGTCGTGCAGGTGCCCGGGCTGCAGGACCCGCAGGCGCTGAAGGCGCTGCTCGGCAAGACCGCCAAGCTGGAATTCAAGCTGGTCTATACTGCGGCCGACCCCGTGGAGGTGGCGCAGGGCCGTGCCCCGCCCGGCAGCCAGATCCTGCCCAGCCAGGAAGGCGGTCAGCTGGTGGTGAAGCGCCGCGCCATCATCAGCGGCGATCAGCTGGTCGATGCCCAGGTTTCCACCGATCAGAACGGCGCCCCGGCGGTGTCGTTCCGCTTCGACAGCACCGGTGGCCGCCGCTTTGCCCAGGCCACCACCGAGAATGTCGGCAAGCCCTTTGCCATCATCCTCGATGGCGTCGTCATCTCCGCCCCCAACATCAACGAGCCGATCCTGGGCGGCAGCGGCATCATCATGGGCAACTACACCGTGCAGACCGCCAACGAACTGGCCATCCTGCTGCGCTCCGGCAAGCTGCCGGTGGAGCTGAAGGTGGTGGAAGAACGCACGGTGGGCCCCGATCTTGGGGCGGACTCGATCCGCGCCGGGGTGATCGCCTCCATCGTCGCCGTGCTGGCCGTGGCCGTGCTGATGATCGCCACCTATGGCCGCTTCGGCGTCTATGCGGTGATCGCGCTGGTGATCAACGTGGTGATGATCGTTGGCATCATGTCGGCCGCCGGCTTCACGCTCACGCTGCCGGGCATCGCCGGCATGGTGCTCACCATCGGGGCGGCGGTGGATGCCAACGTGCTGATCAACGAGCGCATCCGCGAGGAGCAGCGCAAGGGCAGGGGCGTTGTTGCCTGTGTCGAAACCGGCTTCCGTGAAGCCAGCCGCACCATCTGGGATGCCAACAGCCTGAACATCATCGTGGCCATCATCATGTTCCTGTTCGGCTCCGGCCCGATCAAGGGCTTTGCCGTGGTGCTGTCGATCGGCATCGCCACCTCCGTGTTCACCGCTGTCACCGTGGTGCGCCTGATGGTGTCGCGCTGGCTGGCCTCGGCCCGCCCGGCCGCCCTGAGTATCTGAGGGAGCCTGCGCCCATGCCTTTGAAACTGGTTCCGGACAACACCAACATCGGCTTCGTGAAGCTGCGCTTCATCGCGTTTGCCATCACCCTGCTGCTCACCATCGGTGCCGGCGTGCTGCTGGCCACCCGCGGCCTCAATCTCGGCGTCGATTTCGTTGGCGGCCTCACCATGCAGGTGGAGTTCCAGAAAGCGCCTGAGCTGGATTCGCTGCGTGATCGGGTCAACAAGGTCGGCGTGGGTGATGCCGCGCTGCAGGAATTCGGCAAGCCATCCACCATCCTCGTGCGCCTGCCGCTGCCGGAGGGCGATGATGGCGCCGTGCAGCGCGTGGTTGGCAAGGTGCGGGTCGCGCTGGAGAAGGATTATCCCGGCGTGAAGTTCGCCCGCGTCGAAAGCGTGTCGGGCAAGGTCTCCGATGAACTCATCAAGGACGGGCTGTGGGCGGTTGGCCTGTCGATGCTGTTCGTGGCGCTGTTCACCTGGTTCCGTTTCGAGTGGTATTTCGGTGTCTCGACGGTGGTGGCGCTGGTCCACGACGTGGTGGTGACGCTGGGCTTCTTCAGCCTCACCTGGCTGGAGTTCGATCTCAACATCGTGGCCGCCGTGCTGACCATCATCGGCTACAGCCTCAACGACAAGGTGGTGATCGACGACCGCATCCGCGAAAATCTCCGCAAGTACCGGCAGATGGACATCAGGCAGATCATCGATCTTTCGGTCAACGAAACGCTGCCGCGCACGGTCATGACCTCGGTGACATTGCTGGCGGCGCTGCTCGCCCTGCTGTTCCTGGGGCCGGACGTGATCTTCGGCTTCACCGCCGCCATGGTGCTTGGGATCGTGATCGGCACCTATTCGTCGATCTTCGTCTCCTCCTCGCTGCTGATCAGCCTAGGCGTGAAGACCCGCGCCGCGCCTGTGGAAGACAAGCGGGTGAAGGGCGCCGAGCGCATCGGCTGAGGCTGCCAGCTGGACGAAAAAAAAAGCCGGCGCTCCGCAGCGGGAGCGCCGGCCCTCTCTTTTCCAGTGCGTCAGATCAGAGCGGTGCGGCGCACGGCCCGAAGGTCACGCACCACTGGCTGAGCAGGCCCATCAGCACCGCGCCGGCCAGCCAGAGCGCCCGTGTGCGTGCGTTGAGTTCCACCTGCATCCCGCTCACTCCGCTGCCATGGCCGCCGCACCCAGCCCGATACGGGCCCTGGCAGCATTATACTCGCGCACCAGCTTTGCGACATAGTCGGCCGCCGGCAGCACATCCTTCACCGCGCCGATGCCCTGGCCGCAGCCCCAGATGTCCCTCCAGGCCTTGGCCTCGGTGTTGCCGCCGCTGCCGAAGTTCATCTTCGAAGGATCGCTGGTCGGCAGATTGTCGGGATCGAGGCCGGCTGCGATGATGGATGGCTTCAGATAATTGCCGTGCACGCCGGTGAACAGGTTGGAATAGACGATGTCCGACGAGGCGGACTCGGTGATCATCTGCTTGTAGCCCTCGGCGGCGCGGGCTTCGGCGGTGGCGATGAAGGCGCTGCCGATATAGCCGAAATCGGCGCCCATCGCTTCGCAGGCCAGCACAGCATCACCCGTCGCGATCGATCCCGACAGCGCCAGCGGTCCATCGAACCATTCGCGGATTTCCTGCACCAGCGCGAACGGGCTGGTGGTGCCGGCATGGCCGCCGGCGCCAGCTGCCACCGCGATCAGGCCGTCGGCGCCCTTCTCGATGGCCTTCTTGGCAAAGTGATTGTTGATGATGTCGTGCATCACGATCCCGCCATAGCTGTGGATGGCGGCATTCACATCCTCGCGGGCGCCCAGCGAGGTGATGATCATCGGCACCTTGTATTTCACGCACAGTTCCAGATCGGCCATCAACCGATCGTTGGACTTGTGGACGATCAGGTTCACCGCATAGGGCGCGTCATCCGGGCCAAGCTCGCGATTGAGCCGCTGCAGCCATTCCTCGAACTGCTCGATCGGGCGGGCGTTGAGGCTGGGGAAGCTGCCGATCACGCCGGCCTTGCACTGGGCGATCACCAGCTCCGGCACCGAAATGATGAACAGCGGCGACCCGATCACCGGGATCGACAGGCGGCCGGCAAAGGCGGCAGGCATGGACATGGCGGCTTCTCCCCAATTGCAGGGGACAAGGCTTAGCCTCTGCTGCCCCAGATTGCCACCTCATCCTCGTCGCAGGCCGTGGCGCGGGCGCGGAACATGCCCGGCGTCGAAAAGGCCCAGCCCGGCACGCCGTCCTGGCCAATGAAGATGATGCCGCCGCTGCCGCCCAGCGCTGCCACATCGGCCAGGGCGCGCGCCGCAGCTTCGGGCGGCGAGAGTCCGGCAAGCCGCACCAGTGCGCCCATCTCGTGGCCAACGCCGGCGCGGATGAAAGCCTCGCCCGAACCGGTGCACGACACGCCAACGCTGCGATCATCAGCCAGCGTGCCAGCGCCGATCAGCGGGGAATCGCCGATGCGGCCCCAGCGCTTGCCGGTCAGCCCGCCGGTGGAGGTCGCCGCGGCCAGATGGCCCTGCGCATCGCGGGCCACCGCGCCGACCGTGCCATATTTCAGATCGGCATCGAACAGGTCTTCCCCGCGCGCTGCGGCTGCCTTCATGGCCTCCAGCGCCTGCCAGCGCGCTTCCACACGGAACCAGCCCGGCTCCACCTGTTCCAGCCCCTGTTCGAGCGCGAACACATCGGCGCCGTCGCGGGCCAGCAGCACGTGCGGGCTGTTCTGGAGCACGGCGCGCGCCAGCTGCACGGGATTGCGCGTGCGGGTGACGCCGGCCACGGCGCCGGCCAGCCTCGTGGCGCCGTCCATCACCGCGGCATCCAGCTCGGTGCGCCCCTCGGCGGTGAACACCGCGCCGCGACCGGCGTTGAACAGCGGGTGATCCTCCAGCACCGACACCGCCGCCACCACGGCATCAACGGCGCTGCCACCAGCGTTCAGGATCGCCTTGCCGGCGGCCAGCGCCGCCGCCAGTCCGGCGCGGCACTCGCCTTCCGGACCGGGAAGCGTTTCGGGAGTCAGCTGGCCACAACCACCATGGACAACCAGAGACCATTCGGGGGGCATGAGTATTGGTCCGGCGGAAATGGTAGCAGCGGGCAGATTTGAACTGCCGACCTCCGGGTTATGAATCCGGCGCTCTCACCAACTGAGCTACGCTGCCACGAAAAAGCATCGCAATGCCTGTGGGAGCGCTGCCATAGAGCGCCCCTCCGGCAGGGTCAACAGGCTTTCAGAAGTTGTAGACCAGCGTGGCGCGGGTGACGGTGTCGGTGTTCTCGCGCCCCGGCGGCGGGTTGCTTTCGTTGTTCACCTGGAAGGACATCCGCGCCGAAAGCCGACCATTCAGCTTGGCGGTGAGTTGGGAGAGCGACAGCAGCGAGTTGTTGATGTCGTCGTAATAATAGGTCGCGGTCTGGGTGAAGGTGAGGCGCGGGCTGATCAGCCATTTCGCGTTGAGCGCGGCACGGGCCGCGAAGTGATTCTCGTTGAGGCCATTGGTGAAGCGGGTCTGGCGCAGCGCCGGGCCGCCATCGACGGCGATGCTGAGACTGGGCGTGTCGACCAGCCGGTAGCCAAGGCCGATCGCCTGGGTGAAGCGGCTGGTGAAGCCGGTGAAGCGATCGCGCTCCCAGCTCAGGGCCAGCACGGCAAAGCCGCGCGGCGTGAACTTCCAGTTGCCTTCATAGCCGGCGAAATAGCGTTCACGCGAGGTGACGCCCTGGTCTTCCTGGTAATCCACGATGCCGCGCAGGCTGTGCTTCCAGTGCCTGGTCTCCTTGGACAGGTTCACCCCCACGGCGAGGCCGCGGTTTTCGGTGTTGCCAGATGAAATGAAGCCGCCAGCCTCGCCCTGGCCGCTCCAGCCTTCCAGCATGCCCTGGCTCGCGAGCTTCTCCTCACGCGCCTTTGCCGCGGCAGCATTGAAGGCCGCCAGCTTCGCATCGATCTCGGCGGCGCTGGCTGGGTTGGTCGTCTTCGCGATGTCCGCCACCACTTTCAGCTGATCGGGGTTGGCGGCTGCGGCATCGATCATCGCGGCCACGGCGGGCGGGATGGGCTCGGCCAGCGCCGCTGAGGGCGCCAGCAGCATTGCCAGCGTTGGGGGCAGGAACAGCAGGCGTGTTGCGGTCATCTCTCTCTCCCTGGGCCGATGATCTTCTTTCAGGGCGCGGCTGTTGGGGCGTCAAGCCCGCCAGCGATCCGTGCGCGTCCCTACTGTCAATCGCCGTCTGACTGTTGCAAAGAGGCGGCCATGACGTTGACCGCCGATATCCGCCCGATTCCACTGTCGCTGATCGACACTGACCTTCAGGCTGCCGCTGACGGCTTTGGCGATGCCTTTGCCCGCACCGGCTTTGCCGTGGTCTCGGATCACGGCATCCCGCAGGCGCTCATCGATGACGCGATGGCCGCCACCAAGGCCTTCTTCGCGCTGCCGCAGGACGTGAAGCAGCGTTATGTGGTGCCGGGCGGCGGCGGCCAGCGCGGCCTGACGCCCTTTGGCATCGAAGCCGCCAAGGGCCATGCGAAGGCCGACCTGAAGGAATTCTGGCATGTCGGCCGAACCCTGCCGGAAGGCCATGCATATGCCGATGTGATGCCGCCCAATCTCTGGCCCGAAGAGGTGCCGGCGTTCCGCAGCGCGGTGGGTGCTCTCTATGACGCGCTGGACCAGACCGGGCTCAGGATGCTGCGCGCCATCGCCGTGCACCTGGGGTTGGACCCGGATTTCTTTGTTGATCCGGTGCGCGACGGCAATTCGATCCTGCGACTGCTGCACTATCCGCCGGTGCCTCCGGAAACTGCCGGGGCCATCCGCGCCGGCGCGCATGAGGATATCAACGTCATCACCCTTCTGCTCGGTGCCGAGGAAGCTGGCCTGCAACTGCTGGGCAAGGATGGCCAATGGCGCGCCATCGACGCACCGCCGGGCAGCCTGGTGTGCAACATCGGCGACATGCTGCAGCGCCTGACCGGGCATCGCCTGCCATCGACGACTCACCGGGTGGTCAATCCGGCGCCGGAGCGGATGGGCGTGCCGCGCTATTCGACCCCCTTCTTCCTGCATTTCCGGCCCGATTACCTGATCGAGGCGCTGCCGGGCGGGCCCAAATCATTACTGGGCGAGGAGCCGCCGATCACCGCCAATGATTATCTGCTGGAACGGCTGCGCGACATCAAATTGCTGTAACAACTTCGGGGCAGGGGAACCGACATGATCAAGCACTTCCTTCCGCTGGCCGCGCTGCTGGCCCCATTGTCGCCTGCTTCCGCCGCCGCTGCCCCGGTGCTGGACACACCAGTCAAGGACAGCTGGTGGCAGGACGGACGCGCCGCGCTCGAAGCCCGGCTGAAGGTGGTGAACCGGCCGAAGCGGGCGAAGAACGTCATCCTGATGGTGGGCGACGGGATGGGCGTTTCCACGCTCACCGCCGCGCGGATCTTCGATGGCCAGCGCCCCATAGATGGCCGTGCCCCGGCCAGCGGCGAGGAAAACAGCCTCGCGTGGGATCGCATGGCCCACACTGCGCTGGTGAAGACCTACAACACGAACGCCCAGGTGCCGGACAGCGCCGGCACGGCCAGCGCCTTCAACACCGGCGTGAAGACCCGTATCGGCGTGATCAACATGGCCGCCGACCAGGGGCCGGAATCCTGCCGCACGCCCGAGAAGCTGCCGCGCACCTTCGCCGACATCGCGCGGGCGCAGGGCATGGGCCTGGGCATCGTCACCACCACCCGCATCACCCATGCCACGCCGGCCGCCGTTTATGGCCATGTGCCCAACCGCAACTGGGAAGGCGCGGATCGTGCCTATCCCGCCGCCGATCGCGCCTGGGGCTGCGCCGATCTGGCGACGCAGTTGGTGGCCTACAAGGGCGGGTTCGACGTGGCGCTGGGCGGCGGCGGCGCCCGCTTCCTGCCGCTGGGCAAGGGCGGGCAGCGCGACGATGGCCGCAACCTGGTCGAGGAATGGCTGAAGGCCTGGCCGCAGGGGCGTTTCGTGTCCGACGCCAAGGGCTTGCGGGCGCTGAACAGCCGCGACACTGCACCGGTGCTGGGCCTGTTCAACCCCGATCATATCAGCTTCGAACATGATCGCAAGGATGATGCCGAACCCGGCCTGATCGAAATGGCGCGCTTTGCCGTTGATCGGCTGGAAGCTGGCGCCGCGGCGCGCAAGGGCAAGGGCTATTATCTGATGATTGAGGGCGGGCGGATCGACCATGCCCATCACGCCAGCAACCCGTATCGGGCCTTGAAGGAAGCCCAGATCTTCAGCGCCACCGTTGCCGAGGTGCTGAAGCGGGTGAATCTCGATGAAACGCTGGTGCTGGTGACGGCCGATCACAGCCATGTGCTCACGATCGCCGGCTATCCCGAGCGCGGCAACGACATCCTGGGCTATATCAAGCCGGCGCGCGGCGGCGAGAGCGAAGGGGCACTGAGCAAGGAAGGCTGGGCGCTCGATGATCGCGGCCAGCCGATGACCACGCTCGGCTATGCCAACGGCGCCTTCGTCAGCCGCGGCCTGTCACGCCTGCTGCCGCCCAACGACCCGAATTACCTTTCCAACAAGACCCACGGCACCGACGGTGAGAGCCATGGCGGCGAGGATGTGGCGCTGTTTGCCGAAGGCCCGCGTGCCGACCTGGTGCGCGGCGTGATGGAGCAGAATGTCATCTTCCATATCATGGCCGAGGCGCTCGGCTGGCGTTGAGCCAGCCTACAACGGGAACTTGCTGGCGTTGAGCCAGCCGACAACGGGAACTTGCCGGCGATAATCTGGCTAGCGCCTCAAGCCACCAGCAGCCAGCCGGCAAGGCCGCCCAGCAAGGCGCCAAGCGCCAGGCCGACCAGCCAGTAGAGGCTGGTGAGATCGCGGCGGTGTTCCGGCTGCTCTGCCATGCCGGGATATTTGCAATTCCCGTGCCAGAATGAGTGTACGGGGCAAGCTGCTGATATCGCGGCTTGTACAAAGGCATGTGGGGTTCAGCCTGTAAAACCCACCGACAGATCAGGGTAGATCGCGCCAACGAAGCACAGGCCATCCGGCGGCGCGTTGAGGCCCAGCGCCTCGCGATTGCGGGCGGCAAGCGCGGCGCCTAGATCATCGGCGTGCCACTGGCCGGCGCCCACCAGCTTCAGACAGCCGACCATCGAGCGCACCTGGTGGTGCAGGAAGGAGCGCGCGGCGGCGAACACGTCTATCGCGTCACCGTTGCGCACCACGTCGAGCCGGTCGAGCGTGCGCAACGGCGAGTTGGCCTGGCACTGGGCCGAGCGGAAGGTGGTGAAGTCATGCCGTCCCACCAGCAGCTGCGCGGCTGCGTGCATGGCCTCGGCATCAAGGCGCACCGCCACCCGCCAGGCGAGGCCGGTATCGAAGGTGAGCGGGGCGCGGCGATTGATGATGCGGTAGCGATAGCGCCGGCCGGTGCAATCGAAGCGGGCATGGAATTCGGGCGCTGCCGCACAGTCGAGAATGGCGACCGGTTGTGGCTTCAGCCGTGCGTTCAAGGCTTCCATCAGCCGGAAGGGCGTGATGTCCTTGGCAATATCGGCGTGGGCCGGCATGGCGCTGGCATGGACACCGGCATCGGTGCGCCCGGCGGCCACCACCTCGACCTGCTCGCCGGTTACGCTGAAGATCGCGTCCTCGATGGCCTGTTGCACCGATGGCCCATGCGCCTGCCGCTGCCAGCCCATGAAGGGCCGGCCATCATATTCCACCGTGAAGCGGAAGCGGGTCACGAAACCCGCGTGCCGGCGGGCACCCGCCAGCCGTTGAGCAGCGCCTTCACGTCCATGGCCGGCTTGCCGGCGCGCTGCACGAGCGTGGGCCGCAGCGCGCCATCGGCCGTGCCGATCAGCAGGCGATCCTCCAGCCTAACGCCGGGAGCCGGGGCAGCGGGTTCCACGGTGGCAGCGAGAATCTTCACCCGTTCGCCGCCGATCTCCACCCATGCACCGGGCGCCGGATTGAACGCCCGCACGGCCCGTTCCAGTTCAATGGCCGGCTGTTCAGTATCAAGATGGGCTTCCGCCTTGTCGATGCGCGGAGCGAGCGTGGCGCCCTCCTGCGGCTGCGGCACGGCGGCGCGCGGATGGGCCAGCACGTCGATCAGCAGCTGTGCGCCGATATCGGCCAATTCGGCGAACAGGTCACCAGCCGTCTTGCCGACCACTGGCGTCTCCGCCACCGCCAGCATGGCGCCGGTGTCCAGGCCTTCATCCATCTGCATGATGGTGACACCTGTCGTCAGATCACCGGCCAGGATGGCGCGCTGGATCGGCGCCGCGCCGCGCCAGCGCGGCAGCAGCGAGCCATGGATGTTGAGACAGCCCAGGCGCGGCGCCGCCAGCACGGCCGGCGGCAGGATCAGACCATAGGCGGCCACGGTGGCGACATCGGCATCACGGGCCAGCGCCAGGAACTGCGCCACCGCATCCGGATCGCGAAACGTGCGCGGCGTGAACACCGGGATGCCCAGCGCCTCGGCCCGCGCGTGCACCGGGCTCATCTGCAGCTGCTTGCCGCGCCCGGCCGGCTTCGGCGCGCGCGTATAGACGGCGATGATCTCGTGTCCGGCTCTGCCCAGCGCATCGAGCGCCGGAACGGCAAACTGGGGCGTGCCCATGTGGATGATCCGCATGCGCACGCCTGTTATCGGGTTGTTCGCAGGTGGGGAAGGGGCCTCAGCCGCCCATCACCACCGTCACGGCACGGCGGTTCTGCGCCATCGCCGCTTCGTCACCGCCCTCGGCCACCGGGCGTTCCTTGCCGTAGGAGATGGTGGCGATGCGGCTGACATCGATGCCTTGCGCTGCCAGGAAGTTCTTCGCCGAGTTGGCGCGGCGGTCACCCAGGGCGAGGTTGTATTCGCGGGTGCCGCGCTCGTCGCAATGACCTTCCAGCGTCACGCGCACGCCCGGATTGGCCTTCAGCCAGGCGGCATGGCGGGCCAGGATCGCCCGCGCCTCGCCATCCAGTTCATAGCTGTCATAGGCAAACAGCACCGTGTCGGTGCCGGCCTTGTCCTTCAGGTCGGCCTGGCTGCCGGGGATGATGCTGGGGGCGACGCCTTCCACCGGGCCGCCGCGATCGGGGGCCGGAGTGGCGGGCTGCACGGGCGTCGCCGTGGTGGGTGGGATCTCCAGCGAGGGTGGCACCTTCGGCGCGCAGGCGGCAACAAGAGCGGCAAGGGCAACCGCTGGCAGCAGTTTCGGCAGGTGGATGGTCATGATCGGGTTCCTTTCCAACTGTCTTCAGGCGTTTTGTGCCATCGGTGCATCACGGCAACAAGGGGGACCAGGCCGGATCGGAGGCATCGAGCGGCGTTGCGATACGACGTTCGTTGAGCCCGGAGATATCAACCGACCACAATCCCGACCGCCCGCCGCGATCCGAGCGCGCGAACAGGATCACCCGGCCATTGGGTGACCATGACGGGCTTTCATCCTGATAGCCATTGGTGAGCAGCCGTTCGCCGCCGCCATCGGGGCGCATCACGCCGATGCCGAACCGCCCGCCGCCGATGCGGGTGAAGGCGATATAGTCGCCGCGCGGGCTCCACACCGGGCTGGCCGAGCGACCTTCGCCGAAGCTGATGCGGCTCTGGCCGCTGCCATCGGCGTTCATCACATAGACCTGCTGGCTGCCGCCGCGATCGCTTTCGAACACGATTCTGCTGCCGTCGGGGGAATAGCTCGGCGAGGTGTCGATGCCAGGCCCGGTGGTCAACCGCGTCATCTGCCGCGTGGCAATCGTGTAGCGCCAGATATCGGTGTTGCCGCCCACTGCCATCGAGAAGATGAGATGCTGGCCATCGGGCGAGAAGCGCGGCGCGAAGCTCATGCCGTTGAACTCGCCCACGGCGTCCTGGCGGCCACTGCCCAGCGTGTAGAGCCAGACGCGCGGCCGGTTGTTCTCGAAGCTCATGTAGGTGATGGTCTGCTGGCCCGGCGCAAAACGCGGGGTGAGCACGAGATTCTGGCCGGAGGTGAGGAACCGGTGCTGGGCGCCATCCTGGTCCATGATGGCCAGCCGCTTGATGCGCTTTGTGCGCGGGCCGGTTTCGCTGATGTAGACGATGCGGCTGTCGAAATAGCCGCTTTCCCCGGTGAGCCGCGCATAGACGAGGTCGGCGCACTTGTGCGCAGCGCGGCGCCAGCCGGCCGCCGTGGTCACAAACCCCTGCCGCGCGATCTCCGTCCCGGCGAACACGTCATAGGCATAGCAGGCCAGCGTGATGCCGCCATCGGGATTGGCGGAGACGGTGCCGGTCACCAGCGCCTGCGCCGCAATGGTGCGCCAGGCACCGAAATCGGGCTTCAGCACATCATCGAGCCCCACCGTGGTGGTGAAGGCGGCCGGGTCCAGCGGCCGGAACAAGCCGGAGGACTTCAAATCATTGGCGATCACCTGCGCCGCGCGCTCGCCCAGCGCGGTGGTGGTGCCGGCGTCCGTGTTGCCGCCATTGCCCGGCGCAAAGGCCGGCACGGCAATCGGCATCGGCTGCATCAGGCCGGCATTGATGTCCACGCGCAAAGGGGTTGATTGGGGCGCCGCTTGGGCGAAAACAGGGGCAGCGACAAGGGCGGCCAGCAGGCGGGGAATCGTTCGCATGGCCTGTTCATATCAAGCCAGCGGCCTGAACGGCAGATAAACCGTCAGGTCATCTCCTCAGGATCGAAGTTGATCTCGACGCTTGACCACAGGTCATAGAGTTCGGCCGGGAGCTTGAGTGGCTGGCAGCGCAGCACGGCGCGGCGCGCGGTTTCGGCAAAGGCGCGGGCATAATCGGCGTTGGCCGCCGTCATGCCGCTGGGGGTGCCGGCGTCCGGCATGCCGATCACGCGGCCATCGCGGCCATATTGCACCCGCACCAGCACCGTCATCCGCCGCACGTCGCGCCCGCCCACCGGCGGATTCCAGCAGGGCGCCACCTGCGCCCGGATCGCCTGTGCCAGCGTGGCGGCGGCGCGCGGATCCACCGTTGCGGTCTTCGGCGCGGCGGTGTTCAACTCCTTCGCCAGCTTCGAGGTGTCGAGCGTCTTCTTCGGGGCCTTGGGCAGCGACTTGTCGATGAGGCTGGCCAGGCTGGAGGTGTCGAGCGGAGAGGGCGGCGCCTTGGTGGGGGCGGCATTGGGCTTCACGGGCTTTGGCTTCACCGGTTCGGGGGGCGGCACCGCATCGGCCTTCACCGGTTCGGGAGCCGGCGCCGCTTC
>ERZ1066117.842-NODE-842-length-19018-cov-7.378474_pt1 | contig 19018 bp, 25 predicted proteins | sample MGYA00382764_ERZ1066117 | MGnify/ENA primary metagenome ERZ1066117 (study PRJEB33369, sample SAMEA5778347) | biofilm metagenome | biome: Industrial cooling water; feature: Water cooling tower basin; material: Biofilm | place: United Arab Emirates | collected...
ACTCCATGCAAGAGGGAAGGGATCAACCATGAGCGAGGCCTATATCGTTGCCGCCAAGCGCACGGCCGGAGGGCGGCGTGGCGGCCTGCTGCGCGATTGGCATCCGGCCGATCTGTCGGCGCAGGTGCTGAACGCGCTGGTCGATGAAACCGGCGTGGACCCCGCCCTGATCGAGGACGTGATCATGGGCTGCGTTGGCCAAGCCGGCCAGCAGTCCACCAACGTGGCGCGCAATGCCGTGCTGTCCTCGAAGCTGCCGGAATCGGTACCGGGCACCAGCGTTGACCGCCAGTGCGGCTCCAGCCAGCAGGCCATCCACTTTGCCGCCGCCACCGTGATGAGCGGCCAGATGGATGTGGTGATCGCCGCCGGGGTGGAATCGATGACCCGCGTGCCGATGGGCACACCGGTGGCCCTGCCGGCCAAGGCCGGCATGGGCATGCCCTATGGCGAGGGGATGGAGAAGCGCTACCCCGGCATCCAGTTCAGCCAGTTCACCGGTGCCGAGATGATCGCGGTCAAATACGGCCTCACCAAGGACATGCTGGATGAATATGGCTATGAAAGCCAGCGCCGCGCCGGGGAAGCGGCCAAGGCCGGCGCCTTCGCGAACGAGATCGTGCCGGTCAAAGTGACCACCCATGAAGGCGCAGACCATGTCCACACGCAGGACGAGGGCATCCGCTTCGACGTGAGCCTGGAAGGCGTGAAGGGCGTCAAGCTGATCAACCCGGAAGGCGGCCGGCTGACGGCAGCGACCAGCAGCCAGATCTGCGATGGCGCGTCCGGCGTGCTGATCGTCAACGAACGCGGCCTGAAGGCGCTGGGTGTCAAGCCGCTGGCCCGCATCCACACCATGACCGTGGTGGGCGAGGATCCGGTGATCATGCTGGAAGCCCCGATCGGAGCGACGAAGAAGGCGCTGGCCCGCGCCGGCATGAAGATCGAGGATATCGACCTCTATGAAGTGAACGAGGCCTTTGCCTCGGTGCCGATGGCCTGGCTGCAGCAGCTGGGTGCCGATCATGCCCGCCTCAACGTCAACGGCGGCGCCATCGCGCTGGGCCACCCGCTGGGCGCCTCGGGCACCAAGCTGATGGCGACATTGGTGCATGCGCTCCATGCGCGCGGCAAGCGCTGGGGCCTGCAGACGATGTGCGAAGGCGGCGGCCTCGCCAACGTCACCATCATCGAAGCGCTGTAACGCTGACAACAAAAAGAAAGGCGCTTTGAGATGGGCAGCTACACCCAGATCGCCCTCGACATCGATGGCCCCATCGCCACGCTGACGCTCGACCGACCGGACAAGCTGAACGCCTTCACCGGCGTGATGATGGCCGAGATGATCGCCGCCTTCGACGAAACCGACGCCAACGATGCGGTGAAGGCGGTGATCGTGACGGGGCGTGGTCGGGCCTTCTGTGCCGGGGCTGACCTTTCGGCCGGCGCCGCCACCTTCGACTATGAGAAGCTGGGCGGCGCCCGCAGTGCCAGCCCGCAGCGCGAGGATGGCAGCATCGACTGGACGCACCCGGCCACGCGCGACGGCGGCGGCCAGGTGACGATGCGCATCTTCCGCAGCCTGAAGCCGGTGATCGCGGCGGTGAACGGCCCGGCGGTGGGCATCGGCGCCACCATGCAGTGCGCGATGGACATGCGGCTGGCCAGCGACAGCGCCCGCTTCGGCTTCGTGTTCGCGCGGCGCGGCATCGTGCCGGAAGCCGGATCGAGCTGGTTCCTCTCGAAGCTCGTTGGCCTGCCGCAGGCGCTGGAATGGTGCATGACCGGGCGCGTGTTCGATGCCGCCGAGGCGCTGAAGGGCGGCTTCGTGCGTTCCACCCACGCACCCGATGATCTGCTGCCCGCCGCCCGCGCACTGGCGCTGGAAATTGCCGAGAACACCGCGCCTGTTTCAGTCGCGCTCACGCGGCAGATGCTGTGGCGCATGGCCGGCGCACCGAGCCCGTGGGATGCGCACCGGCTGGACAGCCGCATGGTCTATATGCGCGGTCGCTCCGGTGATGCGAAGGAGGGCGTCGTCAGCTTTCTCGAAAAGCGCTCGCCGGCCTATCCGGACACGGTGAGCCAGCACATGCCGGCCAATGTCTTCCCCTGGTGGGAAGAGGAAAGATGGTGATGTGAGGGGCTGGGCCTGAAATCAGGCGTCGGCGAGCAGATCGGCGACGTCGAGGCCCAGCCGGTTGATGCGCGCCTTCACGCGCGGCCATTCATCGGACAGGAAGGCTTCGCGTTCGGCGTTGATCAGGCGGTTCACGGCGCCATCGGCGGCGAACAGGCCGACGCCCTTTCTGGCCCGCACCAGATCGGCGGCCTGCAGATCCTGGTAGGCCTTGGCAACGGTGAGCGGGTTCACCCCGGCATCGGCGGCCAGCGCCCGCACCGAAGGCAGCATGGCACCATCCCCCAGCGTCAGGATGCGATCGATGATGCGATCGCGGATCTGGCGGTAGATGGGGCGGTCATCACTGAACATGCACTGTTCTATGACGCCAGCACAGCGAAAGGTCAAGGCTGTGTTAAATCCCTATAGCAGCAACTCACAGCAGCCAGAGGGATTGCAATTCACGCAGTAGACCGGCCGGCATGGCTTCGCTTTCGCCGGCGGCCAGGTCGGGCGGCGCATCCCTTGCCTCCAGATAGCGCCAGCCCTGGTGGGCGCGGCAGGGCACCGGCTGCACCGGCACCGGGCCGGGCACCAGTTCGATGGCGCATTTCGGGCCCCAGTCGGTATCGGCCATGGCGATGGACAGGATCGTCTGCCGCGCCACAAGCCGGTGACCGATGATCCAGAAGATCGAGCCGCCGATCAGCTCATCCGCGCGTTTCGGCATGAAGCGCGTATGCGCCCCGGCGCGGCCCTCGCCCCACCAATGCGCCTGCCGGGCTGCCAGCGTCGCGATGTCGGGGCAGCCGGCGGCCACCTTTGTCAGATGCAGCATCAGCCGAGATACTGCACGCCCACCAGCGTGGCGAGGCCGAGGAAGGCGAAGAAGCCCATCGAATCGGTGATCATCGTCACGAACACGGAGGACGCGACTGCCGGGTCCGCCTCCAGCCGTTCCAGCGCCAGCGGCACCAGCACGCCGGCCAGTCCGGCCACCAGGATGTTGACCTGCATGGCCGCCGCAATCACCAGGCCCAGCGGCACGTTGCCGAACACCAGCGCCACCCCCAGCCCCATCAGCAGCGCGAGGGTAAGGCCGTTGAGCAGCGCCACGCGGATCTCGCGCCAGATGGTGCGGCGCGTGTTGCTTTCGGTGAGCTGGTTGGTGGCCAGCGCCCGCACCGTCACCGCCATCGTCTGGTTGCCGGCGTTGCCGCCCACGCTGGCGACGATGGGAGAGAGCGCGGCCAGCGCCACCAGCGCCTCGATACTGGCGGCAAAGGCGCCGATCACGCTGGCCGAGACGATGCCGGTGACCAGGTTGGCGACCAGCCAGCGCGAACGGGTGCGATAGGTGGTGATCACCGGCTCGTTGATGTCGCCATCGCCGGCGCCGGAGAGTTTCAGCACGTCCTCTCCGGCCTCGGCCTGGATGATGTGCACCACATCGTCGACGGTGATGACGCCGACCAGCTTGCCGGCCTCGTCCACCACGGCGGCCGAGATGAGGGCGTATTTCTGGAACAGCAGCGCCACTTCCTCCTGGTCCATGGTGACCGGGATCAGCGTCTGCTCGCGCTTCATCACGTCGCCGACGGAAATCTCGGGCGGCGCGGTGAGCAGCCACGACAGGCGCATGGTGCCGATGGGCCGGCCCACAATGTCGACGACGAAGATTTCCCAGAAGTCGGTGGCCGGATCGATGCTGGCACGGATGCGCTCGATCACCGCGCCCACGCTCATGTGCTCGGTGACGGCGACCAGCTCGCGCTGCATCAGGCGGCCGGCGGATTCCTCGGGATAGTTCAGCGCTGCTTCGATGTCGGCGCGGTCTTCGGGCGCCAGCGCATCGAGCACCTCGCGCTGTTCGTCTTCCTCCAGATCCTCGATCACCGCGACCGCGTCGTCGGTGTCGAGCTGGGTGACGACCTCGGCCACTTCGACCGGCGAGAGCGCCCCCAGCACATCCTCGCGGACATAATCGTCGAGTTCGGCAACGACATCGGCGTTGAGCAGCTCGCCCAGCGCACTCGCCAGGCGCGCACGGGCATCGGCATCGATGGCGCCGAACAGATCGGCGACGTCGGCCGGGTGCAGCGGGCTGACCAGCGCGCGCACTTCATCCTCGTCGCCGCTGTCCAGAGCAGCGGCAACGTCGCTCACGAAGGCGCGGCTCAACCGGCCTTCCTCCAGCGCGTCCGGCGCCTCATCGGCGCGCGGGTCAAGGCGCAGTTCGTCAGTCACGGCGCGGTTATACGCGGCTTGGCGGGCAGCGCCAGCCTTTGCCGGCGGCGCGGCCTTGGTGTATCGCCGCAGGCAGCAGGGCAGGGGAAAGGAACGCGCTGATGGCTGTCTGGCTGCCGATCATGATCTACGGGACAACCGTGGCGCTGGGCCTGGTGCTGGGCTGGTATTTCCTGTCGTCGAAGCGCCCGCCCAAGGCCGTGCAGGCCATCCATCTGCTCACCGGCTTCGGCGGTCTGGAAGTGGTGATGCTGGTCACCCGCATCAGCCGCGGCAACGAAGCGCTGTCTGACAACGCGACGATCGCGCTGGTGCTGCTGGGCTTTGCGGTGGTTTCGGGCCTGTTCGCCGGCATCATGGCCAAGCCGCGCCCCGACATCATCGGGCCGGCCCTGGCGGCGCACGCCTTCGTGGGCGGCAGCGCCTTCCTGGTGCTGGCCAATTGGACGATGAACGCTGTCCCCTAATCGGGATCGGCTTCCGGCCCCGGCGCGGCGCCTGGCGGCCCGAAATCGCCATCGCGGAACACGGCGGCAAAGCGCGCCTCGTCGATGGCGCCTTCCCACCGCGACACCACGATGGTCGCCACCGCATTGCCGATGAAGTTGGTGAGCGCCCGGCATTCCGACATGAAGCGATCAATGCCCAGGATCAGCGCCATCCCGGCGATCGGCACGCTGGGCACGATCGAAAGCGTGGCGGCCAGCGTGATGAAGCCGGCGCCGGTTACGCCCGCCGCGCCCTTGGAACTGATCATCGCGACCCCTAGCAGCAGTACCTGCTCGCCCAGGCTGAGCTCGATCCCGCAGGCCTGTGCGATGAACAGCGCCGCCAGCGTCATGTAGATATTGGTGCCGTCAAGGTTGAAGCTGTAGCCGGCCGGCACCACCAGCCCCACGATGGGGCGCGGGCAGCCGGCGCGCTCCATCTTGTCCATCAGGCTGGGCAGTGCGGATTCGGAACTCGATGTGCCCAGCACCAGCAGCAGCTCTGCCTTCAGATAGCGGATGAGGGTGAAGATGGAGAAGCCAGCGCCGCGCGCCACCAGCCCGAGCACGACGATCACGAACAGCACGGACGTCAGGTAGAAAGTGCCCACCAGCGCGGCGAGATTGGCGATCGAGCCGATGCCATATTTGCCGATGGTGAAGGCAAAGGCGCCGAATGCGCCGATGGGGGCCGCGCGCATGAAGATCGCCACCAGCGTGAAGAAGGCCGCGCCCACCGCCTCCAGCAGCTTCACCACCGGCTGCGCCGCCGCCCCGCCCATCGCCAGCGCGATGCCGAAGCTGATGGCGAGGAACAGCACCTGCAGCAGATTGCCGTCCACGAAAGCGCCGAGCACAGTCTCCGGGATGATGCCGATCAGGAAGGCGGTGATGGTCTGGTCCTTGGCCTTCTTCACATAATCATCGACAGCCGCCGTCTCCAGCGTCGCCGGATCGATGTTCATGCCGCTGCCCGGCTGCACGACATTGGCGACCACCAGGCCCAAGATCAGCGCGATCGTGGAGAAGCACAGGAAATAGGCGAAGGCCTTTGCCGCCACCCGGCCAACATCGCCCAGGCCCCGCATGCTGGCGATGCCGGTGACGATGGTGAGGAAGATCACCGGCGCGATGATCATCTTCACCAGCTTGATGAAGGCATCGCCCAGCGGCTTCAGCGCCACGCCGGCTTCGGGCGAAAAATGGCCGATCAGGCCGCCAGCCAGAATGGCCAGCAGGACCTGCGCATAAAGCTGCCGATACAGCGGCTTGCGCGCCGCTACCGCATGCCCTGATGCCCCCGCAGCGATGGCCTGTCCCCCCTTCAGTCGATCATGGCAGCAGCAGGCTGCCATCGCCATAGGAATAGAAGCGATAGTCCTTCTCGATGGCATGCGCATACGCCTTGCGCATCACGTCCAGCCCCATCAGCGCGCTGACCAGCATGAACAATGTCGAACGCGGCAGGTGGAAATTGGTGATCAGCCCGTCGATCGCCCGCCAGCGATAGCCGGGATAGATGAAGATCGAGGTGTCGCCGGTGAAGGGGTGGATGCTGCGGCGTTCATCGGCGGCGGATTCGAGCAACCTGAGCGAAGTGGTGCCCACTGCGATGATGCGTCCGCCCGCCGCCCGCGCGGCGTTGAGGCGGGCGGCGGTGGCGGCATCGATGCTGCCCCATTCGGCGTGCATTTGGTGATCCTGCACCTTTTGCGCCTTCACCGGCAGGAAGGTGCCGGCGCCAACATGCAGCGTCACTGTCTCGCGGGCGATGCCGGCGGCGGCCAGCGCCTCCCACAGGCGCGGGGTGAAGTGCAGGCCGGCGGTGGGGGCGGCCACGGCGCCATCCTTGGCGGCATGCAGTGTCTGGTAGTCGCTGAAATCCTGGGCATCGATCCCGCGCCGGCGGGCGATATAAGGCGGCAGCGGCATCTCGCCGACGGCCTGCAGCGCGCTCTCCAGCGTCTGGCCTTCGGTGTCGAACTGCCATAGCACGCCGCCTTCCGCGCTCTTCTCGATCACCGTGCCGGTCAGCGCCACGGACCCGCGCCCGAAATCGATCACATCGCCGTCCTTCAAGCGGCGGGCGTTCTTCACGAAGCTCCACCAGCGGTTGGCGGTCTCGCGCTTGTGCAGCGTCACGCCGATGGTGGCCTCGCCCTTGCGCGCAAACAGCTGGGCCGGGATCACCCGCGTGTCATTCACCACCAGCACATCGCCGGCACGCAGCCGGCGGGGCAGGTCCATGAAGCTGAAATCGCCCAGCGTGCCGACGTCGCGGCCCGTCACCGTCAGCAGGCGGGCGCTGTCGCGTGGGGATACGGGCCGCAGCGCAATGTGCGCTTCGGGCAGGTGAAAATCGAAATCGTCGACCAGCATCGGGGGGACAGCCCTGTTCCGGTTGTTGGGGGGAGATGGCTCAGCGCGGCGGTTGCTGGCCAGAAGATGGCGGCGGCAGGTTCAGCGCGCCGGCCGGAATCGGTGAGGCCGCCGCCTTCAGCGCCGCGAAATCGGGCGGCGGCACCTTGTCGGCAGCGATGCTGGCCTTGATGATGCGGGTGGGATTGTCCGGCGGCTCGCCCTTCTCGATGCCATCCACGAAGGCCATGCCGTCCACCACCCGGCCCCACACCGTGTAGGTGCGGTCAAGCTTCAACACGGGCATCAGCACGATGTAGAACTGGCTGTTGGCGCTGTCCTCGCTCTGGGCGCGGGCCATGGCCACAGCGCCGCGCACGTGCGGCAGATCGTTGAACTCGGCTTTCAGGTCGGGCAGCTTGGAGCCGCCGGTGCCGGTGCCGGTCGGGTCGCCGCCCTGCGCCATGAACTCGTCGATCACGCGGTGAAAAACGGTGCCATCATAGAAGCCCTCGCGCACCAGCGTCTTGATGCGCTCGATGTGCTTGGGCGCCACGTCGGGCCGCATCACGATCTTCACCCGCCCGCCCGACGACAGGTCGAGCAGCAGCACATTCTCCTCGTTCACCTGGGCCAGCGTGCCTTGCAGGTTCGACGGCCCGGCCATTTCCGGCAGCTTGGGCGGTGCCTTCAGATCCTTGGGATCGATACGCGGCGCCTGGGCCAGCGCAGCCGTGAAGGCCGGCCCGGCGGCAAGGGAGACAACAGCGGCAATCAGCAGCGGCAGACGCATCATTGGCCTTTCAGACCCATCTCGTTCACGCGCGCCACCACTTCATCGGCGATGCCGGGCGGCACGAACTTGCGGATGTCGCCACCATAGACAGCGATTTCCTTGACCAGACGTGAAGCGATCGGCTGCAAGGCGACATCGGCCATCAGGAACACCTGTTCGATATCATCGTTCAGCGCCCGGTTCATGCCGGTCATCTGGAACTCATATTCGAAATCCCCGGCGCCGCGCAGCCCGCGGATGATCACCGTGGCGTTCAGGCGTTCGGCAAAGCTCATCAGCAGCTCGTCGAAATCCACCACCTCGACATGGGGAATGTCGGCGGTTTCGCGCACGATCTGCGCCTTGCGCTCGGCCAGCGTGAACATCGGCGATTTCGAAGGGTTGGTGGCCACACCGATCACCAGCCGGTCCACCAGCCGCGCGCCGCGCCGGATGATGTCCAGATGACCCAGGGTCATGGGATCGAAGGTGCCGGGATAGACGCCGATGCGGGTCATCAGCCTTGCTCCTCAACGGTCGCGTTCAACCGCGAAACGGGCAATCGCGCGCAACAGATCGGCTTCCGGGCCATAAGCGGAAAGATGGCCGATGGCCTGATCGATCAGGGCATGGGCCTGGGTGCGGGCCCGCTCCACGCCGAGCAGGGAGACAAAGGTCGCCTTGCCGGCGGCGGCATCCTTCTGCACCGCCTTGCCGGTCTTGGCGGATTCGCCTTCCACATCCAGCAGATCGTCGGCGATCTGGAAGGCCAGGCCAAGATCGCGGGCATAGGCGCGCAGGGATTTGCGCTGCGCCTCGGAGGCCCGGCCCATGATGGCGCCGGCTTCCAGGCACCACTGGATCAGCGCGCCGGTCTTCAGCTGCTGCAGGCGGGTGATGCCGGCAATGTCATAGGTCACATCGCCGGCCACCAGGTCCATCATCTGGCCGCCGGCCATGCCGGCCGGGCCGGATTGCACAGCGAGCTCGGTGATCAGCTCCAGTCGGGCAAACGGGTCTTCGTGGGTGGCCGGATCGGCGAGGATTTCAAACGCGATGTCGTGCAGGCAGTCACCCGCAAGCACGGCGGTCGCTTCATCGAAGGCCTTGTGCACGGTGGGCTTGCCGCGGCGCATGTCGTCATCGTCCATGCACGGCAGATCGTCGTGGATCAGGCTGTAGACATGGATGCACTCGATGGCGAGCGCCACCCTGAGCGCGCGTTCGCGATCAACATGGAACAGGTCACATGCGGCCACCACCAGCAGCGGCCGCATGCGCTTGCCGCCGCCGATCACCGCATGGCGCATCGCTTCATAGAGGCGAGCGCGGCTGTCGTCCGGAACGGCCAGCAGGCGGTCGAAGCGCTGGTCGATGGCCTTGCCGATGGCGTCCAGCGCCGGTTTCAGGCTGAGGGAGGCAGGCACCATCTGCCTCAGGCCGCATCAAAGGGGCGGGTGGCGAGCTCGCCGCCGGCGCCCTGCTGGATCTGCTCAATGCGCTGGCGGGCATCGGCGAGCTTGGCTTCGCACACGCCTTTCAGCTGCTGGCCGCGCTCATAGAGGCTGATCGAATCGTCAAGGCTGAGCTCGCCCGATTCCAGCTTGCGCACGATGTCCTCAAGCTCTTTCAGGGCCTGTTCGAAACTGGGCTGGGCGTCGCTTGTCATGGCCCGCGTATCTGGACGGGCGCGCGCCGCTGGTCAAGCGCAGCCTGCCACTTGCCGTGGCTTGCGCTGGCCGCTCTGGCTGCCGACACTTGGGCAAAACCGGGGAGTTTGCGCCATGACCACCACCAGCCTTGCCGCCGTGCTGCGCCAGCGCGGCGGGCCCTATGCGCTCGAACAGGTGGAGCTGGCCGATCCGGGGCCGGGCCAGGTGCTGGTGAAGATCGCCGCCTGCGGCATCTGCTTCACCGATATCGGCGTGCAGCGCTATGAACAGGGCACCCCGCTGCCGCACGTGCTGGGCCATGAAGGCGCCGGCACGGTGCTGAAGGTGGGGGAGGGCGTCTCCCATGTCGCCCCCGGGGACCGGGTGGTGCTGAGCTATGCCAGCTGCGGCGCCTGCGCCAGCTGCGCCCATGACCACCCGCAATATTGCAGCAACTTCATGGCGCTGAACTATGCCGGCGTGCTGCCGGATGGTAGCGTGCCGATGCGTGAGGGCGCAGAGGCCATCTATGGCGGCTTCTTCGGGCAATCGAGCTTTGCCACCCATGCCATCGCCTATGCCCGCAACACGGTGAAGGTGGGGGACGATCTGCCCTTCGCGCTGCTGGCACCCTTTGGCTGCGGCCTGCAGACCGGCGCCGGCACGGCCTACAACACGCTGGATGTGCGCGAACATCATGGCTTTGCGGTGATGGGCGCCGGATCGGTGGGGCTGGCCGCCCTGCTGGCGGCGGTGGACCGGGGCTGCCGGACCATTGTTGCGGTGGACCGGGTTCCGGAGCGGCTGGCCATGGCGCAACGGCTCGGCGCCACCCACACGCTGCTCGCCGATGGCCGTGACCTGGTGGCCGCCTTGCGGGCCATCGCGCCGCTGGGGCTCGATCGCATCATCGATACCACGGGTGTATCGGCGGTGGTGCGCGCCGGCCTGGAAGCGCTGGCCAGCCGCGGGCAGCTCGCCATGCTGGCGGTTACCGCACCGGGCACGGAAATCACCTTCAATCCCAACACGCTGCTGGGCGGCCGCAAGCTGGTTGGCGCAGTTGAGGGCGATGCCGATCCGCAGGGCTTCATCCCCTGGCTGATCGGGCGGCACCTGGCGGGGCGCTTCGATCACGCCGCGCTGGTTACCGAATACAAGTTCAGCGCCATCAACGAGGCGGTGGCCGACATGGCCGCCGGCCGGGTGGTGAAGCCGGTGCTGGTGATGGACTGATTACTTGCCTGTGAAGGCCGCCGGCCGCTTCTGCAGGAAGGCGCTTACCCCTTCCACGAAATCGGCGGTGCGCCCGGCCTGAAGCTGGTTGCGGCGCTCCACCATCAGGCCTTCGCTCAATGGCTTGTCGAGGCATTCGCGGATGCCCTGCCGGATCAGGGCGTAGGAACGGGTCGGGCCCTTCGCCAGCTTCTCGGCGATGGCGCGGGTGGCGGCGGCCAGCTCGGCATCCTCGACCACCTTGTAGACCAGGCCCCAATCGAGCGCGGTATCGGCCGGGATCTTCTCGCCCAGCATCATCATCGCCTGTGCCCGCGCCCGCCCGGCCAGGCGCGGCAGCAGCCAGGTGGAGCCGACATCGGGCACCAGCCCGATGTTGACGAAGGCCTGCAGGAAATAGGCGGACTTGCCGGCAATCACGATGTCTCCGGCCAGCGCATAGGAACAGCCGGCGCCCGCCGCAGGGCCGTTGACCGAGGTGATGAACGGCACCGGCAGCGCGAACAGCCGTTCCAGCAGCGGGTTGAAATGGGTTTCCAGCACGGCGCCGGCATCGGGCGGCCCCGACCGGCGTGCGCCACCGCCAGCCCCGCCGCCGGCCAGATCGGCGCCCGAACAGAAGGCGCGGCCCGCCCCGGTCAAGACCAGCACGCGCGCCGTGCCTTCATCGCGCACCCGGTCCACCGCGTCGATCATCTCGGCAATCACACCGATGTGCAGGGCATTCAGGGCCTGCGGGCGGTTGATGGTGATCGTGGCGATGCCGTCCGATTCGTCGAACAGGATATGCTCATAGGCCATGGCGCGTGTCTCCCTTTGGCCAGCACGATATGGGGGCCGTTTGGCGGCGTCACCCCATCAATCAGCCAAGGTCTGGCAGCCAAGGTCTGGAAGTGTTTCCAGGATGGCGGCCAGGCAATCGCGGCCCAGCTGCTTCGAGCGTTCCGGTGACCAGCCAAAGGTGGGGCAGGGCAGGTCGTCATTGTCCTTGAACGGCATTTCCAGCGTCATCGCGAGGCAGCCGAAACGCTCGGCGAGCTGGTTGGTGCTCATGGCGAGATTGGCGGTGCCGGGCCGCGCCACGGGGTAGCCCCTGGCGGTCTGGAAATCCGGCGAGAGGCGCGCCAGCCGGGCCTTGAAGTCATGAAGCGATGTCAGTTGCCGTTCGGTGATCGAGGGAATCCCCTCGAAGCCGGCGATGAACACCTGCGGGATGGCCTCGTCGCCATGCACGTCCATGGCGAGGTGGCAGCCAGTCTTGTCCATGGCGGCGAGCACGCAGAGCACTTCCGGCGCTTTCTCGGCTGTTGGCGCGTGCCATTCGCGGTTGAGGTTCACGCCGGCGGCATTGGTGCGCAGATGGCCCCGCACGCTGCCATCCGGATTCATGTTGGGCACAATGTGGACGGTCGCTTGACTGAGCAGCTTGCGGGCCACCGCATCGGCCACATCGGTCAGCCGTTCCAGCGCGCCTTCCATCCACCATTCGGCCATGCTCTCGCCGGGATGCTGGCGGGCATAGAGCCAGACGGTCTTCGCGCCGGTGCCGATCACCAGCCTGTCAATGGGGCGGCCATCGAGGCTGTGGCCCAGCACATCGGCGCGCACCCCCGGCCGGGCGGCGATGCGTGCCACCAGATCATGGTGCCGTTCCAGTGAATAGGGCGCGAAATAGGCCAGCCAGAGCTGGTCCACCGTGGGCGTCACCTCGATGATGAGCGTGCCATTGGCGGCTTTGGCATCAAAGCTGGTGCTCGCACGCGTCCAGTGCTGGCGATCCTCCGACATGCAGGCGCGATAGCCTGGCCAGCCATCGGGATAGGCGCTGTGATTCAAATCGATGATGCGGATGATGCAGCGCTGGCCCTTCGCGCCCGACAGGCGGAAATGGAACCACTGGTAGAAATCGCTGTGCGCATCCTTGCGGATGCTCAGCACGATCTCGTGCGGGCCGGCGATGCGTTCGACCTGGATGTTGCCGGAATCAAAGCCGGCATCGATGCGGATGCTCATCAGGCGGCCGGCTTCACGCGCACCGTCTCGCCGCTCTTCCCGGGGAAATTGCTGAGCAGCGCCCGCGCCAGACGCGGCACGGCGGCGGTGAGATTGCTGCCCTGCATTGTCTCGCTGGCCCGGCCTTCCCACTGCACGCTGCCATCGCTCACCCGCCGGATCTGCAGTGACAGCGTGGCAAGGGTGATGGTGCGAACGCTGCCGCGGCCCACCGGAATGTTCATGCCGCCGCCAATGCCGACATTGCGCCCGCCGGTCATGCCGCCGATGCCGATGCTGAACGGGGAAGCGCGCTGTTCCTCGCGGCTGCTGCTCTCCAGCCGGAAGCTGGCGCTGAGCGCCGCCGGTTGCCCCGCCGCCACCGGCTGGAAGCCGGCCCGTGCCAGCTCGGCCGCCACGGCAGCGGCGCGGGCGCCATATTCGAGATCGCCCGCCGCCCCGCCTTCGGGCAGCGTGACATTGATCGTCTGCCCCGCCAACGGTTGCGCCAGGTGGAAGCGCGTCACCTCCACGCCAGAGGGTCCGCCGGCGCAGGCTGCCAGGGCGAGGGCTGCCATCAGCGGCAGAAGGGGCTTCATGGACATCGGGTCACCCGCAGGCTGGTTGCATCTGAAGATGTTACGCCTCTCGTGGCACGCCGGATGCGCGCCTGCAAGCCGCCAACGCCTGGCAGCGGTTGACAAAGCCGCCCGCCTCCCTTAGCGACCCGGCCTCGCATCACCACCGATTCACGCCGGAAATTGTCATGAAGATCCGCAACAGCCTCAAGAGCCTCAAGGGCCGTCACCGCGATTGCCAGGTGGTGCGCCGCCATGGCCGCACCTACGTGATCAACAAGACCAACCGTCGCTTCAAGGCCCGCCAGGGCTGATGATGGCGCGCGCCGCTGTGGCGGCGCGACGGCAAGATAATGCCCCCGCCTGACCGGCGGGGGTTTTGTCGTTTGTGGAAACAGCCATGCGGGCAGTGGTCTTCGATGTCGGCAATGTCCTCTACGGCTGGGACATTCGCGCGCTCTATGAAAAGCTGATCGACGATCCGGCGCGGCTGGATTGGTTCTGCCGCGAGGTGGTCACACCCGAATGGCATTTCCAGCACGATCAAGGCCGGCCCTTCGCCGAGACGAGTGCCGAGCTGATCGCCCGTTTTCCAGCCGAGGCCGATCTGATCTGCCAGTTCGGCCCACGCTTCACCGAAACCATAGTGGGCGAGGTGCCCGGCATGGCGGCCATCGTGGAAGGACTGGCCGCACGCGGCGTGCCGATGTTTGCCATCACCAATTTCGCGGCCGAGTTCTGGGGGCCGTTCCTGCCCACCGCGCGGCTGCTGCGCCCGCTGCGCGATGTCATCGTGTCGGGTGCCGAACGGCTGGTGAAGCCCGATCCGGCCATCTACCGGCTGGCGCGTGCCCGCTTCGGCCTGAAGCCCGGCGAGGCGCTGTTCGTCGATGACCGTGCCGAGAATGTCGTGGCCGGCGAGGCCAATGGCTTTCCCGGCCACCTGTTCGATGGTGCCGAGGGGCTGGCCGCGCGGCTGGCGGCCGAGGGCCTGCTGCCTCAATAGCCCTTCAGTTCGTCCCCGGTCAGCCGCACGACATGGACCACGTTGGTGGTCCCGGGCGTCGAAAACGGCACGCCCGCGATCAGCACCAGCGGATCGCCGGCCCGCGCCAGCCCTGAGCGCAGCGCCATGCGCCTGGATTTGGCCACCATCTCTTCAAAGCTGGTGACATCGCGCGTCACCACCGCATGCACGCCCCACACCAGCGCCATGCGCCGCGCGGTGGCCGCCGACGGGGTGAGGCACAGCACCGGGATGGCGGCGCGTTCGCGCGCCACCCGCCGCGCGGTGGAGCCCGAAATGGTGAAGCACACCAGTGCGCGGGCGCCGATGGTGCGGCCTATCTCGGCGGCCGCCGCGGTGATGGCCGAGGCGGTGGACCGGCCAGAGGCAATGGCGGTGAAATCCACCCGGCCCTGGTAGCCGGGATCGGCCTCCACCTCGCCGGCAATCGCGTCCATCATCGCGACAGCCTCCACCGGATACTGCCCGGCGGCGCTTTCGGCGGAGAGCATCACCGCATCGGCGCCATCGTAGATGGCGGTCGCCACGTCCGACACTTCGGCGCGGGTGGGTGTGGGCGCGGTGATCATCGATTCCAGCATCTGGGTCGCCACCACAACCGGCTTGCCGAGCGCCCGGGCGGTGGCGACGATGCGCTTCTGGGCCGGCGGCACGCTCTGCGGCGGCAGTTCCACCCCCAGGTCGCCGCGCGCCACCATCACGGCATCGGCCAGTTCGAGAATTTCCTCCAACCGCTCCAGCGCCGCCGGCTTCTCGATCTTGGCGAGCAGCAGCGCCTTGCCGCCGATCAGCCGCCGCGCCTCGGCCACGTCTTCGGGACGCTGCACGAAGCTCAGCGCCACCCACTCCACACCCTGGTCCAGCGCGAAGGCGAGATCGGTACGGTCCTTGGCCGTCAGCGCCGGCAATGGCACCACCACGTCCGGCACGTTGACGCCCTTGTTGTCCTTGATGGTGCCGGGCACCTCCACCACGCAGTCGATGGCATCCTCTGTCACTGCGCGCGCGCGCAGCACGATCTTGCCATCGTCCACCAGCAGCCGGGCGCCGGGGCGCAGCGCCGCGAAGATCTCCTTGTGCGGCAGGCACACGCGGGCCGCATCACCGGGCGCGTTGTGGCGATCGAAGCGGAAATCCTGCCCCTTCACCAGATCGACCGCGCCGCCGGCCACCCGGCCAACGCGCAGCTTGGGGCCCTGCAGATCGGCCAGCACGGCAATGGGCCGGCCACCGGCCTTTTCCACGCTGCGCACGGCGCGGATCAACGCGCCCTGGCTATCGTGGCTGCCATGGCTCATGTTCACCCGGAAGGCATCGGCACCGGCGGCGTGCAGGGCGCCGATCATCGCCTCGCTGTTCGATGCCGGCCCCAGCGTGGCCAGCACCTTGACCCGGCGGCCCCGAGGTTGAAGATGGCCGGGTTGAAGATGGCGGGACATGGACAAACACCTGATCTGCTGCTGGCCGCCAGCCATAGCGGCTGATGCGGCCGGTTGCCACACGGGAGAGACGCGATGATGACGCCGCTCAACGATGAACACTGGCGCGAACAGCTTGAAGCGGCGGCCTTTCGCCGGCTGCTCACGCATCTGCGGCAGCGCAGCGATGTGCAGAATGTCGATCTGATGGGCTGGGGCGGCTTCTGCCGCAACTGCCTGGGCGACTGGCTGCACGAGGAGGCCGAGGCGCGCGGCCTCACGCTCTCGAAAGACGATGCCCGCACCCATGTCTATGGCATGACGCAAGCCCAATGGAAGGCGCAGCACCAGGGGCCGGCGAGCCAGGAGCAGCTCGACCGCATGGCCGAATCGCTGGCGAGGAACGAGGCGGTTCGGTAAGCCGCCGCCATCACTTTCACACGGGATCCGCCATGACCGAAGAGAATGTCTCCGCCAGCCAGCTGCGCCAGTTCATCGAGCGCATCGAGACGCTGGAGGAGGAAAAGAAGGGCATCGCCGACGACATCAAGGATGTCTATGCCGAGGCCAAGGCCACCGGCTTCGATACCAAGACGATGAAGACGCTGGTGCGCCTGAGGAAGATGGAAACCGCGGCCCGGCAGGAAGCCGAGGCGCTGCTGGAAACCTACAAGGCCGCCATCGGCCTGTAAGGGGGGTATAAGACCATGATCCTTTATGGGGGCAAGCTGTCGCCGTTCGTGATGCGGCCGCTTCTGGTGAGCCGCGCCAAGGGCAGCGAGGTGACGCTGGCGCAGTTCGAAGGCGGCATCAAGTGCCCGGACTATCTGGCGCTCTGCCCCACGGGCAAGATGCCGCTGCTGGTGGATGGCGATCTGGCGCTGCCGGAAAGCCAGGTGATCGCCGAGTATCTCGATGCCGCGCTGCCCGGCCCGTCGCTGATCCCGGCCGACGAGAAGGCGGCGGCGCGTGTGCGGCTGCTGATCCGGCTGGCCGATGTCTACATGGTGCCGCAGCTGGGCGGGCTGTTCCGTGGCCGCGAGAACCCGGCCGGCGTGCCCGATGTGCTCAACGGCATGGGCGAGGCGCTGGGCTACATCGAACATTATCGCCGCGCCGATGATGCGTTTGCCGTGGGCCCGGCCTTCACCCAGGCCGATGCGGCGCTGATCCCGCTGTTCTTCTTCCTCGATGCCCTCGATGGCCCGATGCCAACGAAGGCGCTCGTTGAAGCGCGGCCCGGCCTTGCCGCCTGGTGGGCACGCGCCAAGGCCAGCCCGCTGGGCGCGCAGGCGATCGCCGAGCAGGCGGAAGGGCTGAGGCAGATGATGGCGGCGCGAAACGGCTGATTGCCCGGCCTGCTGGTGCCGGCTAGGCTGGTTACAAAGGGGACAGGCGATGCAGATGACGCTCACCATCAACGGCGCCAGCCACAGTGTCGAGGCCCCGGCGGCCACGCTGCTGGTGGAGCTGCTGCGCGACCAGCTGGGCCTGACCGGCACCCATATCGGCTGCGACACCAGCCAGTGCGGCGCTTGCAATGTGCTGGTGGACGGTGTGGCGGTGAAGGCCTGCACGCTGCTGGCGGCACAGGCGCAAGGGGCGGCCATCACCACCATCGAGGGGCTGGGTTCGCCCGAACAGCTGCACCCGATGCAGCAGGCCTTCCGTGATGCCCATGGGCTCCAGTGTGGCTTCTGCACCCCTGGCATGGTGATGGCGGGGCTGGAAATGGTGCGCAAGCATGGCACGACGCTGACACCCGAGCTGGTGGCGCACGAGCTGGAAGGCAATCTCTGCCGCTGCACCGGCTATGTGAATATCATCAAGGCGATCGTGGCCGGCGCCGCCGCCATGGGGGAGGCCGCCCATGCGTGACTTTGCCCTTCACCGCCCCCGCAGCCTGTCGGAAGCCACCGCGCAGTTCGCCGGCGAGACCGAGGCCGCCTATCTGGCCGGTGGCCACACGCTGATCCCGGCGATGAAATCGCGCCTGCGGATGCCCGACGCGCTGGTGGACCTGTCGGGCCTTGGCCTGGCCGGCATCACCCGCGAAGGGGATCGGTTGTGGATCGGCGCCATGACCCGCCATGCCGAGGTGGCGGCTGGTGCCGTGGCGATCCCGTCGCTGGCCTGCCTCGCCGCCGGCATCGGCGATCCGCAGGTGCGCAACCGCGGCACGCTGGGCGGCAGCGTCGCCAACAATGATCCGGCTGCCGATTATCCGGCCGCCGTGCTGGCGCTCGATGCGCTGATCGAAACCGATCGCGCCACCCATGGGGCCGATGATTTCTTCCAGGGGATGTTCGCCACCGCGCTGGCGGAGGGCGAGATCATCACCCGCATCGGCTTCCGGGTGCCCTTGAAGGCCGCCTACGCCAAGTTCCGCCACCCGGCCTCGCGCTATGCCATCGTGGGCGTGTTCGTCGCGCAATTCGCTGCCGGCTGGCGCGTGGCGGTGACCGGCGCCGGCCCGGGCGTGTTCCGCTGGACGGACGCAGAGGCCGCACTGGCGGCGAGGGCCGAGGTGCAGGCATTGGCGTCCGACGATCTCAACAGCGACATCCACGCCAGTGCCGACTATCGCGCGCATCTGTGCGGCGTGATGCTGAAGCAGGCGCTGGCCAACCTGGCCTGAACGGGAGAGCGACCATGATCGTCACCACCACCAACTTCGTCGAGGATCGCAAGGTTGCCGATTATCTGGGGGTGGTCTCCGGCGAAGCGATCATGGGCGCCAACATCTTTTCCGATTTCTTCGCTGGCATCCGCGACATTGTCGGCGGGCGGGCGGCGGCCTGGGAAGAGGTGATGCAGAAGGCCCGTGAGGAAGCGCTGGCAGAGATGCAGCACCATGCCGCCCGGCGCGGTGCCGATGCCATTATCGGCGTGCAGTTGAGCTTCAATGCGCTGGGCGCCCGCGATTCGATGTTGATGGTGGCGGCCAGCGGCACGGCGGTGAAGCTGGCCTGATTGCCGTTTCGCCGTCCCGTTGCTAAGGGCGCGGCCATCCTTTTGCCAACGATTGAAGCACCATGGCTGGCCATAGCAAATTCAAGAATATCATGCATCGCAAGGGCGCGCAGGACAAGAAGCGCAGCGCCCTGTTTTCCAAGCTGTCCCGC
>ERZ1066117.845-NODE-845-length-18965-cov-7.545743_pt1 | contig 18965 bp, 10 predicted proteins | sample MGYA00382764_ERZ1066117 | MGnify/ENA primary metagenome ERZ1066117 (study PRJEB33369, sample SAMEA5778347) | biofilm metagenome | biome: Industrial cooling water; feature: Water cooling tower basin; material: Biofilm | place: United Arab Emirates | collected...
AAGGCCCAGAAGGAAAAATATTTGTTTTAGCCAATGGATGGGAAATGATTTTCCCCAGTCTGTCCGAACCTTTTCAACTTCCCCTAACCGTTGAAGGTAAGCGAGTTGCTTAATTGCTAATTGCTAATTGCTAATTGGTAATTGTTAAGAGGGTTGGCTTAGATCTTCTACCCTTTTATTTGGTTAAGGAACCCGGTTTTTCCATTAACCGGGTTTCTGGGAAAGCTGAGAAACCGGGTTTCTGTATATATCTTTTCATAGAAACCCGGTTTCTTTGCTTAATATCATTTCCAGTTGCATCGGAATTACCACCTGTATGGGCAATTAGCAATTAGCAATTACCAATTACCAATTACCAATTACCAATTACCAATTACCAATTACCAATTACCAATGAACCAGGAACAAAATTATGGACTTACACAATTTTCATCGCCAGCCTCATTTCAGCCTTGAAGGACAATTTTTAGGCTTTATCCAGGAGTCTGGAGGCAAACTCAAATACTTGCGCGTGGTGGTTGGCTCCAACGAGCTAAAAGTTAAACTTTCTAAGGAATCCCGCGTCAGTTTAAACCAACTTTTACTACCCGGTGACTGGATTCAAATCTTTGGCGAAACTAAGCTAAAGAAATGCAAAGATGAACCTAATTTTAAAGCTTATCAAATTAACAAACTCTGTCAAAATTCACAAATTTCTGCCTCTATTTCTCCCAACTTAGACCTCTCCCCCTGCACTAAAAAACCAAAAGCCAAAATTCTGGTATGCCAAAAGTCGGGTTGTCAGAAACGGGGTGCTAAGAAACTTTGTCAAGAATTAGAGGCTGTATTGTGCGATCGCGGACTGCGAGACATCGTAGAAATCGAACGCACTGGTTGCCAAAAACGCTGCTCTTCTGCTCCCAATATGATGTTAATGCCGAGTAAAACTCGCTGTAGCAAAATGCACCCCAACGAAGTCGCCGATCTCGTAGCCAAACATTTATTACAGAATTAGTCATTGGTCATTAATCGTTAGTCATTAGTGAGGAGTAAAATCCCTACTCGCTAATGACTATTTTTTTATTTTACATCCACAACGAAAACTATTAAATATTTTCGTTTTTTTAACTACTTGTGTAATCAGGTATACTAAAAAAATACTCAAATAGTACTATTTATATAATATGCGAATTAGGTTAAAATCTGGTTAAAATTTTTATATCCAGGCAACCAGAAGCTAAGAAAATTATACTTAGTTAAAATTTATTTACAATCTGCAAATTTTTGCAATAATAAAAAAGTGAGAAGCTAACTGACAACAATAATTTTCAAAGCGAGGGTAGAATATATTGCCAATCCTGTATAAGCTGTAATTGCTCAAACTAGATGGTAAATTAGCTAAGTAAATAATCTTATGAATGCCAAAAAAGTGCAAGAACAATATTCTACAGAGACAATAGAAAGTTACGAACTTTCGGTAATCGAGCTAAAAACATATAGTTGCAAGGGCATCAAGTGTTCAAAGGTTGAAGACAGACTGCAAACGACGCTGAAAGAATTATCAGATATTAAATACGCCTTAGACCAAGCAGCAATTATTGCGATTAGCGATCCGAACGGCATCATCAACTACGTCAACGACAAATTTTGCGTAATTTCTGGGTACAGCCGGGAAGAACTGCTCGGTGAAAGCTTTACCCTGCTTAACTCTGGATATCATTCCAGAGAATTTTTCCAGCACTTGTGGTTAACGATTAGCCAGGGGAAAGTTTGGCAAGGGGAAATAAAAGATCGCGCCAAAGATGGGAGAGATTATTGGGTTAGTAGCACCGTCGTACCATTTTTGAACGAGCAAGGCAGACCGATTCAATATCTCACGATTCAGTTTGAAATTACCGAGCGCAAACTAGCAGAAGCGGCGCTGCGAGAAACCAAAAACCAGTATCAAACCCTGGTTAACTTATCGCCCGTAGGCATATTTTGTACCGATGCTTTGGGGCAGTATATACAAGTCAACGATCGCTGGTGTCAGCTCAACGGCGTCGAAGGGCGAGAAGCGATGGGGGAAGGATGGGTGCGAACGATTCATCCGGAAGACCGGGTGCGCGTCCTGACTCAATGGTATCAAGCAGTAGCAAAAAATTTGTCGTTTGAGTCGTGCGAATATCGCATCCTGCGCCCCGACGGAACGGTAACCTGGGTAATTGCCCAAGCCACCGCAGAAACGGGCAGGTCGGGGAGTACGATTGGCTATGTGGGAGCGATCGCCGACATCACCGAACGCAAGCAGGTAGAAGAGCAACTGCGACACTATGCGTGGCACGATGCCCTTACCGGATTGCCCAATCGCGCCTTATTTCTGCGCCGCCTAGAAGCAGCGATCGCCACAGTCAAACAATATCCCCGGCGCTTATTTGCCGTATTATTCCTCGACCTCGACCGCTTAAAACAACTCAACGATAGCTTGGGACACTTAGCTGGAGATCGGTTACTGGTAGCCTTTGCCGAACGGCTCTCAAACTGCCTGCGTCCCAGCGATACGGTAGCCAGACTGGGGGGAGACGAATTCACCATTTTGCTGGAAAACATCAGCGAAGTGCGCGATGTTACCTTCGTCGCCGAAAGAATTCAGAAAGCGATCGCCCATCCCTTCTACATCGAAGGACACGAAATCTTCGCCAGCGCCAGCATCGGCATCGTTTTAAGCGGTTCCCCCAGAGCCTCGGTTACCAACTGCCTGATCGCCGCCCACGACGAAGCCACCCACGTTTTGCGCGACGCCGATACCGCCATGTATTGCGTCAAACAGCAGCGCACCCTCACCGGGTACGCCGTATTTAACCCCAAAATGTACGATCGGGCGCTAGAGTCATTGCAGCTAGAAAATGACCTGAGAAAAGCCGTAGAAAACCGTCAAGAATTTACCCTGCAATACCAGCCAATTTTTTCCTTAGTCACCGGCACAATTTCTGGATTTGAAGCGTTATTGCGCTGGCAGCACCCACAACGAGGACAACTTTTACCGGCTGAATTTATCGCCTTAGCCGAAGACACCGGATTAATTGTGCCTTTAGGACGTTGGGTGTTAGCACAAGCAGCTCTGCAAATGCGAATCTGGCAACTAGCATTTCCCACCGCACAGCCCTTGATCGTCAGCGTAAACATATCTCCTAAACAATTCCTTCACCCCGGACTCGTGCAACAAATCGATAAAATTCTTTGGGAAACAGGGTTAAATGGTAGGAGTTTGAAACTAGAAATTACCGAAAGCACCTTAATCGATGATTCAGAAGAAACCGCTCTCATGTTACAACAATTGAGACAACGCCAAATAGGTTTGTGCATCGACGACTTTGGAACGGGTTATTCATCTCTATCCCACCTGACTCGCTTTCCCCTCAGTACCTTAAAAATAGACCGATCTTTTGTCAATCAGATCGGCAAACAGGGTCAAAATGCCGCCATCCTGTGGACAATTGTTAACTTGGCTCACAATCTCAGCATGGATGTGATTGCAGAAGGAGTGGAAACAGCTATTCAACTACAGCAACTGAAAAAATTGAAATGCGAACAGGTACAAGGAAACTATCTTTCCCCACCTGTAGATGCTAATGCTGCTGGGCTGTTGCTAGCGGCGGGGCGCAAGCAGCAAATGGAGTATCGGCATTGAGATAATTAACAAGGGTAAAGAGAAAATTAAAAGATCTCAAAAGATATTAGATCGGGGTGCTTCTGTCTTGTAGAGTAGCTAACTACTAACTCATCGGAGGAAAATGCGAAAAAACTTAATAGTTTATCGGTAATTATTCTCTATGAATTAGGCATTAGCCATGACAAAGGTTAAATCAGTTCCCAAAGCAGAGGCAAAAAAGTTCAGATGAAAAATTCAACAGCATCTCAACAAACAGTCGATAAGCTCAAAAAAAGCAACATTGATTTTAAAGCTTTTTTCTATTTATCACCGGACATATTTTGCACCATAGAAAAGCGAGGGAAGTTTGAACAAATAAACCCCGCAGTTACCGGAATTTTAGGATGGAGTCCTAGCGAACTTTTAGGAAGCTCTTGGCTAGAATTAGTGCATCCAGAGGATTTATCGATTAGCCTAGCAACCTTACAACATTGTCAGCCAGATCGCCCCTGCTATTTGCTAAATCGCTATCGGCATAAAAATGGTAGTTATCGCTGGCTGTCTTGGAGCTTATCTGTTTCAAGAACAAAACAAATTTATGCAGTTGCTAGAGAAGAATCGCCAGCCAAAAATAGCGGTAAAGAAATTGAAGAAGCCTTAGTTCAAGAGTTAAAATCTCTGAGAAAAGAGAGACAAAGCCTTTATGCATTGCTCGATCAACTGCCCTTATTCTTACATATTAGATCCGAAAGATCGGTCGGGTTTTATAACCAACGCTTTCGGGAGATTTTTGGCGAACCAAACAACAAAGCATGTTTCATTTTAAATGGAGAAGTGACGTCAAAGCCTGACTGCGTGAGTCAGGAGGATAACTCAGGAAACCCTTTGGCAAAAGCCCCCTGTTCCCTTTGTCCTACCTGCACGGTGTTTGCGACTAAAAAGACTCAAAGTTGGGAATGGCTTGATCGTGAGAACGGACGCAGTTATGAAATTTACAATTATCCCTTTCAAGATATCAATGGGGAATTAAAAGTTGTAGAAATGGGGCTAGATATTACCGAAAATAAACAGCAACGTTTATGGAAAGTTCTCGATTTAATCTCAAATGAAATTTATATATTCGACGTCGGATCTTTGCGATTTCAATATGTCAATGCAAGGGTGCGGCGGAACATGGGATACTCGATAGAAGAGATGCGAAACCTTACCGCTTATGATATCAAACCGGAGATTAAAGAAGAGGACTTTCGCCGCGCGATCGCACCCTTACTTTCTGGCGAAGAAGAAAAATTAGTCTTTCAAAGCATTCACCAGCGTAAAGACGGGAGTACCTATCCAGTAGAAGTCCACTTACAACTGTTGAGAGAAAAGGGTACACCTCCCGTATTTCTTGCGGTGATCTTAGACATTAGCGAAAGGTTAAAAGTAGAAGCAACTTTGCGAGCAAAGGAAACTCAAATTAAACAAAAAGCTGAAGAACTAGAAAAATCTCTACGTCAGTTGCAACGTACCCAAATGCAATTAGTTCAAAGCGAAAAAATGTCTTCTTTAGGACAACTCGTAGCGGGAGTTGCTCACGAAATTAACAATCCAGTTAACTTCATTTACGGGAATCTTCCCCATATCGAGAGATACAGTCAAGAATTGCTGGAAATCTTACATTTATACCAACAAAACTATCCTGGAGAAACCCACGAGATTAAAGAAAAACTCCAAGACTGCGATCTAGAATTCTTATGTGAAGACTTGCCAAAAATTGTAGATTCGATCAAGTTAGGCACCAATCGCATCCGCGATATCGTTCTCAGCTTACGCAACTTCTCCAGACACGACGAATCTGCGCTCAAAGCGGTGGATATTCATACAGGAATCGACAGTACTTTAATGATTCTGCAAAACCGCCTGAAACCCAAACCAGATTATCCGGAAATACAAGTCAATAAAAAATATGGAAAGTTGCCGTTTATTGAATGCTATCCAGGGCAAATAAACCAAGTGTTTATGAACATAATTGCCAATGCAATTGACGCACTTGAAACACAAAACGCTCCCCGGACAATCTCGATTTTTACTTCAGTTAGATGTCCGGAAACAGGGGATGATATTGCAGAGACTTGTCCGGGAATACCCTTAGCGGTAATTCGGATTAGCGATAATGGACCGGGAATTCCAGAACATGTTCGCCGCCGCATCTTTGAACCGTTCTTTACTACCAAACCCATAGGTAAAGGAACGGGTTTAGGCTTGTCAATTTCCTACTCAATTGTTGTAGATAAACACCAAGGTAACATGCAGTGCATTTCCACACCCAGTCAAGGAACGGAATTCATTATCGAGATTCCAATTAGGCAAAGTTAAATTGGGTAATTGGTAATGGGTAATGGGTAATGGATAATGAAAATATTACACTTCACCAATTACCAATGACCAATTACCAATGACCAATCACCAATGACCAATCATCAATTACCAATTACCAATTACCAATTCCTATGAAAACTGTAATCTTTTACGAAAAACCTGGCTGCATTAACAATACCAAGCAAAAAGCGATGCTGGTAGCAGCGGGGCACGAAGTTATCGCTCGAAATCTGCTGAAAACGCCTTGGACAGCAGAAACACTGCGTCCGTTTTTTGGCGAATTACCTGTGAGCGAGTGGTTTAATTATACTGCCCCTCGGATTAAATCGGGAGAGATTATTCCCAGCGAATTAGACGAGACAACCGCTTTAGAATTTATGCTTGCAGATCCGCTTTTAATTCGGCGTCCTTTAATGGAAGTTGGAGAGATGCTTATGGTAGGATTTAATCTAGAAAAAGTAGAGGCTGCGATTGGTTTGAACCCAATTGATAACAAACCTCAAGATGTTGAAACCTGCCCCCGCAGTCACGCAACAACCCCCTGTAAATCTCCAGTCTAAAAGTTTGTCTAATGAACAATCCTTCCTTACCAGCAGATGATTTACCGCCAGCGCATCCAGACATCAACGATAGTTTAATTCGGTTGAATTTGGAAGAGTCGCTTGCCAAGTGTTTTTTTCAAGCTTGCACGCAGCGGCAGCAAGCATTAATATCAACTTGCCAGTGGTATATTACGACAGCAAATGCGCCGACTTTGGTGATTGAATGCCCTGATGAAGTGACGAATTGGCGCGTATTGAAATCTCTGGTAAAACTGGGCGGCGTCCTCAAAAAATTGGCAAAAAATGCCAAAATTCGCGTTTACCCTGCTGGTACAGGCACGCCTTTTGAAATGCGGGTGGATGAATTATCTGTGTATAAATATTCGCCGTGAGAGGGAAAGGGGAAAGGGGGAAAAGGGGAAAGGGAGGAAAAGGGGGAAAAGGGGAAAAAGGGAAAGCTAAAGCATTAAATATTTTTTGACACTCCTCGACCTCACTCACTTGCAATCCGCTGTATATATTCCTCCCCACCAGTGTTTCCCAACTCCCACTTTTCCCTTTTTCCCTTTTTCCCTTTTTCCCTTTTTCCCCCCTTTTCCCTCTGCAATTATTCTAAAGTTCTGACAGTTAAGACTTGCGGAGGTGTAGCATCGGGGGGATAGAAGAAATTTACCGTGACGACGCGGCGATCGCTTGCAGGCATCCTCAACGTCACCAAAGGTTGCCCTTGCTCTCCTTGGCGTTGCACTAGGTGAAAGTAACGTACCTGGGGTTGTCTGTTATCGTCTCGGTAGGAAACGCGCACCGTGCCGCGAAAGAAAACCTGTCCTTGGGGTGGTTCGACAAAAAATAAGCGATCGCGTGCATACTCTTGTTTAAATGGCGTTTGGATCGATATCGTCACCGTTTGCGGATTGCCGGTATTGTTCGCTAAAGGCAAGATGGCGCGGTAATGTACTCCATAGTTACCATGTCCGTTAATCGCAGTATCGGGATAGCGCACCACCATCGGCGCACTTTGCACCTGATTGGTGCCCAAGGTGATCCGCGTTACGGTATTGATCGGATAGGAAATGCCCCTTCCCGGTTGCGGAATGCTTAGCTTATCCTCTCCCGGTCGATCGGTAATCCGAGCATACCATTCCGCACCGATGGAAACCCCCGCCACGCGCCCAAATATCTTTTCTTCCCCTTCGATTCCGACTTTACTCGGATCTGTTGGCGTGCGATCGCGCGGTTCTGCTAATCTCCCAGTTACTAATAAATTTTGCCACACTTCTAACAACGGCGCGCGAACACCTTCCCGCGAATTGCCAAGCGCGTACATCGCCAAATTCGCCATATAAACTGGCGCATTCGTTTGCAATCGCATGTAAGTCGTGCGACCGCTCCCAGGTAATATAGGCAAGTTAAATATCATCCGACTCTGTTGCGGTGGAATTTCGATTTTTGTAGGAAATTCGGGTTGCCGCACATTTCGTAATATCTCATTCATCACCCGCGATCCGGGACCAGAATAAACCCTCCCGTCTGGATTTTCCACCATTGACGGCAACTGCACAAACGGTGCATCGGGGTTGGTGGCGTGACTCACCGCTTGCAGAATTTCCAGGTTTACGGGTTCGTTGTTGGGATTGTAAACCAATGCGCCTTGATACAGCGTCCGTTGTTGCCTTGCAGATCTGACAATGTGATGGGAAAAAAAGTCGAAACGCCCTACTAGCGGTTGGTTTAAATGTGCGGCGGGAACTTGTTTCCCAAGAGCAGGAAAGGTGGAAAGTAGAATTCCTTCTGTTTGCACCACTTCCGGACTGTTACTATTGAAAACCAAAACTCGATCTAGTTCTCCCGGTAAGGGACGAATTTCTTGGATCTGGGTGACGAAGCGACGTTCGAGTGCTGCTGGTTGTGCCATTTGCGCTAACACAGCATTTGTCAATAAAAACCACATTGCCAAAAAACGAGTATTCGCAACAATTTGTTACAATACCATGTCCCCAGGAATTTTCTACAAATCGTTGGAAAGACGTGCAGGTGGGCAAAGGCGCAGAGGCGTAGAGGCGCAGAGGAGATCGGAGAGCTAGATTAAATCTCCAGATTCTTTACTAAACTCACATCTTGCACCTTGACTAAACCTTAGTTTCTTGCAAATAGCTCATCTTGAAAGCCTAGATTTTTCGTATGGTGCCAGATCTGAGTAAACTTAGGCTCAAAACCGGGTTTCTTGCAAATAGCTAAACTTGAAAGCCTAGATTTTTCGTCAAGAAACCCGGTTTTTCAACGCTTGTTGATAATGGTGCCAGATCTGAGTACTTCCAAATCTTTCCCATCTTCCCCATCTTCAACATTTTCCCAATCTTTCAACTCTGCTGCACCTCCTCTGCTTCTCTGCTCCTCTGTACCCCTGTTCCTCTGCTAAATTAAAGTCACGTGTTCCCGTTCGGTCAATTCAATGTGGCTAGTTGCAGTTTTGATCTGTCTTGGATGGATAGTATCGTTGTGTCTACACGAGTTCGGTCATGCAGTCGTCGCCTATTGGGGTGGAGATACTTCGGTTAAAGATAAAGGTTATTTAACCTTAAACCCGCTCAAATATACCGATCCTGGATTAAGTTTAATGTTACCGCTTTTTTTTCTCCTGATAGGGGGAATTGCCTTGCCGGGTGGCGCGGTTTATATTAATCAGAATCGGTTGCGCGATCGCAAATGGAAAAGTGCCGTCTCTGCTGCTGGGCCATTTGCCAATATTATTGTCGTTTTGCTGCTGTCGCTGCTGTTCCACGTTGGGCAAAACTGGAATATTTCGAGTTGGTTTTTTCCCAGTTTAGCTTTTCTCGTGGTTTTGAATATCTATGTGGTTCTGATTAATTTATTGCCCATTCCATCCCTGGATGGTTATGGGATTATCGAACCTTGGTTACCAAAGCATCTCCAACAGCAATTGCATCAGTTTAGCAGATATGGAATTTGGTTTTTGATTGGATTGCTGTGGTTTGTTCGTCCCTTTAATTATTTCCTCTGGGATGTTACGCAAACCGTCAAAAGCTTTCTGGGTATTCCCACAAGTTTAGTGCTGATTGGCGAGCGAACTTTTAGCCGATATTCTTTGTTTATTGTTTTAGCGTTAATCCTACTATTATGGATATTCAGAGATCGGAAAAGCGACGGTTACCGTCAAGGAAGCCAGTTGATTGCAGCGAGTAAATATGAGCCAGCAATTGCTGCTTTTGATCGAGTGATTCAGCTCGAACCCAACCACGCTGAAGCTTGGTATTTGCGCGGTTACGCCTGTTTGCAATTGGGAAAATATCAAGATGCAATCTCGTCCTACAACCAAGCGTTAGAAATCAAACCGGAATATGCCGAAGCTTGGCACGATAAAGGCTCTGTTTTGAGAAGTTTACATAGCCATGAAGAAGCGATCGCTTGTTATGAAAAAGCGATAGAGCTTCAGCCAGACTTTTCCCTAGCGTGGTATAATCGAGGACTCACTTTACAGGATTTACAGCGCTATGAACAAGCGATCGCTTCCTACGATAAAGCGATTGAACTCCAACCCAAATATCCAGAAGCTTGGATGCACCGAGGCGATACTTTAGCTTTATTGCAGCGCGATGATGAAGCAATCGAAGCTTATCAGCAAGCAATGGCAATGCAACCCAATTCTTTAGCTTGGCTCAAGCAAGTTAAAAAACTGGAAAAACTCCAGCGATATGCAGAAGCGATCGCGGTATACGATAAAAGATTGCAACTCAAACCTGAAGATGCAAATGCGTGGTACTGTCGCGGTGTAATCTTAGCCAAATTACAGCGAGAACAAGAAGCATCAGCATCTTTTGAACAGGCGATCGCTTGTTACGATCGCTCGATCAAACGCGAGCCAAACAATCCGCAAAATTATCACCAACGCGGCGCGCTTCTAGAAAAATTAAACCAACAAATCGCAGCATTAGCAGCTTATGAAAGTGCAATTATTTGCTGCGATCGCACCTTGAAACGCCAGCCAAAAGACGCTCAAATTTGGTATCAAAAAGGCTGTTTGCTAGAAAAACTAAAACGCGATGAAACAGCACTAGCAGCTTACGAACAAGTAACTGCAATTGAGCCTAATTTTTATCAAGCTTGGTATAACCAAGGCATAATATTGACAAAATTGCAGCAATATGATAAAGCGATTTTGGCATACGACAAGGCGCTAGAGACAATACCAGAGAATGCCAGCGTTTGGTTTATCAGGGGTACAACATTAGTCCAGTGGCAGAGGTACGAGGCAGCCACAGAATCTTACGATCGAGCGATCGCCCTAGATCCCGAATTTTATCGATTTTGGTTGTATAGGGGCAATGCCGTCTATTACTGGGAAAAATATGAAGCAGCGATCGCAGATTACGACCAAGCAATTGCACTCAAACCAGACTGTACCAGAGCGTGGCTCGATCGGGGACTGGCATTGATGAAATTAGCACGATACGAAGAAGCGATCGCCTCCTGCGAAAAAGCGATTAAAATCGAGCCTAACTGCCCTGATGCCTGGTATAACCAAGCCTGTTGTTATGCACTGTCAGGCAACCCCTCCAGAGGCATTCAAAGCTTCCAGCAGGCACTCACCCTCGACACAGAAGCGCGATTGAGAGAAGTTGCCAAAACCGATCCAGACTTGGCAGCAATTCACCAGCATCCGCTGATTCAGAATTTGCTCAATTGCGGAGGAAAATAGAGAGATAGGGAAGACAAAGTTTCTTCCCCATCCTCAAAGCTCGCCCTATAAGATAGAGTTCATTACTATCTTCAGGGTGAACTTTGACCAGAGAGAGAAACATCAGGACATCCGTAGCGATGCTTGCTTAAACTGCGGTTAGCTACTCCTAGCGTTACCCGTAGCATCGGGAAGTAAATTAATATGGCGCTATTTAAAACAAAAAGTCTGTCTGAATCAGTACCCAAAAAACAAAATCAGTTACAAAATCAAAATCGTGCCAGTACAGGAAAATCCCTGACGCTGCGTCAGAAAACTGTGTTAGTCGTTGGGGCAACGCTTGTGGGGTTGCTGGGAGTTTTGTATGCAACTTCGTCAACCTTGTTGAAGAGCAACATTAAAGTTGCCGAAGAACAATACACCCGTCAAGCGGTTGAAAGCGTATTAAGTATTTTTTCTCAAACAAAAGAAGATTTTAGCGCTCGTTTTCTCGACTGGTCAGCCTGGGATGACACTTACAGCTTTATCAAGGAAGGCAAGCCAAGCAATTATAGCGAGTCGAACTTAACCGAACAAGCGCTTGCCAGCATGAATGTGAATTTGGTGGTGTATATTAATTCTGCTGGTGGACTCGTCTACGGCACGGGGCTGGATATTAAACGCCAGAAAAAAATACCCTTACCAGCATCGGTGAGAAAGCACATCGCCAAGGGCAGCCCGCTTTTACATTTTCCCAATCGCTCGGAGATACTAACAGGAATCTTATCGCTGCCATCTGGTTCGATGCTGGTAACATCCCAACCAATTCTTACCAGTAGGGGCACCGGGCCAATGCGCGGTACTTTGATATTTGGGCGCTATTTAGACACCGACAAAATTCAGAAATTAGCTAGCCGCTATCGCCTTACCTGGCAGGAAATTAATACTAACCAATTACCGTCTGACTTTTTAGCAGCACGTTCTTACTTGCTGGGGGGGGGAAAGAAGAGTAAAAAAGATGCTCAATGCTTGATAACCAATGGCTCATGCCCAATTCTAGTGCAGCGGCTTTCCGAACAAGCGATCGCCGGATACACCATCATCCCAGATATCTACGGACAGCCAGCACTGCTGTTGCGGGTGGAAGCACCGCGAGAAATTTACCGCCAAGGCATTGCCAACTTGCACTATCTGTTTATTTGTTTGGTAATTGCCGGATTGGGATTTGGAGCGATCGCTACTTTACTCACAGAAAAATTGCTCAAAAGCCAGCGTCAGCGCCATGAAAGCGAAGTCCGCTATCGCGCTGTCATCGCGCAAGCAACAGATGGAATCTTTCTCCTAGATGCCCACAGCAAACGCTTTTTAGAAGCCAACGCCGCCCTGGAAAAACTACTTGGTTACACGCTCAAAGAAATCTTGCAACTAACGCTTTATGATGTCTTAGTAGAAAACCCAGAAACAATCGATCGAGATATCCAACAAATCTTAACCGCAGGGCAACATTTTACCGGCGAACAGCAATATCGCTGTTTAGATGGCAGCATCCTGCAAGTTGAAGTCAAAGCGAATCAAATTGCTGACCCCGAAAAAGAAATTTTATGCGTAGTACTGCGGGATATTAGCGCCCGCAAGCAAGCAGAAAACTTAAGACTGCGTCAATCACAAAAAGAGCAAACAGTCAATCGAGTCGTTCAATCTCTCCGCAACTCCCTAGAGTTGACCACAATTTTTTCTACAGCCGTGTCAGAAATGGGCACGCTGTTAAAAGCGGAACGGGCGACAATTATAGAATATTTTCCAGAGCAACAGCGATGGCGATGCGTAGCAGAATATCGCCAAACACCTGACCTGTCAGTGACTCTGGGGTTAGAAATTCCCGATCGTCACAATTGGGTAATTCAGCAGATCGAGCAACTAGAAATTATTCGGATTGATGATAACAGCCAGATAGAAGACGAAATAGTGAAAAATTTGGCTCAAACCTATCCCGGATTTTGGTTAATTATCCCGTTGCGGGTGGAATCCTATAGTAGCTACGACAATATATCGGTTCCTGTTTGGGGGATGCTGAATTTGTTGCGAGACTCAGCTGCTAATCCCTGGCAAGATTGGGAAGTCGAATTAGCTGGCGCGATCGCCGAACAAGTGGCGATCGCTATCCAACAATCAAGGCTCTATCAAAAAATTCAACAACTCAACGCCGATTTAGAAACCCAAGTCATCGAACGCACCGCCGAACTAGAAAGAGCGTTGGGCTACGAAGCTACGCTCAAACGCATTACCGACAAAGTCCGCGATTCTTTGGATGAATCTCAAATATTGCAAACCGCCGTGCAAGAAGTGGCAATCAGTTTAGGCGTTTACTCCTGCGATGCTGCATTGTACGACGTTGAGCATAGAACGTCAACTATTTGTTACGAATATATTTGTCCGCAAATTCCATCAGCCAAAGGGCTAACCTTAAAGATCGATGATTGGCCCGATATCTACGAGCAATTATTACAGGGACATTACGTTCAATACTGTTTTATTGGCTTACCGGGCGCGCTAGTTCGCAGTAGCAAGCTGGAATTTACGATTTTGAGCTGTCCTTTGGTGGACGATCGGGGGGTATTGGGGGATATGTGGTTATTTAAACCGCGCACAGAGTATTTTAGCGACCTAGAAATTAGGTTGGTGCAGCAAGTAGCAAATCAGTGCGCGATCGCTATTCGTCAAGCCCGCCTTTACCAAGCCACCCAAGCGCAAGTTGAAGAATTAGAAAAGCTCAACCGTCTCAAAGATGACTTTTTGAGTACGGTTTCCCACGAATTACGCACCCCCATGTCTAGCATCAAAATGGCAACTCAGATGCTAGAAATTGTTCTTAAACAAGCGGGTGTATTAGAGGCAGAATCGACAAAGGTAGCGAAGTACTTCAAAATTTTGCACGAAGAATGTCAGCGAGAAACCAATTTAATCAACGATTTGTTAGACTTGTCCCGCCTCGACGCTGGGGCTGAGACGTTAGTTTTATCCGACATCGACCCCAAAATTGCCATTCTGAAGATTGCCGAAGTATTTGTAGAACGCATCCAAAGCCAACAACAACAACTAGAAATTGACCTGCCCCACCAACTGCCTCATATCACAACAGATTTATCTAAGTTAGAACGCATTCTTACCGAACTGTTCAACAACGCTTGTAAGTACACCCCACCGGGAGAAAAGATAACGATAACAGCAAGAGTGCAAGATGCTGAACAAGCGATCGCCAATGGCACATTTAATTTATCCGTTATGGGGAATCCAGAGTTTCTGCTATTAAGTGTGAAAAATTCGGGAGTTGAAATAGCCCCTAGCGAGATTTCTCGTATTTTTGATAAATTTTACCGCATCCCTAACAGTAACCCTTGGAAACATGGCGGAACGGGCTTGGGCTTAGCCCTCGTGCAAAAACTCGTCACCTATCTGCATGGCTCAATTCGAGTTGAAAGTGCAAATAACGAGATTTGTTTCACGGTTGAATTACCTATGTAATTGGTAATTGGTAATTGGTAATTGGTAATTGGTAATTGGTAATTGGTAATTGCTCATTGCTCATTGCTCATTGCTCATTTTTAGAGGATGTTCTGAATCCCCTAATACCTAATACCTAATCCCTAGTTAAAAATGGCTCAGGTCGGATTTGAACCAACGACCTTGGGCTTATGAGTCCCCTGCTCTGACCAACTGAGCTACTGAGCCAAGCTTTATTAGATTAACACAAACAAATCAAAATGGCTATCTTTCCACGGTTTAAATTGAAAAAATTGGGGATGGGTGAAATAGGTTTGGGGTGTGCTGAAGACTTTTGCTCTGTCTCCAGTCCCCAGTTCCTATTACCTTGGGGTTTTAGCGACGTCTAGGCAGCAAAGCCATTGGGTTGACAGCACCCCGTCCTGCTGGGTGGATCTCGAAGTGCAGGTGCGGCCCAGTGCTGAATCCGGTGCTGCCCATTGCAGAGATATGCTGTCCTTGTTCGACTACTTGCCCTTCTTGCACGAAAATGCGGCTGTTGTGGGCGTAGCGAGTTAAGCTGCCATCGGCATGTCGGATATCGACCAGATTGCCGTAACCGCCAGAGTTCCAACGGGCGTAAACCACGACACCGGGAGCGGCGGCGAAAATTGGCGTTCCAGTTGGAGCAGCGATATCGATGCCTCGGTGCATCCGTCCCCAACGACGACCATAACCAGAGGTGAGGACTCCCCTTGTAGGCCAAATAAAGCCGTTAAAGTTTTGGGAGCCGCCGGGTAGGTATTGATTTGGGTCGCCTAGAGGGGGTAAATCTGGAGACACCATTTGTCCCCTAGAAGGCTGGAAGGGCTGGTAAGGTTCGGCTCCCAAGGGCGCGGCTGCAACCCGAGTCGGAGTTTGAGGCAGGTTAGCGCGCTCGCTGGCGGCTTTTCTTTCAATTTCCGCTTGTAAGGCTTGGTTATAACGGCGAGCATCGAACTGTGGGTTGACAGGTTCAGCAGGTGCCGGGGCGGGCCCTGGTGCGGTTGCTGTTTGCTTGCGATCGCGCGCCGCGTCGGTACGCACGCTATCGCCACCATGACCATTGCGATACTGTTCCCGTAGTTGAGACAGTTCTGCTCGCAGTCTTTCGATATAGGGATTGCTTTGCTGTTTTGTTTTGGCTGCGATCGCTTTTGGATCTTCTTCTTCTTCTTCAGACAGGTTAGCTTCTTCGGTTTCTCCCACCGCCAGTTGCTTAACTCCAGCTGAGGAATCTAGTTTTGCCTGTTTAGCGTTGGATGAGCGTGGGTGAAGATCTGGCCCCAAATTGTCGGCATCGGCTGCTGCGAGCGACTCCGAACCTGCATGGGATAATGGCACCGTCGGGCCTAAATCTCGGTCTCCATCCGGGTCGATCAGTAAACCTGGAACAACTGCTAGTGTAAGTGTCGAAGACGCTCTTTGCTTGGTGGGAACCGCTACGTTGGTGACCAAAGATTCCCCTAAAGGCAACGGCTGCCCCGGACGCAGGTAAGCGGTTTCTCTCTGATTGCCTTGGAAGTTTTGAACGCTTGGTACCAGTGCTGCGCCGTCTGTTTCCGATTGAGGAATTGCTAGTAATTGAGCAATCTGAAGCCGGTGCGGATTGTTGATTTGATTTGCCTGAGCTAGCACCGTTGCGGTTACACCGTAATGCTGGGCAATGCTGCTGAGGGTATCTCCGGGCTGCACTTTATAAACCGCTGCCACGGATGCGTTTACCGTTGGTTCGGGTACGACCACCTGGGGTAATGCTGCTGCGTCAGTTGCTTGCTGTTCTGACTGTGGTTGTACAAAAGTGGTAACGGTTTCTTGGCTGGGGTAGGTAACGTCAGCGTTTCCTACCGTTTCAGGTTGCCCATTCACCACCTCTGCCGGTTGAGATGCCGCAACCGGGTTGACATAGTTGGGTACGTAGGGTTGATATGGCTCGCTGCTTTGAACTGGTAAATTGGGAGACTCCTCAGACTTCCACTCCGCCAGACTGCTTCTTAAACGGTTCGATGATTCTCTCAAGCGATTGAGAGCAACTGCTTGCTTGGCTTTTAACAACTCGTTAGCCGGATTGGGAATTGCACTTACAACCCCTGCCGATGATTCTTGGTTAACGATGCCGTAAGACGAGATGCGGTAAGCATTGCTCTCGGTGCTAGCAGTATCGCTGCTGTAACCATTGGTCAAGGGTAACACCGTCGGTGCGATCGCCTGACTCTTTTCCATCAACCCCGGTATTTTCACCTCGGCGGCACCCGTGGCGCTCAAAGATGGCAAACTCGTCACGGGGGCGAAGGTAGGTTGTACCTGGTTTGTTTGAGTGTTTGACCCAATGGTTTGCCCTTCCCGATCCGGATCGCCAAGTGGGGGCTGCTTGGGCATGGTCATTTCGGCTGGTGCCATGACCGACTGCCCTTGGATCTCGCCCATTGCTGCTTTTACGCTGGCAGGTGTGGGAACTGTTGATACCGGACTACCGTCTGTTGGTTCGGTAGCCATTGCACCATCTCCCTGCTGTGGCAGCAAGAGGCTAGACGCACCCATTGAAATGGCCAAGCCAATCATGGCAGCGCTTTTACCAACCCGGCGATTCGCCTCGGTTGGCAGCGGTTTCAAGTTTTCCTCCGCTGCACCATCCTCGACTGCACAGGCAGGAATTGGCTTAACCTTTTGCGTCAATACTCGTTTCAAAGAACGACCTCCTGTGATTACTAGCGCTTAACTGTCCCCGATTCATGCTCTTTAACTTACCAGTCCATGACTTGGATCGCTAGAAAAAATTGATCGGGATCACTGACAGTAAATATTACTTAGGTCAGAGTACCCTGGTTTCTCAATTTAGACAAGATTAAACAACCGATTCAATTCTGTTCATTGCCCCTAGACCGAAGTAGAGGCTATTGTGCCGATATTTTGGCGGCTTCAACAGCAGCGAGCGAGCTTGCTGGCAAGGAAAATTTGCCTGGTTTTTTTGTTGCATTCGATACATAGCCTTTCCCGCCAACCCCTTGGTTGCAGACACAGGAGAAAGAAAAGGTAGATCTTTGTTGCAGGCTCGGTATAGGAACATCTTGCTTGTAAGGCAACCAGCGACTCATGAGAGAACAGATGCGACTTTAGGGCAATTTATCAGAAAACAACATCCGTAGAATTACGTATGCTTTACCCAGTAATTGCCAATTGAGGTTGGCACCAAAAAGCTAAAAAGCTTGATTTTCTTAGCTAGTACATCTTGGCCTCTCTTTACTAACAGTGGTTCAAAATGAATAATATCTATCAATCGAGGTGGGGCTGGCAACCGGGATCGCCATAGAAATTTCTTATCATAACCACAAGAACCCGTATGTAGATAGCTCTATGCTTTTGAGGTTATTTTTAGCAGCAAAAAAGCCTGCTTTCCCTCGCCTCTACAATCAGATCAAAAGCTGTTTCATCTGGATGCATCAAAAAATTATTCAGATACAATTGACGCAAAAACTTATTCTAAATAACCAAGTTGCCGTCGAGCCTCAAACAGGCCAGCTGCTACACTGACAGAGAGGTTCAAGCTGCGGACACCGGGCTGGCTCATGGGAATATAGACAGTTTCAGTGCAAGCTTCCAAGACATTTTTTGGTAATCCCTCTGTTTCGCTACCAAATAGCAACCAGTCATCGGGTTGAAATTGAAATTTGAGATAACTGCATCGTCCACTAGCGCTGAAACCAATCCAACGCCCGCCCCGTTGCTGATGAAATGCCTGAAAGTCTTGCAGCGAGGGGTGATAGTGCCAGTTAACATAAGGCCAATAGTCCAAGCCAGCACGTTTGAGATAGCGATCGCTAATTTCAAAGCCCAAAGGCCCTACTAAATGCAACTCTGTGCGCGTGGCAGCACAAGTACGGGCAATATTACCAGTATTTGGCGGTATTTGCGGGTTAATTAACACAATCTGCGCCATAAAATCCAGAAATTATCTAAATCAGAGACAAAATTGCTGGAGAGATAATCAGATCCAGCATCGATAAATCTACCTAAAGATAGAAGACAAGTATATTAATTTCTAATACAACAATACAGGATTGCATTGATTAAATATTTTGATAATCCGAACTGAGGGAGCTTGATAGAGCTGTGGGAGCTGTGGGAGCTGTGGGAGCTGTGGGAGCTTGATGGAGCTGAGGGAGCTGAGGGAGCTGAGGGAGCTGTGGGAGCTGAGGGAGCTGTGGGAGCTGTGGGAGCTGTGGGAGCTGTGGGAGCTGTGGGAGCTGTGGGAGCTGTG